>Ga0209057_1000611_pt1 | contig 31701 bp, 25 predicted proteins | sample GraSoiAngelo_146_FD_185903 | JGI IMG/M metagenome (GOLD analysis project Ga0209057, IMG submission 185903) | Grasslands soil microbial communities from the Angelo Coastal Reserve, California, USA - 14_1009_05_30cm (SPAdes) (version 2) | ecosystem: Environmental > Terrestrial > Soil > Grasslands ... | reverse complement strand
GCGGCTCAGCCCACGGACAAGAGACGTCTTCAGCTGAAACTGGAGCTCACGGCTGGTGCGGCATCAGATCGTCTGACCTCGCGACTGCGTGCGGAACGACCGCTTGCACTCGCAACCGGCGATTGGACAGATGGTTACGTGGGGAAAGTTGTTCACGACAAGTTCAATTTCCGGCAAGCGACGAACCTCCCGCGGCTCTACGCCGTGCAGGCTTACGGTTCGATTCGCGACGATCCGAGTGGGGTGCTGCTCGACGTCCGATTTCGTCGCAACCGTTTCGCATCGGCGATGATCTGGTTCATGCGGGTATTTACGATTCTTCTTGTCGGTGCGGCCCTTCTCGCCTCAACCAGACAACCTGCCTTCCTCGTCTTTGGGGGCTTCGCCGCAGTCGGCGGTGGTGTCGTGCTCTGGCTCAATCGAGAGCGCGACAGTGACCGGCAGGCGCTGCGTAGGTTTCTGCAGAGGCGTTCGCGGCGAAGTAGCGGCGTCTCCCACTATTGCCATTCGCGCGCAGCGATCTTCGCGAAGAGCTGGAGCGCATCGAGCCGCTGCGCCGTCACCGAGATCACGCCATCCACGGTCTGGAGCGTCCCGCCAACCACGACCGCAGCGTCGCTGTCGAGCACGCGCTTGAATTTTTTGTACGTCGCCGGCCGGATGATGATGTTCGAGATCCCGGTCTCGTCCTCCAGTGAGAGGAAGACGTGGCCCTTCGCCGTCTCGGGGTGCTGCTTCACCACCACGGCGCCGGCGATGAGCACGTAGCTTCCGTGACGGCGACTCTCGAGGTCGCACGCCCGAAGCACACCGCGCCGCGCGAGGTCATCGCGATAGAAGCTCATGATCTGCGGCCCGGTCGGAATCCCGGTGATGCGGTAGTCGAGCGCGGTCCGCTCCTGATCGCCGACCCGCGGGAGCGCCGGCGCGGTGGTGGTCGGCAGCGATAGAGCCCTCCGTACGAACGACGGCGACGTGCGATGTGCGTCGCGCGCGCGCCAAAGGAGCGCGCGTCGCGGCTCCCCGAACGAGTCGAACGCACCCACGAGCGCGAGATTCCGGAGGGCCTCCTCCTTCAAGCGAACGCGTGTCGCGAACTCATCGAACGACTTGAATGCCCCGCCGCGTTGGCGCTCCTCGACAACCGCCTGAGCTTCTTGCTCGCCCAGTCCTTTGACGGATCCGAAGCCGATCCGCACGTCGTGAGAACGGCATTTCCGATGCGAGGAGATAGTGCGAGACGAATCCACTGGGTGCGCGGCCGAGGGGGCTCGCGCGCGCAGTGGGACCCGAGACCCTACGTGGTCGAGGGAGGGACCCGCGAGCACGGGAGCCCCCTCGGACGCGTCACCCTCCGGAGCGGTCTCGCAGACCGCCTTCGCAAACGATCGATTCACATCGACGGGCAGGATCGCGACTCCGTGGCGTTTCGCATCTCCGGCGATGACTGCGGGCGAGTAGAAGCCCATGGGCTGGTTGTTGAGGAGAGCGACGTAGAACTCGGCGGGGTAGTAGAGCTTCAGATGAGCGGTGTGATACGCGGTGAGCGCGAATGCCGCGGCGTGGCTCTTACAGAATCCGAACTCGGCGAAGGCCGCGATCTGGCGGAAGATCTCGTTCGCGGTGACGTCGTCGACGCCCTTCTCGCGCGCCCCGCTGACGAACGGCCCGCGCAGCTTCTCCATGTCGGCGCTCGAGCGCGCGCGGCTCATCGCGCGACGGAGCATGTCCGCGGCCGATGGCGAGAATCCCGCGGCCGCGATCGCGACGCGGAGGATCTGCTCCTGGAAGAGGATCACGCCGAGCGTCTCCTTGAGGATCGGCTCGAGCAGCGGATGCGCGTACTGCACCGGCTCGCGGCCCTGCCGGCGGCGGATGTAGGGATTGACCATGTTCCCCTGCAGCGGGCCGGGCCGGATGATCGCGACCTCGACGACGATGTCCGCGAAGTTCCGCGGCCGCACGCGCGGCAGGGCCTGCGCCTGCGCACGGCTCTCCACCTGGAAGAGACCGATCGTGTCGACCTCGCAGATGAGGTCGTACACGGCGGGGTCGTCGAGCGGTAGCGACCCGAGCTCGAGCAGCTCGCCGTGGCGCGCCTCGATGTCGGCGACCGCGTCCTTCACCAGCGAGAGCGTCCGGAGCCCGAGCAGGTCCATCTTCACGAGGCCGAGATCCTCGACGTCGCGCTTGTCGAACTGGACGACGTTGCGGTCGGGCATCGTCGCGCGCTCGATCGGGACCGTGTCCACGAGCGGCAGCGCGGTGATGAGCATGCCGCCGTTGTGGATCGAGAGATGCCGCGGGAAGTCGGCGATCGCGAGCGTGAGCTCCCGGAAGAGCGGGAACCGCGCGCGCTCCTTCTCGTTGAAGACCTCGACGAGGTCCGCCACCGTGTCGGGCATCGCGCGCGGCTCCTCCCAGCCGTGCTCGGACGCGCGATCGGTGTGGTGATACGCGGGGTGCTGCGCCGACGTCGGTATGCCTCGCGGGTCGACGTGGTACTGATCGATCGACTTCGCCATCCGGTCGATCGTCTCCAGGCGAAAGCCGAGCGCCTTCGCGACCTCGCGTGATGCGGACCGCGCGCGGTAGGTGACGACGTTGCAGACCATCGCGGCGTAGCGCTCGCCGTACTTCTTGTAGACGTACTGGATGACCTCCTCGCGATCGTTCGTCGCGATGTCGAGGTCGATGTCCGGCATCGTCCGCGAGTCCTCGGTGAGAAAGCGCTCGAAAAGAAGGTCGTGCTGGATCGGGTCGACCTTGGTGATGTCGAGCACGTACGCGACGATCGAATCGGCAGCCGATCCCCTGCCCTGCGCGGGGATCCGGTGCTCCTTGCAGAACCGGACGATGTCCCAGTTGATGAGGAAGAACTCGGCAAGGCCGCAGCGGTCGATCACGTCGAGCTCGTGCGCGAGCTGCTTCGCGACGTCGCGCGTGATCCGCGGGTACCTGACCTTCGCGCCCTCGCCGCAGAGCGCGTACAGGAATGAGAACGCGGTATGCCCCTCCGGGACAGGGAACCCGGGAAGGCGATCCTTCCCGACAAATGAGGCTTCGACGCGCGGCGTGTTCGTGTCGTAGAGAAGATCGAGCACGCAGGCATCAGCTATCTCTCGCGCGTTGCGAAACGCCTCATCGAAGCGGCCGAGCCGCTCGCGCAGCATCGCCTCGCCTTTGAGCCAGTACTCGCCATTCGGCTTCAGGCGATTCCCAGCTTCGTCGAGCGTGGTGCCGAGGTCGATGCAACGGAGCACGTCGTGGAGGCGACGGCCATCGGGGCGCGCGTAGTGGACGTTGTTCGTGACGACGCAGCCGAGGCCCATCTCAGAGGCAAGCTGCGCGAGCGTGTCGCAGAACGCCGGATCGTCCGGGTCGAGATGGTCGGAGAGCTCGACGTAGAGGCGTTCACTGAACACAGCGCCGAGCCGAGCGAGCGCCTCGCGTGCCGTGTCGAAGTCGCCCGCACGGACCGCCCGCGGCACCGCGCCGTGGGCGCAGCCGGTGAGCGCGAAGAGGCCCGCGGCGTTCTCGGCGAGGAGGTCGAACGTTGCCTTCGGCTTTGTCTTCTCGCCGGCGAGCTGGGCCGCCGAGATCGTCCGGCAGAGGCTCGTCCAGCCCTGGCGGTCGCGCGCAATCAGGACGACGTGCCCCATGTCCTGGAGCTGGAGCTCGGCACCGAAGATCGGACGGAGTCCCCGCTCTTTAGCGGCATTGGCGAACCGCACAGCGCCGTACAGGCCATTCGTGTCAGTGAGCGCGAGCGCGTCGAGGCCTTGCTCGACCGCGGCGTCGGCGAGGTCATCGACGTCCGAGGCGCCGTCGAGAAAGCTGTAGTTGCTATGAACGTGTAGGTCGACCCAGCCAGGCATCTCGGGCTCCCCACCGCTCCCTGGCCGAGAGCGTATTAGAACGTCTGTTCGAGTCTACCGAATCGGACTTCGGCTAAGTCCTACTTGCCTGCTCGCTCAACAAGACCGACAGTCGCAACGCTTGGGCACTGTACGCAGCGGACCCGAACCCACAGTCCTCGTCGCCGACGACGATGCCGGCCTGCGTGCGGCCGCTCGGATGACGTTGACGGCCCAGGGCTGGACCGTCATCGAAGCCTCGACACCCGATGAATGCCTCGCCCTGGCCAGGCGCCACCGGCCCGACGTACTGCTCCTCGATGTGAACTTCGAGGGCCATCGGCGGGACGGGTACTCCGTGTGCCGGGAGCTCAAGGCGGCGGCCGGCACACGGGGCATTCACGTCGTGTTGTTCACGGCGAATGACGACCCGGAAGGCCGCGCATTTGCCAGCGCCGTCGGAGCTTCAGCTTTCATCGTCAAACCTTTCGGTCCGGCGGACCTCGCGGATCTGCTGCAGCTGCTTTTGCACGGATCCGAACGCGATCCCGGCATCGGCATTCACCTGATCGAGGCCGGCGTCATTCGCCCGACCCAGCTCGAGCAGGCGCTCGCCGAGCAAGACCGCCGGCGCGGGAAAAGAGTCCCGCTCGGCGAGCTCCTCGTCGAGCTTGGGTTTGCCAGCTCAGAGGACGTGCGACAGGCAGTCGAACGTCAAAGACGAGTACGCCCGATCACCGCGGCGGTGCCTCGGTCCGGGGTCGTTCGGCGCGTGGTGATCGCCGACGACAACGCGAGCGTTCGCGCAGGCCTTCGCGAAGCGTTCGCGTCTGAGAAGGATTTCGCGCTCGTCGGTGCGGCCGCCGACGGAGCGGAGGCGCTTCGCCTGATCGAGCAGACCGACCCCGACATCGTCGTGCTCGACAGCGACATGCCGCGCCAGAGTGGCATCGAGGTCTTGCGGACACTGCACGCGACGATGCCGGAGGTCCGCGTCGTCATGTTCACCCTCAACGACGCGATCCGCGACATCGCCCTCGCCGCCGGCGCCGCCGCCGTCGTCACGAAAGACACCCCGCTCGATTCGCTTCTCACCGAGCTCCGACGGGCCGGACCGCCGCCGAAGAAATCGGCGCGGCTCTCGGCGGTGATCCTGACAGCTCGCAATGTCCCGGGTGGCCAATCGAGTGTTCTCGCTCGTCGCCGGCAGGCCGTCGCTGCGATCGGCATCCTCCTCGTGGGCTACACAGGCGCGTTCCTCTTGGCGGAGCCCGCGATCGGAGCATCGGCATCGCTGTTGGCGATGTTGCCGGTCGCCATCGCTGGCGCTGCGTTCGGTCCAGAGATCGGCGTCGCCACCGCTCTCCTCTCGACGATCGTGACCGCAGCCCTCTGGAACGCGACCAATCACGCGATCGGCGAGCCGGTCCTGCGGATCGGTGGTAACGGCATCGGCGTCGTCGCCCTCGTCGCGATCGGTGCCGGGTTCGGAGCAATGCGCCTCGTTCGAGGCCGACTCGTCCCGCGGGCGCGACTCGTGGATGCGCTCGCGGAAGCAGCCGTCGCCTTAGGGCCCGGACTCGGACCGAGGACCCTGGAGCTCCTTGCCGAAGCCGCGCTCGAGATCGTGCCCGGAGATACCGCCCTCATCTATGTGGCTGTACCGGGTGGCGGCCTCGAGCTCGTCGCAGGCACCGGCGCACCGCATCAGCTGATCGGGCATCGCGAGGTGGCTGGGGCTGTCGCTGCGGCAGGAACCGCGAATCGGGCATCGATCGTCGACGATCTCGAAGCCCGTCCGATCGGAGTCTCCGTTCCGCGGAGCCGAAGTGCTGTCGTCGTTCCGATCGCCGGACGCGGCGAGACCCCAAGCGGCGTGATCGCGATCCTCGCGAGTCGAAGGAATTTCTACGGCGCGAGCCACCTTGAGGCACTCACAAGTTACGCGAGCTTCCTCGGATCACTCCTGAACGCGCCGGCCAGGGCGGTTGCGATCGATGACTCGGCGCTCACTCCGGCGGTCAGCGCCGACTAGGGCTAGTGGTTGCGGACAGTCGTGCTGATGGTCGCGCTCGTCGTGGTCAACGTACCGTCGGTCGCGGTCACCGTCACGGTGACGACATCGCCGTCGTTGACCCTACCGGCCAGGTCAAAGGCATTGGTCGTCGCGGTTGTGGTCGTCGTTTGCTTGACTTTCTTGTTGATCTGCCACGCGTAGGTGAACGTCACGGGATCGCTGTCAGCATCCGAGCCGACCGCGGTGGCAACGAGACGGCTTTTTGTCGTGGGCGTCGTCGTGTTCAGCGAGACCGTCACGGTGGGGGCCGAATCGGCGACGGTGGTCGTTGCGAGCGCCACATCGCTATCGGCGGTTCCATCCGAGACCACGAGCTCGACGACGATGGCGTCGCCGCGACTGCCGTTCCCAGCGAGCCCTAGATCGAGGCTGTCCATGGGGTTCGATCCTGACGACGTCCTACGCACCGCACCGTTGACGCGCCAGGTGAATGAGTAGCGGAGCTGATCCCCGTCCGCGTCGCTGGCCGTGGCGGTTGCGCTCACGACCGTGTTCGTTGTCGGCGCCGCCGGGGTTAGAGCAACGCTAGCGAGCGGAGGTGTGTTCACCACGGTCGCGTTTGCCGATGCCGGTCCACTTTCGAGCGAACCGTCCGAGACTGTGACCGCGACTCCCACTGTGTCGCCGCGGTCGCCGTTCCCGGCTACGGCCAGATCGAAGCTGTCCGTCGCGTTCGCTCCCACCGTTGTTCGGCGGACCGCGCCGTTCACCTTCCATGTGAACGTGTAGGCCAACGAGTCGTGATCAGGATCCTGGCCGCTCGCGGTTGCCGTCACAACGTCCCCCGATGTTGGCGTCGTGCTGCTGAGAGTCACTCCGACGGTCGGGGCCGAGTTCGCCACAGTGGTAAAGGCGCCGGCAAAGCCAAAGCTCTGAAGCGTCCCGTCCGAGGCGGAGACGTCGACCGTCACAGTGTCGCCGCGATCTCCGTTGCCGGCGACTCCGAGATCGAACGTGTCCGTTCGGCTAGGCCCTGAAACGGTTCTACGCACGACGTTATTGACCTTCCAGGTGAACGCGAAGGTGACTGGATCGTTGTCAGCGTCAGTCGCGGCCGCGGTTGCGGTCAGAATCTCATTCGTCGTCGGACTTGGGTCCGAGAGCACGACACTCGTGACGATCGGCGCGCTATCGGCGACTACCACTGAAGCGCTCTTCGGCGCGCTTACCTGACCTCCGTCGGTGAGCGTGACCCGGACGGTGATCGTGTCACCACGGCGAGCGCCGGCGCTGTCGAGGCTGAAATCCTGCATGCCGGGAAAGAACGGCCCTCCGTTCCGAGACCACTCAAATCTGAAGGCCGATTGATTCATCGTGTACCCCTGGGAGTCGTGGCCCTGGGCAAAGGCATGGAGGGTGTCGTGGACCCGAGGTGGATCCGGGCTGAGGGTCACGCTGTCGACCACCGGCGCGCTCGCGACGGCGAGGGCCGCCAAAACGTCGGCCCCCGTCCCCTGGTATCCGGCAACGTACAGCCTTCCATCCGGGTGCATCGCGGCGAGAGAGGGCCCCCACGGTAATGGGGTGGTCGAGGTGATGGCGAACGTCGTGTCGTCGAGCTCGTACACGCGGTTGGCTGCAGCGTCTGTGACGTAGATCCGGTGGGTGAGTGGTGATTGAGCTATCCCGAACGGGAATCCGGTAAGAGCCGTTGTTTGGGTGATCGCAAAGCTCGAGGGATCGAGTACGTAGAAGCTCGAGTTCGAAGATCCGGCAGGATCCGTTGCGGCCAAATAGATGGAGTGTCGCGAGGCATCGACCGCTACGCCCCAGCGGATCACCTTCGGCATCGGGAGTTCGCTGACGAGCGAAAGATCGCGGTCGTCCAAGACCTCGAGCGTTGGCTTGGTCTGGTCGATGTTGCTCACATATACGCGGTGCATCCCAGGATCGAGCGCGACCGCAAACCAGACCTGACCCGAAGGCACGCTCCGAGTCGCGACGACTGAGTTGGTGACTCCATCGACCACCGCGAATGGCCCCGTCCCGCCGGCGACATAAACGCGCCGGGTCGCCGGATCGACGGCGACACCGAGTCCCGCTCCGACCGCCACCGTGGCGATGCGCGCGCCGTTTGCCAGATCGAATACGTCGAGCGTGCTGTTCGCGTTCGAGGAGTAGAGGCGGCGGGCGGCCGAGTCGACCGCGACAAGATCAGACGTGCCACTCGTCGCGAGGCTCGCTACAGTGCCTGCGGCTGGATTCACGACCGAAACAGTTGGGTTCACCGTCGTGCCGCTGTTCGCCACGAACACGCGTCCGTCGCTCGGGTCGATGGCTATGCCGAATGGCTGATGGCCGACGGGCCACGTTGCGACGATCCCATTGGCTTGAGCCTTCTGTGTGATGGCGCTCGCCGCGAAGAGGGTGGCGGCGAACACGACGATGAAGATCCGACGCATGCGCGGGAAGGCTCGCTTGACTGGCCGGTCTGAGCAATTGACCGGTAGTCCCATGACCTTCGGCTAGTCCATGACGCGCTTGTCTCGTTCTGCGACGAACGTGGAGATGGGTGGTGGCTAGCGAGGGGTTGAGCGCCTCCCCACGGCCGCGGCGCGAGCCGGATGCTTGGCCGGGAGCGCGTGAGCGGATCCGACGAAGAGACCGACGTCCTCGTCGTCGTCGGTCACCGTTTTTCGCCGAACTGGTTCGACTAGCGCCATCCCGAGAACGGCGATGATGAGCGCGAGCGTTTTCAGAATGGCCACTCGCACAGGAAACGCGCCGGAAGGGCCGAGCGGTCTCCCCCACTGGAGCGATCTCCGTAACGATGGCGAGACAAAAGCGGTGGGGGAACCCGCTCGGCCCGACAACCGGACTTGTTTTCGACTAATCCATCACGCGCTGCAGCCACCAGGCACCAGAGCGCCTATCTCCGTAGACATCGCACACCAGGCCATCCGCGGTCCGGAGGGTCACGTAGTCGCGGGACACGTTGTCCTTCCACCAGTCGGCTTCCACACGCCAGCGGCGCATTTGCTCGACGACGGTGTGGCGATGACCGGCGACGATCAGAGCGACGAGCTCACCCTCATCCCACACGAGCTTCGCGGGAAGCGGTTCGGCAAAGAGCCTCATGCGATCACCTCCACCCATTCGGTCGCGCGCTCGGGTAGCCGCGCGGCTTCGTCGGCGACGCGCGCGCGCAGCACCGCGCCCGTGCCGAGCTTCGCGCGCAGGTAGCGAGCGGTCGCGATCGCCTCTTCGGCGCGCGCGCCATCGGGCGCGAAGAGGCCGATCTGCCGGCCGCGCGCGGGCTCGACCTCGGGCACCTCGAGCGCGCAGCCGGTCACGAGGCCGAGCTCGCTTCGTTCCTCGAGCGCCCAGCGGAGCGAGCGCAACAGCGCAGCGGCTTCGCGGGTCGGCGGGAGCACGGTGCGCTCGATCCGGAGCGGTCCGGCGTCCTCGCGGTCCAGCCGGAGCTCGAGGCGGAGCGCGGCGAAGCCATCTCGTGCGAGCGCCCCAGAGATCTCGTCCACCACGACACGCAGCGCGAAGACGAGCTGCTCGCGCGAGCCGATCGCGTCATCCCACGCACGGCGCGCACGGATCCGGCGCGGTGGGGCCGAAGCACGGACCATATCGCCGTACTCGCCTCGCGCGAGCGCGTGCGCGCGCGCCACGGCACTCCCGAACCGGTCGAAGACCGACCCGCGCGGCAGATCCGCGAATTCGCCGACGGTCCGCAGGCCGAGCAGTCGCAGCTCGTCGTGCACTTTCACGTCGACCGGGAGCACATCGAGTGGCAGCGGCGCGAGGAACGCGCGGCCGTCGTCCACCAAGCGCACCTCGCCCGGTGGCGTTCGCTCCGCGACGACGCGCGCGACGAATGGCGTCGGCGCGATTCCCGCCGAAGCGCGAGCGCCGGCCCGCGCGCAGCGCGCCAGCACGTTCCGCGCGATCCGAGTGGGTGCGCCGAGAAGCTCCTCGGTGCCGGCGAGATCGCAGACGAACGCGCACGGATCGAGCACACCCACCCGCGGGAGCGCCGCATGGAGTGTCGCGAGCAACCGGCCATGGAGGTCCGGCGCGTCGGTCACGACGATCGCGAGCGTGACCGGATCTCTCATGTCATACCGCGACCTGGGCGAGATCCGGACGCGTGCCGAGATCGGCAAGCGTGCCCTCGAGCGACGTCACGCAGAAAAGCGCGCGATCGCTCGCGTGCGCGCGCCCTACCGCGAACGACCACCCCACGGTGCGATCGAACCGACGCTCCCACGCGACGCGTTCGAACAAGAACGTCGGGATCGCGACGCGCCGTCCAGGCTCGCCCGCGACGACGAGGAGCGCGGCGGGCGATCCGCGGACCGCGGAGAGCGCCGGCGCGATGTCATCGACATTCGTCCCGCCGAACGCACGGTCGCCGACGTCAACGACTACGAGGCGAAAGCCCTCGCTGCGGAGTGCCGCGGCCGTCGCGAGCGCGAGATGTGTGCCGCGCGCGCGGACGACGATGAGCCGCTCCAGATCGACGCTCGCACGCTGCGCGGCGATGGGGTCGAACGACGACGTCGGATCGATCCACGCGGCCATTCCCCCCTGCGCTTGCGCTGACGCGGTCGCGCGGAGGGCGAGTTGGAGCTTGCCAACGCTTGGTGGACCGATGAATGCGATGGGCTCGCCGGCGATGAGCCCGCCTCCGATCACATCATCGAGTGATGATTTCGTCGCGATGACGAGTTCGCTGCGATGGCGCTCGCTTGTACTGCCGCGCGCAAGCGCGTGTACGCCAAAGCGCCCTTCAATACGCGCGATCGCACCGGCCAGCGCGTTCTCCGCCACGTCGCTCCCCTTGTTCGTTCGCGAACCGTCCGTTTCAACCTGTTGCTGGCCACATTTCAGGTTGTTAGAACGGACGTTCTAGAGGCTATCCGAGCTCTCGGAGCCTGTCAATGCGCTTTAGGAGACTCATCTATGGCCGTAATCCTGCACGCCCCTTCCTGATGATGGAGCGGCACGTACCCGGACGCTGCGCCGACTGCGGGTCGGACGCATACATCCAACTCGCCGTCGGGGACGCGATGCTCTGCGCCCACTGCTATCAGGACCGACTCGGAGTCACGAAGAAGGCCGTCGGGCGCAAGGGCGGCGAGCGCACGCCATCACAACCCGCGCTGATCGCAAAGGCTCCCGCGGCCCGTCCGCGCGCTGGCTAGGAGCTCGTCGCAGCACGCGGCCGCGCACTCGCGACCGCTTCGCGCAGCGCACTGACCCGAAGTGCCGCGTACCCCGCGACCGCCGTCACGATGATGCCCCCGACCAGGAACGCGTTGTTTATCCCGACGAGCGTTCCCACCGATCCGAGGACCATCTGCCCCAGCGGCATGAAACCGATGAAGACCATCGTCTGGACGCTCATCACGCGCCCGCGTAGCGCATCGGGGGTGCGCGTCTGCATGAGCGTGTTCGCCATTCCGAGATAGACCATCACGGCGAGGCTCGTTAGGCCGACGAAGACCAGCGCGCCGAGAACGGTGTGCTGCAGCCCGAAGAAGATGAGCAGCGTGCCATGCGCGAACGCTGCACCCACGAGCAGCGCACCGCGATGCTTCCAACCCCCGAGCGATGCGGTCAGGAGGGCGCCGCCGAGCGCGCCGGCACCCGACGCCGCGAGGAGCCAGGAGAGCTCGATCGCCCCGACGCCGAGCATCTGCGCCTCCGCGGGAAGGAGCTGTATGTACGGGCGCGTGAACAGCGCCGTCGCGACGCTCAGCGCGACGACCCAGCGCAATACCGGGTCCCCGCGAATGAACGACAGGCCCTCCCTGATCGAATTCAGAAGCGAGAGCCGCGGTCCATAGTCGATGACCGGCTGCGGATGCATCAGCAGGAGCGCAATCACGATCGCCAGGTACGAGATCGCGTTGATGAGCATGAGACCGCCGACGCCGAAGGGGATGATCAGCACTCCGCCGACGAGCGGACCGACCAGGGTCGCTCCGTTGAACGCGGCCGAGTTCAGGCCGATGGCGCTCATGAGCTGTTTGTCAGAGACGAGGCGCGGCACCATCGCCTGCCGCGTGGGCGCATCGAACGAGAAGATGATCGAGTTCAGGGCGCTGATGAGGATGATCTCGACGATGTTGATCTGATTCGTGATCGCAAGGACCGCGAGGACGGCCGCGGCGACCGCCGCGCTCGATTGCGTGAGCAGGAGCAGACGACGGCGATCGGCGCGATCGGCGACGACGCCGCCGAAGAGGCCGAAGGCAAGACCGGGAAGCGCGCGCGAAAGGCCGACGAGGCCGAGATAGAAGGGGGCGAGCTGCGGGACACCGTCCTTGATCGCGAGCTGGACGACGAGCCATCCGAGACCGAACTGCTGCATCCACGTCCCGATGTTCGAGACGACGAGGCCGACCCAGAACAGCCGGAAATCGCGGTGCTCGAGCGCCGACCACGCGGAGGTGCGGCCCGGCTCGGCGGCGGCAGCTTCGTCGAGGCCTTCGGTCTCGAGTTCGGAGGCGAGCTCTTCTGCGGTCACGTCCAGCGAGAGTGCATGGGAGTCGAACCCACCACGGAACGTTCTACGCCCCGTCAGCGGTTTTGAAGACCGAGGGACTCACCGGAGCCCCCGCACTCTCAGACACCTTTCCGAAGAAAAGCGCACAAGCGAGTGTATGTAGAAGATCGCCACAGGTCGCACTGGGTCGCTGCGTTGGAGGACAACGGGGGTAGCTTCTACGGTCCGACGTTCTGCAGCACTCGTTCATGGCGCCGAAGCGGTAGCAGGGAACGCAGCGAGCTCCATCTCGCGCGTCGCCTCCATCGGCCGGATTCGTCGCGGCACTCAAGTCGAGCTGACACCCCGTGATGACCGATGTACGACTCGACGATCCTGCACTCGCCTGAAATGAGCCCCAGCACCCGTGCCTCGAGGTCCTCGACAACGACGGGCTTGGACGACGGGAAGTACTCCACCCAGAACCGGTCGCCAACGTACAGCTGCAGCTCGTCTCCTTGAACGCTGAGGGCGATCGCAAACCGCAATCCCGGCTGAATGGGCATGTGGGCCGAGCGGAATGGTGGCATGACCTCGTCGATTCGGAGCGAGGGATGGCGTGCGCGAACACGAGCCAGCAGATCTTCGAGCTGACGATCAGCGCGTGATGGCCTGCCCTGCTCGATCCAGGTAGCGAGCTCCGGATCAATTTTCCGCAGAGTCTCACGGAAATTGGTGCGATAAGTCGCGACCGCGCTATCAAACTCTTGCTGAGTCAGAGACCAGCCGCCGAGCTCTTCTGCGCACGGGATGCTCTTCAATCGCTCTTCGGCGATCGCGATCGGGTGATTACCGCTCCTTCGCTGCTCGTACTTACGCCAAACCGATTTCGATACGTCGTGCCCGGTCTCGGTCAAAGCAAAAGACTGCCCGGCCACGCTGATGAGTCCAGCGCTTACCAGGTCGCGGACGCCGTGCTCGAGTTCACTCTTCGAGATCATCGCGCCGTTGAAGTAGTCAGCGCCATCGAGAGTTTCGGGGAGCGAAAGGCGCCCGCCCTGCTCGGGCCTCGTGCCTGCGATTGCGGTGAAGACCCACGCATTCAGATAAGCCGAATGACTGCTCACCCGCACATGTTCGGGCAAAGGCAGACCGCAAGGCGGCCACCAGCGAACATGGGGACGTGAGCACCCTGGGCCATGCGCGCCTGGTCCCCAACCCGCGGCGGGAACGCGGATACGGTGGGCCGCCGAGAGGTCTCACGCAACCGATCTCATTTCACCGCACGATGCCCGGATATGCGCCGACCCCGGTGGTCGGGATGCCGGAGCTGGCGCGAATCCACCAAGTGGCCGGGATCGCGGTGAAGAATGAGCAGGAGCGGCTGGGACTTCCATCGTTCAAGCTTCTCGGGAGCTCGTGGGCGCTCCACGAGCGCGTGAAGGCCGTCGCCGGTCTTTCACCGGACGCGCTCATCGCGTTCCCCGACCTCTCCCGCATCGCGCGCGGGCTCGGCCCACCAACACTGTGTACCGCGAGCGACGGGAATCACGGACGCGCGGTCGCCGCTCTCGCGGAGGCTCTCGGCTGCGGGTGCGTGGTCTTGCTCCCCGCGGACAGCGCGGCCAGCCGCATCGACTCGATAAAAGGTCACGGCGCGACGGTGGAGCTGGTCGACGGCAGCTACGACGACGCCGTCGCTGCGGCGCGGGCCACTGCGCGCGCACGCGGTCACTGGTATTGCCCAGACACGGTCGGCGCCGAGGCCTCAGATGAGGAGCGGCGGTTCGCGAGCGATGTGATGACGGGCTACGGCACGCTCTTCGAGGAATTCTTCGAACAGATCCTCCGGCCTCCGGATCTTCTGTTCGTGCAGGCGGGGGTCGGCGGGCTATCGGCAGCGGCCGCTGCGAGCCTGCGCCGCGTCTCGGCCACCGCAAAGGTCGTTGTGGTCGAGCCCGAAGGCTCGAACGCGATCGCGCTGTCGTTCGGGTCGGGTGCGCCGGTATCAGTCCCGGACACGCAGACCGTCATGGCGTGCCTACGCTGTCAGAGCGCGTCGTTCGTGGCCTGGCCGATCCTTCTCGCGGGAGTCGATGCCGCAATGGTCGTCACCGACGACGAGGCGGCCGCCGCGGTGCGCCAGCTCGCGCGAAGAGGGGTCATAGCCGGTGCGTCAGGCGCCGCGGGCCTCGCCGGTGCTCTCGTCGCCTCTGCGGACGGGATGCTTCGCGCCCGATTGGGCATCACTCCTGACTCGCAGGTCGCGGTGGTGAACACCGAAGGCGCGACCGACCCGGCGAGCTACGCAGCGATCCTCGCCGGGTAGCGGGCTTAGGGTCTCCCGACAAACCAGGCGACAGTGTCGTCACGCATCGCAGGCACGAACGCGTGGCCGATCCCGGGATAGCTCTCGAAGCGCGAAGGAACGCCCAGCTGCTGCAGCGCCTGGGCGAAACGCGTGGCGCGCTCGAGGCGGGTCGTACCGCCGACGGCATCCCAGGCGCGCGTGACATCCGCCGGATTCGCATCGGCGCCGCCGACGCCCACGAAGACTCGGACGCGCCGCATGGCGGCGGCATCGAACGGGCGCTGGTGGTTCCAAAGGGCGAAGTCCCCAACGCCGAGCGGGTACGGCTCCGAGCTCGTCGGCATCGTGTAGGTGCCCGCCGAAAGGGTCGCGAGCGCGGCGACGCGCTCCGGATGACGAAGCGCGAACCGATGCGCGCTCTGGGCGCCACGCGAGAAACCGACGACATCGATGGCCGGGGCGAGGTGGAATCGCGACTGCGCCAGGACCTGGTCGGCGAGCGCGACCAGAGATTCGTCCACCCGCAGATCCGCGAGCGTCAGGGTCTCGTTCGCGATGGGGTCGTAGTCGGGGCTCGGCGCGAGCAGGAGCCAGCGGTGCTCTTCCGCGGCGGATACGAATTCCTGCGCCAGATCACGGCCGTCGTTGCCGAGGCCCGGGAGGACGATGACGAGCGTCGCGGGCGCGGCAGGCTGGGTAGTTACCGAATCCGGCACAAAAAGGAGCGGCGCCTTCTCGCTCCGCGTGAGCCGGTCGACCAGCGACGTCTCGTGCGTCGCCCCTGCCGTCTGCCAGCGCGGGTCGAGCGCCGGCGCGGCGTGGATCGCGGAGTTGCCAACAAGGAGTCCGATCGCGACACCGAGAATGACCGTGAGGAGACGCCGCATAGCTGCAGGAGGTGGCGTGCGGCGCCGACGCCGCACGCCGCTTCGGGATTACTGCGCCGAGAGATCCGCCGGCTGGGCCTCGATCGCCTCGCGATTGCGGCGGTCCTGATGCTTGTTATTGCGGCCACCCGGCTGCCACGACTTTCGGCGCTCTTCGCCGTTCGAGTTCGGGAGAGAGACGAGGTCGCGCTTGTCCATCATGTTGCAGTACCCGTCGAAGACGACGCCCTTGTCCATCACGAGCGACGGGGTAACGAGGTCGGCCTTCACACGGGCGTGACCACGGAGCTCGACGGAGTCGCGCGCCTTGATCTTGCCGTTGACCTCGCCATTGATCACCACGGAGCCGCAGGTGATATCGGCGGACACCTTGGCGGTCTCGCCGATGATGAGCAGGTCATCCGTCGTGATCTCGCCGGTGAAGGTCCCGTCGAAGCGGACCTGGCCTTGGAAGCTCAGCTTTCCTTCGAAAACGAGGCCCGGTCCGAAAGTGGCGTTGCCCGCTCCGTCGCCGCCGCTTTGGTATTCACGCATTTTTGTGGTCTTCCCTCCTGCCGCCGGCGCCCGTGCCGGGGCCGCGTATCTCTGAACGCGAACGGTAAGGTCCCGCTACGGCTTGGTTGGCGCAAAGCCGTAACGAATGGGGCGCTCAGCCGTGGCTGGTGCGGGTCTCCACGAGAAGGACCTCGGCGCCCGTGGGGCCGGATTCGAGCTCGACGCCGCGCTCGTTCACGATCTTGGCCGCTCCGCCCTCGTCAAGCTCCGGTCGGACCAGTGACCCATGGACAACGAACAGGTAGCCGCCAAAGCCCGCCCGGAAATCATGGCCGACCTTCTTGTTGGCATCGAGGAGCCCGGCGTAGACGGCGGCGTCCTGGTGCACGGTGACCGCGTCGCTCGCCTGCGGCGAGTCCCCGCTACCGAACCCCGGCGCGGGCACGAGGACCGGCTTCAACGCATTGCGCCGAGCATCCGCGGGGAACTCGCGCTGTTCGATGCTCGGCTCGAGGCCGCGCCGCGAGGGCATGATCCACATCTGGATGAAACGCATCGGCTCGGTCTTCGAGCCGTTGCGCTCCGAGTGCTGCATGCCCGAGCCGAGCGTCGCGCGCTGGACCGCGCCGGGATGAAGGATGCCGCCGTTGCCACGCGAGTCGGCGTGCTCGAAGGTCCCCTCGGCGACGTAGGTGATCCCCTCGATGTCTCGATGCGGATGCATCGGCCAGGCCGCACCCGGCACGAGGCGATCGTCGTTGAAGACCCGAAGATCTCCGATCCCCATGTTCGCCTCATCCCAATACTGATCGAAGCTGAAGTGCCAATTCGCGCTGAACCAGCCACCATCAGCGTGGAACAGCGATGCACGCGGACGAAGGACGATGGTCATCGCGCCCGCGCGGGTTTAGGCCGCGGCGGTTCCGGTGATGTGTGGCTGAAGCTTCTTGAGGAGCTGATCTTTGGGGTGGTAGCCGACAACGCGATCAGCTTCACGACCGTTCTTGAAGAGGATCATCGTCGGGATCGAACGGACGCCGAAACGGCCGGCGGTGATGGGATTGGCGTCGACATCCAGCTTCGCGATCTTCACCTTTTCGCCCTGCTCGTTTGCGATTTCTTCGAGTACCGGAGCGACCATCCGACAAGGGCCACACCAGGCCGCCCAGAAATCTACGAGGACAGGAGTGTCAGATTTAATGACCTCCGTCTCGAAGTTCTGGTCGCTGACTACTTGTGGCTTGGACATGGTGCGCCTCCTATTACCACCTAAACGCCAGTTGCTGACCGGTTTGTTCCACCTCCGGAGATAGACCCAGGACCGGCTCGAGCAAGTCCAGCGCCACCTCCGGCCGTGTTGCCCATGATCGTAGCGGCCCCCACTTTACGAAGCGCCAGCCCCGCCGCCGGACCACATCTGCGGTTGCGGCAGCGCGCCGCAGCTTGAACTCGGCGAGCGACCGCCGCTCGTCGGCGATGGCGAAGAAGCGGAAGACCCGGTCTTCGTCCGGGACCGCCTCGCCCAGGGCGATGACGCTTCGGTGAAGCCGTGCCGTCCACTCGAGCTGCCACAGAAAGACCATGTTGCCCTTGTCGTACCAGAGGCAGTCGACGTACTCGAGTGCGTCGGAATGGATGCGTGCGACGCGTGAGATGTCATCGGTCCGTTCCGCGTCCGTCATGAGATCGCCGAGCACCGCGCCGCGATCGAGATGGGCCTCCGGGAGAGCGCGGCGCTCGAGGTCGCGACCCACGTGCACTTTGAACCCGAGGCGTCGGCCGGCGTCGAGAAGCTGGATCGCGAGCAGGGTCTGATCGGCCTGCCGGCGCACGAGAGCATCTTCGTCGCGCAGACGCCAGCGCCCGTCGTCGCTCTGGTGCCCGTATGCGGCGATGCAGCGCTCGATGAGCTCGCGGTCGGGCGTCTCGACGTCGCGGAAGAGCCCGTACGCGCGGCGAAGTAGCGTGCGCGTCTCGATGTCGCGCGACGCCGAGAGGAGTCCCCACATCCCCCACTCCAGCCGATCGTCGAGTGGTGTCGCGTCGACGGGCTCCGCGAGCGAGTACACGGTGGTGTCGTGCGCGTGCTCCGCCGCGGCGCCGTCGAGGTCGATCTTCACGATGCCGGAGCGAGCCGCGTCGGCCAGCGACGAGCGGAAGTGATCGAGGAACGTCTCGAGCTCCGAAACGCCGCCCCCTCGCGCGAGGGTCAGCGGCGCGAGGAGCTTGCGCGCCGCGAGGGACTCGAGCGCCGCGACGGCTGCGCGGTCGGTGGCCACGGGCTCGCCGCGCGAGCGGATGACCTCTCGGACGCCCGCGCGGATCGCCTCCTCGATCGCTGAGGCGTCGGCCGCGCCCTGATCCCGGAGGAGCGGGACGTCGCGGTCGAAATCGCACACCGCGGCGGCCCCGGAGCCGCTTGCCGCGCCGGTCGTCAGCGCGTCGCGCTGGTAGGTGATCCCGCGCAGGCGATATCCCGCGCCGGCGCCGGCGAGCGCCACCGCCGCGATGCTCGCGAGGTCGGCATGCGGGACGTACACGACAGCCGGTGCCTCGGGACGCGATCCGCGGTGACCGTCGATGAGGGCGGCGCGCATCGTCCGCAGCAACCGCTCGCGTCCGACCACGCGGCCATCGCCGGCGTCGGCCGGCTTCGCCCCGCGCATCCCGAGCAGCGCGACCGCCGCGACGGCGCTCCAGCCGCCGAGCGCGTCCTCGACCGGCGCCTGGCAGAGGACGAGGTCGGCATCGCCGGTATCGAGCGCGAGAGTCGCCGATCGCGGCCGCGCCGGCGACGGGTGCTGGGCCAGCCACGCCACAAGCTCGCGCACGGTTCGGTCGAACTCGAGCCAGACGTTCGCCTCGCGCCACTGCGACGCGTGGGAACGGCGCGCCCGGCCTTTCTCGATGCGCAGCGGTGCTCCGCGCCCCGCGAGGGTATTCAGGCGGCTGCCCGAGATCAGGATCTCGAGGACACAGAGCAGAAGGACATCCCGCGCTGGCGATGCGGGCACAGCCGTTTCGACCGCTCGCAGCGTGGCCATGAGGGCGGTGAGATTCCGCGGGGTGTACAGAGCCGCCGTGGTCTCACCAAGTGCCTGCGCGTTCGGATCCAGGCCGAACCGCTCGACGAATTGCCAGTACGCCATGCCGCGCTGGTCGAGACGCTGGCTCGACCGCTCGTCGTCCTCGGTCACAGCCTCGATCAGAAGGGCGTGCCCCTCACGCGCGCAAATGCCACAGCGGAAGGCCTTCTTCGTCGGCGCCGGGGCGTCGCGCTCCCAGAGGAAAGCCTCGACGATCACCGGACCTCGGCATGTCGCGCAGGTCGAGCCATAAAGCTCGCGCATCGCGACGCGGTGGGGCGTGCCAACGAGTGCGCTCTCGCCGACGCGATCGAGCGCCGCGAGTAATTCGTCACCCGCGGGCGCGATCGCGATGGCGCGGCGCGCCCATTCGCCGAGCGGGTCGCGGGACTTCGCGACCCCGCGGCGATCCGCGCGCTCTGCGGCATCGGCCGCGGACCAGGGATACGCGAGGGGGTCGAGGACGACACCGCGCCGAGGGGCGTACGCGTTCGCGTACAGATCGGCGAGCGATGCCGGAAATGCGGAACCGAAACGGTCGAGCGGACGGGGCAGAGGAAGGATCTCAAGCGGGACCATGGAGCGGACACGCTCGGGTTGGCTCAAGGCAACGTGAAGAGTACGGCCCTCCTCGAGTCCACGATGACCCCGATGACGCGGCCGTCGCGCGACATGGTGAGGTCGTTGATCGTTCCGCCGACGCCCAGCTCCTCGGCGGTGCCGTCGTCCGGAGCGAAGACCAGGAGCTTGTCGGTACCGTCGAGGACGGCCACACGCTGTCCGGTGACGAGGCGCCGTCCGTCCACGAGCGGCGCCGTCCACTTTGCGGTTCCGTCCGGACCGATCGCCGCGAGCGAAGTCTGAGCCAGCAGATAGAGCGTCCCGTCCGGCGCGAACGCGATGTCCCGTACACCCCCCGCAACGCGCGTCAGCGTCTTCGGGTCGGCGACGGCGAAGCGGTATGTGCCCTGGTCGGTCACGGCTGCGGCGAACTTGGCGGACTTGTCGATCGCCAGCACACTCCCGATCCCGGCGACGCGCGCGACGGTCTTGAGCTCGGAGTCACGGCCGGGACGGAACACCTCGATGTCGAAGGCGCCACCGCTCGTCGTGCCGATGTAGACGTCGCCGGCATCGCTCGCCGCGATGCGGGCGCCGGCGGCAGGGGTCACGATCGGGAAAGGATCCCCGAGCGGGTCGCCGTCGGCAGTCCGCCCACCGATGAGCCCAGGGCCGCCCCCCGCCAGGCCGGTCGAACCGGTGGAGGCCGCGATGAAGACCCGGGTCGACGGCACGAACAAGATCTGGGTCGCGGCGCCGGTGAAGCGCATGCCGTCCCCGATGTTCTGACCGGTTGGGACGGCGAGGAATGTCACCACCTGGCCGCCGACGGCGAAGGTCTGATGGTCACCGTCCACTGAGAACTGCAGCACGCTCATCCCGGCATAGCTCTGCGGAAGGGCAGTGAGCGTGCCCTTGGGGTTGAAAAGCGCAGCGTACCCGTCGTCGCTACCGGTGACGACCCACGAGCCGTCCGAGCTCAGCCCTATCTTCCGCGAGGTGGCGCGCACCTCGAGCACGCGTGACGGCTCACGCCAGAGCTCGGCGTCCGGAAGCGGTCCGCTCCGCGCGAACGCGTAGGACTGCTCGTCGGTGACAACGTTGATGACTCCCTGCTTGGTGAGGCCCGCGCTCGCCTTGTCGGCGCCGGCGCGATCGGCGTACGGACCGATGCGCACGACGAAGGGCGCGGTCTGCGTGTACGAGCCGTTCAGCGGTGAGCCCATCCGCTGGAGCGCCTGCTTCGCCTCCGCTGCGCTGGCATAGGGGCCGGTCGTGATCGTCGACAGAGTGGATGACTTGCTCGTCACCACAAAGGACATACCGCGCGCGATCGTGCCTTGCAGCGCGTCGTCCTTTGGCAGCGTGGTCGAGAGATCGCGAAGACGCTGCCAGCCCGCGGTCACGTCGGTGATCACGCGTGCGAATGCCGCCGGGTCTCCACCATCGGCGTAGCTCTGGCCGTCGCGTGCCAGGTCGGAGAGACCGTCGGCGAGTGGGACAAGCTTCTCGCGGATCGGTCCGGTCCGATCGAGAGTGCCCGCGAGGACCGTGGCGTTGAAGGCTGAGATCGTCGCCGCCGTGCCACGCATCACGGTGCCGTAGCGCGCCGCCGCGACCGTGCGGGTCTGCTGTCCGGCGAGCGCGCCTGCGAGACCGTAGTCGTAGGCCGAGACTCCTAGGAGCACCGCACCGGCGTCACGCGCGAGCTTCGGCGCGGCCTGGACGTCGTTCGACGGGCCCGGCTTTGGCTGGGCTGCATCGGTGCAGGATGCGAGGAACGCGAGGGCAAAGACGGGCGCGAGCGCGCGCCGTGTGGACGCGCCGCTCACTCTTCGGCTTCGTCCTCCGAATCGTCGTCGTCCTCGGTGTCGACGGCGAGCGGCTCCTCGGTGACCTCGGCCCCTTCGAGCGCTTCCTCGGCGGCGGGAGCTTCCTCCTCGACCTCCTCGGCCTCTTCCTCGATCTCGTCGCTGCCGTCGCGGAAGAAGGTGCCACGAACGTACGCCCGCTCCTTCGTCTCGGCGGAGCGGTGATGGCCGGGGAAGGAGATGCGGCTCGCGTTCTCGGGGCTCGAGAACACCTCACGGATCGCGACGCGCGCGTTTGCGGGGTCGTTGCTTACGATCGCGGCCACGTACTGGTTGCCGGTCCGGATCAGGTCGATGAGGCGCCGGCCGACCTTGGGCTCGAGGAATCCGATCAGCTCGCCATCACGTGCGTGCACCGCGAGAAGGCCTTCCTGCTCGCGCAGCTCGCACTCGGCGCCGGGACTGTATTTCGCGAGGACGTGGGTCGGTGCGGGGTTGATGAGACGGAGGATGCCCGTCTTTCCCATGTCCTCGATGAAGAGACGAGGCTGAGTCCTGGTCGTCGTCGTGAACGCCTTGGTCTTGTGCTCCTGCAGCGTCGCGACACGCGAGTTGCCACGGAGAGCGATCGAGTTGTAAGGCTCGATCTTCAAGACTTCGGCGAACGCGGCTTTGGCCTCGTCGAGGCGGCCGAGCTCGATGAGCGCCCGGCCAAGCCGGTTGCGCGCTTCGAGGTCGTCCGGCGAGGTCTCGACGAGCTTTTGGTTGAGCTCCGCGGCGCGTGGCCAGTCCGCCTCGAGTGCGGCGGCGGTGGCCTGGTCGGCAAGTGCGCGCGCGCGAAGACCGGCATCGGTTATCTGTGGCACGGGGTCTTCCTCCAACGCGTGAGGGTACGCCCGGTCGGGCGCTCTGGGATATACGAATTGTACCGGTTACGCTTCCGGCGTCGTGCCGTACCTGTCGGAAATACAGCACCGCAGGGTCATCGAGCCGAACGGCAACGAGGTGGGCAAGCTCGCGGACATCGCGGTCGTGCCGCAGGGGCAGTTCCCGGCCGCGCAGTGGGCCATCCTCTCGACGCCGTCCGGGGAGAAGGTCGTGCGCTGGGGCGATCTCGCGCAGGAGATCGGTCATCTCCGTCTTCGCAACCGCCTTGAGACGACCCCCGATGCGCAGCTTCCGCCCGAGGCGCTTCGCCTCGCCCGTGACCTGTTGGACAAGCAGATCGTCGACACGCACGGCGCCAAGGTCGTGCGCGTGAACGATCTGCAGCTCTCCGAGGTCGACGGGCAGCTTCGCCTGGTCGGCGCCGACGTCGGCCTCCGGGGACTGCTCCGGCGGGTCGGCGCCGAGACGGTCGCCGAGCGCGTCGCGGGGCTCGCCGGGCGGCGGCTGCCGCGCGGGATCATCCCGTGGCACCTCGTGGAGCCACTCGAAGCCGCGCACGACGCTCCGGCAAAGACCGCGGCGGTCCGTCTCACGATCCCGCATGCGAAGCTCGCGCTGCTCCACCCGGCCGACATCGCCGACATCGTCGAGGAGATGACGGCCGACGAGCGGATCGCTGTCTTCCAGCAGCTCGACCTCGAGACCGCGGCCGAAGCGTTGCAGGAGGTCGAGCCTGAGATGCAGGCCGCGATCGTCACCGACCTTCCCGAAGAGCGCGCCGCCGACATCCTCGAGGAGATGGATCCGGACGAGGCGGCTGACCTTCTGCAGGACCTGTCGGAGGAACGCCGCGACGAGCTCGTCGAGCTCATGGATAAGGAGGAGGCCAAGGACGTCGAAGAGCTCCTCACCCACCCTGAGGACTCTGCCGGCGGAATCATGACGACCGATTTCGTCGCGCTTCCGAGAGAATTCACGGCAGCGCAAGCCATCGACGAGCTGCGCGCGAAGAAACCGGATCCGCAGCTCACGTATTACCTCTACGTCGTGGACGCTGAGGGAAAGCTCGAGGGCGTCCTGTCGCTCCGGGACCTCGTCGTCGCGGCGCCGGAGACGAAGGTGAGCGACATCATGGATCCGAACGTATTGAAAGTCGACGCGGAGACGCCGAAAGAAGAAGTGGCCGCGCTCATCGCGAAGTACGACCTCTTGGGGTTGCCAGTAGTCGACGCTCGCAAGAAGCTTCTCGGGACGGTCACCGTGGACGACGTGGTCGAGCTCATGCTCCCGCGCGGCTGGAAAAAGAGGTCGCTCCGGTCGATCGCTAGGTGATCAGGACCGCCGCCGCGGTCCGTCGCCGCGCGCGCGTTCGCCGCGCTTCGATCCTCGCATTCCTCGCCGTGATGGGGCCAGGGATCATCACCGGCTTCGCCGGCAACGATGCCGGCGGCGTCACGACGTACACCTCCGTCGGCGCGCACTACGGCTTCGAGATGATGTGGCTCTTGCTCCTGTCAACCGTGGGTCTGCTCGTGATCCAGGAGATGTGCGCACGTATGGGCGCGGTCACCGGCAAGGGATTGTCTGATCTCATCCGCGAGCGCTTCGGAGTGCGCTGGACGATAGTCGCGATGTTCGCGCTCTTGATCGCGAACGGCAGCAACATCGTCGCGGAGTACGCCGGCATCGCCGCGAGCCTTCAGCTCTTCGGGGTGCAGCGCATCGTCTCCGTGCCGATCGCGGCCGTCCTCATCTGGGTGCTCGTGGTGTTCTTCAGCTACCGCATCGTCGAACGAGCGCTCTTCGTCCTAGTGCTCGCCTACATCGCGTACCCGATCAGCGCATTCATCGTCGGACCGCCCTGGGGCGAGGTCGTCCGCGACTCGGTCATCCCGACGCTCCCGATCGGACAGGCCGCGCTCATCGCCGCGCTGGCTCTCGTCGGCACCACGATCACGCCCTACATGCAGTTCTACATACAAGCGTCGGTCGTGGACAAAGGCATCGACAGGGATCAGTACCGGTTCGAGCGCGTCGACGTGCTGCTCGGCGCGATCCTCACCGGGCTGAATGGATTCTTCATCGTCGTCGTCGCCGGCGCGGTCCTGCATCCCGCCGGCATCCACGTGGATTCGGCGGCCGATGCGGCGCAGGCGCTCGGGCCGCTCGCCGGCCAACAGGCGCAGCTCCTCTTCGGCGTCGGCCTCTTTGGTGCGTCGCTCCTCGCGGCGACGATCATGCCGCTCTCGACGAGCTATGCGATCTGCGAGGCGTTCGGATGGGAGTCCGGGATCAGCAAGAACTTCCGCGAGGCACCGGTGTTCATGGGTCTCTTCACGCTGCTCGTCGTCGTGGGAGCGCTGATCGTGCTCTCGCCGAGCGTGCCCCTCATCCCGGTGATCCTCGTCTCGCAGAACGTGAACGGCTTGCTCCTGCCGATTGTGCTTGTCTTCATCCTGAAGCTCGCCGGCGACCGCCGGATCATGGGTGACCACGCGAACGGCCGCGTTTCGCAGTGGATCGGGATCGGGACCGCCGTCGGCGCGTCGGTCCTATCTATCGCTCTGGTAGCGATCACGATTGTCGGAGCCGCCCCCTAGTCCGACTCCCAATCGCGGGGCGAGAATTGACGGCGTGAGTCGATTGTTCGCTTCGTCAAGTCGTGTGCCGGGTTGCGTCCTCGCAGTCTTTGTCCTGGCGACCGTCGGCTGTACGCCCGAAAAGGCCCCGACCACGGGAGGATCGGCGACGCCCACGAGGTCGGATGCCACGATCGTCGTCGGCACGACGCGCCCGACCCCGCCCCCTTTGTCCGCCATTTCCAGCGCCACCCCGCTCGCATCAGCTTCTCCCGACCCCGCCGGTGGCATTCGAGCCAATGCTCTCGGAAAGCTCACGGGCAACTGGATCTTCGTCGGCAAACAGGTGCCCTATCCACACAACATCTGGGCCGAGGTACAAATCTGGGCAATCCCGCTCGACGCCGGCGAACCGCGGCTCGCGTTCACCTATGACGTTTCTTTGGGTGGAATCCCCGAGGCGATCTTCGACAACACGCCGTATCTGCGGAGGCAGTTCTCGCCGGACGGCACGCGCATGGTGGTCTCAGTCGCCGGACAGCTGATGGTGGTCGACATCGCCACGGGACAAGTGCGGCCTCTCGGCGTGCCGGGATATTTCCCGGCATGGAGCAAGGACGGCTCGCAGATCGCTTTTGTCTTCTACGTTCCATTCGACCAAGTCACGCCACCGGAGGAAGCGATCTTCGCTATATCACCGTCTGGTGGACCGGTGAAGGAACTCGCCCGGGTCGGCTATGCGCGGCAGGCCGTCGAGTGGTCGCCCGACGGGTCGACCGTGATCGTCGCGACCATGGACGGGATAGCACTGGTTGACGCGGGGAGCGGTCGGGTCGTCCGGCACCTGCCCGAGACCGCCGCGAACAGATCCTTTGCGAGCTGGCGCGCCGCTACACCGCAGATCGTGATCGCGGCAGGAGCTTGCGACCAGACATCGACCGCGCTTATCGGACTCGACGACGCAAGGGCTTCTGAGCGGACCTTCCTCGACACCGGAGAACGGTGCCCGGCTTTGACTACTCAGGACCCGCGGTGGAATCCGGTGTCCCGCGACGAGCTCTTGTATGTCGCGACACGAGCCAGCAGCGGTGGGATGCCTTACGAGTTCCGAGCGCACATTTTCAACACCGCTTCGGGACGCGACACCACCCTGCCGCTCGATGCATACGAGGCCACGTGGACCTGGGCAGGCGATGCCGTCGCGTATCTCAGGAAAGCTGGCGGCTTCTACGGAGATTCCGTCCGTGTCTGGCGACGGGACGGCAGCGGCGAGCGTGTTCTATTGACGGACACGGAAAACACGAGCTTCTTCAGTATCGCGTCGCTGGGCTACTAGGCCCGGTCCCACCTCGCCCGAACGGGGGACGATGTTTCCCCCGCTGGGGCGTTCTCGCCGTCCGCCAGGCGGGCGAATCTCTCGCCGTGGCTATGGCGCTCGACGTCGCGATCCCGGTGGTCGATCCGTACGGCAGTGTCTTCCGGCTTCTGCGGTCGGTGGAGCTGCCCTTCTCGCTGTTTCGCGTGGAGGACACCTCGGAGATCGCGGCCGATGCGCCTTTCGCCATCCTGAGCTCGTACGGCAAAGCGGACGCGGCGGCGGTGGAGGAGCTTGCTGGCCGCGTCCCGACCGTCGTCTACGCGGTGCAGGTGCGCGCGAACGAGCCCGCGCCGCTCATGCGGGCGATGGCTTATGTGAGCGATCGAATGCCGGTGGGTCTCATCCGCGACGTCATCGTGTCGGCGCTTTCTCGCGCGTCCGTCTAGCCCCTTCGCCCCCCGCTCAGCCATCTCCGGATAAACGAGCCGTACGCGGTGGCGCCCGCCGCATCCTCGTTGTCAGGCGCGCCACCCTTGCGGCCGGCGGTGAGCGCCCAGACGATCGGACCGAAGATGATGAGCACGCCAAGGACGAGGAAGAAGCCTTCCACCAGCTAGCGGGGCTCCTCGAGCACTTCGCCCGTCGCGTCGAGGTAGCGATCCGGGTTCTCCTGAAAGATCCGTTTGCACTTGAGCGAGTCGAACGCGTAGATCCGGCCCTCGTACCGCACGCGAATGCCGCCTTCACCGAGCGGCGCGCCGCAGATCACACACCGAGAAGCGCTCATGCCGGCTCGACCTCGAGGAGCGGCTGATGAGCGCGAACGAGCTGCCCGTTCTCGGCGAAGATGCGGCGGACTTTTCCCGACGCTGTCGAGCGGATCTCGTTAAAGAGCTTCATCGCCTCGATGAGCCCGATGACATCGCCGGACACCACGTTCGAGCCCACCTGCACGAAGGCGTCCGTCTGCGGCGAGGATGCGCGGTAGAAGATCCCGGTGAGGGGGGCGTTTACGGTCGGGAGCTCCTTCGCCGGCGCGGCTGGAGCGGCGGGCGCAGCCTGCGCAGGCTCGGCGGTGCCGGGAGCGCTCGCGGCTACGCGGGCACCGTCTTTGGCGACGCGGACGCGCACCCCGCCGCGCTTCACCTCGAGCTCGCTCACTTCGGCGTGCGCGAGACGCTCGAGCAGCTCGGTCACGAGGGCGTTGGCGTCGGCGCGGACTTTCCGCGGATCGGGCATCAGGCGGCCTCGCGACTGATGACGAGCGCGACGTTGTGCCCACCGAACCCCATGGAGTTCGAGAGCGAGAGGTCGACCTTCGCCTTTCGCGCGCGATTGGGTACGTAGTCGAGGTCGCACTCCGGATCGCGAGTCTCCTGATTGATGGTCGGCGGGAGCAGTCCATTCCGCATGCCGAGGATGCAGAGCGCGGCCTCGATCGCGCCTGCGGCGCCCAGAGTGTGCCCGGTCATCGACTTCGTCGACGAGACCGCGAGCTTGCGCGCGTGATCGCCGAACACCGTCTTGAGGGCCGCGGTCTCCGCGCCGTCGTTCGCCTGCGTCGACGTGCCGTGCGCGTTTACGTAGCCGATCGCCTCGGGCTTCACGCCGGCGTCGGCGATCGCCATCCGCATCGCGCGCACCGCGCCCTCGCCACCGGGCGGCGGCGCCGTCACGTGATACGAATCCGCGGACATGCCGTACCCGAGGAACTCGGCGAGGATGGTGGCACCGCGCGCGCGCGCGAAATCGAGGTCCTCGAGGACGAGGCAGCCCGCGCCTTCGCTGAACACGAAGCCGTCGCGACCTTTGTCGAACGGACGGGACGCCTTCTCGGGCGCGTCGTTGCGGGTGGAGAGCGCGCGCGCCTGATTGAACGCGCCGATGGCGATCTTGATGAGGCCCGCCTCTGCGCCACCGGCGAGCATCACGTCGGCCTGACCGCGGCGGATGATCTCCGCGGCCTCGCCGACGGCATTCGCGCTCGACGCGCATGCCGAAACGTGCCCCATGTTCGGGCCCTTCGCCCGGTACTTCATCGCGATCTCACCGGCCGCCATGTCGATGATCATCATCGGGATCAGGAACGGCGAGACCTTCCGCGGGTCTTTGTCGTGGACCAGGACCTGATCGACGAGGGTCTCCACGCCACCGATGCCCGAGCCGAACGCGACACCGATGCGCGGCGCGAGCTCTGGCGTGATCTCGAGACGGGCCGACCGGAGAGCCTGCCCGGCAGCCGCGACGGCGAAATGCACGAAACGATCGGAGCGGCGGATCTCCTTCCGCTCCATGTAGTCGAGCGGATCGAAGTCGCGCACCTCGCCCGCAATCCGCGTCTCGAGGCCGGTCGCATCAAAGCGGGTGATCGGGCCGATGCCGCTCCTCCCCGCGGTGATGCCGTCCCAGGTCTTCTCGACCGTCGAGCCGAGGGGGGTGATCATCCCGAGACCCGTCACCACGACACGGCGGCGCTCGCCGTTCTTCATCGGTCGAGTCTAGCGAGGCGAGTCTTTTTAGAGGGCTTGGAGTCGCGCGATCTGGGACGTCTCCAAGACCGCGGCGCCGGCGAGAAGCGCGAAGGCCACCACGACGAGCGAGAGCTCCATCCGCGTCAGCCGGATGTCGCGCAGATACCGGACACGCACGAGGTGTCGGTCGGTGATGCGGCGCTGCCGCCAGAGTGAGGCGTTCGCGAGCACGGTCGCAAGCACGATGTACGCGATGAGCTCCGGGATCCCCGCGTGGGAGACGATCGATCGAATGTCCAGCGGCGGGACGCGCGCGCCCGGGACGAACAGCGCGAACGAGTTGGTGCCGAGGGCGATGCCGAACCGCACGAGCCACGTCCACGGAGCGAAGTACGCGAGCGAGATCGGCCCGATGCTGTACAGGCTCGCGAGCGCGATGACGCCGAAGCCGAACGCGGCGTTCCAGATGAACAGGGTCGCTGCGACGCCCGCCGAGTCGCCGCGAGCGTCCAACGTCGGGAGCAGTCCGAGCGTGAAGCGCGTCGCTCCCTCCGGCAACACGACATACGCGACGGTCCACGCGACGACGAAGCCGGCGACGCCGATGGCGGCGGCGGTTGTGAGACGCACGAGTGCACTGCGGTGAGCAAGAGCTTTGAGGAGGAGCGACCAGATGACCAAGCCATAAGAACGCTACTGACCCGGTGACGGGACGGCCATAGTCCGATCGTGTCGAGCGGATTGCGTTCGGGTGTCAGTCTGACGAGCGACGTACTTCATCGGCCCCGCTGATTAACACGGCCTTCCCATGGAAGCGCCGGTACATCCGGTCGAAATTGCGCCGGCTGCGCTTGAGCCGCTCGTCCTCAGAGAGAGACTCCCACACGCGGTGTGGGTGCCGGCGCGCACAGTCTGCGCCGAGGGCCAACACGCGATACCCGCGCTCGCGGACGGCGAGCGAAACGGCGATGTCGAGATTTCGGTAGAAGCGGTAGCGCTCGTCGAAGCCGCCGATCTCGAGCAGGACCTCGCGTCGAGCGGCGGCGCAGTAGCCCTGCACCGCCTCGGTCTCTCCGCTTGTGACCTCGTCGAAGTGCTTGAGGTCGCTCGTGCGAAGCCCCCACGGACCGGCCTGTCCGACGCCGCCCTGGGCGAGGACCTGCGCCAACGGGCCAAAGAGATCGCCGGTGATTTCGACTGAGCAATCGAGCATGAGGAGCATGCGGCCCCGCGCCAGACGCACCAGGGCGTTGCGGGCCGCGCCCTCGCCCAGATCACGGTCGGCGAAGTACACCTCGACACGGCCGTCCCGCGCGGCCATGTCGCCGATCTTCGCCTGCACCTCCGCGCGCGAGCCCGAATCGAGAACGAAGACCTCGCCGTCGGCGGGCAGAAACGCGAGCACACCTTTAAGACAACGCGCGAGATCGGCCGGGTACTCGCGCGTGACGATCCCAACAGTCCATGAGCGGGTCGGCGCTTCGCCGCGCCGATCGGGAACCTCCTTTCCCGAGGAGATCGTCTTACGCTCCCGCGCCGGAACACGGAGGTCGCCACGTGACAGGACCGCTCGATCCGCGGCTTGATCCTCAACGCGGTAGCTGTTGAACGCCGCGCGGAGATCGTCGGCTCGTCGGAAATCCCGCGACGCGCGGGCCACACGGTGTTCCTCGACCGCGGCGAGGACCTCCCGCGGTGCCTTCGCGCGCTCGGCCGCGACGGACGCGAGATCGAGGCCGAGAACCTTGTCTGCCTCGAGGAACACGGCGAGACGTTCGGTGTCGGAGATGGCATGGTCAATGGCGCAGCGCTGCAGCCAGGCGACCGCGGCCGGCAAGTTGAGATCGTCGGCCAGCGCTCGACCGAACGGCTCGAGCCACCGTGCGTCGAGCGCGGTGTGGGTCAGTTCGCCCTGGGGCACCTGCGACCAGTGCCGCACGCGCTGGCGGAGGTGATCGAGCGCTTCCACCGCCTGCCGGAGCGCCCCATGCGAGAACTGCATGCGGGCGCGGTAGTGCGTGAGCAGGCAGAGGTAGCGGAACGCGAGCGGATCGACGTCGAGCTCCACGAGGTCGTCGATCGTCACGGTGTTGCGCGCGGACTTGGCCATCTTCACGCCGTCGGCGAGGAGGTGCTGGCCGTGCATCCAGTGACGGACCGACGGGTGACCGTACGCGCCCTCGGACTGCGCGATCTCGTCCTCGTGGTGCGGAAAGATGTTGTCGACGCCACCGGTGTGCAGATCGAAGCGCTCGCCGAGGTACTTCGTGCTCATCGCCGAACATTCGATGTGCCACCCCGGAAAGCCGCGGCCCCAGGGTGACTCCCACGTGAGCGCCCGCCCGGCCTCGGCCTTCTTCCAGAGCGCGAAGTCGACGGGGTCGTGCTTGTCGGGATCGATCTCCGCACGGACGCCTTGCCGGAGCGCTTCGCCGACGTTGCCCGATAGCTTTCCGTAGCCGGCGAAGCGCTTGACGGCGAAGTACACCGCGCCTGCGACTTCGTAGGCGAGGCCGCGCGCGATCAGTCGCTCGATGATCGAGATCATCTCGGGTACGTGATCGGTCGCGCGAGGAAATCGCGTAGCCGGGAGGATCCCGAGGCGGCGTTCGTCCTCGTGGAAACGCGCCTCATAGAACTCGGCGATCTGCTTCGGGGTCTTCCCCTCGGCGAGCGCGGCGGCGATGACCTTGTCCTCGCCACGCTCGACGGCGTCCTGGCGCATGTGACCGACGTCGGTGATGTTTTTCACCGCGACCACGGTGTTGCCGAAATACTCGAGCGTCCGGCGGATCCAGTCCGCAAGCAGGTAGGACCGCAGATTTCCGAGGTGAGCCGGCCGGTAGACGGTCGGACCGCAGGTATACATCCGCACCTCGCCGGCTCGCTCGGTGGTGAGCGGGACGACGCGCCGC
>Ga0209057_1000605_pt1 | contig 31871 bp, 26 predicted proteins | sample GraSoiAngelo_146_FD_185903 | JGI IMG/M metagenome (GOLD analysis project Ga0209057, IMG submission 185903) | Grasslands soil microbial communities from the Angelo Coastal Reserve, California, USA - 14_1009_05_30cm (SPAdes) (version 2) | ecosystem: Environmental > Terrestrial > Soil > Grasslands ... | reverse complement strand
GGTGTTCATCGCGGGTGGCGTGGAGAGCATGACCCGCGCGCCGTACGTGATGCTCAAGCCAGGGACGGCCTGGAGCCGCACGGCTCCCGAGATCGCCGACACGACGGTCGGGTGGCGCTTCACGAATCCCCGCCTCAAGAAGGAATGGACGATTTCGCTGGGAGAGACGGCCGAAGTCGTCGCCGAACGCTACGGGATCGGCCGCGCCGAGCAGGACGCCTTCGCGCTGGAGAGCCAGCGGCGCGCCGAGCGCGCGCTCAAGGACTGCGTTTTCACCGACGAGCTCGTGCCGGTTCCGCTTCCCGACGGCACCACCTTCTCAAAGGACGAGTACCCTCGCCTCGGCACCACGCTCGAGGCGGTCGCGAAGCTGAAGCCGGCATTCAAGCAGGACGGCACGGTGACGGCGGCCAGCTCGAGCGGGATCAACGACGGGGCCGCCGCGTTACTGCTGACGGGGAAAGACGGGGGAGGACAGGGGACGTCGACACCGCTGGCACGGGTGATCGCTACGGCGGTGGCGGGCGTGGATCCGAGCTGTATGGGGCTCGGGCCGATCCCGGCGACCCAGAAAGTCCTGAAGCGCGCCGGACTGTCGATCGGTCAAATCGATCTGGTGGAGCTGAACGAAGCGTTCGCCGCCCAGGCGATCGCCTGTATCCGCGAGCTCAAGCTCGATCCCGCGCGCGTCAACATCTACGGCGGCGCGATCGCGCTCGGCCACCCGCTGGGCGCCACCGGCGCTCGCATCCTGACGACTCTGGTTCACGCCCTACGCCGAACGAAGTCGCGCTACGGTTTAGCGACTATGTGCATCGGGGTCGGCCAGGGCATCGCCCTGATCGTGGAGCGGAGCTAAATGGCCGCCTACGACCGTGTGATGGTGGAGATCGCCGCCGGGATCGGGACGGTGACGCTGAACCGGCCCGAGAAGTTGAACGCGTTCGATGCGGAGCAGTGCCAGGAGCTGCACGAGGCACTGCGCATGCTGGCGGGCAGCGACGCCGTGCGCGTGATCGTCCTCACCGGCGCGGGCCGGGCGTTCTGTGCCGGTGCAGACCTGAGCGTGCTCGAGACGGACGGCCACTCCCTGGTCGCTGCCGGAAAGGAAGTGACGCTGACCATCCGCTCCGCACCACAGCCGGTGTTGGCGGCCGTGAACGGGCCCGCGGCGGGAGGCGGGGCGAATCTGGCGCTCGCTTGCGATTACCGCATCGCCTCCGATCAAGCGTCGATCGGACAGGTGTTTCACAAGCTGGGGCTCGTGCCCGACTGGGGCGGGAGCTTCTTCCTGCCGCGGCTCGTCGGTACCTCGCGGGCGCTCGAGCTCGTGTGGAGCGCGCGCATGGTCCCGGCTGACGAGGCGCTGGCGCTCGGCCTGTTCGACCGGGTCGTGCCGCACGCCGAGCTCGCGACGGAGACCCGCCGCACAGCCGAGCTGTGGGCGAACCAACCCCCCGCGGCCGTCCGGCGGGCCAAGGAGGCGCTGTACGCGAGCGAGGGGAGGTCGCTCGCATCGACGCTCGATCTCGAGATCGCGCAGCAAAACGAATTGTTCACCACCCCCGAGGCGCGTCAGCGCATCGGGGCGGCGCTGTCCAAGAGGAGCCATTGATGGTCCGCAAGCTCGGCAACTTCGACGAATGGATCGACTACTTCCGCTACTGGCAGGACTCGATCGGCCTGCCCCAAGGCGAGCTTCGCAACTTCAAGTTCGAGGCGAAGTTCGGGGACCAGGAAGTGCCGCACATCGAGTTCGGCCATTACAAAGGCCAGCGTAAGTGGCCGACCGTGATGCACATCCCCGACCAGCGGATCCGCGACGCGCTGCTCAACCTCATCGTGTATCAGGGTGATACCGAGTTCGCGTCGGTGGAGCAGCAGCGGACCCTGCTGCAGCACGCGCCCTCGGACTACGACCTGCTCTCGCTGATGCGGGTGATGACCGAGGAGATGCGGCACGGCTGGCAGATGTCGTACCTCTTGTGCGCCCACTTCGGGGACGAAGGCAAGCGCGAGGCCGCGAAGCTGCTGGAGCGTCGCGCCGACGACGGGGAGCGGCTGCTCGGCTCGTTCAACGAGCTGGTCGACAACTGGCTCGATTTCTTCACCTATACGCAGTTCATCGATCGCGACGGCAAGTTCCAGCTCACGATGCTCTCCACTTCGGCGTTCGATCCGCTGTCGCGCTCGATGATCCCCATGCTCAAGGAGGAGTCCTACCATCTGGGGACCGGAAACAACGGCTTGCTGCGGATTGTGAAGGCCGGGAAAATGCCTCCCGAAGTGATCCAGCGCTTCTTCTATAAGTGGATTCCCACGGCGTTCGACCTGTTCGGCACCGACAATTCGTCGTCCGCCCACTGGGCGTACGTGTGGGGCCTCAAGGGGCGCTACGACGAGCGGGAGAACCAGACGGAGCCCGAGAAGCCAAAGCTCAATGAGTACAGTCGCGAATTGTATCGCCAGGAAATCACCAAGTTGGTCGAGCGGCTCAACCTCTTCATCCCGGAGCGGGAGCGCCAGCTCAAGGTCCCCGACACGCGGTTCAACCGCAAGATCGGCGTGCACGCCCACAAGTTGTACAGCGTCGAGGGCGAGCCGATCACCGACGAGGCGACGTACCAGGCGTACCTCAAGACGATGCTGCCGCAGCCCGAGCACTACGCCACCGTGCACGCCATAGAGAAAGAGCCGGGCTGGATCGAGCCGAAGAAGGCGGACAGCCTGGTGAAGTGAGTCGGGCGCTCGTCATCGCGCACCGCGGCGCGTCGGCGCGCGAGCCGGAGAACTCGCTCGCCGCGTTTCGCGCGGCCGGCACCCTGGGCGCCGACGGGATCGAGCTGGACATCCACGCCTCGGCCGACGGCGCCCTGCTCGTCCACCACGACGAGACGATCGGCCGCGTGCACCGCATCCCTCACCTCACCGCCCAGCGGGTGCGCGAGTTCCGGCTCGCGAACGGCGAGCCCATCCCGACGCTGCCCGAGGCGCTCGAGGCGAGCGGCCCGCGGCTGCAGGTGTTCGTCGAGGTGAAGTCGCTCGCGCCGCAGTTCGACGGGCGGCTGTTCGACGCGCTCGACCACGGGCCTAACCCGTCGGGCTACGCCGTGCACAGCTTCGACCACCGCATCGTGCGGCGACTGGGCCTCGCCCGCCCCGCCCTGCGACGTGGCGCGCTGAGCTCGTCCTACCTCATCGATCCGCTCGCCGCGCTCGAGGATGCCGGTGCGACGATCCTGTGGCAGGAGCGTACGATGATCGACGCGGCGCTGGTCGACGCGCTGCACGCGGCGGGCATGGTGCTCTTCGCCTGGACCGTGGACGATCCCGCCGAGATGCGCCGGCTGCTCGAGCTCGGCGTCGATGCGATCTGCTCGAACGTCCCCGATGCCGGGCGGCAAGCCGTCGATTCCCTGGTCGCATGAACGCGCACCGGGTCGCGGTCGTCGGAGCGGGGACGATGGGTCATGGGATCGCTTATGCGGCGGCCCTCGCCGGGTGCGAGGTGGTCCTGACGGACAGCTGGTCCGACGCGTTGCCGCGCGCACTGCAGCGGATCGGCGAGCTGCTCGCCGCGGGCGTGAAACGGGGCAAGATCTCGGACGGCGAGCGGGCGGGCGTGGAGCGGCGGCTGCACACGGCAGTCGAGCTCGAGCCCGCGGTGCGCGCCGCCGACGTCGTGATCGAAGCGATCGTTGAAGATCTCGCCGTGAAGCAGCGTCTCTTCGCCGAGCTCGAGCGCACAGCACCGGCGGGTGCGCTGCTGGCGAGCAACACCTCGTCGCTCTCCGTCGGGGCGATCGCCGCTGGCGTGCGCGCGCCGGAGCGCGTCGTCGGCATGCACTTCTTCAACCCGGTGCACGCCATGAAGCTCGTCGAGATCGTGACCCATGAGCGCGCCGCGCCGCTCGCGGTGGACCGGGCCGTCGCCTTCGCCCGGCAGCTCGGCAAGGAGCCGATCGTCGTGCAGGACTCTCCCGGCTTCGCCTCGAGTCGCCTCGGTGTCACGCTCGGCCTCGAGGCAATGCGAATGCTGGAACAGGGCGTCGCATCGGCCGAGGACATCGACAAAGCTATGGAGCTCGGCTACAACCACCCGATGGGCCCGCTCAAGCTCACCGACCTGGTGGGACTGGACGTGCGGCTCGCCATCGCCGACTACCTGTACCGCACTCTCGAGGAGCCCCAGTTCGAGCCGCCCAAGATTCTGCGGGACAAGGTCGCCCGGGGTGAGCTCGGTAAGAAGGCGGGCAAGGGGTTCTACACCTGGAGCGAGTGATGACCGCTGGGTTCGACCGCATCACCGACGTCCACATTCACATCCAGCCGTGGCGCGAGCTCAAGCCAGCCGTGCTCGACGTAATGTGGCGCGGCGAGGCGGCGGCCCAGCGGGACCGGTTGATCCAGCTGATGGAGGATCCTCGCGCGCTGCTCGAGGTCATGGACCGCGCCGGCGTGTGGCGGGTGGGCCTGGTCAACTATCCCTCGCCCGACATCATGGGGTTCACGGACGCCACCAACGCCTTCGCGGCGCGGTACGCCCGAGCCAACCCCGAGCGCTTGTTGCCGTATGGCGGAGTGCATCCGCGCTACACCAAGGACCCGGCGGGTGACGTGGACCGGCTCGTCGACTTGGGTCTCCGGCTCGTCAAGATCCATCCGCCGCATCAGGGGTTTCCGGCCAACGCCTACGTCGACGGTCTAGCCGCCCTGGGCGCGATCTACCGGCGGTGCGAGGAGCGCGCCCTACCAGTGATGATCCACACCGGGACGAGCATCTTCCCCGGCGCCCGCTCCAAGTTCGGGAATCCGATGGAGCTCGACGATGTCGCGATCGACTTCCCGAATCTTGCGATCGTGATGGCGCACGGCGGCCGGCCGCTGTACATGGAGGAGGCGTTCTTCATTCTGCGACGCCACCCGCGCGTCTGGCTCGACGTCTCCGGGATTCCGCCCGCCCGCCTGTTGGAGTACTTTCCGCGCCTGCCCGAAGTGGCCGACCGGGTTCTCTGGGGCACGGACTGGCCGAGCCCGGGTGTGAAGGACATGCGGCAGAACATCGCTCAGTTCGTCGCGCTGCCGCTCAGCGACGCGCACCGAAAGGCCATCCTCGAGACCAATGCGCTGGCTCTGTTTCCTGCTGCTCGCTAACCCCTATCCGCTCGCGGCGCAGGCGTCTCCCAAGCCGCTCCGGTTCGATCTCGAGGGCCTGACCGCCAAGCGGGATTCGTTCGTGTTCTTCTTGCGCGGCGCCGAGCGGGGCTATGCGGTCTGGCAGTACGAGATCCGGCCGCTCGAAATGACCCAGCGGATCCTCTACACCGCGCGCTCCGAGTTCCGGCCGGTCGAGCAGGAGAGCCTGCGGGTCGTGCTGAACCGTCTCACCGGTGAGCCGATTGCCACGTTCCACCACATCGATCTGTTTTCCCCCACGAGCGACACCATCATGGTCGAGCACGACCTGGAGGTGAAGCGCGGGGAGATCGGCGGCCGGCGCCGCGTGGGCACGCGCGACGGCGAGGTGAAGATCATTCCCGTCGGCCGGCCCCTGCCCCGCGGCACCGTACTGTCCGACTACATTTTCATCGCCGCCGCGGTCGCGAACGTCGCTCCCGGCGACTCGCTCGCGACCCCGGCCTACAGTGAGTTCGGCGACTCGATCGGGGTACTCAGCTTCGTCGCGGAAGCGCCGGTCACGATCCAGGTTCCGGCGGGCCGGTTCGACGTGCTGCCCCTCGTGAGCGGGGGCTTTCGCGTCTTCACCGCGCGCACCGGCCCGCGCCGCGTCGTTAAGGGCGAGACGCTGGACGGTGCCTTCTCATTCCAGTTGGCCGGGACCGGTCCCGTGGTGCCGTCGCCCGAATGAGCCCACGGGCTGTCGGACTCCTCGTCGGGTTACTCGCCGCCGGCGCACCGGTGATGCTCGCCGGCCAGGCCGGCCGGATCAGCTACGAGTCCTTTGCGATGCCCAACGGCTTGCGCGTGGTGTACTCGGAGGACCACTCGACCCCCGTCGTGACGGTGGATCTCTGGTACCACGCGGGCGCCCGCAACGAGCGCCCCGGCCGCTCCGGCTTCGCTCACCTGTTCGAGCACATGATGTTCCAGGGGTCGGCGCACGTGAAGAAAAGCGAGCACTTCCAGCTGGTGGAGCGCGCCGGCGGCACGCTCAACGGCTCCACGCACGACGACTACACGAACTACTACGAGACCATTCCGTCCAACCGGCTGAATCTCGCGCTCTGGCTCGAGGCGGACCGGATGCGCTCCCTCGCGGTGACCCAGGAGAACCTGGAGAACCAGCGCGCGACGGTGAAGGAAGAGAAGCGACTGCGCGTCGACAACCAACCGTACGCGCCCACGTTCCGGAACGCCATCATCTTGCCGTTCGACAGCGCCACCTGCTTCGCCTACGCGCACTCCACCATCGGCTCGATGGAGGACTTGGACGACGCGAAGCTGGAAAACGTGCAGGCGTTCTTCCGCACCTACTACGCGCCCAACAACGCCACCTTGGTCGTGGTGGGCGACTTCCGGCCGGTCGAGCTGCGGCGGCTCGTGAACCAATACTTCGCCGACATCCCCAGCCAGCCGGCCCCACCGCTCGTGAGCTGCGACTACAAGCTGGCGCCCGGCACGATGCGGCGCGACGTGCAGGACGAGCACGCCAACCTGGCCGCGGCGTTCCGCGTGTACCGGCTGCCGCCCCACACCGACCCGGACCTCCCCGCCGTCGAGCTGCTCAACGTGATCCTCGGCCAGGGGGAGAGCTCCCGGCTCAACGTCGGCGTGGTGCGACGGGAGAAAGCCGCGCTGCAGGCGGGGATGTTCGCGCTGACCGAGCGACACGGCCCGGGCGTGCTCGTCGCCTACGGCATCGCGAACCAGGGTGTCCGCGTGCAAGCGCTGGACAGCCTGATCGGCGCCCAGCTCGACAGCGTTCGCGCCGCCGGCGTCACGGCCGATGAGCTGACCCGCGCGCGCAACACCTTCCGCGCCGACTTCATCCACGAGCGGGAGACGAGCTTCGGGCGGGCGGAGGCGCTGCAGCACTACGGGCTGTTCCACGGGTCCATCGCCGAAATCAACACGGACCTCGATCGCTACCTCGCCGTGTCCGCCGCCGACATTCGGCGCGTCGCGACGAAGTACCTCGACCCGGCGAATGCCGTCATCGTCAGCGTGCGGCCGAAAGTGGCGCCGACGGATTCGGGGGCGACGAAGTGAGAGCTATGGAACGATGGAACGTTGGAAAGGTGGAACGGGTGACCACGCTGGTCGTCTTCCTTTCCATCGTTCCGTCATTCCACCTGTCCGCCCAGGCCTTCCCCACCACGCCCCCTCGCCCCACCCCGCTCTCGCCCGTGCGCTTCCCGCCCTTCAAGGAGGCCACGCTCGCGAGCGGGTTGCAGCTCGTGGTCGTCGAGCATCACGAGCAGCCGGTCGTGTCGGTGAGCCTGAGCTTCCGCGCCGGTGGGATTTACGCCCCGCCCGGAAAGGAGGGGCTGGCGGAGCTCGTGGCCGAGCTGCTCAACAAGGGCACGGCGACCCGTTCCGCCGAGCAAATCGCCGCCACGATCGAAGGCGTGGGCGGGAGCCTGGGGGCGTCGGCCAGCGACGATTTCCTCACCATCTCGGTCGACGTGCTGAGCGATCAGGTCGCGTTGGCGTTCGAGCTGCTGGGGGACGTCACCCGGCATGCCACCTTCCCGCAAAGCGAGCTCGAGCTGGCGCGCACGCGCGCAATGTCGACCCTCGCGCTGGAGCTCTCCCAGCCGGCGTCCATCGCCGGGCGGTTCTTCAGCAAGGAGATCTACGGTCCCAATCCCTACGGGCGCAGCGCTACGCGGGAGAGCTACAACGCCGTCACGCGGGACGAGGTGGTCCTGTTCGCGGCGGAGCGGCTGCGGCCCGCCGGGGCGCTGCTTGTGGTCGCCGGCGACGTCACCGACCAGCAGGTGCGCGAGCTCGTGGACCAGGCGTTCGGCGACTGGCGTGGCAGCCCCCCGACCGGGCGCTCGCTGCCGCCGCCTCCGGCGACGGCTGCGACGGACATCCTGCTGGTACATCGGCCCGGGTCGGCGCAGGCGAACATCGTGCTGGGCAACACGACGATCCTGCCAACGGATCCCGTCTACTACGCGGGGCGGATCGCGACCCAGGTGCTGGGCGGCGGCGCCGACTCTCGCCTGTTCCTGATCCTGCGCGAGCAGAAGGGGTGGACGTATGGCGCGTACGCCAACCTACGACGCTACCGCGGCCTGGGGTATTGGCAGGCGACCGCCGAAGTGCGCACCGAGGTCACCGACAGCGCGCTAGGCGAATTGCTGCACCAGCTGGACCGCATTCGGACCCAGGCGATACCCGACTCGGAGCTCGGCGCCGCGAGGGGCTTCCTGGTCGGCTCGTTTCCGCTCACGATTGAGACGCCCAGCCAGATCGCCAGTCAGGTAGCGAATGCCAAACTGCTGGGGTTGGGGGACGACTACCTGCGGCTGTACCGAGAGCGGCTGTCGGCCGTCACCGCCCTTCAGGCGCGCGCCGCGGCGACGCGGCTGTACCGACGCGGGGCGCTCGCCATCGTCGTGGTGGGCGACGCGGTTCAGCTGGCCGAGCGGCTCAAGGCGATCGCGCCCGTCCGGATCGTGGACGTTGATGGGAAGCCGCTGACGGTGGCCGACCTGAACCCGAAAACCGCGCCGGTGTCGCTCGACCCGGCACAGTTCACCTCGCACAGCGACAGCTCCCGCGTCCTGTATCAGGGCAACCCAGTGGGGATCAACGTCGCCGCGGTGCGGCGCACGACCGACTCGCTCGTCTATACCGAGCAGAGCAACCTCGGCGGAGGCGCCTTCCAGCAGCAGGTCACGCTGGTGCTCGACCCTTCGGACGGCTCGACCCGCCAGCTCGATCGGGTGACGGTCCAGCAGGGGCAGCGCGGCGAGGCACATCTCACCTACGACCACGGACGTGTGAAAGGGCGCAGCGCCGCTCCCCAACCGGACGGGAGCATGAAACAGTTCGACGTCGACACCGTGCTGCCCCCGGGGACGTTGGACGAGGATGCCGTCGCGTTCGCGGTCCCCGCGTTCCCGCTGGAGGCGGGGAAGAGCTTCACCGTGAGCTTCTACTCGCCCAGCGACGGCACCGTGAAGGCGCTCACGTTCAAGGTCGGAGCGCTCGAGAGCGTCGTCGTTCCCGCCGGCACGTTCCAAGCGTACCGCATCGCCGTCACCGGGTCGCGCGTGCCGTTCACCGTGTATGTAAGCGCGGCCGCGCCGCGCCGCGTAGTGAAGACAGAGTACCTGGGCCAGCCCCTGATCGTGGAGCTCGTCAAGTAACCGTGGAGGGACGTTGATGCAGAGACCTAGCTACCTGCTGGTCGCGCTGTCGGCTGCCTGCGCTTCGGCGGGGGCGCGCGGCACGCCGCCAGCCACGCCGGCCGCCGCGGGACCGAGGTCGCAAACGGCGGCGGACAGTTTGAGCGTGGAGCGCGCCCAGTACCCCTCGACCTATCGACGGCACACGAACCCGCCGGTCGTCATTCGCAACGCGACCATCCTGACCGCCACGGGTCAGGAAATCGTGAACGGGTCGATCCTGTTCAAAGACGGCCGGATCGTTGCGGTTGGGCCGAGGGTCGAGAGTCCCGCCGACGCGGTCGTGGTGGACGGCACCGGCAAGTACGTCACGCCGGGGCTGATCGACGACCACTCGCACCTCGGCGTGTACGCCGCGCCAGGCACCGATGCCGAGTCGGACGGCAACGAGGCGACGAACCCCGTCACCGCCGAGGTCTGGGCCGAGCACTCGTTCTGGCCTCAGGATCCGCAGGTGCCCCTCGCCATCGCGGGCGGCATCACCACGATCCAGGCGCTTCCCGGGTCGGCCAACCTGATCGGCGGCCGCAGCGCGATCTTGAAGCTGATCCCCGCCCGCACGGTGCAGGAGATGAAGTTCCCCGGCGCCCACTATGGCCTCAAGATGGCGTGCGGGGAGAATCCCAAACGGGTCTATGGCAAACGCGGTGGACCCTCGACCCGGATGGGCAACATGGCCGGCTACCGCGGTGCGTTCAGTCAGGCGGAGGCGTACCGCCGCCGCTGGGACGCCTGGAACAAGGACAACAAGGGTGATCCTCCCGAGCGGAACCTGCGGCTCGAGACGCTCGCCGAGGTGCTGCGCGGCAACATCTACGTCCAGAACCACTGCTACCGCGCCGACGAGATGGCGCAGATGCTCGACCTGGCCCACGAATTCGGCTTCAAGATTCGGTCGTTCCACCACGCGGTCGAGTCCTACAAGATCGCTGACCTGCTCGCCAAGGAAGGCACTTCGGTGTCGGTGTGGGCGGATTGGTGGGGCTTCAAGGAAGAGGCGATGGACGGGATCCAGCAGAACGCCGCACTCAACCAGCAGGCGGGCGGGCGCCCCTTGATCCACTCGGACAGCCCGAGCGGCATTCAACGGCTGAACCAGGAAGCCGCGAAGGCGATGTACGCCGGCGTGCGCGCCGGCATCCCGATCACGCGGGATCAGGCGCTGCGCTGGATCACGGTCAACCCGGCGTGGACGCTCGGGCTCGATTCGATCGTCGGCACGCTCGAGCCCGGCAAGATGGCCGACGTGGTGGTCTGGTCGGGCGACCCCTTCTCCGTCTACTCCAAGGCGGTCCAGGTCTACAACGACGGCTGGCTCGTGTACGACCGCAACGATCCGGCGCACCAGCCCCGCACCGATTTCCAGCTGGGCCAGGAGCCGCCACCGGGGAGCGACCGATGATCGCGGTCCTGCTCGCACAGACGATCGCCATCACGGGCGGGACGGTCTATCCGGTCTCCGGCCCGAAGATCGCCAACGCCACCGTCCTGATCCGCGACGGCAAGATCGCGGCGGTGGGGATCAATGTGGCCGTCCCATCCGATGCCACGCGCATCGATGCGGCGGGCAAGTGGGTCACCCCGGGGTTGATCGACGGGGGCGGCCAGATGGGCCTCGTCGAGATCAGCGCCGTGAGCGGCACCCGCGAGGGTTCGCTGAGCGGCGACACCGTCGCGGCCGCCTTCAACGTAGCCGAGGGTTTGAACCCCGCCTCGATGCTCATCCCGGTCACGCGCGTCGAGGGGGTCACGACGACGCTGGCAGCGCCGGAAGGTCACCTCATCAGCGGACAGGCGGTGCTGGTGGACCTGGACGGCGGGACCATCGAGCAGATGCTCGTCAAGTCGCCGGTCGGGATGGTGGCTCGCTTGAACGAGGACGGAAAAGATGAAGCGGGCGGCTCGCGGGCCGGCCTGGCCCAGCGGCTGCGGCGGGTGTTCAACGACGCGCTCGAGTATGGCCGCCGCAAGGCGGATTACGGCCGCGCCCAGATCCAGCCGCTCTCGGCATCCGCAGCGGACTTGGAAGCCCTCTTGCCTGTGCTGCGAGGCCAGCTCCCGTTGATCGCCCGCGCGAACCGCAAGAGCGACATCGAGACGGCGCTCCGGATCGCGCGGGAATACAAGCTGAAGCTCATCCTGGCGGACGTCGCCGAGGCGTGGGAGATCGCCGACGAGATTGCCCGGGCGGGCGTGCCGGTGCTGGTCCAGCCGTTGGACAATATCCCGTCCTACGATGCCCTGGGGATCCGCTATGAGAACGCGGCCCTGCTCGCGAAGGCCCGGGTGAAGGTCGTGCTGATGGAGACCGACACCCACAACGCCCGCAATCTGCGCCAGCAGGCGGGAAACGCCGTCTCCTATGGGATGTCGTGGGACCAGGCGCTGCGGGCTGTGACGCTGTCGCCGGCGGAGGTGTTCGGGGTGGCGGACCGCTACGGCTCGATCGAGCCGGGCAAGGTGGCGAACGTCGTGGTGTGGTCGGGGGATCCGTTCGAGTTCACCACCGGTGTGGAGCACGTCCTGATCCGCGGGCGGGAGATTGCGTTGAAGAGCAGGCAGACGGAGCTGCTGGAGAGGTACAAGAAGCTGCCGCCGAAATACTAGGCGTCAAACGGCGGCAACGGGCCGCCCGTTGCCGCCCTAGTTTCGCGCCACCGGATACACGCTGACCTTATACCGCTTCTTGTTCTTGTGCTCGAACTTGACCTGGCCGTCCACTACCGTGAACAGCGTGTCGTCCGAAGCGCGCCGCACGTTCAGCCCGGGGTGGAACTTGGTGCCGCGCTGCTTGACGAGAATGGTGCCGGCCTTGACGAACTCCCCGGCGAAGCGCTTCACGCCGAGGTATTTGGGTCCTGAGTCCCGGCCGTTGCGGGAGGAGCCGACGCCTTTCTTGTGAGCCATGTGCTACCTCAATCCTTGAGCTTCACGTCCGCGATTCGGACCTCGGTGAACGGCTGGCGATGTCCGGCGTGGCGCCGGAACCCGGTGCGCCGCGCGAACCGGTAGATCCGGATCTTCTCACCCTTGCCGTGCCGCACGACTTCGGCCGTGACCTTGGCGCCCTTCAGGAGCGGCTTGCCGGTGTGCACGTGCTTGCCGTCGCTGGCGAGCAACACGCGGTCGAACGTCACCTTGCTCCCGGGCTCCGCCTGGAGCAGCGGGAGCTTGATGGTCACGCCCGGCTCGGCCTTGAATTGGCGGCTGCCGATGGAGAAAATCGCGTACGTCATGGGGTCGGAACCTTAATTGGGACTTCGAGTTCCGTCAAGCCACCGCATACTGCTCCGTCACATCCCGCCCCGCCGGTTTCGCCATCATCCGGAATTCGTCGAGCCGCATCATCGGGTCGTCGCGCATCTCGAGCTCGAGCCCCGTCTGCTTCTCGAGCTGTCGCAAGAAGTTAGGTTCCTGCTCCACGAGGTACAGCGCGACCTCGGGATGGAGGCGCACCGCGAGCTGACGCTCCTTGTGCTCGGCCCCGGCGCGCTTGAGTGACCGCTCCATCCGCCGCACCACCACCTCCGGCCGGAACACGCGGCCGGTCCCGTTGCAGGTCGGGCACTCGGCCGTCATGGACTGCCACAGCGATGGACGCACCCGCTGCCGGGTCATCTCGATGAGTCCGAGCTCGGAGACGGCGAACGCCTTGGTGCGCGCACGGTCGCGGCTCAAATGGGCGCGCAGCTCCTGCAGCACCTTCTCGCGATTGCCGCGTGATTCCATGTCGATGAAGTCCACCACGATGATGCCGCCGATGTCCCGGAGCCGCAGCTGGCGTGCCACTTCGCGGGCGGCATCGATGTTCGTCCTCAGGATCGTGCTCTCGGGATCCTTCTTGCCGGTGTACCGGCCCGTGTTCACGTCGATCGAGGTCAGGGCTTCCGTCGGCTGGATGATCAGGTAGCCGCCGCTCGCCAGCTCCACCCTCGGCACGAACAGCTTGCGGATTTCCGCCTCGATGTCGTACTCGTCGAACAACGGGGCTTCGGTTTCGTGCAGCTTGACCCGGTCGATCAAGTCGGGGTCGATCTGTTTGAGGTATTGCACGATCTCGTTATGCAGCGCCTTCGAGTCGACGAGCAGCGAGTCGACTTTGTCGCTGAAGAGGTCGCGGATGATGCCTCGGGTGAGGCTGGTCTCGCGTTGCAGCAGCGCCGGTGCGCGCACCGCGCCGGACTTGCGCTTGATCTTCTTCCAGAGTCCGTACAGGTGGTCGATCTCGCGCTTGCAGCTCTGCTCCGTCAGGTCTTCCGCCACGGTACGGATGATCCAGCCGCCGGAATCCTTGGGGACGAGCTTGCCGACCATCTCGCGCAACTTGGTCCGCTGCTCGCGGTTCTCGATCTTGCGCGAGACGCCGACCTTGGAGGCGAACGGCATGTACACAAGGAAGCGACCCGCCAGCGAGACCTGCGCGGTCACGCGCGGGCCCTTGGTGCCGATTGGCTCTTTGATGACCTGAACGAGCTTGGCTTGGCCCTTCTTCAGCTCGTCCGCGACGTTCGGCAAGCGGCGCCGCGCCCGGCCACCGCCCCCGCCCCCCCCGCCGCCCCCGCCGCCGTTCCCCCCGTCCTCGCCGTTGCCGTTCTCGTCATCCGGCTCGTGCGGCTCGTCTTCGTCTTCCGACTCGATCAGGTCGGAGGCGTGGAGGAAGGCGCTCTTTTCCGCCCCGATGTTGACGAACGCCGCCTGAATCCCCGGCAGCACCGCCTCCACCGTGCCGAGGTAGATGTCACCCACCATGCGGCGGGTGTTGGGGCGATCCACCAGGAGCTCAACAAGGCGGTCGTCCTCCAGGATGGCCACGCGGGTCTCGCGCTGGCTCCCGCTGATCAGTATTTCCCGTTTCAAAGCATGTGCCCTCGACCCCGCTCGGCCAGCAGCCGGTCGGGATCCGAACGTTGTCCCAGCAAGAACTCTTTCGGAGCGGATTGACTGGAGATGTGATAAACCGATTGGACGGGGGGCCGGTGCGCGGCGCGGTGACGCGCCCGAGCGACGCCAGCAAGCCCGTAGCCCAATGCATACGGTAAATCTAAGTGGGCTTGCGACTTACGTCAACCGCCTCGAGATTACAGTCGATGATGCGTCTATCCAACGGCTTTCTCTCACGGGGGGTTCTCCTGTCAGGCATGCTGCTCGGCCAGGCTGCCGCCGCGGCGCCCGGCCAAACCACGCAATACCCGGCGGCGCGCCGGAGCGACGTGGTGGACGACTACCACGGCACGCAGGTCCCGGATCCGTACCGCTGGCTCGAGGACCCGGACGCGCCTGAGACCCGAGCCTGGATCGAGGCGGAGAATCGCCTGACCGAGAGCTGGTTGTCCGAGATCCCGCAACGCGGGCCGATCCGCAAGCGGCTGACTGAGCTGTGGAATTATCCCAAATACGGCACGCCGTTCCACAAGGCGGGGCCGTACTTCTTCTTCAAGAACGACGGCTTGCAGAACCAGTCGGTGCTCTACAAGCAGGCTTCGCTCGCGGCCGATCCGGCCGTGCTGCTCGACCCGAACCTCTTATCCGCAGACGGCACGATCGCGCTCTCCACGCTAGCGGTTTCGGAGGACGGGAGGTTGCTCGCTTACGGGACGCAGGCGAGCGGCTCGGACTGGGAGGAGTTCCGCGTGCGCGACATCGCGACGGGGCGGGACCGGCCCGATCGGCTGCGCTGGATCAAGTTCTCCGGGGCTTCGTGGACGCACGACGGCGCCGGATTTTTCTACAGCCGCTACCCCGAGGCGGCCGACAAGGCGCTGACGACGGTGAACCGTTTCCAGAAACTGTACTACCATCGTCTCGGCACCGACCAAATGGGGGACACGCTGGTGTACGAGCGGGCGGACCAGCCCGACTGGGGATTCAGCGCCGTCGTGACCGACGACGGCCGCTACGCGGTGCTCCATGTCTGGCTCGGCACGGATCGTCGCAACCGGGTCTATTACCTCGATCTCAAGGATGCCCGTCGGCCGCGGGTCACGGGCCGCGTGGTTCGCCTGCTGGACGACTTCGACGCGAGCTACGGGTTCATCGGCAACGACGGACCGGTGTTCTACTTCCTCACCGACTTGGACGCCCCGCGCAAACGCGTGATCGCGATCGACACTCGGCAACCGGATCGGGGCCGCTGGCGCGAGGTGATCCCTCAAGGGGAGGACGTGCTGGAGGGCATCCAGATCATCCACGACGTGTTGGTGGCGAACTACATGCACGACGCGCATTCGCGGCTGCGGCTGTTCGCCCTCGACGGACGGCCCCTCAAGGACATCGCGCTCCCCACGCTGGGCTCGGTGTCCTCGATCTCGGGCGAGCGCAAGGACGCTGAGATGTTCTACGCGTTCACGTCGTTCCTCTACGCGACGACGATCTTCCGCTACGACTTCGCGAGCGGTACGACGGGCGTGTTCAAGGCGCCGGCGATCGACTTCGATCCCTCCGGCTACGAGACGAAGCAAGTGTTCTACACGAGCAAAGACGGCACGCGGGTGCCGATGTTTATCACTCACAAGAAGGGGATCGCCCTCGACGGCTCGAATCCGGCGTATCTGTACGGGTACGGCGGCTTCGACATCAGCCTCACGCCGAACTTCTCGGTGGGCATGCTCGTGTGGCTCGAGATGGGCGGCGTGTATGCGGTGCCGAACCTGCGGGGCGGCGGCGAGTACGGCGAGGAGTGGCATCAGGCGGGAATGCACGGGCAGAAGCAGAACGTATTCGACGATTTCATCGCCGCGGCGGAATACCTCGTCGCTCAGAAGTACACGTCGCCGCCCAAGCTCGCGATCGGCGGCGGCTCGAATGGCGGTCTACTGGTGGGGGCCGCGATCACCCAGCGCCCCGAGCTGTTCGGCGCCGCGTTGCCCGCAGTCGGCGTGATGGACATGTTGCGGTTCCATCGGTTCACCATCGGCTGGGCCTGGGTAACGGAGTACGGCTCGGCCGACAGCGCGGCGCAGTTCCCGTATCTGTACCGCTACTCGCCGTTGCACAACATCCGGCCCGGAACGAAGTATCCGGCGACGCTCATCACCACCGCGGACCACGACGACCGGGTGGTGCCCGGGCACTCGTTCAAGTTCGCCGCCACCCTCCAGGCTGCGCAGGCGGGCCCGCAGCCCGTGCTGATCGAGATCGAGACCAAGGCCGGGCACGGCGCCGGCAAGCCGACCAGCAAGATCATCGAGGAGCAGGCGGACCGCTGGGCGTTCCTGGTGAGAACCCTGGGGATGGAGGTTGGTGGAGGTCGGTGAGCTAGTCGACCAGGTCCCCGAGCAACTGCCGCGCGATGACGATCCGCTGGATCTCGCTCGTGCCCTCGCCGATCTCGCAGATCTTCGCGTCCCGCATCATCCGCTCGACGGGGTAGTCCGTGGTGTAGCCGTAGCCGCCGTGCAGCTGGACGGCCTTGGTGGTGGCGCGCATGGCGAGCTCCGAGGCGTACAGCTTCGCCATCGCGGCCTCCTTCTTGAAGGGTTGTCCCGTCTGTTTGAGCCAGGCGGCGTGGTAGACCAGGTGGGTCGCGGCTTCGATCTCGGTGGCCATGTCCGCCAGCGCGAAGTGCACGCCCTGGAAGCTCGCGATGGGCCTCCCGAACTGCTGACGCGAGGCCGTGTACTGGAGGCACTCCGCCAGGGCGCCCTCGGCGATGCCCAGTGACAGCGCGCCGAGGCCGATGCGGCCGCCGTCGAGGGTGTGGAGAAACTGGCGGAATCCGTTGTTCACCGGCCCCAGCACGCTCTCCTTGGGGACGATCGCGTCCTGGAAGACGAGCTCCCGCGTGTCCGAGGCGCGCCAGCCCAGTTTGTCCTCCTTCTTCGCGGCGAGCACGCCGGGACACTTGGGGAGCGAGGCCTCGTGTCCGATGCCCACGCGCTGCGCGTCCTCCAAGTCGCATGTGTCCTTGGTGACGATGAACGCCGTGATGCCGTGCGTCTTCGTGGCGGAGAGATCGGTACGGGCGGTGACCACGAAGATCTCCCCTACCCCGGCATGCGTGATGAAGATCTTGGACCCGTTCAGGACGTAGTGGTCGCCCCGGTCGACCGCCGTGGTCTTGGTGCCGCCGGCGTCCGAGCCGGCGCCCGGCTCCGTCAAGCCGAATCCGCCCAGGACCTTGCCCGCCGCGAGCAACGGGACGTAGCGCCGCTTTTGCTCGTCCGTCCCGAAGTCCACGATCGGGGAGGTGCCGAGCGTGGTGTGGGCGCTGACGGTGATCGCGTGGCTCGCGTCCACCTTCGCGAGCTCGTGGATGACGATGATGTAGGAGAGGTAGTCCATCCCCGCCCCACCGAGCTGCTCCGGCCAGGGGATGCCGAACAGGCCCAGGTCGGCCATCTGCTTGACGTTGTCCCAGGGGAATCGGCTTTCGAGATCGTACCGCCGGGCGCTCGGCCGGATGACCTGCTGCGCGAAGTCGCGCACCAGGTCGCGCACCTGGTGGTGCTGCTCGGTGAAGTAGAGGGAAGGGTGCATGGGGGAGAATATAGTCGCACTCTCACGTCACACGTCGCACGTTACATGTCACACGCAGCTCCCTTCCGAGCCGCGTGCAACGTGTGACGTGCAACGTGCGACGCGTCATCCCGTGGTCCCAAACCCCGCCGCGATGCAATTGATCGAGAGCAACAGGGCGTCCAGGGCGTCCTCCTGCCCCGCGCGGTAGCGGCGCAGCAGCTCGATCTGCTGGCGGTTGACCTGGTTCAGGGTCGGCAGCCGGCGGGCGAGCCGCCTGCGAAACTGGGGGAACCGTTCCGCGATGGTGCTGTTGCCCGTGATACGCCGCAGCACGGCCACGGTGCGGTGGTATTCGTCGGCCACGAGCGAGAGCAGCGCCTGACGCACCCACGGGTCCGCGACCAGATCGGCGTACTCCCGCGCGATATCGAGATCGACGTACGCGAGGGTCTTCTCCGCCTCGTCCACGATGAGGCGAAACAGCCGGAAGTCCGTGAACATCCGCTGCAGCAGCCTCGCCCCGCGCTCGCCGCGCACCTCGAGAAACGTTTCGAGCCCGCTGCCGACCCCGTACCACCCGGGGACGACGTGGCGGTTCTGCGTCCAGGCGAACACCCAGGGGATGGCCCGGAGGTCGGCCAGCGAGCGCGCGCCGAACCGGCGCGCCGGACGCGACCCGATGTTGAGGAGCCCGATCTCCTCGAGCGGGCTTGCGGCTTGGAAGTACGCGACCAGGTCGGGGTGACCCACCAACCGGTGGTAGGCGGCGTGTGCGGCTCCCGACAGCGCCTCCATCGCCTCGTCGAATTCGGCCGTGGGCACGAGTGCGTCCTCGCGCTCCGATTTGACCGAGTGCTCGAGTACGCTGGCGGCGAGCAGCTCCGTCTGGTATGCCGCCGTGCCGCGGTTGGCGTACTTGGAGGAGACCACCTCCCCCTGCTCGGTGATCCGCAGGCGCCCCTGGATCGACCCCGCGGGCTGGGCGGCGATCGCGCGACCGGTGGGCGCGCCGCCCCGACTCACCGACCCGCCGCGACCGTGGAAAAACGCGATCGGCACGCCGCACTCCGCCCCGAGCCGCGTGAGCCGGTGCTGCGTCTTCGCGAGCTCCCAGTTCGACGTGAGGAAGCCTCCATCCTTGTTCGAGTCGGAGTAGCCGATCATGACCTCGTAGACACCGCCCTGCGCCCGGACGCTGCGCCGGATCAGGGGTACCTCGAGTAGTTCGCGCACGATGTCGGGCGCGCGTCGCAGGTCGTCGACGGACTCGAACAAGGGCACGACGGGAAGCGTGCAGCTCTCCGTGCCGGCCGCGTCGGCGAACAAGCCGGCTTGCTTGGCGAGCAGGTGGACGCCCAGCACGTCGTCCACGTCGTGCGTCATGCTGAGGACAAAGCTGCCGATCGCCTCGCGGTCGAGCTGGTCCCGCACGTCGCGGATCAGCGAGAACATGCCGAGCGTCGCGGCGGCTTCGGGCGGCAGGCCTGAGAGCGGCTGGTCGGGAGGAAGCGGACGGGCAAGCTCCGCTTGCAACCAGGCACGCCACGGCGGGGATCGGGGCGCCGGCGGATCGCCCGGGTTCCGCGCACGCCACAGCGCACTGAGCGCGGCGTCGAGCCGCGTGGTGTTCTCCCGGACATCGAGCCGGAAGGTGCTGAACCGGAACGCTTCAACCTCCCGCCGCACGGGCCGCACCAGCAGTCCCGCGGCGCCGCCCGCGCGGGCGGCGGTGAGGCCGGTTTCCAGAGACCTGAGATCGGCGATGAGGTCGTCCGCCGTGCGGTAGCCCGCCATCTCTGCCGTGGTGGTGCCCTGCTCGGCGCACGTGAGCGTGGCGTCGAGGCGCCGCAGCATGCAGGCCAAGTATTGGCGGAACACCTCGCCGGGGTTGCGCGCGGCGAGCTGCTTCCCCACCCCGCTCTGCTCGAGCCGTCGGGTGAGCGCCTCGCGGAACTCGGGCGAGATCGGAGCGACGCGCTCTGTAGCGCTCAGCTCGCGCACCAGCTGGCCGAGTCGTTGTCGATAGCGGCGCAAACTCGCCACGCGGTTTTCGTGTACCGTCTGGCGTGTCACGTCGTTGGTGACGAATGGGTTGCCGTCGCGGTCGGCGCCGATCCACGATCCAAATTGAAAGAACGGCGGGACATCGAACCGTTCGCTGGGGTAGGCGCGCCGCAGGGCGCGCTCGAGCTTGTCCACGAGCTCGGGCACAACGTCGAACAGGTTCTCCGTGACGAAGTACAGCCCCCAGGCGCGTTCCTGGGCGACCGTGGGCTTCTCCAGGCGCAGCTCGCCCGTGAGCCACAGCAACTCGATGTCGGTGCGCAGGCCCTCGATCAAGGCGGATCGCTCGCGGGGGGTCCAACGCGGCGCCTCCAGATCGACGAGCCGCCGGTAGATCCGGCGGTGCTTCTCGAGCACGGTCACGCGTTTCGCCTCGGTGGGATGCGCGGTGATCACCGGGCGCACGCGCAGCCGCGCCACCAGGGACTTGAGCTCGGCGGCGGGCACGCCCTGCGCCGCGGCGGCGCTCACCACCTGCGCGAATGTCCCTCGCAGCTGGTCGTACCCGCGGTCCACCTCGCTCTGACGTCGCTGTCGCATCGCGGCGTTTTGCTCCGCGATGGAGAGTAGCTGGAACCAGATACCTTGCGCCTGGAGCGCGCGCGCGACGAGTTCGGGGGACGCGGCGGGGTCGACAGGTTCGCCGCGCAGCACCGGCTCTATCTCCGGTTGATGCACTCGGATGACCGCGACGAACTCGTTGAAGAGCAGCTCCGCCACCTCCGGGAGGTACTCAGGGGTGGCCGGGGTGCCGGGGGCGCCGCGCGTGGGGGAGGCGGCGGTCGCGGTCAAGAGGGCATCCTGGGTCACGCGACGCGGTCGCGCGGCGCGCCTCCCTCGAAGAATGCCTTGAGGTTGTCGATTGCCCGCATGCCCATGGCCACGCGCGTCTCGTGGGTCGCACTACCGAGGTGCGGCAGCAGGACGACCTGCTCCATGGTCAGGAGATCGGGCGTCACCTGGGGTTCCTTCTCGTACACGTCGAGCGCCGCCCCGGCGATCTGCTTGCCCTTGAGCGCGGTGACGAGCGCCGCCTCGTCCACGATGTCGCCGCGCGCCGTATTGATAAGAAACGCCGTCGGCTTCATGAGCGCGATCCGCCGCGCGTTCATCAGATGGTGGGTCGCGGGCGTGGCGGGGGAATGGAGCGACACGAAGTCCGCTTCGCGCAGCACGTCCTCGACCGTCGCCTTCGCCTCGGCGGCGACGTCCGCGACGACATCCGCGGGGGGTGGAAAGGGGTCGTGGAAGATGACGCGCATCCCGAACCCGTGATGGGCTCGGCGCGCCACCGCCCGTCCGATCCGGCCCATCCCGATCAAGCCGAGCGTCTTGCCGCTCACCCTGGTGCCGAGCATGTGGGTGGGTCGCCACCCCGTCCAGGCGCCGCTTCGCACGTGCCGCTCCCCCTCGCCCCCGCGGCGGGCGACCATGAGCATCAGCATGATGGCGTCGTCCGCGGTGTCGTCCGTGAGCACCTCCGGCGTGTTGGTGACGACCAGCCCGCGCACCTTCGCGGCGGTGACGTCGATGTGGTTGAACCCGACGCCGAAGTTGGCCAGGATACGGGCGCGCAGCGGCTCGACGGCCAGCACCTCGGCGGAGATACGGTCGCTCACCGTGGGTAGTAGTGCATCGGCGCTGCGCAGCCCGGCCTGCAGCTCGGCGTTCGTGAACGGATGGTCGTCGCCGTTCAGGCGGGCGGCGAATTCCTGCGCCAGCCGTTCCTCGACGGGCGCCGGGAGCCGCCGGGTCACCACGACGGTGGGGCGATTTCCCCCCCCGGCGGTCACTGCGGGACCATCACCCGGTGGGAGGGTTTCCGCGCCAGCGCCTGCGCGACCGTGGATCCGAGCTCGGCCGGGCTGGGGGCCACCACGAGGCCCGCCGAACGCATGATCTCGGCCTTCTCGGCGGCGGTGTCGCCGAACGCCGAGATGATCGCGCCGGCGTGCCCCATGCGCCGGCCCTTGGGAGCGGTGAGTCCCGCGACGTAGCCGATCACCGGCTTCGTCATGTTCTCCTTCACGAACAATGCCCCATCCGCTTCCTGCGGCCCGCCGATCTCGCCGATCATCATGACGGCGTCGGTCTCCGTGTCCTCCTCGAATAGTGCCAGCATGTCGACGAAGGAGCTCCCGTTGATCGGGTCGCCGCCGATGCCCACGCTGGTCGTGACGCCGACGCCGAGCGCCTTCATCTGCGCGGCCGCTTCGTAGCCGAGCGTGCCCGAGCGCGTGACAACGCCGACGCTGCCGCGCTTGTAGATGTGGCCGGGCATGATGCCCATCATTGCCTTGCCGGGACTGATCACGCCGGCGCAGTTGGGCCCGATCAGACGGGTGCGACGCTCTTTGGCGTACCGCCACAGATAGCGCTTGACCCGCATCATGTCCTGAGCGGGGACGCCGTCCGTGATCGTCACGACGAGCCGAATGCCGGCGTCGGCCGCTTCCATGGTGGCGTCGGTGCAGAACGGGGCGGGCACCAGCACGAGCGAGGCCGCCGCCTCGGTAGCGGCGACGGCTTCCTTGACGGTGTTGAAGACCGGTCGGTCGAGGTGCCGGGCCCCGCCCTTCCCCGGCGTCACGCCGCCTACGACGTTGGTGCCGTAAGCGAGCATTTCCTTCGCGTGGAACGTGCCCTTGTCGCCCGTGAAGCCCTGGACGATGACGGCGGTCCGCTGGTCGAGCAGGATGCTCATGCCGCCCGCGCCGCGTTCCGGGCCGTCACGACCCGCTCGGCCGCTTCCGAGAGGGTGTCGGCGGTGAGGATCGGCAGCCCGCTCTCCTGCAGGATGCGGCGGCCTTCCTCCACGTTGGTCCCCGCGAGCCGGACCACCAGGGGGACCGGCACCTGCACCTCACGCACCGCCTGCACCACGCCCTGTGCCACCCAATCACAGCGGTTGATGCCGGCGAACACATTCACGAGGATGGCCCGCACCTTCTTGTCCGAGAGCACCAAGCGGAACGCCGCGGCGACGCGCTCGGGAGAGGCGCCGCCGCCGATGTCGAGAAAGTTGGCCGGCTCGCCGCCGGCGTGCTTGATCATGTCCATCGTCGCCATCGCGAGCCCGGCGCCGTTGATGATGCAGCCGATGTCGCCGTCCAACGCCACGTAATTCAGGCCGTGCGCGGCGGCCTCGGCCTCGCGCGGGTCTTCCTGTGCGTGATCGCGCAGCTCGGCCACGTTGGGCCGGCGGAACATCGCGTTGTCGTCGAAGCTCATCTTCGCGTCGAGCGCCAGCACCTGCCCGTCCCTGGTCATGACCAGCGGGTTGATCTCGACCATGGTCGCGTCCAGCTCCCGAAACGCGCGGTAGGCGCCGAGGATGATGGCGACGACCTGACTCACCTGAGCGGGCGCGAGCCCCAGCCCGAACGCGAGCTCGCGCGCTTGGAACGCCTGCATCCCGACCGCCGGCTCGACAACCTCGCGCAGGATGGCCTCGGGCTCCCGCTGGGCGATCTCTTCGATCTCCATGCCGCCGTGCGGGTGCGCCACGACCACAATGCGCTCGCGCTTGCGATCGAGCACGAATCCGACGTACAGCTCGCGCGCGATCGGCAGCGCTTCCTCGACGAGCAGGCGATGAACAGGAAGGCCCTCCGGCCCGGTCTGCGTGGTGACGAGCGACTTGCCGAGCAGCTCCTTGGCCGCCTGGCGCACGTCCACGTCGGTCGCGCACAGCTTGATGCCGCCCGCCTTGCCGCGCGCGCCGGAATGGATCTGCGCCTTCACGACCCAACCGTTGCCTCCGATCTCGGCCGCGCGATACACGGCCTGGTCGGCGCTGTAGGCCACGCCGCCCTTGGGGACGCGGACGCCGAACCCGGTGAGCAGTTCCTTCGCCTGGTATTCGTGGATGTCCATCGTTACACCCGGGTGGCGGCCAGGGGTGGGGAGGGGCTGGCGCGGGCGGCGATGGCGGCCGCGATCTCGACGATGTTCTGGGCCATGCGCGCCGACGCCGCGTCGATCATCCGGCCATCGAGTTGCGCGGCACCGCGTCCTTGCCGCGCCGCCTCGTCCAGCGCGTGCAGGATGCGTCGTGCTCGCTCGACTTCGCCCGCGGGTGGGGTAAACACGTCGTTCGCGAGGGCGATCTGCGAAGGGTGAATAGCCCACTTCCCTTCGTAGCCGAGCGCCGCGGCCCGGCGGGCGGCGGCGCGGTAGCCCTCGGGATCCTTGAAGTCGCCGTACGGTCCATCGATGGCCCGCAGCCCGAACGCACGACACGCGGTGACTACGCGCGACAGCGCCGCGTGCCACTGATCGCCGGGATAGTCCGGGTTCGGCCCGCCGATGCTCACGGTGCGGGCCCGCAGGCTGGCGGCGAGATCGGCGACTCCGAAGTGCATCGCTTCGAGCCGGCGGCTGGCCTGCGCGATCGACTCCACGTTGGCGAGGCCGAGGGCCGTCTCGATGAGAATCTCGATGCCGATGGGCGTCGGGATGCCGCGCGCCGTTTCGATTTGCGTGAGGAGCGCATCCACGAGATAGACGTCGGCCGGCACGCCCACCTTGGGCACCAGGAGCACGTCCAGCCGGTGTCCCGCCTGCTCCACGACATCGACGACGTCGCGATACATGTAATGGGTATCGATACCGTTGAGGCGGACGCACACGGTCTTGCCACGGGCCCGCCAGTCGAACTCGAGCAGGGCGGCGATGACGTTGTTGCGGGCCTGCTCCTTGTCGGCGGGTGCGACGGCGTCTTCGAGGTCGAGGAAGACGTAGTCCGCCTCGCTCGCGAGCGCCTTGGGGAACATCGCAGGCTGCGAGCCGGGCACGGCGAGCTCGCTCCGCTGCAGCCGGGGCTTGACCGGCTCGTGACGCGTGAGGCTCATGCCCTCACGGTCGCGCGTGGTGTCGCCGGCTTGCCGCTTCCGGGCTGCTGCTGGGCGTCGGGGGAAGGTACCGCCGCGCGTGCTGCCAGCGGAGCCGCGGTGCTGCGGTAGTACTCGGCGGCCGCCGCCACGCCGGTGCCAGCCGTGACCTTGATGCCGACGTCGCGCATCGCCATCTCCGCGCCGGCGATGGCCCCCAGCAGCATCAGCTCGTTCAGATCGCCCAGGTGCCCGATGCGGAACAGCTTTCCCGCCAGGCGGCCCAGTCCCGCGCCCAACGCGAGGTTGTAGCGCCGGAACGCGACGTCGATTACGTCGGCGCCATTGATGCCTTCCGGGACCATGATGGCGCTGACGGTGTCCGAGTGCCACCTGGGCGCTCTGGCGCACAGCTTCAAGCCCCACGCGCGCACGGCGGCACGCACGCCCTCGGCGAGGCGGTGATGACGCGCGAAGATGTTGTCCAGCCCTTCCGCGAGCATGATCTCGAGCGACTCGCGCAGGCCGTGCAGCAGCGGCAGGGACGGCGTGTAGGGGAAATACCCGGTCGCGTTCGCCTTGATCATGTCGCCGAAGTCGAAGAAGACGCGCGGACACTTCGCGTGCTCGCGCGCCGCCAGTGCCTTCGGGCTGGCACACACCAGCCCGAGGCCGGGGGGGAGCATCAAGCCTTTCTGGGATCCGGTGATGGCGAGGTCGACGTTCCACTCGTCCATCCGAAAGTCGATCGAGCCGATCGAGCTCACGCCGTCGACGTACAGAAGGGCCGGGTGCTGGGCGGCATCCAGCGCTCGCCGCACCGCCCCCACGTCGCTCGTCACCCCGGTCGCGGTCTCGTTGTGCACGATCAGCACACCCTTGATCTCGTGCTGCGTGTCTCCCCTGAGGATCTCCTCGATGCGCTCAGCCGGCGCGCCCTCGCCCCACTCCACGTCGATGATGTCGACGCGCAGCCCGTGCCGCTGGGCGAGGTCGATCCACAGGTGGCTGAACTGCCCGTAACGGGGGGCGAGCAACCGATCGCCCGGGGACAGCGTGTTGACGAGCGCCGCTTCCCAGCCGCCGGTACCGGTGGCCGGGAAGATGAACGGCTGGCCGGTGGTGGTCTGGAAGACTCGCTTGACATCGCGGAACGCCGCGGTCGAGAGCTCGGGGAACGCGGACGAGCGGTGGTCTTCCATGGCGCGGTCCATGGCGCGCAGGATCCGCTCAGGCACGTTCGTCGGGCCGGGGACGAACAGGAAATTTCGGCCGGGCATCGCGGGTGTCCTCGGATCAGAAGGAGCAAGACGAGGCGAGAACCGCTGGCTCTCGCTCACCATATCGGGGAAAAGCTATTCTCCGCCCCCCGCGCTGCAACCACACAAACGGGTAGGGGTTACCTGCCCGGTTCGGGGGGTGGGGCGCACACGTCGCATCCGTTGCAGTGCGACAGCGTTTCGCCGAAGTACTCGAGCAGCATGCGGCGGCGGCAACGGCGTGTGGCGACGTAGCGTCGCGTCTCCGGCGCGCTGTCACCCCATGCGAAATCCGCCGGCCGCCACAGGATCAGACACTCACCGCCGCCGCCGTCGCGTCCCGCCCGGCCGGCTTCCTGATAGTAGGCTTCCAGCGTCCGCGGCGGGCCCCAGTGGATCACGCGCCGCACGTCCGGCTTGTCGATCCCCATCCCGAAAGCGCTCGTCGCCACCACGACCGGCGCGCGGTCGCGCAGGAAGTCGAGTAGCACGCCGCGTCGGGTGTCGGGACTCAGCCCCGCGTGGTAGGGAGCCGCCCGCACGCCCATGCGCAGCAACGCCCGCGCGACCAGCTCGGTGAGCCGGCGCGTCGGTGTGTAAAGGATGGTATGCCCGTCCGCCTCGCGGATCACTCGGCGGATGCGCTGGAACCGGGCCCGGTCGTCGGGTACGCGCTGTACCGCAAACCTGAGATTGGGTCGATCGAAGGAAGTGACGACCACCTCGGCGTGCGGCAGTCGCAACACGCGCAGGATCTCGGCGCGCGTATCGGGCGTCGCGCTGCCGGTAAGGGCGATCGTCGCGGGGCGCCCCAAGCGATAGCGGTACTCGCCCAGGCGACGGTACACCGGGCGAAATTCGTTGCCCCACTCCACGATGCAGTGCGCCTCATCCACCGCGAGCAGCGACACGGCCGGCCCGGCGCGGGCGAGCCGCCGCACCAGCGCGCCGACGCGCTCCGGCGCGCAGTACAGCAGCTTGAGGCGGTCGTGGAGCGCGGCGTCGAGCACGGCGCGTCGCTGCTCCGCCGAGAGCGAGCTGCTCAGATACGCGGCGGCGATGCGGCGGCGCCGCAGCGCGGCCACTTGATCCTGCATGAGCGAGATCAGCGGCGAGACCACGAGCGTCAGGCCCGGCGCCATCAGAGCCGGCAGCTGGTAACAGAGCGACTTTCCGGCTCCCGTCGGCAGGACGGCGAGCACGCTCCGGCCCCCCAACAGCGGACCTAACACTCGGATTTGATGGACGCGGAGCGCCGCATGCCCGAATCGCACGGCGACGAGCTCGCGGGCCCGGACCAGCCCGCCCGAGAACGGCGACATGGCTCAAAGCAAACGAGCCCCGGTCGTCTCACCGGGGCCCGAATCCCGCAAAAGGCATCTGAATTACGCGAAGCAGCCCTGGCTCAGGCCCGATCCTTCCAGTCCACGGCAAACGTATTGCCACACTCGTAACATTTGACTTCCTTCGGCTGCCCCGACAAGTGTTGGCGCTTGTGACACCCCGGGCACACGAGATGCGGCTCGTGCACGACGCTCCACCCCTTCGGGCGCTCCTTGCGCAGCTCGAGATTGCCTCTGGGGACGCGCACTTCCACCTGGTGCACGTCCAGCACCACCCACTGTTTCTCCGGATCCTCCACGACGCGATACCACGCTCCACGCCGCAGGCCTTCCTGCTCGGCGCTGTCGCCGCGACTCCGGGCCCACCCTAGTTCGGCCATCGTCTACTCCGGTGATGCGGCCAGCCCCTCGCGCACCAACACGAGGATCGCCGCCTGAGGAACCACTAGGTACTTCTTCCCTTCGAACGTGATTTCGACCGCCGCCTTGCGAAAGAACAACGCGTAGTCGCCGACCTGGGCCTGCATCGGCAGGTACTTCACGTCCGGGCCGTGGATCTTCCACGGCTCGTCGTCCATGCTGGCGGGCTCGGTCATCGGCGTGCCGGGCCCCGTGGCGATGATGCGGCCGCCCTGCACCTGGCGGCTCTCGAGCGCGGTGGGCGGCAGATACAACCCGACGTTGGTGCGCTCCTCCCCCTCCTCCGGGGAGATCAGTACGCGGTCGCCCACCACGATCAAGCGCTTGGGATTCTCGTCATCGCGCATCGGCAACAGTATACGTCCACAGGGCCTAGTCCGTCAGCCGAACGGCACGGATGGTGCGTCGTGTTTGTGACCCAGATCACGTAAAGCTTGACAGGCTGGAGCCCCGCACTATTAATGCGCCCCGGCCGCAGCGTCTCGTGCGGCTCGATTCCCCGTTCCACCAAGGGAAGGGACAGAGACCCATGCAAAACCCGCTCGGCGCCGCTCAGACCGCACAGTGGAGCTGGATTCTCCAGACCGTGTGGGGTTGGGTCTGGGGCGGCCTCTCCTGGATTCTCGACTGGCAGGCGTACGTGTTCCAGTTCGTCCTCAGCGGCAGTTCGTTCTGGGGGGCGGTCGGCAGGTTTCTGTTCCTGTTTTTCCCGGCGGTAGTGCTCGTGGCGGGGGTGTGGGGCACGATGGTCTCGCTCTACACCATTCCGTTCCGCTCAGGTCGCGGACGCTTTCTCGCGGCGCTGCTCATGTCCTGGTGGGACGCGGTCCGCATGGCGTGGTTTTACTGGTTCGGCCTGGCGCGCTTCCTCCTGGTGTTCGTGGGCTGGATCTGGGGTCTGCTCCGGCTTGCTGTCGGGCTGTTGTGGCGGACCCTGAAGAACCTGGTCACGTCGCCCTTCGCCATGCTGGATTCGAGCTCGCGCCAGCCGGGGGTGCCGTGGATCGCGTTCATGCTGCTGCTGTTCTGGTCCGCCATCGAGGCCACGATCTTCACCTTCACGCTGCGTCCGACGATGAGCGAGCTGCTCTCGGACTTGACGGGCTACCAGGTGAACCCGCTGGCCCTCGTCGTGCTCTTGTGGTTCTTCCTGTTCATCATCATCGGGGGCAGCTTCGCGTGCATCCAGGTGCTGAACGAGGCGATCAAGACGCGGGCGATCGGGCAGATCGTCTCGATGGTGCTGGTCGAGCTGGCGGTTGCCCTGTTCGAGGTGCTCTTCTTGTACCGCGAGCTGATCGATGCCATCACGCCGTGGCTGGCCCAGCAGGGGTTCCAGCTGGGGATCGTCGGGACACTGGGATTGGCCCTGCTGGGATGGGTGGGCGTGCGCGGCATGACGTGGTTCCTGTTCGGCCGGTTCGGGACGCCGGCGCTGCTCGCCATCCTGGGCCGGAAGGCGATGGAAGGCCTGGGTGCCGTGCGGGCGGCGGCGACCGCCGACGTGGAGTTCTGGCGCGGGCCGATCAACGCGCTCAAGGCCGAGCACGAGTGGTTCAAGAAGGAGGCCCAGCACCTGATGGAGCTCTTGACCCTGCCGGTGCTGCAGCTGGTGGCCAGCGGGTTCAACTTCCTGGTCGTCGTCATCATGGGCAAGCCGCACTTCAATCTGCCGTTCCGGTCGCTGGACCAGGTGCTCCACACCACGCCGATCTTCCAGACCGGCAAGACCCACACGGTCGAGGGAGGTGCGTCATGAGGCGTCGCGTCCCGGCCCTGGTCCTGGCGCTCGGCGTCATCGCGTGCGCGCCGTCGGAGAAGGCCCAGACGCCCCGGTCGACGCTCGTGATCGGGCTGGACATCAGCGGCTCGTTCCGCCGGAACCCCAGCTTCAACGGGGCGATCGAGTTCGCGTCGCTCTACATCTACGGCCATCTGAACGGGGTGGGCGGACTGCAGCCGAACACGGCGATCTTCGTCGGCGAGCTCGGCGGGGAGCGCACCGGCCAGGCCAAGGTGTTCCACCCGATCCAGGATCTCTCGGGCAAGTCGCCGGCGCAGATCGCGTCGGACCTGCGGGGGTGGTTCCCGCAAGAAGACCCGATCACCGATTTCAACGCGTTCTTCCAGCGCGCCGCGCTGCATGTGAAGCGCAACAATCTGGTGCTGGCGCCGCTCAACGTCGTGCTGTTCTCCGACGGCGAGCCGGACTATCCGGGGGCGGGCCGGCTGTCCGTGGAGGACAAGTACAAACGGGTGGACCTGAGCCCGCTCGAATACCTGTCGCGCAACGTGACCGTGCGTCTGTTGTACGCCGACCCGCCCATCGCCCAGTTGTGGGAGAACAAGGTGCCGCGCAAGCGCGTGCGCCTGTGGACTCAGGACTCGGAGGTCATGAAGGGGTGGCGGCGCCACGTGGTGGATGGCGTGCCGATGGAGAAGCAGGACTCGCTCTGGTCCTGGGTCCAGAACGTCGTCGACGTGCGGGTGCGGCGGGAACGGGTCTTGTGAGACGTCAGACGTCAGACGTCAGCCCTGCCCACGCCTCCGGATCCACGTCCCCGTGCGGCACCAGCGTGCGCTGCAGCTTGTAGCGCAGTTTCGCAACGCCTCGGAGTGTACGCCCCCGCTCCGACAGCGGGATGAGCCGCGCGGCGCGCCGCGCCAACGCGTGGCGCGCGTCCCGAAACCGCCCCGACTCGCCGTCTGCCGGTCGGTATTGCGCCCAGCCGATCGATCCGCAAAACCCGGCCGGCCCGTAGCGGTCTGACTGGAGCACGTCCTCCACGAACACTCGGATCGGACCCGCGAAGTTGTGCAGCACGTCGTGCAGCGCCACGACCCCGCCCGGGGCGAGGTGCGGTGCGAACAGGTCGAGGTCCTGCTTCGCGCCGGGGTAGGTGTGATCGCCGTCGATCCACAGCAGGCGGATCGGTCGGTTCCAGTCGGCCGCGAGCTCGCGCGAGAAAGCGCGATGCACCTCGACGTGATCGGTGAGGCCGGCTCGGGCGAGCGTGTGCCGAAAGTCTTCAAACGAGGACGTCTGGCTGCCGAGGCCCGGGTCCGTGCTGGACGGCGCGGTGTGCGGGTCCACCGCCACGACCTGGCCGAGCTGGTAGCGGGCGGCGATGGACGCGAGGCCGACCGTAGACTTGCCTTTGAAGCTGCCGATCTCGAGGATCACGCCGCGCCCGGGCGTGCACGCCGCGGCCAGCGCGAGAAAACGGGCTTCCCGTTCGGTGAGGAAGCCAGGCGCGGCGCTCACCAGCCGCCAGGCCTCGTCGGCGGCCGTCTTGAAATCGGGTGGGAGGGTCACGAAAGGCGCCGTCGGCTGTCAGCCGTCAGCTAGTGTGGTACGCGGCTCTGCCGACAGCCGACAGCCGACAGCGCCTAACAGTACCGGTCGAACGCCGCCGTCAGATCCGCCGCAATATCCGCCGCGGCGCGCCCTTCGATGTTCTTCCGCTCGAGCATGAAGGCCAGTGCCCCGCCCTTGAACAGCGCGATCTGGGGCGACGACGGTTGATAGCCAGTGAAATAGCTGCGCGCCTGCGCGGTGGCGTCGGCGTCCTGGCCGGCGAATACGGTCAGCAACTGCTTCGGCCGCTTGGGGTGCTGGATCGCCAGCTGCGCGGCCGGGCGCGCGTTGCGCGCGGCACAGCCGCACACGGAGTTCACCACGACAAGCGCGGTGTCGTTGGTCTTCCCGAGCACGGCATCGACCTCAGCGGGGGTGCGCAGCTCCTTGAAGCCGAGGCGCGTGAGCTCCTCGCGCATCGGTTGCACCAGGCGGGGATCGTAGAGGGGAACGTTCAGGTTGGCCATTGAGTCCTCTGTGAAATGAGCGTGCACGGTCAATTATAACGTATAGGGCTGGCCCGGACTCGGGTCGCGTCCTATGATTGAGCCACACCCATGAGCGAGCCGCCGCATGGCGGACGTGTTCCCTCCTCTCCAGCCTGCACTCGCCGACCGTTACTTGATCGAGCGAGAGCTGGGCCGCGGCGGGATGGCGACGGTCTATCTCGCCCAAGACCTGAAGCACCATCGCCAAGTCGCCATCAAGGTGCTGAAGCCCGAGCTCGCTGCCGCGCTCGGTCCGGAGCGGTTCCT
>Ga0209057_1000601_pt1 | contig 31924 bp, 27 predicted proteins | sample GraSoiAngelo_146_FD_185903 | JGI IMG/M metagenome (GOLD analysis project Ga0209057, IMG submission 185903) | Grasslands soil microbial communities from the Angelo Coastal Reserve, California, USA - 14_1009_05_30cm (SPAdes) (version 2) | ecosystem: Environmental > Terrestrial > Soil > Grasslands ... | reverse complement strand
CGAACGCAGCTGGAGGCTCTGTTTCGCAGATGAGGCCTGTGAGGACAGTATCAACAACGCAACGCCGGGGGAGGCCGGCGCCGAGAGGCGCCGTGCTGGCCCCCAGATGATTTAAACCAATGCGCCTCGTCTGCATCGTCGGCCCGACGGCGAGTGGGAAGAGCGCGCTCGCGCTCGACCTCGCCGAGCGCCTGGGCGGTGAGATCGTCTCCGCCGACTCGCGGCAGGTCTATCGCGATCTCGAGATCGGCACGGCGAAGCCGACGGCGGCGGAGCGGGCCCGCGTCCCGCACCACTGCCTGGACCTGGTCGCGCCGGGCGAGGCGTTCGATGCGGCGCGCTTTCGGGACGCCGCGCGCGCGGCGATCGCGGATATCGTCCGCCGCGGTCGCGTGGCGCTCGTGGTGGGCGGCACGGGGCTCTACGTGCGCGCGCTCCTGGGTGGCCTCTGCCCGGCACCGCCGCGGGTGCCGGCGCTGCGCGCCGCGCTCGCGGAGGAGGCGGCGCCCGCGCTGCATCGCCGGCTCCGCGCCCTCGACCCCGCGGCCGCGGCGCGCATCGCGCCCGGCGACCGGGTGCGCATCGTGCGGGCGCTCGAGGTGGCGCTCGTGAGCGGCGTGCCGCTCTCGCGCTGGCAGGCCGAGCACCGCTTCGGCGAGCCGGCCTACGATGCGCTCCTGATCGGTCTCGCCCGCCCGACGGCCGAGCTGGACGCCCGCATCGCGGCGCGCGCGCGCGCCATGCTGGAGGCCGGCTTCCTCGACGAGGTGCGTGCGCTCCGCGGGCGGGGGCTCGGCGCCGCCGCGCCCGGCCTCTCGGCGGTCGGCTACCGCGAGCTGCTCGCCTGCGTCGAGGGACGGACGGACCTCGCCACGGCCCTCGCGGCCATGGTGCGCGCGACGCGCCAGTTCGCGAAGCGCCAGCGCACCTGGTTCCGGCGCGAGCCGGCGATCGTGTGGCGCCACCCCGAGCGCGAGGCCGGGACGATCGCGGCGGTGGTAGAGGCGTTCCTCGCCGGCGCGGCACCCGCCGTCCGCGCCCCGGCGTGATGGCGGCGCGCGCGGCCGCGACGCAGACCTACCTCGACTTCGAGCGGCCGCTCGAGCCGCTCGACGCCGAGATCGCGCGCCTGGCGGGGGTGAGCCCGGGCACGCCCGAGGGCGAGCGCCTCCGCCGCCTGCGCGCCGAGCGCCGCCGCGTGCAGCAGGAGCTGCTCGCGCGCCTGACGCCGTGGGAGCGCGTACAGCTCTCGCGCCACCCCGACCGCCCCTCGGCGCTCGATTACCTGGGCGTCCTCTGCCGCGACTTGGTCGAGCTGCACGGCGACCGCCGCTTCGGCGAGGACGGCGCGATCGTGGGCGGGCTCGCGCGCTTTCGCGGCCACGCCGTCGTGGTGGTCGCGCAGCAGCGGGGCCGCTCGACCGCCGAGCGCGTGCTCCGCAACTTCGGCATGCCGCGCCCCGAGGGGTACCGCAAGGCGGTCCGCCTCTTCGAGCTGGCGGAGCGCTTCGCGCGCCCGGTGATCACCCTCATCGACACGCAGGGCGCGTACCCCGGCATCGGCGCCGAGGAGCGCGGGCAGGCGGAGGCGATCGCCGCCAGCCTGCGCACGCTGGCCGGGCTGCGCGTGCCGGTGGTGAGCGCGGTGATCGGCGAGGGCGGGAGCGGCGGCGCGCTCGCCCTCGCCCTCGCCGATCGGGTGCTCATGCAGGAGCACGCCTGGTACTCGGTGATCTCCCCCGAGGGCTGCGCGTCGATCCTCTTTCGCGAGCGCACGCCCGAGACGGTGGCGCGGAGCGCGGCGCTCCTCGGCCTGACGGCGGCGGAGCTCGCGGGCTTCGGCGTGGTGGACGAGATCGTGGCCGAGCCGGGCGGCGGCGCGCACCGCCAGCCGGCGCGGGCGGCCGTGCTCCTCGGCCGTGCGCTCGAGCGCCACCTGACGGCGCTCGGCGGTGTGCCGCCGGGCGAGCTGGTCGCGCGCCGCTACGCGCGCTACCGGCGCATCGGGAGCGATCTGCCTGCGGTGTGATCTGGAGTTCGGCGCCGCCTGACCGCATCCGCTTCGCGTTTGACGTCGCGAGGGCAATCGGAGAGAAGGTGCGCAGCGGAGGAACTGGGTGTGAAGCGCGAAGACTGCATCCTCTTCAGCGGCGGCGCGGCGGGCGCGGAAGCGACCTTCGGCGCGGCCGCGCAGCGGCACGGCGTCGATGAGGTCAATTTCACCTTCGAGGGCCACAACCCGGTGCGGGAGCGCGGTCGACGCATCCTCACGAACGCCGAGCTGCGGCGCGGTGACGTGAGCCTCGGCTACATCAGCAAGCTCATGCACCGGAAGTTCCCGGAGACGCCGCTCTTCAAGAAGGTACTGCAGACGATCTGGCACCAGGTGCAGAGCGGCCATGAGATCTTCGCCGTTGGCAAGATCAACGAGGACGACACTGTGACCGGTGGCACGGGCGTGGCCCCCGAGTATGCGAAGATACTGAACAAGCCGCTTTACGTCTTCGACCAGGAGCGCGACGGCTGGTTCCGCTGGACCGGCGAGGGATGGCGCGGCGAGGACGCTCCGCTGATCCGACAGCCGTGCTTTTGCGGGACCGGCACACGGTTCCTCGAGCCGAACGGCCAGTCGGCGATCGACGCGCTGTTCGCGCGGACCTTCGCATAGCCCTCGGCTGACTTCACCCCGGGGCGCGCCGAGAGGGATGGGTGATCCGAAGCGCTCAGGCGGCCGGGCGCAGAGGCTCGGGCGGCGTGGTCTCGATCCGGACCGGCCCCTCCGAGGAGGCGTGCCGGTCGCGGGCGAGGACGAGCACGGCGACGAGGCCGCCGAGACCCCAGACGAGCGGCGCGAGGGATGCGAGCTCCACGTTCATGGTGTCGCCCTCCTTCCATGACTCGAGCGGTGCAACGGCGATGCCACCGTGCGCGCGCACGAAAAAGCCGCGATGCTCGGGCACGCACGATCGTCACTGCCTCGTTTTGCCCGTCCGCTCTGTCGCCAAATCGCACCGCGGCCGTTGCAAGTTTGCAAAACACCAGGTCGCGGGCTAGACCACGCGCCGGGCGCCGCATGCTGCGCAAGGCCTCGATTCCCGTCCTCCGGCAGCAGATCGACCGGATCGACGACCAGCTGCTGCGCCTCCTCAGCCGACGCGCCGAGCTCGCGCTCGCGATCGCCGAGCAGAAGGCGCGCAGCAACTCCGAGGTGTACGCGCCGGCGCGCGAGAAGGGTGTGCTCGAGCGCCTGGCGCGCGCGAACCGGGGTCCGCTGCCCGCGCACCTGGTGCGGGCGGTCTTCCGCGAGATCATCTCGGCCTCGCGCAGCCTCGAGCAGCGCCTCCGCATCGCGTACCTGGGGCCCGAGGCGACTTTCACGCACCTCGCGGCGTGCCAGCAGTTCGGCGCGGCCGCCGACTACCTCGCCGCCGCCTCGGTCGCGGACGTGTTCCACGAGGTGGAGAGCGAGCGCGCGGACCTGGGTGTGGTGCCGGTCGAGAACTCGACCGAGGGCATGGTGGCGCACACGCTCGACCTCCTCGCCGACTCGCCGCTGCAGATCTGCGCCGAGATCTCGCTCGCGGTCCGCCACAACCTGCTCGCGCGGGCGGGCACGAGCATGAAGGGCATCGACCGGATCGTCGCCCACCCGCAGGCGCTGGCGCAGTGCCGGCGCTGGCTCGCCGAGCACCTGCCCGCCGTGCCCACCGAGGCCGAGGCCAGCAACGCGCGCGCCGCCGAGCGGGCGCGCGCCGAGGAGGGGACGGCCGCGATCGCCGGCGAGGCCGCGGCGGAAACCTACGGCCTCGCCGTCCTCTCCCGCGCGATCAACGACGAGCCCGGCAACTTGACCCGCTTCGTGGTGCTCGCGGCGCGCGATGCCGCCCGGCCGACCGGCGACGACAAGACCTCGATCCTCTTCAGCGTGCGCGACGAGGTCGGCATCCTGGCCCGCATGCTGAAGCCCTTCGCCGCGCACGGCATCGATCTCATCAAGATCGAGTCGCGGCCGCTGCGCGGGCGACCGTGGGAGTACGTGTTCTACTGCGATCTGAAGGGGCACCGGCGGGAGCGGCGGGTCGAGCAGGCGCTCGCCGAGGTCGAGCGCGGCGCGACGCGGCTCAAAGTCCTGGGCTCGTACCCGGCGGCGCCGCCCGGGGGCTGATGGACCTGCGCGCCCTCGTCCCGGAGTGGATCCGGACCCTCACCCCGTATCCGCCCGGCAAGCCGATCGAGGAGCTCGAGCGCGAGCTCGGCATCCGCGACTCGATCAAGCTCGCCTCGAACGAGAACCCGCTCGGCCCCTCGCCGAAGGCCGTCGCGGCGATCACGGCCGCGCTCGGCGACCTGCACCGCTATCCCGACGGCTCCGCCTTCTATCTCAAGCGCCGGCTGGCCGAGCGCCTCGGGGTGTCCGAGGCCGAGGTCATCGTCGGCAACGGCTCGAACGAGATCATCGAGCTGGCGGTGCGCACTTTCCTCCGCCCCGGCGACGAGGCGGTGATGGCGGACCAGGCCTTCGTCGTCTACCGCCTGGTCGTGCAGTCCGCAGGGGGTAGCAGCCGGATGGTCCCGCTGCGCGACTTCACGCACGACCTGGAGGCGATCGCCGCGGCCGTCACGCCGCGTACGCGGCTCGTCTTCCTCGGGAACCCGAACAACCCGACCGGAACCATCGTTCGCCGCGCCGCCTGGCGCGCCTTCCTCGGCCGCCTGCCAGAGCACCTGCTCGTGGTCGCCGACGACGCCTACGCCGAGTACGTGGAGGACCCCGAGTACCCCGACACCATCCGCGAGCGCGGCGATGGACGCGTGGCGGTCCTCTCGCTCCGCACCTTCTCCAAGCTCTACGGCCTGGCCGGGCTCCGCGTGGGCTACGGCGTCGCCTCGGGGCCGGTGATCGACGCGCTCGACCGCATTCGCCAGCCGTTCAACGTCAACGCGCTGGCGCTCGCGGGCGCGCTCGCGGCGCTCGACGACGAGGAGCACGTGCGGCGGACGCTCGCGACGAACCGCGCCGGCATGGCGTTCCTGGTCGAGGCGTTCCGCACGCTCGGGCTGGCGCACGTGCCGAGCGCCGCGAACTTCATCCTGGTGCGGGTGGGCGACGGCGCGCGCGTCTACGAGGCGCTCCTCCGCCGCGGCGTCATCGTGCGGCCGATGGCCGTCTACGGCTTTCCCGAGCACGTGCGCGTGACGGTCGGCACGGAGGCGGAGAACGCGCGCTTCGTCGCGGCGCTGCGCGCGGTCCTCGCATGACGCCGCTCTTCGCGCGCCTCACGATCGCCGGCGTCGGGCTGATCGGCGGCTCGCTCGCCGCGGCCGCGCGCGCCGCCGGGCTCGCCGGCGAGGTGGTGGGCTTCGGGCGCACGGAGGCGAACCTCCGCCTCGCGCACGAGCGCGGGCTCGCCGATCGCGTGACGCGCGACCCGGCGGCCGCGGTCGCGGGGGCCGACGCCATCGTGCTGGCGGCGCCGGTCGGCGCCTGCGCCGCGCTCGCCGCGGCCTTCCGGCCGCACGCGCGGGCGGACGCCCTGTTGACCGACGTGGGGAGCGTCAAGCGCATGCTGGTGGAGGAGCTCGAGGCGGCGTGGGCCGGCGCCGGGCCCGTGGTCGGCGCCCATCCCATCGCCGGCAGCGAGGCGTCGGGCGCCGGCGCGGCGCGCGCCGATCTCTTCCGCGGACGGCGCTGCATCCTCACCCCGACGCCGGCCACCGATCGCGCCGCGCTGGGGCGCGTGCGCGCGCTCTGGGAAGGGGTGGGGGCACGGGTCGAGGAGCTGCCGCCGGCCGTCCACGACGAGCTCCTGGCGCGCGTGTCGCACCTGCCCCATCTGCTCGCCTATGCGCTCGTGGCGGCGGTCGGGGAGCGGACGATCGCGGGGCGGCGCGCGCTCGACTATGCCGGCACCGGCTTCCGCGACACCACACGCGTCGCCGCGAGCCCGGCGGAGCTCTGGCGCGACATCGCGCTCGCGAACGCGCCCGCGCTCGCGGCGGCCCTCGGCGAGTTCCGCGCCGCGCTCGACCGGCTGGAGCGGCTCGTCAGCGCGCGCGACGCGGCGGGGCTCGCGGCGGCGCTGGCGGCGGCACGGGCGCTGCGGGGCCGCCTCGGCGGGGAGGAGTGATGGCGACCGTGCGCGTGGGCCCGCCGCCCCGCGGCCTCGCCGCGACGCTCGGTGTCCCGGGCGACAAGTCGATCGCGCACCGCGCGCTCCTCCTGGGCGCGCTCGCGGAGGGGACGACGACGGTCAGCGGCTTCCCCGGCGGCGGGGACGTGCTCTCCTCGCTCGGCGCGATGCGCGCCCTCGGCGCGCGCATCGAGCGCGCGGGGGACGCCGTCCGCATCGACGGAGCGGGTGGGCGCCTGGGGAGCGACGGCCGCGTCGTCATCGACTGCGGCAACTCGGGCACCACGATGCGGCTCACCGCCGGCCTGGTCGCCGGCGGGCCGGGCACGGTCGTGCTCGACGGCGACGCGTCGCTCCGCCGCCGCCCGATGGGGCGCGTGGCGGCGCCGCTCGGCGCCATGGGGGCCGCGGTGGAGACGACCGAGGGGCATGCGCCGGTCACCGTCCGGGGCGCCGCGCTCCGGGCGATCGACTGGACGCTCCGGGTGCCGAGCGCGCAGGTGAAGTCGGCGATCCTGCTCGCCGGGCTCGCGGCGCGCGGGACGACCCGGGTTTGCGAGCCGCTCGCGAGCCGCGACCACACTGAGCGGCTCCTCGGCCATCTCGGCGTGCGCCTCGAGCGCGCGGCGGGCTCGATCGAGGTCGAGGGCGGGCAGCGGCCGATCGGCGCGGCCGTCCCGCTCCCTGGTGACGTGTCGTCGGCCGCCTTCCTGGTGGTCGCGGCCCTCGTCGTACCGGGCTCGGAGCTCCGCCTCCCGGACGTGGGCGTGAACCCGACGCGCACGGGGGCGCTCGCCATCCTCCGGCGCATGGGGGCGCCCATCGAGGTGGTAGGCACGCACGACGTGGCGGGCGAGCCGCGCGCCGAGCTGCGGGTGCGCTGGGCGCGGCTGCGTGGCACGACGGTGACCCCGGCCGAGGTGCCGGGCGCCATCGACGAGCTGCCCATCCTCTGCGTCGCGGCCGCGTTCGCCGACGGCGAGACCACGATCACGGGCGCACGTGAGCTGCGCGTCAAGGAGAGCGACCGCATCGCGGCGCTGGAGCAGCTCCGCCTCCTGGGTGTCGGAGTCACGGTCCGAGAGGACGGCCTCGTCATCCGCGGCACGGGTGGCCGGCGACTCCGGCCCGGCCGCGTCGAGTCGCACGGCGACCACCGCATCGCCATGGCCTTCGGGGTGGCCGGGCTCGCGGCCGACGGCGGGGTCGTGGTCGCCGACGCGGACGTGGCCGAGGTCTCGTTCCCGGGGTTCTTCGCGCGCCTGGCGGAGCTGGGCGCGGCGGTGGAGGGCGTCTGAGCCGTCCGGTGATCGCGGTCGACGGACCGGCCGGCGCGGGGAAGTCGAGCGCCAGCCGCGCCCTGGCGCGCCGCCTGGGCTTCGGCTACGTCGACACGGGCGCGATGTACCGCGCCGTCGGCGTGCTCGCCGCCGAGCGCGGCATCGATGCGGACGACGCCGCGGCGCTCGGACGGCTGGTCGCCGGGCTCGATTTCGAGCTCGCCCGGGACGGCGAGCGCCTCCTGATCGGGGGCCGTGACCTCTCGGCGGCGATCCGCCGGCCCGAGGCGGGCGAGCTGGCCTCGCGGGTCTCGACCCAGCCGGTCGTGCGCCAACGCCTGGTCGCCCTCCAGCGCGCCCTGGGTGCGGCCGGCGGCGTGGTGATGGAGGGCCGGGACATCGGGACGGTCGTGTTCCCGGACGCCCGGGTGAAGCTCTACCTGACCGCCGACCCGGCGACGCGGGCGGCGCGGCGGGCGGCGGAGCTGCGCGCCGCCGCGGCGACGGTCGACGAGGCCGCGCTCGCCCGCGAGCTCGCGGAGCGCGACCGGCGCGACGCTGGGCGCGCGCACTCGCCGCTGCGGCCGGCCGCCGATGCCGTCGTCCTCGACACGACCGCCCTCACCCTCGAGGACGTCGTCGAGGCGATGGAGCGGGTCGTCCGCGAGCGCGGCGGCACGACCTGAGCGAGGGAGGAACGGCCAGCGCCTGCGGCGTCGCGAGCACGCGGCGTCGTTCGCGAGTGCGTCGAGCGCTGGCTCGAGGAGAACGCTCGGGCCTGACCGCGCGTGCCTCGCGACAGGCAGCGCGGCCGGGATGCCAGACGCCGGCGCGATGTGGTGCGCGGGATCCAACCCCGCGAAAAGCTTTTGTCTTCGCTCTTGAAACCCCCGGGGGACGGGAGTATGCAGTGACGGTTCGCCCGCGTTCCGCAGAGAATCCCGCCCACAGGGGGTAGCGCCTTGATGCCCGAGACGACGAAGCAGCCCGATCGCGAGATCGGCGCCGAAGAGGACTTTGGTGCCCTCTTCGAGCGGAGCCTGAAGCAACCGAAGCAGGGCGAGGTCGTCACGGGCCGGGTGGTGCTCGTCGGGCGCGACGCCGTCACGATCGACATCGGCTACAAGTCCGAAGGGACCATCCCGATCCACGAGTTCACCACGCGCGAGGGCGAGCTCACCGTGCACGAGGGCGACGAGGTCGACGTCTACTTCGAGGCGAGCGACACCGAGTCGGGCGACATCGTCCTCTCGCGGCAGAAGGCGGAGCAGTTCAAGGTCTGGCGCGAGATCGAGAAGGCCTTCGAGCGCGACGGCGCGGTCGAAGGGACGATCGTCAGCAAGGTGAAGGGCGGGCTCAAGGTGGACATCGGCGTGGCCGCGTTCCTCCCCGGCTCGCACGCCGACCTCCGGCCGACGCGCAACCTCGATCGCTACATCGGCCAGCGCGGGCGCTTCGCCATCCTCAAGTTCAACCGCTCGCGCGGGAACGTGGTGGTGTCCCGGAGATCGGTCCTCGAGCGCGAGCGCACGGCGCTCAAGTCCGAGACGCTCAAGGTGCTGGAGGAGGGCGTCATCCTCGAGGGCACGGTCAAGAACATCACCGACTACGGCGCCTTCGTCGATCTCGGCGGCATCGACGGGCTCCTCCACGTGACCGACATGTCGTGGGGCCGGGTCGCGCATCCCTCCGAGGTCATCAACGTCGGCGAGCGCGTGAAGGTGGTCGTCCTCAAGTACGACCCGGAGCGCGAGCGCGTCTCGCTCGGCATGAAACAGATAATGCCCGATCCGTGGACGACGATCGCCGAGCGCCTGCCGATCAACGCGCGCATCCGCGGCAAGGTCGTGAGCCTCGCCGAGTACGGCGCCTTCGTCGAGATCGAGAGGGGCATCGAGGGCCTGATCCACGTCTCGGAGATGTCGTGGACCAAGCGGGTGACGCATCCCTCGAAGGTGCTCGAGGTGGGCCAGGAGGTCGAGGTCCAGGTGCTCGACATCGACCCCGCCAACCGCCGCGTCTCGCTCGGGCTCAAGCAGACCGAGCCGAATCCCTGGGAGCTGGTGCGCGTGAACCACCCGGTGGGCTCGAAGATCCGCGGCAAGATCAAGAGCATCACCGACTTCGGCCTCTTCGTCGAGGTGGAGGAGAACATCGACGGCCTGGTGCACGTCTCCGACCTCCACTGGACGAAGAAGGTGAAGCACCCCTCGGAGCTCTACAAGAAGGGCGACGAGGTCGAGGCGGTCGTGCTCGGCATCGACGTGGACAACGAGCGCATCTCGCTCGGCATCAAGCAGCTCACCGAGGATCCGTGGACGCAGGTGCCCAAGCGCTACGCGCCCGGCACGCGCGTCAGGGGCGCGGTCACGAGCGTCACCGACTTCGGCGTGTTCGTCGAGCTGGAGGAGGGGATCGAGGGGCTGGTGCACGTCTCGCAGCTCTCCACCGAGCGCGTCGACAAGCCGTCCGCGCTCTTCAAGCCGGGCGACTCGGTCGAAGCGGAGGTCACCAGCGTCGACCCGCGCGAGAAGCGCATCGGCCTCTCCGTCAAGGCGCTGCGCAAGAGCGAGGAGCGCGCCGACATGGAGGCCTACCTGGCGCGCGAGCGCGACGGCGGGCGCTTCTCGCTCGCGGACGTGATGCCCGAGGCCGAGAAGCAGAAGGGCTAGCCGGCGGTGGCCGGGGGCGCGGGGGCGGGGCCCGAGGGCATGGCGCGACGACACCCGATCCTGCGCGCGTTCACCATCCTGGCCGTCGTCACGCTGGCGGCGCTGGCGCTGGTGGCGGGGGTCGCCGTGTTCGGGGGCGGCCTCGGCGAGCGCCCGCTCTTCGGCAACGTGGTGGGCGTGGTCGAGCTGCGCGGCGTGATCCAGGACGCCGCCGACCTGGTCGAGGCGCTCGAGCGCTTCCGCACCAGCGAGGCGACCGTCGCCGTGGTGCTGCGCATCGACTCGCCCGGCGGCGCCGTCGCCCCCTCGCAGGAGATCTACGACGAGGTGCAGCGCGTGCGCGAGGGGGGCAAGCCCGTCTTCGCCTCGCTCGGCAACGTGGCCGCATCGGGTGGCTACTACGTCGCCTCGGCCGCGAACAAGATCCTCGCCGATCCGGGCACCATCACGGGCTCGATCGGCGCCATCATGAGCGTGCCCTACTACGCGCCGCTCGCCGACAAGCTCGGCATCTCCGAGGAGACGGTGAAGAGCGGGCGCTACAAGGACACCGGGCACCCGCTGCGCAAGCTCACCCCCGAGGAGCGCACGCTTCTCCAGGGGATGGTGGACGACGTGCTCGGGCAGTTCATCGAGGCGGTGGCGCACGGCCGCAACATGACGCCCGCGCAGGTGCGCGCGCTCGCCGACGGACGCATCTTCTCGGGCACCCAGGCGCTCGCCGCCGGCCTGGTCGATCAGCTGGGCGGGCTCGAGTCCGCGACGCGGGAGGCGTGGAGCGAGGCGAAGCAGCCGGGCGAGCCGCGCGTGTGGCGCGTGCGTCTGCGCCGGCTGCCCTGGCTCCTCCAACTCGTCGGCGAGACGCTCCTGCCCGCGGCGCGCGAGACGGCGGGCGGCCTCTTCTTCCTCTACCGGGGGCCGTCCCCCCAATGAGCCCGAGCATGACCAAGCGCGACCTGATCGACGAGGTGCTGAAGCTCTTCCCGCGCTTCTCGCGCCGCGACGCCGAGGTGATGGTCAACGCGGTCTTCGACAGCATGAGCCAGGCGCTCACGCGCGGCGAGCGGATCGAGATCCGCGGCTTCGGCAGCTTCGTCGTGAAGCACCGCCAGGCGCGCGAGGGGCGGAATCCCAAGACGGGCGCGCTGGTCTCCGTGCACGCCAAGCGGGTGCCGTTCTTCAAGGTGGGGAAGGAGCTCCGGCTCCGCGTCGACGGCAAGGCGTGGACCGCCGCCGACTCCGACGAGGCCTGAGAGCGCCCGGATCAACCGCCGCCGACGGTGCAGACCTGCGGCGGCATCCAGCCGCAGTGCTCGTACACCCAGACCAGCACGGGAGGACCGCATGGAGATCCTGTGGGCGCCCTGGCGGATGACCTACATCGGCGCCGCCAAGGAGAAGCGGGAGTGCATCTTCTGTGCCGCGCTCTCGGGTGTCGCGCGCGAGCGCCTCGTCCTCGGCACGACGGGACATAGCCTGGTCATGCTGAACCGCTACCCGTACCAGAACGGGCATCTCATGGTGGCGCCCCGCCGCCACGGGGCCGACCTGCCGTCGCTCCCCGCAGCCGAGCACGGCGACCTGGCCGAGACGCTCCGGCGCGCGCTCGCGTCGCTCGAGAGCGCTCTTCACCCCGAAGGCTTCAACCTCGGCATGAACCTCGGCACGTGCGCCGGCGCGGGCGTCCGCGACCATCTCCACTGGCACATCGTGCCGCGCTGGGCGGGCGACACGAACTTCATGCCGGCCGTGGGTGACGTGCGCGTGATGCCGGAGCACCTGCTGGCGACCTACGACCGTCTCAAACCCGCCTTCGGCTGGCTCGCGTGAGCGCGTGGATTGTGCCGCGCGCGTGGCGGTGCGTATAATCGCGTGCACTTCTCTCGAACGGGGGACTCGCTTGTGCCCGATGCCGGAACGTCGCGAACGTTGGGGGAGCTCAGGGCTGCGGGATACCGGGTGCTCCCGGTCCGCGAGGAGATGCGAAAGAACCTCCTCGCCCGTCTCGGGCGTGCGGAGCGCATCCTCCCCGGCATCATCGGCTTCGACGACACCGTCATCCCCGAGATCGAGAACGCCGTGCTCGCCGGGCACCACATGGTGTTCCTGGGCGAGCGCGGGCAGGCGAAGAGCCGGGTCATCCGCGGCCTGACCTCGCTCCTCGACCCGCTCGTGCCGGTGATCGCCGCCTGCCCGATCAGCGACAACCCGTTCGCGCCCATCTGCCGCGAGTGCAAACGGCGCCTGGCCGCCGAGGGCGAGGCGCTCGCGATCGCGTGGATCGGGCCCGACGAGCGCTACGGCGAGAAGCTCGCCACCCCCGACGTCTCGATGGCCGATCTGGTGGGCGAGATCGACCCGATCAAGGTGGCCGAGGGCCGCTACCTGGCCGACGAGGAGACCATTCACTACGGCCTCATCCCGCGGACGAACCGCGGCATCTTCGCCATCAACGAGCTCCCCGACCTGACCGAGAAGGTCCAGGTCGGCCTCTTCAACCTGATGGAGGAGAAGGACGTCCAGATCAAAGGCTACAAGATCCGCTTGCCGCTGGACGTCGTCATCGTGGCGAGCGCGAACCCGGAGGACTACACCAGCCGCGGGCGCATCATCACCCCGCTGAAGGACCGCTTCGACGTCCAGATCCGCACCCACTACCCGCGCACGATCGAGGACGAGATCGCGATCATGGAGCAGGAGATGCCGGTCTTCGAGCGCGAGGCGGCGGCGGTGCGCATTCCCGACTTCATGAAGGAGATCGTCGCGCACCTGACCTTCGAGGCGCGCGGCTCGAACGAGATCAACCAGTCCTCGGGCGTGAGCGTGCGCGTCACCATCAACAACTACGAGAGCCTGCTCTCCAACGCCGAGAAGCGCTCCGTCCGCCTGAGCGAGCGCGAGATCGTGCCGCGCCTGACCGACCTCCACTCCGTCCTCGCCTCCACCGCCGGCAAGATCGAGCTCGAGTACGTGGGCGAGGACAAGCGCGAGAACGACCTGATCGATCGGCTCATCAACCGCGCCGTGCTCAAGGTGTGGGACAAGTACTTGAAGGTCGAGGGGCTGAAGAAGGTGACCGAGCACTTCGAGGCGGGCTGGGGCGTGGAGGTCTCCGACCGCATGCGCGCCGAGGAGTACCTCGAGGGCATCCGCCAGATCCCCGGGCTCCGCGAGGCCGTGGCGCAGCTCGGCCCCTTCGAGAGCCCGGGCCTCATGGCCGCGGCCATCGAGTTCGTGCTCGAGGGCCTCCATCTCCACCAGAAGCTCAACAAGGACCGCGCCGGCGGACGGTACACGTACCGCGCCTAGGAGGCTGTCCGAGTAATCATGCCGGCTGCGGCGAACGATCCGGGGGCTGCGAGCGGCGTGCTCGCTCCTCCCTCCTGCGGCGTGCCTTCAGGCACGCCTCGTCGGTCGTCGCTGCGCTTGCCGCTCTCGCTCCCCGGCTCGTTCGCCTCGCTCACCATGATTACTCGGACAGACTCCTAGCGATGCTCCGCGTCCGCTACACCGCGTGGGACGGCACGCAGGAGATCCGCCTCGAGGCGGACCGCGTCTTCGAGAAGCTCTCCGAGTACCTCTCCTTCACCGACGACGTGCAGCAGGCCTTCGACTGGCTCCTCCACCAGGGGCTCGAGTGGGAGGAGGGCGTGCGCGTCATGGGGCTCGACGACTTCCTGGAGCAGCTGCGCGAGGCGATGCGGAGCCGCTACCGCGAGGTCAACCTGCGCGAGGCGTTCCGCGAGCTGCGCGAGAAGCTGGAGGAGCTGCTCGACCTGGAGCGCGACGCGCTCGACCGCGCGGCCGACCCCAGGGCCGCGGCCCGCAAGCGGGAGCTGCTGGATCGCCTCTCGCCGCGCCTCTCCGAGGCGCTCGAGCAGCTGCGCGACTACGCCTTCGAAGACGACGAGGCGCGCCGCGCGCTCGCGGACCTGCTCGAGGAGCTGGACGACATCCGTGACCTCGAGAACTTCCAGCGGCGCTACGGCGAACTCTTCCAGGGCCCGCAGTCGCTCGCCTACCGCGAGGCGGTCGAGCTGATGCGGGAGATGGAGCGCCTCAAGCGCCTCGAGGAGGAGCTGCTCTCGGGGAACCTCGAGTCGGTCGACCTCGAGAGCCTGGGCGCGCTCCTCGGGTCGGAGGCGGCGCGCAACCTCCAGCTCTTGAAGGAGGTCATGGTCCTGCTCGTCAACGCGGGCTACGTGACGCAGCGCGAGGGACGCGCCCACCTCTCGCCGAAGGGCGTGCGCAAGATCGGGCAGCTCGCGCTGCGCGACATCTACCAGGGGCTGCTCCGCGACCGGCCCGGGGGCCACCAGACCGACCACCGCGGCACGATCGACCTTCGCCCCGAGGAGACCAAGCGCTACCAGCACGGCGACCCGCTGGTGCTCGATCTGGTGCGCACCTTGAAGAAGGCGCTCACCCGGCGCCCGGGCACGCCGCTCGACGTGCACCCCGAGGACTTCGAGGTGCACGCCGCCACGCACTCCGCCACCAGCTCGACCGTCCTCCTCCTCGACATGAGCTGGTCGATGTCGTGGGAGGGGCGCTTCGCCGCCGCCAAGAAGGTCGCGATGGCGATGGAGAGCCTGATCCGCGCCCGCTACCCGCGCGACTACTTCGCGATCGTCGGCTTCTTCACCCGCGCCGTGGAGCTCCGGCTGCGCGACCTCCCCGAGGCGAGCTGGAACATGGGCGACCCGTTCACCAACCTGCAGGACGGGCTGCGCGTCGCCGCCGACCTCCTCGCCCGCCACCCGAGCAACAACCAGCACCTCATCATCATCACCGACGGCCAGCCGACGGCGTACTTCCTGCGCGGGCGGCTCTACTGCGAGTGGCCGCTGTCGTTCGGCGGCATCTCCATGCGCGCCGCGCAGGAGACGCTGAAGGAGGTCGAGCGCGTCACCCGCCGCGGCATCGTCATCAACACCTTCATGCTCGACGACAGCCCGAGTCTGCGCGCCTTCGTCGAGCGCATGACGCGCATCAACAAGGGGCGCGCGCTCTACACCCGCCCGGACCGCCTGGGCGAGTACCTGCTGGTCGACTACATCGCGAAGAAGCGCAAGCGCGTGTGAGACGCGCAAGGAGGACGGGATGCTCCAGGGACGGATCGGCCGCGGGCTTCGCATCCTCGCGCTGGCCGGCATCTTCGGCGCCGGGTACCTGTGCGGCTCGCTCGGGCAGCCGAGCGCCCAGGCTCAGCTCGGCGACGTCATGAAGAAGGCGGCCGAGCAGGGTGGCGCGCTCGGCTCGGTCGGCCAGCTCGGCTCGAGCATCGTCGAGATGCAGCAGCACGTCGACGGGCTCAACAAGGACCTCGAGACCCTGCGCAAGGTGAAGACGGCGCTCGGCGGCTGAGGCGCGCAGGGCGGCCGCGGCGGGGCCAGGGTCGCCGGCGTCGATGCCGGACGTCCGCGCTCCGTGATCGCCCGAGGGCGTCGGTTCCGTGCCCGCTGGGTCGCCGGGGACACATGCGGGCGCGGACGGCACACCCGTGCGTCCCCGCCTCCCCAGACCCCTGCCCGGACCCGCCGGGAGCCACGGCCGAGCCCGAGCACGATCCTTGCTCTCTCCGCGGGTCCGCCGTGCCGAGGACAACATTTGCCTCGGCGGGGCCATGTGGTGGTCGGCATTTTTTGGACGGGGTGCTCGAGGATCGGCCGGGATCGGCCCCCGTCTTCGCAACCTGGAGGTTCGATGCGGCTCCTGACGATTGCTCGCTCACTCGCGCTGCTCGCGCTGACGGTCGGCCTCGCAGCCGCCCCGGCAAACGCGGCGCCTGGCGAGTTCCACTCGCTCTCGCCCCATCTGAAGGACGTGGTCGATCTCGGCCGCGCCCCCGGCAGCGAGCGGCATCGCGTGGTGGTGAGCCTCGATGTCCGCGACCGCGAGGGGCTCGAGGCCTTCCTGGCCGACGTCCAGGACCCGTCCTCGCCCCGCTACCGCCAGTTCCTGAGCCAGGCGGAGTTCGATGCCCTCTACGCGCCGACCCCTGCGCAGGAAGAGGCCGTGGTCGACCATCTCCGCGGCGCGGGCCTCAGGGTCACGGAGCGCTTTCCGAACCGCCTCCTGGTCGGCGCCGCCGGCAGCGTCGCGGCCCTCGAGCGCGCCTTCGGCGTCGAGATCCACAGCGTCGAGCGGGCCGGCAAGCGGCACTACGCGGCGCTCGACGAGCCCTCGCTTCCCGCCGACATGGCGAGCTACGTGGTGGGGGTGATCGGGCTCGACGACCTGAGCGAGCGGCATCCGCACGTCGGGTCGGTCGTGCCGGCCGCCGCGCCACGGGCGGCGCTCGGGTCGAACTGCTGTCACCTGAGCCCGAACGACGTCTTCGCGTTCTATGACAACACGGTCGCCGCGTCGGGCGCCGGGGAGACCATCGTCATCGCCGGCGCCTACGCGTGGCGCGACACCGACAACACGGCCTTCAACGGCCAGTGGGGTCTCCCCCAGCTGCCGGCGGGCAGCGCACAGGTGTGCACGGGACCGTCGACGTCCTCGGGCTGCAAGTTCAGCGCCCAGGATTCGATCGAGGTCGCGCTCGACGTCGAGTACGCGCACGGCACGGCGCCCGCCGCCCGCATCCTCAACTACATGTCGGCCTCGACCTCGATGGCCGACTTCACGACCATGTACAACCGGATCGTGACCGATAATCCCGGCCACCTCGTCTCCACCAGCTGGGGCGCGTGCGAGGTCGGGGTGTCGACGGCCTCGCAGCTGACCGACGACAACATCTTCGCCAACGCGAACGCGATCGGACAGTCGTGGTTCGCCGCCTCCGGGGACAACGGCAGCCGCGACTGCAGCGGCATCCTCGGAGTCGACAACCCCGCGAACTCGCCGCACGTGATCGGCGTCGGCGGCACGCGGCCGGCGTGCAAGAGCGGCCTGACCCCCTCGAGCCCCGCGTGCGGCGGCTACGGCTCGGAGACCGCGTGGAGCGGCTCGGGCGGCGGCGTGAGCCAGGTGTTCGCGCGCCCGGCCTTCCAGAGCGGCTGCGGCGTGCCCGCCGGCCCGCGGCGGCTCGTCCCCGACGTGGCGCTCGAGGCCGATACCTCGCCGGGCAACTACGTGGTCGAGAACGGCTCGTGGTGGATCGTCGGCGGCACCTCGGACGCGGCCCCGCAATGGGCCGGCCTGGCCGCCGCGCTCGCCCAGCAGCGCGGCGGGCCGCTCGGCAACCCGGGAGCGCTGCTCTACGGCCTGTGCGGGACCGCCGCCCTCCACGACGTCACCTCGGGCTCGAACGGCGACTACAGCGCGGGCGTCGGCTACGACCTGGTGACGGGGCTCGGCAGCTTCCATGCCCGGAACCTGCTCGCCGCGGCGGGCCCGACCAGCACGACGACGACCTCGACGAGCACCACGACGACGACCACTCGGCCGAGCACCACGACGACCACGACCGTGGCCGGGACTACCACCACGACGACGGCGGCGACCACGACGACGACCACGACGGTGTCGACCACGAGCACCACCACCAGGGCGGCGCCGACCACCACCACCGTGCCGGCCACCGCCACGACCACGACGTCGACGAGCAGCACCACGACCACGCTCCCCGCGTGCTTCCCATCCGACGCCGCCTGCACGGCGAACGCCGACTGCTGCTCGCAGAGCTGCCGCAAGAAGGGTTGGAGGAAGGTCTGCAGGTAGGGCGCTCCCCCGTCGGGTAGCGCCCGCCGGCGAGGCGGTCGAGCCGTATCCCGGGCATCGGAGAGATTGGCTTCCTGCTCGGGCTCTCGGACGCGAGCGCCTTCTACCGCACCACTGGCAGAGTGGCCCGCCGATCGGGTATGCGTTGCCCATGGCGGAGGAGGTGGGGGAGCGCCGGTCGGGAGGACGCCAGGGGGCGCTCCTTGCGCAGTACCTCCGCATCAAGGCCGAGCACCGCCGGGCCATCCTCCTCTTCCGCCTCGGCGACTTCTACGAGATGTTCTTCGAAGACGCCGAGACCGCCTCGCGCGACCTCGATCTCACGCTCACGGCACGGAACCGCGGCGACCCGGACGAGGTGCCGCTCTGCGGCTTCCCGGCGCACGCCGCGCAGCCGTACATCACGCGCCTCCTGGCCAGGGGCCACACGGTGGCCGTATGCGAGCAGGCGCCGGCGCGCGGGCGCGGGCTCATGGAGCGCGAGGTGGTGCGCGTCATCACCCCAGGCACGATCCTCGAGGAGGAGAGCCTCGAGCCGGGCGCGCCGAGCCTGCTCGCGGCGCTGGCCGCCGAGGGCGATCGCTTCGGCATCGCCGCCATCGACTTCGCGACCGGCGCCTTCCGCGCCAGCGAGGTGCGCGGCTGGGAGCTGGCGCGCGACGAGCTCGAGCGCCTGGCGCCGCGCGAGCTGCTCCTCGCCCCGGACCTGCCGCCGGCGGTCGACGCCGCGTGCCGCGAGGGCCGTCCCTGGGCGACGGCCCTGCTCCCCGAGCCCGCCCCGGTCGAAGGCGAGCTACCGCGCCTCGCCGCGCGCGCCGCGGGCGGCGCGCTCGCGTACGTCGACGCCTCCTATCGGCGCCGGCCGGCCCACCTCCGGCCGCCCGAGACGTATGCGCCCGCCGGCTTCCTCCAGCTCGACGCGGCGACGCGCCGGAACCTGGAGCTGCTGCAGACGCTCGGCGGCGAGCGGCGCGGCTCGCTGCTCTGGGTGCTCGACCGGACAGCCACGCCGATGGGCGCACGGCGCGTGCGCGAATGGCTCCTCTACCCCCTCCTCGAGCCGGCGGCGATCGGCCGGCGCCTCGATGCGGTCGAAGAGCTGGCGGAGCGCGTCGAGCTGCGCGAGGCGCTGCGGGCCGCGCTCGAGGGCATCGGCGACCTCGAGCGCCTCGCGGGCCGGGTCGGGGCGCGCAGCGCCGGGCCGCGGGACGTGGCGCACGTCGCCGTGGCCCTCGGCCGCGTCGCGGAAGTGCGCGCGGCCCTCGCCGGCGCGCGGGCCGAGCTGCTCGGCGCGCTCGCCGGCGCGCTCGACCAGCTCCCCGAAGTCGCCGCCGAGGTCGCCGCCACGCTCGTCGACGCGCCCCCGCCGCACACGCGCCTCCCCGGCTTCATCCGCCCGGGGCGCGACCGGGAGGTGGACGAGCTGCGCGAGACGGCGCGCGACGCCCGGGGCTGGCTCGCGCGCTTCGAGGCGTCGGAGCGCCAGCGCACGGGCATCGCGTCGCTCAAGGTCCGCCACAACAAGGTGTTCGGGTACTACGTCGAGGTGACGCGCCCGAACCTGCCGCTCGTGCCGCCCGACTACGAACGCCGGCAGACGCTGGTCGGTGCGGAGCGCTTCGTCACGCCGACGCTGCGCGAGCACGAGGCGCGTGTGCTCGGGGCCGAGGAGCGCCTGCGCGCGCTCGAGATGCATCTCTTCGAGGCGCTGCTGGACACGGTGGCGGCACACCACCCGACGCTCGCGCGCACGGCGGACGCGCTCGCGACGCTGGACGCGCTCGCCTCGCTCGCCGAGGTAGCACACCGCCGGGGCTACGTGCGGCCCGCCATCACGCGCGCCCCGACGCTCACCATCCGCGCCGGCCGCCATCCGGTCGTGGAGGCGGTGGCGGGCGGCGGCTTCGTCCCCAACGACGCGCGCCTCGATCCCGAGGCGGAGCAGCTCCTCGTCATCACCGGCCCCAACATGGGCGGCAAGTCGACCTATCTCCGCCAGGTCGCGCTCATCACGCTGCTCGCGCAGATGGGGAGCTTCGTCCCCGCGGCGGAGGCGGAGATCGGGCTCGTCGATCGCATCTTCACCCGTGTCGGGGCGAGCGACAACCTGGTGGGCGGCGAGTCGACCTTCATGGTCGAGATGCGCGAGACGGCGAACATCCTCTCCGGGCTCACGCCCCGCAGCCTGGTCATCCTCGACGAGATCGGGCGCGGCACGAGCACCTTCGACGGCATCTCGATCGCGTGGGCGGTGGCCGAGCACCTGCACGACGCGCCCGAGCAGCCGCGGGCGCTGTTCGCCACGCACTACCACGAGCTGACGGCGCTGGCGGCCGAGAAGCCGCGGGTGCGGAACCTCTCGGTCGCGGTCGCGGAGTGGAAGGGCGAGATCGTGTTCCTGCGCCAGATCGTGCCCGGGCCCGCGCCGCGGAGCTACGGGGTCGAGGTGGCGCGCCTGGCGGGCGTGCCGGAGCCGGTGGTGGCGCGGGCGCGGACGCTGCTCGCGGGGCTCGAGACGGGGCGGGGGCCGGTCGGGCGCGGACCGGAGCCGCCGGCGGCGCAGCTCTCGCTGTTCACCCCGACGGAAGAGCAGCTCCGGCGCGAGCTGGCGGTGCTCGACCCGGAGCGGCTGACGCCGATCGAGGCGCTGGCCGTCCTGGCGCGCCTGGTGGCGGCGGCGCGCCGGGAGTAATCGAGAGGGAGCGATTCCTGCGCCCCCCTGCCTGCCTCAGGGGCGGAGGCGCAGGGAGAGGGCTCGGGGCGTAGTCCTCGATTTTCCACCGGTCTCGACGGTGCCCTTGGAAGGCCGAGACCCGCCGCATCCAGCTCGCCTGGAGCTTCGAGGGGAAGACGCGAGCCGCTTTCACGCGTCTATGTCAGAGCGCATGGGCCGGGAACTGACCCTGGCGCCCACGGCGCCCGGCCCGTGTCTCCGGGACAGGGACGCCCGTCGAGCGTCGGAGAGGGGCTCCCCTGCTTCCGAACCAGGCCTCGCCCGTTCTGGGTATTGCGGCCCGCTGCCTGCGACGACAACCTCCGGCAGCGAGCATCAAGGCTCCGATCGAGGACACGCGGGGCCGTTCTCCTCACGGAAAATCGGAAAATAGGGGGGAGTCATGCGCACGGCGATTCGAGCGTCCCTCGTTGTAGGCCTCCTCTGCTGGCTGCTCGCAGCCCCGCCGCCCGCGAACGCGGAGAGCGGGTCCTGCGGTAACCGGCCTGGCGATGCAGACCAGGTGGACGCCGTTCGCGCGATGGCGGACGCGCAGTGTGACTGTGCGAGCACACCGGATCACGACACCTACGTGAACTGCGTCGACGAGGTGGCGGCCGCCGCGGTCCAAAACGGCGCCCTGCGCCCCCCGTGCGCAGGCGCGGTTACGAGCTGTGCGGCCCAGTCCACCTGCGGGAAGCCGGGCTTCGTGACGTGTTGTCGCACGGCCGCCGACGGCGGCACGCGGTGCAGCATCAAGCGCAGCGCCGACGCATGCAAGCCGCCACCCGGCGGGACGGCGTGTGTCGGCAGCGTACCGAGTTGCTGTGACGCGTGCTCGGCAGGCGGCTGCGGTCCGTCGGGGAGCACGACGACGACTGCCCCGCCGGCGACGACCACGACGACCGCGGTGCCCGCCACCACGACCACGACCACGACGGCGCCAACCGCCACCACCACCACGACGGCGCCTGCTACCACGACCACCACGACAGCCCCGGCGGGCACCACGACGACGGCCCCGGCGAGCACGACCACGATGACCGCGCCGGCGAGTACGACCACCACGACCGCGCCGGCGAGTACGACCACCACGACGGCGCCGGCGAGCACGACCACCACGACGGCCGCGGTGAGCACGACCACGACGACCGCGCCGCCGACGACCACGACCACCACCACGACTCAGCCGACCACGACCACCACCAGCACGAGCTCGACCACCACCACGACCCTCCCACTGTGCGCGCCGATCGTCACGGGGCAGCCGATCTCGGGGACCTACCAGACGATGAGCCTCGGACCGACCGATCCGGCGGCCGTGAAGGTCTGCACCACCAATTCCACGACGAACCGCTTCGCCATCTGCACCAGCGACGCCGACTGCGGCGGGGCGACGGGCACGTGCGCGCAGACCCCCTGGGTCGACGCAGGGGGTGTGACGCAGCCGACGCCGACGGCCACCACGACCTTCACCGTGACCGCAGGCAGTCCCCCCACGTGTGAGCACACCGTGTGCATCCAGTGCGGGGCGATCGGCAAGTGTGCCGACATCCAGGGCGGGTGCGACAACTGCGGGGGGGGGACAGACCCGGCGTGCACGTCGACCAGCACGAACGTGAACTGCCCGTTCGGCGACGAGTGCTGCCAGAGCCCGGGCTTCGTGCTGCCCGCGATCCTGATCGGCCCCGGGGTTCTCAACTTCTGCACGAAGACGAGCCAGTTCGACTGTGGCTTCGGCGTGATCAACACCTCGAACCCGCAGACGGGCGACAACGAGCTCACGAAGGAGGGCGACACGAGCGACCCGGGGCCGGACTGCCAGTACGGCACCGCCGATGACCCGGCTCTGAACTCGAAGGCGTGCAACTCGATCGGCACCGGGCAGGGCGCCGATACGCGGGGGCGGATCAAGGTCACGAAGGGGAACGGGGCGAACGACGCGAGCGGCATCCAGATCCGCATGTCGACCCCGGAGCTGGCGACCACCTGGAGCGACGGCCAGGGCTGTCCGTCGAATGCCACCTTCGATGATGGAGAGAGCCTGGTGAGCCAGCTCACGCTGGCCGCCGAGCCGACGACGGCGGGTATGACGGGAGCGTTCGTGGAGCTGAACGGCGACACCTGCAAGCGCGTGGGAGCCGGCTTCACCAACCTCGCCGGCACCCAGGACGGCCCGCACATCGTCGGGTCGCCGACCGTGATCCCGATGCCGTACGGCGGGGGCCCGTTCCGGAGCGTGGCGATGAACGAGGTCTTCTCGGGCGCCTCGCCGCTCTTCGACCTGGGCTTCGTGGCGATCACGCCGACCGGCGCACCCACGTTCCAGGGGGCGGCGCAAGCCTGCACGTGCTCCACGGCGCGGAAATGCCCGGAGTGCGACGCCGGGACCACGGGCTGCCCGTGAGGACGGGAGAGCCGACGACTGCGTGACCTCGGGGCGGGCGCCTTCCCGAGAGGGGAGGCGCCCGCAGCGGGAAGCTCTCCATCCAGCTGCCCGCCTTGCTTCCAGGCCCGGCGTTGCTATCCTACCCGGCCGTGGGGAGGGATGGGTGGTGGTGGAGTGCACCAGCCGCGGCATGTCTCACCCTGGCGGCAGCACGCGGCGATTCAGCGGAGCTGCGGCACGTCGAGGTGACGCCCGCACCCGGCGGAGCGACGGCGGTCCTCCTGCTCTCGGCGCCCGTTCACGCAACGATCCGCGACGTTGCCGCTCCGGACGGAACCCCGTCGCGGGTATACGTCGATTTTCCGCGCGGGACCCGGCTCGCTCGCGGAGTGCTCGGCGGGATGAGCGTGTCCGCGCCGGTCGGCCGCGCCCGCGTGGGCGTGGGCGAGCACCGCGGGGTCCGCGTCGTGCTCGACCTCGAGTCGCCGGCGACCTACCGCGTCCGCCGCGAGGGGCGGCGGCTTGCGCTCGCGTTCGCTCCCGTCGCCCAGACGCAGGCTTCCGCGGCACCGACCCCAGCCGCCCGCGCCCCCGCCTTCGCCGCCCGCCCCAAGATCGTCCTCGACCCCGGCCACGGCGGGCACGACCCCGGCGCGCAGGCCTATGCCGTCGAGAAGGACGTCACGCTCGCCATCGCGAAGCGCCTCGCGGTGCTGCTCGGCGAGAAGCTCGGCGCCGAGGTCGTGCTCACCCGCAGCGCCGACGCGACCCTCCCGCTCGCCGCCCGCACCGCGCGCGCGAACGCCGAGGGCGCGGATCTCTTCGTCTCCATCCACGCCAACGCGAGCCCGCGCCCGCGGCTCCACGGGGTCGAGACCTACTACCTCAACAACACCCACGACCGCGGCACCATTCGCCTCGCGGCGATGGAGAACGGACTCAGCCTCCCGACACCCGCGCGCGGCGGGGCCGACCTGCGCTACATCGTGAGCGATCTGGTGCAGGCGGCCAAGATGGAGGAGTCGATCGCCCTCGCCACCGCCGTGCAGCGCGGCCTCGTCGACCATCTCGGCGCGCGCTACCGCGGCGTCACCGACCTGGGCGTGAAGCGCGGCCCGTTCTACGTGCTGGTGGGGGCGTACATGCCGTGCGTCCTGGTGGAGGCGTCCTTCCTGACCCATCCCACCGAGGGGCGGCGGCTTGCCGCCCGCGCCTATCGCGACGCCGTGGCCGAGGGCATCTACACCGGCATCGCCCGCTTTCTCGCCGACGCGCGGCGCGCGCGGACCCTGTAGCGCCCGCGGCGCTGGAGCGCGGCGCGCCGTCGGGATATCGTCGTCCGGATCCGGAGGCGGAACCCGCACCGATTCGGGATTGGCCGTTGCGCCCCAGCCGCGTAGCAAGAGGCGTGGTCTCCAGGCGGACCACGCGACTCCTCGCCGCGGGCGTCCTCGCCGCCGCCGTGGCCCTCTGGCTCGGGCGCGCGCGGCGGGCGCCCGTTCCGGCAACGGACCTGTCCGCCGACGAGGAGGCGGCCTGGAGCCGGACGGTGGCAGCGCTGCAGCAGGTCGCGGAGGAGTATCCGGAGACGCTCGAGCTGAAGGATCCGGACGCATCGCGCCGGCGCCGCGCCCAGCTCGCCGGTTTTCTGGGCGAGACCTCGCGGCTCCTGGCGCGAACCTCTTCCGCCCCCGAGCTCCCGCGCCAGGTGGAGGCCCTGGGCAAGCGCGTTCTTGGCACCGACTACCGCGTCGGCACCGACAGCCGCGCGCTGATCGATCGCATCGTGGAGCGAGCCCAGCTGCGGCGCACGCCGCGGCTCAAGCCCGATCTGGCCAACGGCAGGCGCGTCTTGGCGGAAGCGTGCGCGCCGTGCCACGGGAGTGACGGCTCCGACGCGCCTCCAGCGATCACCGCGGCGCTGGACCCGCCTCCACCCAACATCCTCCATCCGCCGCACAACCTCACCCCGTACGAGATGTTCAACCGCGTCACCTACGGCGGCGTGGGGACGGCCATGCCGTCATTCGAGCAGGGCCTCACCGAAGCGGAGCGGTGGGACGTGGTCTTCTATCTCTTCGCCGAGCGCTGGTGGCCGTGCGAGAAGCCGCTGCCGCCCATCGGGGCGGACGAGCTCGCGCTGATGGGAGACTTCGAGCTGGGGAACAAGTTCGGATACGGCGCGGCGGCATGCCTGCGGCGCGACTTCCTTCCGCCTCGCTGAGCGGTCCTCGGTTCGAAGCGCTCGCCGGCGGCCGCGGAGGGACGGTGCCCTTCTGAGGCGTCCTTGATTCCCTCCCCCCGCGTCCCTCATAGCGCGGCGCTGGAGCCTCGCGCGCAAGCAGGCTATCGTCGCCCGCGATGATGCTCGCCCGGCCGCCCGCCTCGGTGCCGCTCGCCAGCGCCGGCTCGCTGCCCGAGGCGCTGGGGGACGTTGCGCAGGCAGGCCGCGTCGCCCGCGAGTACCTCGGGCGGATACACGCCGAGGTGCGGGCGCGACACGAGGCGGGGGCGGGCGGGCTCGAGCTGGTGGCCGTCTACACCGAGGCGGTCGATCGCCTGGTGCGCTTCCTCTTCGCGAACGCGAGCGCGCACTTCATGTCGCGCTTCGCGCGCCTCAACCCGCAGTGCGCGGTGGTCGCGCAGGGCGGCTACGGGCGGGGCGAGCTGAACCCCGGCTCCGACATCGACCTCCTCTTCCTCTACCCCTGGAAGGTGAACCCGTACGTCGAAACGGTCGCCGAGGTGATCCTCTACGCGCTCTGGGACGCGGGGCTCCAGGTTGGCAACGCGCTGCGCAACATCCGCGAGTGCGAGCGGCTCTCGGGGCGCGATCTCAAGGTCAAGACGGCGCTCCTCGACGCGCGCTACCTCGCGGGCGACGAGGCGCTCTACGCCGAGTTCGACCGCCGCATGCTGGAGGAGGTCTGGGGCCAGAACCCGACGCCCTTCTTCAAGGAGAAGCTCGCCGAGAACGCCGACCGCCACGCGCGCTCCGGCGACTCGGTCTACCTCCTCCAGCCGCAACTGAAGGACGGGCAGGGCGGCCTCCGCGACCTGCACACCGCCCTCTGGATGGCCAAGGTCCGCTTCAAGGTGCGGAGCTTCCGCGAGCTGGTGACGCTCGGGGTGATCGGCGAGGCCGCCGTCGCCGAGCTGGAGACGGCGCTCGACTTCCTCTGGCGCGTCCGCAACGCCCTCCACCTGGCCGCCAACGGCCACCAGGACCAGCTCACCTTCGAGCTCCAGGAGCGCATCGGGCCGACGCTCGGCTTCGCCGAGGGCCAGGCCGGCGTCGAGGCGTTCATGCGGGCCTACTACGCGCACGCGACCACCGTGGCGCGCTTCGGCGAGGCCGTCATCGCCCGCTGCCTCCAGCCGGCGGAGCCCTATCGCGGCACGCACCCGACGCCGCGCCTGATCCGGGACGGCATGCGCGTCCAGGGGCGCACGCTCTCGGTCGCCGGGCGCGAGATCTTCGCCGACGAGCCCGCCGCGCTCGTGCACGTGTTCGCCGAGGCGCAGCGCCACGGTGTCACGCTCTCGGCGGCGACGCGCGAGCTCATCCGCGACTGCCTGCCGCTGCTCGCCGCCGAGCGGGCCACGCCGGCGGTCGCGAACGCGTTCCTCGGCATCCTCCGCGCCAAGGGCCACGTCTACGAGACGCTCTTCGAGATGCACAAGCTCGGCGTGCTCCGGGAGGTCGTCCCGGAGTTCGGGCACATCGACTGCCTGATCGCGAGGGACCCGTTCCACATCTATACCGTCGATCACCACTCGCTGATCGGCGTGCGCGAGGTGGAGCGCCTGCGCGCCGGGGAGTTCGCGCGCACGCTCCCGCACCTGACGCAGGTGATGAACGAGCTGGCGCGCCCGGAGCTCCTCTTCCTCGGCATGATGTTCCACGACGTCGGCAAGGGCCACGGCCACGACCACGCGGGCCGCGGCGCGCGCATGATGCGGGACATCGCTATCCGCCTCGGGCTCAACGAGGACGAGAGCGCGGCGTGCGAGTTCCTGGTCCAGCACCACCTCCTCATGTCGCACCTGGCCCAGCGCCGCGACGTGGACGACGACCAGCTGATCGTCGACTTCTGCCGGACGGTCGGCAGCGTCGACAACCTCCAGCGGCTCTACGTCCTCACCTACGCCGACATGCGCGCCGTGGGGCCGGGCGTGTGGAACAACTGGCGCGACTCGCTGCTCGCCGAGCTCTACCTCCGCGCCCGCGAGTTCTTCGAGAAGGGGGCGGTCGAGCCGGAGGACCGCGCGGCGCGGGCGGCGCGGGTGCGGGCCCGCATCGAGGCGGGGGCGCCGGCGGCGGCGCGCGCCGAGGTCGAGGCGTTCGCCTCCAGCATGCCGGACAGCTACTTCCTCGGCACCCCCGAGGACATGATCCCCCAGCACGTGGACCTCCGCCGCCGCTTCACCGAGGCCGAGGCGGCGGGCGAGCGGCCCGCGCTGGCGACCCGGCTCACCCACTTCCCCGAGCGCGACTACAGCGAGTTCGCGGTCTGCACGCGCGATCGCCCGGGCCTCTTCGCCATGCTCTCCGGCGCGCTCGCCGCGCACGGCATGAACATCCTGGCCGCGCGCATCACCACCAGCCGCGACGACGTGGCGCTCGACGCCTTCCGCATCTCGCACGACGAGGGCGACGGCGCGCCCGACGCGGAGCGCTGGGAGCGCGTCGAGCGGAGCCTCCGGCGCGTGCTCGGGGGCGAGGTGAACGTCGAGGAGCTGGTCGAGCGCTCGGCGCGGCCCTCGATCCTCGCGCGGCGCCGGCGGCGGGTCCCGACCAGCGTCGAGATCCACAACGAGGTGTCGCGCGAGTACACGGTCCTCGACGTCTACACCGGCGATCGGGTCGGGCTCCTGTTCACCATCACCAACACGCTCTACCACCTCTGGCTCGAGATCCACCTCGCCAAGATCACCACCATGGTCGACCAGGTGCTCGACGTCTTCTACGTGACCGACCACGAGGGGCGGAAGATCGAGGACCCGGCGCGCCTCGAGACCATCCGCCACGAGCTCGTGCGGGCGCTCGAGAGCGAGGCGGCGCCAGCGGCCGCGCAGGCGGCGGGCGCGTGAGCCTCGACCAGACGATCGACGCCTACCTGGACCACGTCGCGACGGAGCGGGGGCTCGCCCGCAAGACCGTCGAGGCCTATGCGCGGGACCTCGCGGCCTTCACGCGCTTCCTCGTCGCGCGCGGCGTGCGGAGCCCGGCCCGCATCGGCGCGCCCGAGGTCCGCGCTCATCTGGCGGCGCTCACGGAGCACGGGCTCTCCGCCCGGAGCCAGGCGCGGGCGCTGGCCGCGGTGCGCGGCTTCATGCGCTTCCTCGCGCTGCGCGGCGTGCTGGCGGACGACGTCCTCCGCCACGTGCGCATCCGCCGCCCCCCCGCGCGCCTGCCGCGCGCGCTCGGCACGGGCGAGGTCGGCTCGCTCCTCGCCGGGCCGGCCGAGTCCCACTGCCGCGGGCTCCGCGACCGGGCGCTGCTCGAGCTGCTCTACGCCTGCGGCCTCCGCGTCTCGGAGACGGTCGCGCTGCGCGGGGCGCAGGTGAACCTGTCGGCGGGTTTCGTGACCGTGCTCGGCAAGGGCGGGAAGGAGCGCGTCGTGCCGCTCGGACGGCACGCGCGCGCGGCGCTCGAGGCCTACGTCGAGCAGGAGCGGCCGCGGCTGCTGCGCGGGCGCCCGAGCCCCTTCGTCTTCCTCGGCCCGGGCGGGCGGCCGCTCACGCGCCAGGCGGTGTGGAAGCTCGTCCGCCGCCGTGCGCTCGCCGCCGGGCTCGCCCACCGCGTCTCGCCGCACACGCTGCGGCACACGTTCGCGACCCATCTCCTCACCGGGGGTGCCGACCTCCGCATCGTGCAGACGCTCCTCGGGCACGCCGACATCGGGACGACGCAGATCTACACGCACGTAGCGCCCAGCCGGCTGCGCGAGGTGCACCGGCGCCACCACCCGCGGGCCTGAGGCGCCGGTTGACCCAGAGGTGCTTTAGTCTAGAAGACGAGCCGCGGTCCAGCGAAGCCCGAGGGAGGTTTCGATGCTGAAGCTCGTCTTCCCCCTCCGTCGCCTGCCCACCCTCTCGCGCGTGGAGTTCCAGAGGTACTGGTACGAGACCCACGGCCCGCTCGTCCGCCGGCACGCGAAGACGCTCCGCATCCAGCGCTACGTGCAGCTCCACACCCTGGACGACCCCATCAACGCGGCCCTGCGCGAGAGCCGCGGCGCGGGGGAGCCCTACGACGGCGTGGCCGAGCTCTGGTGGGAGAGCCGCGAGGACCTCGAGCAGGCGCTCGCGACCCCGGAAGCCCAGCAGGCCGCCCGCGAGCTCCTCGAGGACGAGCGGCGCTTCATCGACCTCGCCCGCTCGGCCCTCTGGCTCGGGACCGAGCGGCCGATCATCGCGTCCTGACGCGGCAGAGGCCAGCGCGCGAGCACTGGACGGGCCCCCAGGTACTTTTGTTGCGCCCTCCCCGGCCGGTCGCTAGACTCCCGCGATGGTGCCGGGCGTGCGGGTGGTGGCCGAGGTGGCGATCGTCGCCGTGCCAATCCTCGTCGCCATCGTCTTTCACGAAGTGGCCCACGGCGCGGTCGCCTACGCCTTCGGGGACCCGACGGCGGCGCGCGCCGGCCGACTCACCTTGAACCCGATTCCCCACATCGACCCGTTCGGAACGGTCATCCTGCCCGGCCTGCTCTACCTGTTCACCCACGGCGCCCTCCTCTTCGGCTACGCGCGGCCCGTCCCGGTCGACTTCGGCCGGCTGCGCCACCCGCGCCGCGACGCCGTCCTCGTGGCGCTGGCGGGGCCGGCCACGAACCTCGTGCTGGCAACGGTGAGCGCCTTCGTCCTCGGCCTGCTGCCGCCCCCGCAGGCGGCGACGGCGTCGGCGAACCTCCTGCACGCCGTGGCCCTCGCGTCGCTCACGATCAATTGCGTGCTCGCGGTCTTCAACCTGATCCCCGTGCCGCCGCTCGACGGCGGGCGGGTGCTGACGGCGTTCCTGCCGACCGGGGCGGCCCGTGCCCTCGCGCGGGTGGAAACCGTCGGCCTGCTGATCGTCCTGCTGGTCGTGATGAACAGCAACGTGATCGGGCGGCTCGTCCGTCCGCTGATGGTGTTCCTGCTCCGGATGGTGGGCTGACGATGGCGCGGATCATCGTGAGCGGCGCGCGCCCCACCGGACGCCAGCACCTCGGGAACTACCACGGGGCACTCAAGAACTGGCTCAGGCTCCAGGACGAGCACCGCTGCTTCTTCTTCGTCGCAGACTGGCACGCCCTGACGACCGATTGGGCGGCGCCCGAGGCGCTCGCGGAGAATACCGTCGAGATGGTGCTCGACTGGCTGGCCGTCGGCCTCGACCCGGGGCGCGCGACGCTCTTCCAGCAGTCGGCAGTGAAGGAGCACGCCGAGCTCTACCTGCTCCTCGGCATGCTGACTCCCGTGCCGTGGCTCGAGCGTACCCCCACCTACAAGGAGCAGCGCGCGGAGCTCCAGGATCGTGACCTCTCCACCTACGGGTTCCTCGGCTACCCGGTGCTGCAGGCGGCCGACGTCCTCATGTACAAGGCGTGGGGGGTGCCGGTCGGCAACGACCAGGCGCCGCACATCGAGCTCGCGCGCGAGATCGCGCGCCGCTTCAATGCGACCTACGGCGACACCTTCCCGGAGCCGCAGACGCTGCTCACCGATGCGCCCCGGATCGCCGGCACCGACGGCCGCAAGATGAGCAAGAGCTACGGCAACGCGGTCTATCTGACCGACCCGGCGAAGGAGGTGGAGGGGAAGCTCGCCCGCATGATCACCGACCCGCGCCGCGCGCGCCGCACCGACCCCGGCGACCCGAACGACTGCCCGGCCTTCCAGTCCTTCCATCGCCACTACTGCACGCCCGAGGAGCTGCGCTACCAGGAGGAGGGCTGCCGCACCGCCGGCATCGGCTGCCTCGAGTGCAAGCAGATCATGATCAAGCACGTGCAGGCGGAGCTGGAGCCGATCCGCGCCCGGCGGGCGCGGCTCAAGCCTGCCGACGCGCGCGCCGCGCTCGAGGCCGGCAACGCGACGGCGCGCGCCGTGGCGGCCGTGACCATGGCGCAGGTGCGCAAGGCGGTCGGCCTGTGAACGCGCCCTGCACCGTGCGGCTCCCCATCTTCGAGGGCCCGCTCGACCTGCTCCTCCACCTCATCAAGAAGAACGAGGTGCAGATCACCGACATCCCCATCGCCACCATCACGGATCAGTACCTGGCGATGCTCGAGGAGCTGCCCGAGCTGAACCTCGACGGCGCGGGCGAGTACCTCGTCATGGCGGCGACCCTCATGTACATCAAGAGCCGCATGCTGCTGCCCGGGACGGGCGAGGACCTGGAGGCCGAGGAGGACCCGCGCGCCGAGCTGGTGCAGCAGCTGGTCGAGTATCAGCGCTTCCGCGAGGTCGCCGTTGCGCTGGGCGAGCGGAAGGTGCTCTCTCGCGACGTGTTCGCGGGCCCGGGCGAACCGATGGTACCCGGCGCCGACCACGACGCGCCGGTGCGCGACGCGAGCCTGGCCGACCTGCTCGACGCGCTGCGCGACGTCCTCGAGCGCATCCGTCCGCCGCGCGCGCACGACATCGAGCGCGAGGGTCTCTCGATCCGCGAGTGCGTGGCGCGCATCCTGGCCGGGTTCGTGGTCGGCCCGCGACGCGAGTTCGCGAGCCTGTTCGGCCCCGACGCCGACCGCGCCGAGGTGATCGTCATCTTCCTGGCGCTCCTCGAGCTGATCCGCCTCCGCGTCGTGCGTGCCCGGCAGGCGGAACGCTTCGGAGCGATCACGCTCGAGCTGGCGGTGGGGACGGTCGAGGAGGCGACGGAGCGGGTGCGCGACCTGGGGCAGACCGAGCAGTGGAGGGGAGGGGAGGGGCAACATGGTGACGGCAGAGCTCGTGATCGGTAACAAGAACGAAAACGGGAACGGCAACGGCGCCCACGCGGCGCCGGACGGAGGCGGCGCCGTGACGCCCGCCGAGGACCTCGGCCGGCTGCCCGCGCTGGCCGAGAGCCTGCTCTT
>Ga0209057_1000587_pt1 | contig 32265 bp, 25 predicted proteins | sample GraSoiAngelo_146_FD_185903 | JGI IMG/M metagenome (GOLD analysis project Ga0209057, IMG submission 185903) | Grasslands soil microbial communities from the Angelo Coastal Reserve, California, USA - 14_1009_05_30cm (SPAdes) (version 2) | ecosystem: Environmental > Terrestrial > Soil > Grasslands ... | reverse complement strand
TTGCAGATTGCTGATCGATTGCGGATGGCTGATTGATTGCAGATTGGACATTCTGAACCCCAATCAACAATCAATCAGCAATCTGCAATCTGCAATCAGCAATTTCACGAGGCCATATGGAAGTCATTCTCAGAGAACACGTCGACAACCTCGGCCGCCGCGGCGAGGTCGTGAAAGTCGCCGACGGCTATGCGCGCAATTACCTGCTGCCGCGCAAGCTGGCGCTCCTGGCGACAGAAGGGAACAAGAGGGTCATCGAGCGTGAGCGCGTCAAGTTCGAGGCGCACGAGCTCGAGGAGAAGAACGTCGCGGAGGCGATCGCCGAGCGCATGGCGAACGTCGCCATCGAAATCTCGCGCAAGGTCGGCGAGACCGAAGTCCTTTATGGATCGGTGACGTCCGGCGATATCGCCGACTCGCTGATGTCGAAGGGAATGGAGATCGATCGGCGGAAGATCGCGCTGCAGGAACCGATCAAGAAACTCGGCGAGTTCGACGTGCCGATCAAATTGCACCGCGACGTCACCACTCACGTGAAAGTGAGAGTCGTCGCCGAAGGCGAACCGGAGCACGCGCCGAAGAAATAAGAAGTCAGAAGTCGGAAGTCAGACGTACGAAGTCTGACCGACGAAGTCGATGAACTCGGAGTTGGGTCGATTGCCCGGCTCCGGGTTTTTTTCGTACCGCCGCTCGTCGTTCGCCGTTCCCCTTTTTTTTGCGGTACACTCCGACTCCCGCTAGACCGTTTCCCTATGGCAGACGTCGCAGTCGCCGAACGTACGCTCCCGCATAATCTCGAAGCCGAACGATCGGTTCTCGGCGCCATTCTGCTGCACAACGACGCGTTCAACCTCGCGGCGGAAGTGATCGACTCGATCGATTTCTTCCGCCTGGCGCACCAGCGCATCTTCGACAAGATGGTGAAGCTCGCCGAGCGGGGCGACGCGATCGATCTCGTGACCTTGAAGGAGGAGCTCGGACGATCGGGCCAGCTCGAGGAGGTCGGTGGCCCGGCGTACATCACCGCGCTCGTCGACGGCGTACCGCGATCGACCAACGTCGAGCATTACGCGAGGATCATCAAGGAGAAGGCGACGCTCCGAAACCTGATTTACGCGGCGACGAAGATCGTCTCGGCGGCGTACGAGGCCGAGGAAGAAGCCGACGTCATCCTCGATCAGGCCGAGCACGCCATCTTCGCCATCGCCGACGACAAGGTGCGCGACGGCTTCGTGTCGCTGAAGGATCTCGCGCACGCGAGCCTCGACACGATCGAGAAGCTGCACGCGCGCAAGGAGCTCATTACCGGAGTACCGACGGGGTTCACCGATCTCGACGAGATGACGTCGGGATTGCAGTCCTCGGATCTGATCATCGTCGCCGCGCGGCCGTCGATGGGGAAGACGAGCCTCGTGCTGAACATCGCGCAGCATGTCGGAACCAAGACCGACATGACCGTGGGGCTGTTCAGCCTCGAGATGTCGAAGGAGCAGCTGTTCCTCCGCATGCTGACCGCCGAAGCGCGCATCGACGCGCACCGGCTGCGCGGCGGCTTCCTCGGCGAGCGCGACTGGGGACGCCTCTCGCAGGCCATCGGCACGCTCAGCGAATCGAAGATCTTCATCGACGACACCCCCTCGATTGGCGTCCTCGAGATGCGCGCGAAATGCCGGCGGCTCGCGTCGGAACACGGGCTCCATCTCGTGATCGTCGATTACATCCAGTTGATGCAGGGGCGCGGCCGGTTCGAGAACCGCACGCTGGAGCTGGCGTCGATCTCGCGGTCGCTCAAGGGGCTCGCCAAGGAGCTGCGCGTTCCCCTCGTCGTTCTGTCGCAGCTGAGCCGCGCGCCGGAATCGCGCTCCGATCATCGCCCGCAGCTGTCCGATCTTCGTGAGTCGGGCGCCCTCGAGCAGGACGCGGACGTCGTCGTGTTCATCTACCGCGAGGATCAGTACGCCGACCGATCGCAGCCGGCTGCCGAGAACCAGGGCGTCGCGGAGCTGATCATCGGCAAACAGCGCAACGGCCCGACGGGCGTCGTCAGGCTCGCCTTCATCCGCGAATTCACTCGATTCGAGAACCTCGCGCTCGGCTAATCGAGATATTGTTAGCTTAACCTTCCTCCGAGCGCCCGCGGCTCGAGCGAGCGCGAAGGCGCGAGCGAGGCGAGCGGGAGTGGGGCCCCGCGAGCGTCGGGAAGAGGCGCAAGGGCGTCAGCGCGTGGGGTGGGCTCCCCCGAAATAATAAAAAGATGGCGGCTTCATCCGTCTCCACGCTCTTCCTCGAGTTCTCCCGCGCAAAGCTGATCGAGCAGTACTGGCCGCGCCTGCGTTCGTGCGTCGAGTCGCTCACCGACGAGCAGATCTGGTGGCGGCCCAACGACGCGAGCAACAGCATCGGCAATCTGCTCCTGCACTTGAACGGCAACGTGCAGCAATGGCTCGTCGCGTCGTTCGATCGGCTGACGGACGCACGCGATCGTCCGGCCGAGTTCGCGGAGCGACGGCACGTTCCGGCTGCCGATCTGCTGGAGCAGCTCGGGTCTACGCTGGAGCGCGCATCCGGCGTGCTGTCGCGGCTGACCGAAGCGGAGCTGCGCGCGACCTATCACGTTCAGGGCTACACCGTCAGCGGAGTCCATGCGGTGTACCAGGTCGTCGAGCACTTCGGCATCCACTATGGACAGATCGTCTACATCACCAAGTTGATCGGCGGGAAAGATCTCGGGTTCTATCGCGAGCTGACCAGGACCGGCAGACCGTCGACCGAACGCGACTGATTTGGCGCCATGTGGAATCGATCATGCGCTGCGCGACATCCGCTACGCGGTTCGCGTTCTGCGGACCAGATCGGCGTGCTGGCGGGAAGCGCGATGGTCGCGTGCCTGTTACCTGCGCTCCGCGCGTCGCGCATCGACGCGACCGGCGGCGCTGCGCAGCGAGTAGAGTGACCACCGACACATGATCCGTCCGACGGTCGCGCGCATCGATCTGAGCGCGCTCAAATCGAATTACCGCAGCATCGTCGAACACCTCGCGCGCGAAAGCCGGCAGCGTCCGCCTGGTGTCATTGCCGTCGTCAAGGCGAACGCGTACGGCCACGGCGCGGGACAAGTGGCGCGCGCGCTCGAGGACGCAGGCGCCGACCTGCTGGCGTGCGCGGACATCGAAGAAGGGGCGGCTCTGCGCGCGGCGGGTGTCGGCGCGGAGATTCTCGTGTTCGGCGCGCTGAGCGTCAGCGATCTCGACGGGCTCTTCGACTGCCGGTTGACGCCGACGATTTCAACTCCCGGCGCCGCGCGCGCGGTTCAATCTGCCGCCGCGAAGTACAAAAAGCGGCTGCACTACCACCTGAAGATCGACACCGGCATGAACCGGCTCGGATTCCGTTTCGACAACGTGAAGCGGACACTGCCTGAGCTGCTCGCGAGCGCAAACCTCGAGCTCGACGCGATCTACACCCATTTCGCGACGGCCGACGATCCGGAGTCGCCGCTGTTCGAGGAGCAGCGGACGCGCTTCGAGCAAGCGCTGGCGGAGATCGAAAGGCTCGGCTCGCCTGAAAGGCTCGGCTCGCCTGAAAGGCTCGGCTCGCCTGAAAGGCTCGCCCTACCTGCGATTGAAAGGTCGCCACGGGTCGCGCCGAATCGCGGGCCTGTAGCGCGAGGCTTTCAGCCGAGCGGGAGTCCGTACATCCACGCCGCGAACAGCGCGGCGCTGCTGCGCGACAGGCGCGTCTGGTACGACGGCGTGCGTCCCGGGCTCTTGCTGTACGGGCTGGTGCCTCCGCCGCTCGCCTCGACGATCCCGCTGACGCCGATCATGACGCTCGGCAGCCGCATCGTCGCCGTGAAAGGGGTGCGGCCGGGCGAAGGCGTCGGCTACGGCGTCAAGTTCAGGGCCGAGCAGCCCACGCGAATCGCCATCATCCCCGCCGGCTACGCCGACGGACTCGATCTCCGGCTCGCCGGGCGCGGCGCCGTGCTGATTCGCGGCCGCCGCGCGCCGATCGTCGGCTCGGTGTGCATGGACATGCTCGCCGCCGACGTCACGGGCCTCGACGTGTCGCCCGGCGACGAGGTCGTCATCATCGGCGCACAAGGCGCCGATCGGATCGACGTCCGCGAGATGGCTGCACAAATTGGTACGATCCCCTACGAGATCCTGTCGCGAATCGGCAGCAGGATTGAGAGACTGTACGAATGAGCAAGGCGCCGAAAACCGTCTTCGTTTGCGAACAGTGCGGATCGGAGTCGCCGAAGTGGCTGGGCAGATGTCCGGACTGCGGCGAATGGAATTCGTTCGCTGAAGAGCGCGCGCAGGAAAACGGCGGCGCGCCGCCGTCGGGTCATCGCTACGCGCTCGCCGGCGCGGGCGGAGCGGCGACGCTCTATGCGGACGTCCGGGTCGAGCAGCACGCGCGGCTGACGACGGGCATCGACGAGTTCGATCGCGTCCTCGGCGGCGGCATCGTCCCCGGATCGCTCGTGCTGCTCGGCGGCGAGCCGGGGATTGGCAAGTCGACCCTGCTGCTGCAGGCGGCGGCGAGCGTCGCGCGATCGATCGGGCCGGTCCTCTACAGCTCCGGCGAGGAGTCGGAGCATCAGATCAAATCGCGCGGCGAACGGCTCGGCGTCGGCAGGGCGCCGCTGTACCTGCTCGCCGAGACGTGTCTGGAGCGGATTCTCGAAGAGATTGCGCGTATCAAACCGTCGCTGGTGATCGTGGATTCCGTGCAGACGATCTTCTCGATGAAATTTCAGTCGGCGCCGGGCAGCATCGGCCAGGTGCGCGACGCAGCTGCTGTTCACGGCGAAGGGGCACAACGTCCCGACCTTCCTCGTCGGACACGTAACCAAGGAAGGCAGCCTGGCCGGACCGAAAGCGCTCGAGCACGTCGTCGACACGGTGCTGTATTTCGAAGGGGAGCGGCACCACTCCCACCGCGTGGTGCGGGCCGTGAAGAACCGGTTTGGCGCGATCAGCGAGCTCGGCGTGTTCGAGATGACCTCCGCCGGGCTGCGTCCGATTCCGAACCCGTCGAAGATGTTTCTCGCCGAGCGCCCGACGAATGCGCCTGGATCGGCTGTCCTGTGCTCGATCGAAGGTTCGCGTCCGATCCTCGTCGAAGTGCAGGCGCTCGTCAGCTCCAGCACGTACGGGACGGCACGCCGGACGGCGAACGGCATAGATCAGCAGCGACTGCCGTTGCTGCTCGCGGTGCTCGAGAAACGGGCCGGGCTGAACCTGATCGGAGACGACGTGTTCGTCAACGTCGCGGGAGGAATGACGATCGACGAACCGGCATCGGACCTGGGCGTCCTCGCGGCGATCGCGTCGAGCGTGCGGAACCGGGTCATTCCGCCGACCACGGCGATGTTCGGCGAAGTCGGACTGGCCGGCGAGGTGCGCGGAATCGCGCAGGCGCCGCTTCGAATTCGCGAAGCGGCGCAAATGGGATTTACCAGATGCATCCTGCCAGAGGCGAACATTGATCAGGATGCTCGCCTGCCGCCTTCGCGTGTTTCGCGCTCCGGAGCGCAGAGCCGTAGCTCGCCCGAGACGGGAACGAGCGAAGGTCGAAAAGGCTCGCACGACGAAGAGGACGGCGGATGCGAGCTCGTCGGCGTGCGAACAATTGGCGAAGCTCTCGACGTTGCACTTGGATGAAATCGGGCACATTCGTTTACAAATGGTGATATAACCTGCGCCAAGGTTCGGCCGCCAGCCTCCTCTATTAATACCGGGCGGTTCTTCCCCACACGAGGGTTACCAATGGCTTGGTTCGCGCTTGCGCGTGTCGTCTTCGTCGCCGTCGTTGCGTATACCTCCGCCATTCTTCTCCCGCTGCCGGTCGGCGCGATAGCGAACCTCGCCTTCGGGCTGGTCCTCGCGGCCCTCGTCGTCCTCTTCGAGAGCCGGCTGCGCGAAACCGCGATCACGCGCGTCCTGGGCGCCATGATCGGCTGCGCAATCGGCCTGGGGCTCGCGCACACGATCGTCACCGGACTTTTTTGGGCCGACACGGGCAATCAGCGCGTCGAGTTCCTGCACAGCATCACGCTGATCGTGCTGCCGTATCTGGGCCTCGTGCTCGGCGCCAAGCACGGAGAGTGGCTCGAGCCGTCGCGCCTGCTCAGCCTGTTCCGCGCTTCCGGACCGCAGCGCCGCTACAAGATCCTCGACACGAGCGTCATCATCGACGGCCGCATCGCCGACGTGTGCGAAACCGGATTCGTCGACGGCACGCTGGTCATCCCGCAGTTCGTGCTGAAGGAGCTGCAGCTCGTCGCCGATTCCGCCGACTCGCTGAAACGCAACCGCGGACGCCGGGGCCTCGACATCCTGCAGAAGATTCAGAAGATGTCGGGCGTCGAGGTGATGATTTCCGATCTCGATTTCCCCGAGGTTCGCGAGGTCGATCTGAAGCTGATCGAGCTCGCGCGCACGCTGCAGGGAAAGATCGTGACCAACGATTTCAATCTGAACAAGGTCGCGCAGCTTCGCGGCGTCGAGGTGCTGAACGTCAACGAGCTCGCGAACTCGCTCAAACCGGTCGTGCTGCCCGGCGAGATCATGAAGGTGTTCATCCTGAAGGAAGGCAAGGAGTACAACCAGGGCGTCGCGTACCTCGACGACGGCACGATGGTCGTCGTCGACAACGCGCGCAAGATGATCAGCAAGACGATCGACATCGTCGTCACGAGCGTTCTGCAGACGACGGCAGGGAAGATGATCTTCGGTCGCTTCATCGAAGCGGGCATGCCGGCGCCGGTGCCGGCCGCCGCAGTCCCGGCGGTCGAGCGAGAGAAGGACGACAACGGCCGCGCGCGCGTCCGGACGGCCGCCACACCGCAGCCCCAGCAGACATAAAATCGACGCGGAAGTCCGCGCCGGAAGACGCAGCGCTCGCAGAGAACGCCGTTCTGCGAGTCGGCGCATCGTTACGAAAAAACCGTGAAACGCGCGTTGACAACGCGCGCGCCGTGCGGCGTGATCCTCCGCCACAAGGAGGCTCCGCATGAAACGACTTCGCATTCTCCTTCGCGGCAGCGGCGTCGTCGCGGCGATCGCGCTCGTGGCGATCGGCAGCGGCGTCCGCGCCGACCACAGGCACCGTTCCGGGCGATTCGATCTGATCGAAGCGACGATCCCTTCGATTCAGCAGGCGATTCACGATCGCATCATCACGCCGGAGCAGCTCGTGCGGATGTACCTGAACCGGATCGCGGCCTACGACGCAAAGACGACCGCCGCGCATCTCAACTCGTACATCCACGTCAACCAAGACGCGGTTCGCGACGCGCGAGAAGCGGGAGAGGACGACGACGGCGAGGACAACGAGCGTCCCTTGTTCGGCATTCCGATCATCCTCAAGGACAACATCAATACGAAGAAGATGCCGACGACGGCCGGTTCGGTCGCCTTTGCCGGATCCATTCCGCGGTCCGATGCGTTCGTCACGCGGAAGCTGCTCCGCGCCGGCGCGGTCATCCTCGGCAAGGCGACGATGACGGAGTTCGCGAACTTCCTGACCAACGGGATGCCGGCCGGCTACAGCTCGCTCGGCGGCTACGGCTACAACCCGTACGATCCGCGACCCGATCCGCGGAACGCGCCGGACGCGCTCGGCCGTCCGTTCAACGACGGACGTCCCGTGCTCACGCCCGGCGGATCGAGCTCGGGCCCGGGCATCGCTGTTGCGGCGAATCTGGCGGCCATCGGCGTCGGCACCGAAACTTCGGGATCGATTCTGAGTCCCGGCACCGCAAACATGCTCGTGGGCATCAAGCCCACCGTCGGCCTGATCAGCCGCGACGGGATCGTCCCGATCACTGCCGACCAGGACACGGCGGGACCGCTCGCGCGGACCGTCCGTGACGCGGCGATCCTCCTCGGCGTGATGGCGGGCATCGATCGAAATGATCCAGCGACCGCCGCGTGCCTGACGCCCGGCAACTGCTTCAACGATTACACGCAGTTCCTGGACGCGCATGCATTGGTGCACGCACGCATTGCCGTGCCGCCCTTTCCCGCGAACCGCGCCACGGTCATGAACGACGCGATCGGTGTCCTGTCGGCCCAGGGCGCCACGGTCGTCACGGTGACGGCGCTCGCGCCGCAGCTCGGTGGGTGTCCCTCCAGACCGCCGGCGGCGAATTATCCACCGCGCGCCAGCCCTCCTCCCGGCGCAACGCTTCGCTGCTCGACCGTGCTGAACTACGGGTTCAAGCGCGATCTGAACAAGTACATCGCCGATCACGTCAGAAACCGTTTCCCGATTCGATCCTTGCACGACGTCGTCGAGTTCAACATCGCGTTCGGACCGGCGGCGACGAAGTACGATCAGGATCTCGCGATTTTCTCCGACCTGTTCGACGTGTCCCCGAACAGCAGCGATACCGCGCGCTACACCATGGATCGCGCCGAGGACATCGTGCGATCGCGCGGCGCGATTGGGGACGTGCTGAACGGTCCGGACGGCATCGCCGGAACCGCGGACGATTTCGACGCGCTCCTCTTCTCGGGCAACAGCGGCGCCGGTACGCCGGCAAAGGCCGGCTATCCGAGCATCGTCGTGCCCGCTGGATTCTTCGACAACGTCGTCACGCCGCCGTTTCCGGCAGGGTTCGTCGCCAATCAGGGTCCGGCCGGCGTGACCTTCTCCGGCCGCGCGTTCAGCGAGCCGCGGCTGATTGGTCTCGCGTACGCGTTCGAGCAGGCGACGCACGCACGCACTCCGCCCGCGAGCGTGCCGCCGCTGCCGACCGACGTGGTGATCCGGCCGTGATAGATTGACGCTCAGATTGCGTATTCCTCCGTATCACTGGTGGCGGACGGTGTTCTTCCTGATTCCCGCCATCAGCGCGTACACCATCGTCCTCGGCGCCGCGTCGATCGTGTCGAGCCTCTTCGATCGGCGCGGCTACTTCGCTCACCGGTGCGCGCGCGCGTGGTCGCGGCTGATCCTGAAGACGACCGGCGTCCGCGTCACGATCGAGGGACTCGATCGCGTCGAGCCGGGCAGAACCTACATCTTCGTCTCGAACCACCAGAGCATCTACGACATCCCCGTCATCTTCGCGTCGCTGCCGTACCAGCTGCGGATCATCGCGAAGGAATCGCTCGCGAGGTTTCCGGTGCTCGGCTGGCACCTCAAACGCGGCGGCCACCTGTTCGTCGATCGCCGGAATCCCGATCGCGCGGGCATTCTCAAACGCTGGCGCGCGCTCGTCTCCGAAGGACTGTCGCTCATCATCTTCGCCGAAGGAACGCGCAGCTGGGACGGGCACGTGGCCAGGTTCAAGGGCGGCAGCTTCATGCTCGCGATCCAGGCAGGACTGCCCATCGTGCCGCTCGCCGTCGTCGGCACGCGCGGCGTGATGCCGAAAGGACGTTTGCGCACCGAGCCGGCGAGCGTCATGCTGATCGTGCACGATCCCATTCAGCCGCCGCCGCTCGACGCGCCGACGGCGCAGGACGCGAAGGCGCTCGCCGATCGCATCCACGCCGTCGTTGCGAACACCGTCGAGACATTGCAGAATGGCAGGATTGCACGATGTTCGTCACCGCAATCCTTGCAGCCGGCGGGCGCGGCCGGCGCTTCGGCGGCGCGCGACTGAAACAACTCGTGGAGATCGGCGGCCGGCCGATGCTCGAGCGCAGCGCCGACGCGTTCCTCGCGCACCCGGCGATCGATGAAATCGTCGTCGCGCTGCCGGACCAGCTCGTCTCGAATCCGCCGGAGTACCTGCGCGATCGGGCGAGAGCCATCCGCGTTGTTGGCGGAGGAGAGCGGCGTCAGGATTCGGTCGGGAACGCGTTCCGCGCCGCATCGCCGGACAGCGAGGTCTTCGTCATCCATGACGCCGCGCGTCCGTTCGTCAGCGCGGACCTGATTACGCGGACTCTCGAGGCGGCCGCTGAATCGGGCGCGGCGCTGGCGGCGCTTGCGGCGCGCGACACCGTGAAACGCGCGGATCAGAGAGCCCTTGACCCAAAGCCGGCTTCAGCCGGATTGCTCGTGGCCGAGACGCTGCGGCGCGAGACGATTTATCTCGCCCAGACGCCGCAGGCGTTCCGGCGTCACGTGCTTCATGACGCGCTCGCCATCGGCGAGCGTGACGCGATAGACGCGACCGACGAGGCCGCTCTGGCGGAGCGCGCCGGACACCAGGTCCGCATCGTGGAGGGCGAGGCGACGAACATCAAGATCACGACGGCCGAGGACCTTCCGATCGCAGAGGCGATCGCTGAATCATTGCGGATTGCGGTATTTATCCGCTCCTCGACAGGCTCGGAGCGTCCTGAGCTTGTCGAAGGACGCAATTCGAAATCCGCAATGCCCAGGACCGGCCGCGCGGGGACGGGGTACGACCTGCATCGGCTCATCGAGGGGCGTCCGCTCGTCTTGGGCGGCGTGACGATTGCGTCCGATCGAGGACCGCTTGCACACTCGGACGGCGACGTCGTGTGCCACGCGATCACCGATGCGCTCCTTGGCGCCCTGTCGCTCGGCGACATCGGCGGTCATTTCCCGGACACCGATCCGCGGTGGAAGGATGCGTCGAGCGTCGACCTGCTCGCGCGAGCGGCGGCGCTCGTGGCCGAGCGCGGCTACGAGGTCGGCAACGTCGACATCACGGTGATTCTCGAGACGCCGAAGCTTCGCGATCACATCGACGCGATGCGGCAGTCGGTCGGCCGCGCCATCGGCATCGACGCCGCACGCGTCAGCATCAAGGCCAAAACCAACGAGGGCGTGGACGCGATCGGCCGCGGCGAGGCTATCGCCGCCCACGCGATTGCGCTGATCCGTGCGCGTTAGATTTGCTCCGAGTCCGACCGGCCACCTTCACGTCGGCAACGCGCGCACCGCGTTGTTCAACTGGCTGCTCGCGCGCGGTCAGGGCGGCACCTATATCGTCCGCATCGAGGACACCGACGCCGATCGATCGACCCGCGAGTCGGAGGCGAGCATCGTCACCGACCTGCGCTGGCTCGGCCTCGACTGGGACGAGGGGCCCGATGTCGGCGGACCGAGGGGTCCGTACCGGCAGTCCGAGCGGCTTCATCTCTATCAGTCGTACGCCACCGAGCTCTTGAACGCCGGCGCCGCCTATCACTGCTTCTGCACCGTCGCGCAGCTCGAGGCGGAGCGGCAGGACGCGCTGGCCGCCGGGCGCCCGACGCGCTACGCCGGCACGTGCCGTCGCATCACGCGCGAGCAGGCCGAGGCGCGCATCGCGGCCGGCGAGCGTCCGGCCATCCGCTTTCGCGTGCCGGAAGAGCGCGACGTCATGTTCACCGACGCGGTGCGCGGCGACGTCCGGTTCGAGACCGACGTGATTGGCGATCCCGTCATCGTCCGCGCCGATGGCCATCCCGCGTACAACTTCGCCGTCGTCGTCGACGATGCGTTGATGGAAGTGACGCACGTGGTTCGGGGAGAGGATCACATTTCGAATACGCCCCGGCAGATTCTGCTCTACGAGGCGCTCGGGTTCACGCCGCCGATCTTCGCGCATCTCGCGCTCGTGCTCGGACCCGACCACAGCCCTCTGTCGAAACGTCACGGCGCGACATCGGTCGCCGAGTTCCGCGCGAAAGGCTATCTGCCCGAGGCGCTCGTGAACTACCTCGCGCTCATCGGATGGTCGCCGCGTGGATCGGCGGCCGGCCGGAGCGGCGGAGACGAAACCGAACTGCTGCCGATCGACGAGCTTGCCCGGCGATTCTCGCTCGACCGCGTCGGCCTGAGCGCCGGCGTGTTCGACGAGGAGAAGCTCGCCTGGGTGAACCGCCACTACCTGAAGGTCGCGGATCCGCTGCGGCTCGCCGAGCTCTCGGTGCCGCATTTTATCGACGCCGGTGTGCCAATGAAGCCCGACGCGCGCGGCCTCGAGTTCCTCGCGGCGGCGATGCCGATTGCGAGCGGATCGGTCGATCGCTTGAATCAGGTGCCGGCACGGCTTGCGTTCCTGTTCGAGTACGATCTGGCGCGGACGCTGTCCGACGCGCACATGCGCGAAGAATTGAAGAGCGATAGTGCGCGCGCCGTCATCGCCGCGCTCGCCGAGGAGCTCGCGTCGGCGGCGCGTCTCGATCGCGACCGCTTCCGTGCCGCCGCGAATCAAATCAAAGCAAGGACCGGCCAGAAGGGGAAAGCACTCTTCCATCCCATCCGAATCGCGTTGACTGGACGAGCTGAGGGACCGGAGCTGGACCTGGCGGTTCCTGCTATCGATCGGGGCGCCGATCTGCCAATTTCTGCCGGAATTCCGCCAATCGCGGGCTGCCGGGAGCGCGCATCGGCATTTTCCGAGCAAATTCTCGCGAGCCAGCCCAAAATGTAATTCCGATCGATGCACGAAACTAGTTGCACGTTTTCGTGCCAGTTCCTAAGATCGCAGCGACCGTATGCACATAAAACTTTCAATCGGAGGCGCGGTCATCGTGTGCCTCCTCGTGTCTGCGGTTGCTCGCGCGCAACAAGTCCCAACGACAAACATCGTGTACTTCTGTGTCGAGAACGATTCGAGGGAAGCAGAGCTGCGCGTGGTCGGTCCGCTGACCGTGTGCAAGGACGACGAACACAAGATCGCGATCAACATGACAGGCCCGCAGGGGCCGCAAGGTGTCACGGGCGCGGTAGGCCCAATCGGTCCGATCGGACCGCAGGGAATCCAGGGACCGCAAGGCGCTACTGGCGCGACCGGTGCAACGGGGGCAACGGGGGCAACGGGGGCAACGGGGGCAACGGGGGCGACGGGCGCGACGGGCGCGACGGGCGCGACGGGTGAAACGGGTGCGACCGGCGCGACCGGCGCGACCGGCGCGACCGGCGCGACGGGGACATCGGGCACTACCGGTCAGAACATCGTATCAACCCTCAGCACGAGCGGCGTCACGTTGACTCCGACTGCCCAAACATCGCTGATACCTGGCTTGTCGCAGCCGATCACGGTGGGCGCAAACAGTTCAGTCATGATCTGGACCGACGGAGGGTTCTTCCCCGTCAGTACGGCAAGAGGCGATGCCGTCGTCGTCGATATCTTCGTGCTGGATGCATCGAGCGCCGGTACAGTGATTCTTGGACAGCACCGGTATATCGCAACCAATGGCGCGTTCGTCGAAAACGCCAACTGGTCGTTCTCCCTGGCGCCGCCGCTCGTGGCGGGCGCGCACACCATCTCGGTTGGTGCATTCCTGTCGGGGAACGCGACATCGGCAGGACAGCTGGCCAATGCCGTCGTCGGCGCCGCGGCGACTGAATTGAACCGCGGCGCTCTCAATACCCTGCAGATCAACAAGTAGATGTAACTTGGATCCGCTGTGCGGATCTACGGCATCAATCCGGTTCTCGAAGCGCTGCGCGCGGGTCGCGTCACCGCGATCCGTATCTCGACGCGCGCCGACGATCGCCTCACCGAGATCGTCGGCCTCGCCACCGCGCAGGGCATTCCGGTGCGCCGCACGAATGTCGATGAGCTGAATCGATTCTCGCACCGCGGCAGCCACCAGGGCGTCGTCGCCGACGTGCGCGATCAGACGACGCTCGGCGTCGAGGATCTGATCGCCGGAGCGAGCGGCGCGGCGCTCCTCGTCGTGCTCGATCAGATCGAGGATCCCCACAATGTCGGCGCGATCCTGCGCACGGTCGATGCGGCGGGCGCTGACGGCATCGTCCGTCAGTCGCGCCACGCGGCGCGGCTCGACGGCGCGGCCGCGAAGGCGTCGGCCGGCGCCGTGTCGCACGTGCGGGTCGCCGACGTCGTCAACATCGCGCGGGCGCTCGACGCGTTGAAGGGTGCGGGCGTCTGGACGGTCGGACTCGCCGGCGACGCGCCGAAGCGGTACGATGAAATCGATTTCACGCTGCCGACGGCAGTCGTGCTCGGCGCCGAAGGCAGCGGTCTGCGGCGCCTGGTCCGCGAACGCTGCGACTGGCTCGCCTGTATCCCCATGAGAGGACACGTCGAGAGCCTGAATGTGTCGGTCGCGGCCGGGATCGTGCTCTTCGAGGCCATCCGTCAAAGAAATTCGCCCCGCCCGTAAACCATGTACAATAGTGGGTTGCGGACGCCTCCAACGCCTCAGCCGTTGCAAAAAGGCTCACTGCCTTGCGCGAGTGGCACAGGACGTGCTAAAGTGCACCTTTTGTTCTGGCTGGCGTAGCTCAGTCGGTAGAGCAGCTGATTTGTAATCAGCAGGTCGGGGGTTCAAATCCCTTCGCCAGCTCCGTCGGCATACGTAAGGTAAGCGCCCAGTAAAACACTCGAATTCCAAACACAGATAGTTGGCGAGGTAGCGAAGCGGTCAAACGCAGCAGACTGTAAATCTGTCGCCCTAGCGGCTTCGAAGGTTCGAGTCCTTCCCTCGCCACCATCTTTCGCTCGTTGCCTGAACGTTTCGCAACGAGCTTCGGATGGCGAGCCGACGAAGTGAGATTTGCGGGCGGCGCAGACGGCTGCGAGCCGAGGAGCGGAGAAGATCGCGGCGGCGCATCAGCGGGCCTGCCCGCCGCAGCGCGAGTAGGCGAAGTGAGCGAGCGCGTAGGCGGGAGTAACTCAGTGGTAGAGTCACAGCCTTCCAAGCTGTTGGTCGCGGGTTCGATCCCCGTCTCCCGCTCCATCCTTCGCTCGCGTCGCGAGCTTCGGATGGCAAGCCAAACGACAGTAAATGGCGATAGGCCGCAGCACGCGGTCGATCCGTCGGGTGTCGCCGACCTGTCGGCCGAAGCGCCGCAGGCGCGGAGGCCGATGTAGCTCAGTTGGCAGAGCGCGTCCTTGGTAAGGACGAGGTCACCAGTTCAATCCTGGTCATCGGCTCCAACCTTCGCTCGCCCGACGCGTGAGCGAGCTTCGGTTGGCGAGCCAACAGGTAGACGAAGGTTGTCCACCGAAGCGCGAAGGTGGACCGACGGACATAAGCACCACAGCGGACTCTTACAGACGACGAGGATCGTTGACATGGCCAAAGAAAAATTCGATCGCAGCAAACCGCACGTGAACGTCGGCACCATCGGGCACATCGATCATGGCAAGACGACGCTCACCGCCGCACTCACCAAGGTCGCGGCCGACAAGGGCTGGGCCAAGTTCGTGTCGTACGACGAGGTCGCCAAGGCGTCCGAGTCGCAGGGCCGACGCGATGAGACGAAGATTCTGACGATCGCGACGAGCCACGTCGAGTACTCGAGCGCGAAGCGGCACTACGCGCACGTCGACTGCCCGGGCCACGCCGATTACATCAAGAACATGATCACCGGCGCGGCGCAGATGGACGGTGCCATCCTCGTCGTCAGCGCGGTCGACGGGCCGATGCCGCAGACGCGCGAGCACGTCCTGCTCGCGAGCCAGGTGAACGTGCGGTATCTCGTCGTCGCGCTGAACAAGGTGGACGCGATCGACGATCCGGAGCTGCTCGACCTCGTCGAGCTCGAGGTGCGCGAGCTGCTCAAGCACTACAAGTTCCCCGGCGACGACATCCCGGTGATCCGTCTCTCGGCGCTCAAGGCGCTGCAGGGCGATCCGGAAGGCGTCGCGGGCGTGATCAAGCTCATGGAAGCGCTCGACAGCTACGTGCCGCTTCCGCAGCGCGAAGTCGACAAGCCGTTCCTGATGCCGATCGAAGACGTGTTCTCGATCTCGGGCCGCGGCACGGTGGTCACGGGCCGCGTCGAGCGCGGACAGGTGAAGGTCGGCGAGGAAGTCGAGATCGTCGGGTTCAAGCCGACGGAAAAGAAGGTCGTGACCGGCGTCGAGATGTTCCGCAAGCTGCTCGACGCGGGCGTCGCCGGCGACAACATCGGCGTGCTCCTGCGCGGCGTGGAAAAAGACGACGTCGAGCGCGGACAGGTGCTCGCCAAACCGGGCTCCATCAAGCCGCACACGAAGTTCAAGGGCGAGGTCTACATCCTTTCGAAGGAAGAGGGCGGCCGCCATACGCCGTTCTTCAACGGCTATCGTCCCCAGTTCTACATCCGCACCACCGACGTCACCGGCACGCTGAACCTGCCGGAAGGCGTCGAGATGGTGATGCCGGGCGACAACACGACGATCTCGGCCGAGCTGATGGCGCCGGTCGCGCTCGAAAAGGGCGCGCGCTTCGCGATCCGCGAAGGCGGCCGCACCGTCGGCGCCGGAACGGTCACTGAGATCGTCGAGTAGTCGCGGTGACGCGCTGGCATCCCTTTCGTCGACGGTCCGTTCCGGATACGCGCGAGCGGTTTTACGCCGCGAGCGTGTCAGCGCGTGGGGGTGGAGCCCCACGCGGAGTAAAAAATGAGAGACATCGTGACCATGGCGTGCCAGGAGTGCAAGCGGCGCAACTACAGCACGACCAAGAACAAGAAGAAGACGACGGAGCGGCTGGAATTCTCGAAGTACTGCCGCTTCTGCCGGAAACACACGGCGCATAGGGAATCGAAGTAGACGAACGAGTTCGGCGGCGCCAGCGACACGCCGCGCCCGGAACGGCGCGACGCCGGAGGGCAGAGCGAGTGAAGGGCGCGAGATGCGCGCGAAGCGAAGCGGAGCGCGCTGTAGACAAAGGCCAGTAGCTCAATTGGCAGAGCACCGGTCTCCAAAACCGGGGGTTGGGGGTTCGATTCCCTCCTGGCCTGCCAACCTTCGCTCACGCTTGCGAACGAGCGCGTGAGCTACGGTTGGCAAGCCGGGCGAAGGTTGTCCACCGAAGCGCGAAGCGCGAAGGTGGACGTCGATGAGAGCGAGCTGGAAGCAGGAAAGTAAGGACATGGCGGAAACAACGACGCTCGAAACAGTCAGAGAAGCGACCGGTGGACGTCTCGAGCGCGCGCGGCTGTTCCTCAGCGAGGTGCGGAACGAGCTGAAGCGCGTCACCTGGCCGGGCTCGAAGGAAGTGTACGCGACGACGGTCGTCGTCATTCTCGTCTCGGTGTTCTTCGGCGTGTACCTCTTCGTCCTCGACTTCGGGCTGCTGAAGCTCGTGCAGTGGATCTTCAAGATGTTCGGCGTGTCAGGGCCGACCGCATGACCGACGTCGCGACGAAGAGCTGGTACATCGTCCACACCTACTCGGGGTTCGAGAAAAAGGTCGCCGAATCGCTGCAGGAGCGCGTCAAGGCGTACGGGCTGCAGAACGACATCGGCGAAGTCCTCATCCCGACCGAGGACGTCGTGGAGATGCGCGGCGGCAAGAAGGTCGTCACCGCGAAGCGGTTCTTTCCCGGCTACATCCTGGTCGAGATGAACATGTCCGACCACGCGTGGCACGTGGTGAAGAACACGCCGAAGGTAACCGGCTTCGTCGGCGCCGGCGCGAAGCCTACGCCGCTCAGCAAGGAGGAGGTCGAACAAATCCTCCAGCAGGTGCGGACGGCGGCCGAGAAGCCGAAGCCGAAGTACATGTTCGAGAAGGGCGAGCAGGTGCGGATCAACGAAGGCCCGTTCACCAGCTTCAATGGCGTCGTCGACGAGGTGAATCTCGACAAGAACACGCTGAAGGTGATGGTGACAATCTTCGGACGATCGACGCCCGTGGAATTGGATTTCTTGCAGGTGGAGAAGATTTAGACCCAATCGTGATTTTCGTGGTTTCGTGAGTTCGTGGCTTGACGGTTAAACGATGGCCAAGAAAGTACAAGCAGTCGTGAAGCTCCAGATTGCCGCCGGCAAGGCAACGCCGGCGCCGCCCGTGGGGACCGCGCTCGGCCCGCAGGGCGTCAACATCATGGACTTCTGCAAGAACTTCAATTCGCGCACGGCGAAAGACGAGGGGTTGATCATCCCCGTGGTCGTCACCGTATTCGCGGATCGGTCCTACACGTTCATCACCAAGACGCCGCCCGCGGCGGTCCTGCTGAAGCGCGCCGCGAACATCGCGAAGGGATCGGCCGAGCCGAACAAAAACAAGGTCGGCACTGTGACGGCGAAGCAGGTCGAGGAGATCGCGAAGACGAAGATGCCCGACCTGAACGCGGAGTCGCTCGAAGCCGCGATCAAGACCGTTCGCGGAACAGCCCGATCGATGGGGCTGGACGTGATCGGATAGGGGCTGGTTGCTGGGCAGCCCTAAAGGTCTGCGCTACCGAATCTAGGCGTCAGCGCGTGACAGCCTTGAGCCGTTGCGAGGCGCTTTCGCGGAGCAACAGCGACGGGGTGGAGCCCGGCGCAATGAAAGACGCGGGGCCCACGCGAAGTAAAACAGTGGAAGCGCTCGCGAGCGCGTTCGGACCACGGAGGTTTCATCACATGCGCAAACGCGGAAAGCAATTCGCCGCTGCCCGCGGCCAGGTCGCTCCCGATCGAACGTATTCGATCGAGGAGGCGATCCCGCTCGTGCAGAAGGTCAAGTTCGCCAAGTTCGATGAGACCGTGGACATGTCGCTGCGCCTCGGCGTCGATCCGAAGCACGCCGACCAGATGGTGCGCGGCACCGTCGTACTTCCACATGGACTGGGCAAGAGCAAGCGCGTCCTCGCGATTGCGGGCGGCGAGAAGCAGAAGGAAGCGCAGGAAGCCGGCGCCGACGTCATCGGCGGCGAAGAGATGGTGGACAAAATCCAGGGCGGCTTCATGGACTTCGACGCCGTCGTCGCCACGCCCGACATGATGCGCGCCGTCGGCAAGCTCGGGAAGGTGCTTGGCCCGCGCGGCCTGATGCCGAATCCGAAGACCGGCACCGTCACCACCGACATCGCGAAGGCGATCAAGGAAATCAAGGCCGGCAAGGTGGAGTTCCGCGTCGACAAGACCGGCATCATCCACGCTCCGCTCGGCAAGACGTCGTTCAAATCCGATGCGCTCGTCGCTAACGCGCACGCGCTCGTTGACAGCATCGTGAAAGCGAAGCCCGCGGCGGCCAAGGGCAAATATCTGAGGAGCGTCACCGTCTCATCGACGATGGGTCCGGGGATCAGGATCGACACGACGCACATTGATGTTGCGGTGAAACACTGACGCGCGATGGAATTCGGGATTAGGGATTGGGGATTTGGGATTCGCCGGCTTTGGACTACCCGAATCCCGAATCCGAATCCCGAATCCCATCGGACTACAAGGATCAGTAAATGGCTGTCACCAGAGCGGACAAAGAGCAGGAGCTGCATCAGCTCGAGCAGGCGTTCAAGGGATCGGAAACCGCGATTCTCGTCGACTACAAAGGGCTGACTGTTCCGCAGGTAACCGATCTGCGGCGGCAGATTCGCGGCGCGAAGGCGGGCTACAAGGTCGTGAAGAACACGCTCGCCAAGCGCGCGCTGAAGGGGACGCGCTTCGCCGCCCTGGAGAAGTACTTCGAAGGGACGACGGCAGTCGCCTACACCGCGACCGATCCGGTCGCGCTCGCCAAGACGCTGACAACGTTCGTCAAGACGGCGCCGACGCTGACGATCAAAGCGGCGGTCGTGCAGGGCACGTCGGTGGCGCCCGCCGGCATCACCGATCTGGCGAACATGCCGAGCAAGCCGGAGCTGTATGCGCGCCTCCTCGGCACGATGCAGGCCCCGATGGTCAACGTCGTGCGCGTGCTGCGCGCCGCGCCGCAGGATTTCATGAACGTGCTTTCGCAGATCGAGAAGAAGAAGTCTGCGTAGGCGACAGTGTCGCGATTAGGGATGAGGGATCAGGCGTCGCAAGCAGAGCCGAGCGACCGAAGGTCGCGAAGGCACAGGCCGCGGGGGCGGCGCCCCGGCGGCAGAGTAAGAAATGTGGTGGGGGCCCCACCACGCCAACAGAGAGAGAGAAACCCATGGCCGAAGTGACACAGCAGCAGGTCGTCGATTACATCAAGGGGATCAGTGTTCTCGAGCTCTCGCAGCTGGTGAAGACGCTCGAGTCGGAGCTCGGCGTCTCGGCGGCGGCGGCCATGCCGGTGTTCGCGGGCGCGGCGCCGGGCGCGGCGGGCGGCGGCGCGGCGGCGCCGGCCGAAGAGAAGACCGAGTTCACGGTGACGCTGACCGAAGTCGGCACCAACAAGATCAACGTGATCAAAGTCGTTCGCGAGATCACCGCGCTCGGCCTCAAGGAAGCCAAGGACCTCGTCGAGGGCGCGCCCAAGCCGATCAAGGAAGCGATCCCGAAGGACGAAGCCGCAGCGATCAAGAAGAAGTTCGAGGACGTCGGCGCCAAGGTTGAGATCAAGTAGGGCCGAGCCCTACAGGTTCAGCAGATGCCGTTTCGCGAGTGGGCGAAGCGGGCGAGCGCTCCGATTCTCCTCGAGGTTTAAAGAATGTACAGCCTTCCCAAGAACGTCTACCGCGAGCGCATCGACTTTTCGAAAATCAAGACGACTGTCCCGATTCCGAACCTGATCGAGATCCAGAAGAAGTCCTACGAACGCTTCCTGCAGATGAACCGTCTGCCGAGCGAGCGCGAGGACGCGGGTCTCCAGTCGGTGTTCAAATCGGTCTTCCCAATCAGCGACTTCCGCGAGAACTCGTCGCTCGAGTTCATCGAGTACTCGATCGGGAACTGGGAGTGCAAGTGCGGCAAGCTGCAGGGACTGCATCATCTGCGCAAGCCGTGCAGCAACTGCGGCGCGACGCTGATCGCGGATCCGTACGGCGACCGCGAGGTGCTCTGCCCGCGCTGCGGCAAAGCGAACCAGGCGCGCGGCGACGTCTGCGACATCTGCGGCAACACCGTCGGCCTGAAGCTGAAGTACGACGTCGACGAGTGCCAGGAGCGCGGCATGACCTACGCCGTGCCGCTCAAGGTGACGATCCGCCTCGTGGTCTGGAACAAGGATCCCGAGACCGGCGTGAAGACCATCCGCGACATCAAGGAGCAGGAGGTCTACTTCGGCGACATCCCGCTGATGACGGAGAACGGGACCTTCATCATCAACGGCACCGAGCGCGTCATCGTCAGCCAGCTGCACCGCTCGCCGGGCGCCTTCTTCCACTCGGAAGACAAGACGCTCTACGTCGCGCAGATCATTCCGTACCGCGGGTCGTGGGTGGAGTTCGAGTACGACACGAAGAACCTCCTCTACGTGCGCATCGACCGCAAGCGAAAGTTCCTGGCGACCGTCTTCCTCCGCGCGCTCGGCCTGCGCGGCGCCGACGAGATCGTCCGGGCGTTCTACAGCGTCGACAAGCTGCACCTGAAGAACGGCAAGATCTACTGGGGCGTCGCCGACAGCCTCGTCGGCCTCCGCGCGGCCACCGAGATCCAGGTGCCGGGCGGCGAGTTCACGATCCAGTCGGGCAAGAAGATCACGAAGAACGCGATCGAGGCGCTGAAGAAGGCGAACGTCGAGGCGGTGGAGATCTCCGACGCCGAGCTCGAAGGCGCGTACGCCGCCGCGGACGTCGTCGACCCGTCGACGGGCGAAGTGATCCTCGAGGCGAACGAGCCGCTCGAGCCGCGCGTCGTCTCGATGGCGCAGGAGAAGAACGTCGACCGCATCGAGATCTTCTTCCCCGAGCGCGACGAGGTCGGTCCGATCATCGGCGCGACGCTGAAGAAGGATCCGATCCACACGCACGAAGAGGCGCTCATCGAGATCTACCGCCGGCTGCGGCCGGGCGATCCGCCCACGCTCGACAGCTCGCGGTCGCTCTTCGAGAACATGTTCTTCAACCCGCAGAAGTACGACTTCTCGCGCGTCGGCCGGTTGAAGCTCAACACGAAGCTCGGGCTCAACACGCCGCTCGACGAGAAGATCCTGCACCCGCAGGACTTCTACGAGGTCATCAAGTACCTGCTCAAGCTGCGGAGGAATCCGGCGAACGTCGACGACATCGATCACCTGGGCAACCGCCGCGTCCGCTCCGTCGGCGAGCTCCTCGAGAACCAGTTCCGCATCGGTCTGGTCCGGATGGAGCGCGCCATCAAGGAGAAGATGTCGGTCTACCAGGAAATGGCGACGGCGATGCCGCACGACCTGATCAACGCGAAGCCGGTCATGGCCGCCATCCGCGAGTTCTTCGGGTCGTCGCAGCTCTCGCAGTTCATGGACCAGACCAACCCGCTCTCCGAGATCACGCACAAGCGGCGTCTCTCGGCGCTCGGGCCGGGCGGCCTGTCGCGCGAGCGCGCCGGATTCGAGGTGCGCGACGTGCACCCGACGCACTACGGGCGCATCTGTCCGATTGAAACGCCGGAAGGTCCGAACATCGGCCTCATCTCGTCGCTGTCGTGCTATGCGCGCATCAACGAGTTCGGCTTCATCGAGTCGCCGTACCGCAAGGTGAAGGACGGCCGGGTCACCGACTACGTGCTTATCTCCAATGCCGGCGGCAACCCGAAGTACAAAGCGGGCGACATCGTCGAAGCCGACGACATGGTGAGCGACGACGGTCGTCCGAAGAAGAAGGGGGTCGAGTTCGAGCCGTACTCGTTCTACCTCTCCGCGTGGGAAGAGGATCAGTACGTCATCGCACAGGCCAACTCGCGCGTCGACGACAACATGCGGCTGAAGGAGGAGCGCATCAACTGCCGGCAGGCCGGTAATTTCATCCTCGCGCCGCGCGACAACGTGCAGTTCATCGACGTCTCGCCGAAGCAGCTCGTGTCGGTGGCGGCGTCGCTCATCCCGTTCCTCGAGAACGACGACGCGAACCGCGCGCTGATGGGCAGCAACATGCAGCGCCAGGCGGTGCCGCTGCTCCGCGCGCGGGCGCCGTTCGTCGGCACCGGCATGGAGTACATCACGGCGCGCGACTCGGGCGCCGTCATCGTCGCGCGGCGGTCCGGCACCATCGACTACGTCGACAGCCAGCGCATCGTCGTGCGCGTGGAGAGCGAGACCGAAGACGCGAACACGAGCAAGGAGATGGGCGCCGACATCTACCCGATGACGAAGTTCAAGCGCAGCAACCAGAACACGTGCATCACGCAGAAGCCGATCGTGCGGGTCGGCCAGAAGGTGCACAAGGGTCAGGTGCTCGCGGATGGACCGTGCACCGAGCTCGGCGAGCTGGCGCTCGGCAGAAACGTGCTGGTGGCGTTCATGCCGTGGCGCGGCTACAACTTCGAGGACGCGATCCTGGTTTCAGAACGGATGGTGAAGGACGACTACTACACGTCCATCCACATCGAAGAGTTCGAGATCGAGGCGCGCGACACGAAGCTGGGGCCGGAAGAGATCACGCGCGACATCCCGAACGTGTCGGAGAGCTTCCTGCGGGATCTCGACGACAGCGGCATCATCCGGATCGGCGCCTCGGTCAAGCCGGGCGACATCCTCGTCGGCAAGGTGACGCCGAAAGGCGAGACGCAGCTCACGCCTGAAGAGAAGCTGCTGCGCGCCATCTTCGGCGAGAAGGCGGGCGACGTCCGCGACGCCTCGCTCATCTGTCCGCCCGGCATCGAAGGCATCATCGTCGGCGTCAAGATCTTCTCCAGGAAAGGCATTGAAAAAGACGACCGTGCGAAAGCGATCGAGCAGGAAGAGCTCGAAATGATGGAGAAGAACCTTCAGGACGAGATCCGCATTCTCCACGAGGAGATCAAGAAGCGGATCGTCATGATGCTGAAGAACCAGGAGCTCAGGTCGGATCTCTTCGACGAGTACGGCCGCGAGCGTCTGCTGAAGAAGGGCACGGTGCTCACGCCGGAACTCCTGCAGGAGATGCCCTACGAGACGATGATCCGTCTCAAGATCGCGACCGACGACACGCGCCTCGAGGACGACCTGCGCGATCTCGAAGAGCGCACCGAGCGGCAGGTGGAAGTCATCCGGAACCTCTTCGAAGAGAAGAAGGAGAAGATCCGCCGCGGCGACGAGCTGCCTCCGGGCGTCATCAAGCTCGTGAAGGTGTACGTCGCGATGAAGCGCAAGCTGTCGGTCGGCGACAAGATGGCCGGCCGCCACGGCAACAAGGGCGTCATCGCGAGAATCCTCCCAGAGGAGGATATGCCGCATCTGCCGGACGGCACGCCGGTGGAGATTGTGCTCAACCCGCTCGGCGTTCCGTCGCGTATGAACGTCGGCCAGATTCTCGAGACGCACCTCGGCTGGGCCGCGCACGCGCTCGGCCTCTACTTCGCGACGCCGGTGTTCGACGGCGCGACCGAGAGCGAGATCAAGAACTGGCTCGATCGCGCCGGACTGCCCAAGGGCGGCAAGACGCGGCTCTTCGACGGCATGACGGGCGACGCGTTCGAGCAGGACGTCACGGTCGGCTACATCTACATGCTGAAACTCTCGCACCTGGTCGACGACAAGATCCACGCGCGGTCGATCGGACCGTACTCGCTCATCACCCAGCAGCCGCTGGGCGGCAAAGCGCAGTTCGGCGGACAGCGGTTCGGCGAAATGGAGGTGTGGGCGCTCGAAGCATACGGATCGGCGCACATCCTCCAGGAGCTGCTCACCGCGAAGTCGGACGATGTGACCGGGAGGGCGAAGATTTACGAGGCGATCGTCAAAGGCGACGCGTCGTTCACGGCGGGTCTGCCGGAATCGTTCAACGTCCTCATCCGCGAGCTCCAGTCGCTCTGTCTGGACGTCGAGCTGATGAAGACGAAGAAGAAGGCCGTGGAAGCGGCGCCGGCCGAACCAGTGCTCGAACAGGTGTAAATAAATGAGACCTTCATTTCACGAACGTGGAGCTCTGACCAGCGATTTCGATGCGATTCGCATCAGCCTCGCCTCGCCCGACAAGATCATGTCGTGGTCGCACGGCGAGGTAACCAAGCCGGAGACCATCAACTACCGCACGTTCAAGCCGGAAAGGGACGGCCTGTTCTGCGCGAAGATCTTCGGCCCGATCACCGACTGGGAGTGCTTGTGCGGCAAGTACAAGCGCATGAAGCACCGCGGCGTCATCTGCGACAAGTGCGGCGTGGAAGTGACGCAGGCGAAGGTTCGCCGCGAGCGCCTCGGTCACATCACGCTCGCCACGCCGGTGAGCCACGTGTGGTTCTTCAAAGGGCTGCCGAGCCGCATCGGACATCTGCTCGACATCTCGCTGCGCGACCTCGAACGCGTCCTCTACTTCGAGGCGTACGTCGTCGTCGATCCGGGTGACACGGAGCTGAAGCAGAACTCGCTGCTCAACGAAGAGCAGTATCGCAAGGCGCGCGAGGAGCACGGGCCGAAGTTCAAGGCGCAGATGGGCGCCGAGGCGATCAAGGAGCTGCTGAAGCGCGTGAACGTCGATCGGCTCGCGATCGAGCTGCGCGACCGGATGCGCACCGAGAACTCGGCGCAGAAGAAGCTGAAGTTCGCCAAGCGGCTCAAGGTCGTCGACTCGTTCAGAAAGTCCAGCAACCGTCCGGAGTGGATGATCCTCGACGTCATCCCGGTGATTCCGCCCGAGCTGCGTCCGCTCGTTCCGCTCGACGGCGGCCGCTTCGCGACCTCCGACCTCAACGATCTCTATCGCCGCGTCATCAACCGGAACAACCGGTTGAAGAAGCTGATGGAGCTGAAGGCGCCGGACGTCATCATCAGAAACGAAAAGCGCATGCTGCAGGAAGCGGTCGATGCGCTGTTCGACAACGGACGCCGCGGCCGCGTGCTGCGCGGCGCCAACAACCGTCCGCTGAAATCGCTGTCCGATACGCTGAAGGGCAAACAGGGGCGCTTCCGCCAGAACCTGCTCGGCAAACGCGTCGACTACTCCGGGCGCTCGGTCATCGTCGTCGGACCCGAGCTGAAGCTGCACCAGTGCGGGCTGCCGAAGAAGATGGCGCTCGAGCTCTTCAAGCCGTTCATCTACAACAAGCTCGAAGAGCGCGGGCTCGTCCAGACGATCAAGCAGGCGAAGGAGATGGTGGAGCTGCAGCGTCCCGAAGTGTGGGACGTGCTCGAGGAAGTGATTCGCGAGCACCCGGTGCTGCTCAACCGCGCGCCGACGCTGCACCGCCTCGGCATCCAGGCGTTCGAGCCGGTGCTGGTCGAGGGCAAGGCGATTCGCATCCACCCGCTCGTCTGCACGGCATTCAACGCCGACTTCGACGGCGACCAGATGGCGGTCCACATTCCGTTGTCGCCCGAAGCGCAGATCGAAGCGTCGGTGCTGATGCTCTCGAGCAACAACATCCTGTCGCCGGCGCACGGCGCGCCGATCGCGATTCCGTCGCAGGACATCGTCCTCGGCTGTTACTACCTGACGAAGGCGAAGGCGGGCGCGAAGGGCGAAGGGCGCGCGTTCGGCAACGCCGACGACGTGATGCTCGCGCTCGAAGCGGGCGAGCTCGAGACGCTGTCGCCGATCCGGTTGCGCTTCACCGGCGATCTGCAGGATCTGACGGCGGCCCGCGACGATCAGGACGTGCTGCACACCGAAGTGCAGAACGTCATCAACAAGATCATCAACACGACCGTCGGGCGCGTCATCCTCAATCAGTCGCTGCCGAAGGAGATGCCGTACGTCAACGGCCTGCTGAAGAAGAAGGGTCAGCAGCAGCTCGTGCAGTCGTGCTACCTGAAGTTCGGCCTCGAGAAGACCGTCGAGATGCTCGATCAGCTGAAGCATCTCGGCTTCACCTACGCGACCCGGTCGGGGTTGTCGATCGGGATCGACGACCTGATCATCCCGAAGGAAAAGGTCAATCTCGTCAGCCGCGCGCGCGAAGAGGTCATCAAGGTCGAATCGCAGTATCTCGAAGGCGCCATCACCAACGGCGAGCGCTACAACAAGGTCATCGCGATCTGGTCCGAGGCGACCGAAGAAATCGCCAACGCGATGTTCAGTGAGATGGAGGCGCTCGACAAGGAAGGCCGGATGTTCAACCCGGTCTACATCATGGCCGACTCCGGCGCGCGCGGATCCAAGCAGCAGATCCGCCAGCTCGCCGGCATGCGCGGCCTGATGGCGAAGCCGTCGGGCGAGATCATCGAGACGCCCATCACGGCCAACTTCCGCGAAGGCCTCGAGGTGCAGCACTACTTCATCTCGACGCACGGCGCGCGGAAGGGTCTGGCCGACACGGCGCTGAAGACGGCCGACTCGGGCTATCTGACGCGCCGTCTGGTCGACGTCGCGCAGGACGTGATCATCCACGAGCACGATTGCGGCACCCTCGACGGCATCGAGGCGCGCGCGATCGTCGAGTCGGGCGAGATCATCGAGCCGTTGCGCGACCGCATCATCGGCCGCGTGACGCTCGAGAAGATCACCGACCCGTTCAGCGGCGAGACGATCATCGACGTCAACGACGAAATCAACGAGGATCTCTCGTCGGAGATTCAGGACGCCGGTATCGAGAAGGTGAAGATCCGATCGGTCCTGACGTGCCAGTCGCGCCGCGGCGTCTGCGCGAAGTGCTACGGCCGCGACCTCGCGACCGGCAAGATGGTGGAGCTCGGCCAGGCCGTCGGCGTCATCGCGGCGCAGTCGATCGGCGAGCCGGGCACGCAGCTGACGATGCGGACGTTCCACATCGGCGGCACGGCGTCGCGCGTCAGCGAGCAGTCGACGCTCGAAGCGCGGCACGACGGCACCGTCCGGTTCCAGGGACTGCAGGTCGTCGAAGGCAAGGACGGCAACCTCGTCGTCATGAACCGCAACGGCTCGCTCGTCATCCAGGACGCGAAGGGGCGCGATCGCGAGCGCTATCCGATCGTCTACGGCGCGCGGCTGAAGGTGAAGGAAGGCGGGACCATCGAGCAGGGTCAGACGCTCGTCGAGTGGGATCCGTACACGTTCTCGATCCTCACCGAGGAGTCGGGACAGGTGCGGTTCAAGGACATCCTCGAAGGCATCACCGTGCACGAGGAAGTCGACGAGGTCACCGGCCTGTCGCGCCTCATCATCGTCGACTCGCCGGACGAGAAGAAGCAGCCGTCGATCGAGATCAAGAAGAAAGACGGTACTGTGGGCCGCCGCTATCACATGCCGGTGCACGCGCACATGATGGTGAGCGACGGCGAAGCGGTCTCGGCGGGCGACGTGCTCGCCAAGATCCCGCGCGAGACGACGAAGACGAAGGACATCACCGGCGGCCTGCCGCGCGTGGTGGAGCTGTTCGAGGCGAGGAAGCCGCGCGAGACGGCGGTCATCTCGGAAATCGACGGCATCGTCCACTATGGCGGCATCGTGAAGGGTCAGCGGAAGATCATCATCACACCGGACGAGCCGGGCGCCGAGCAGCGCGAGTACGCGCTGCCGCGCGGCGTTCACGTGAACGTTCAGGAAGGCGAGCGTGTGCGCGCGGGCGAGCCGCTGATGGATGGTCCGAGCAACCCGCACGACATCCTGAACGTGCTCGGTGAGAAGGCGCTGCAGTCGTACCTCGTGAACGAGATCCAGGAGGTCTACCGGCTGCAGGGCGTCAACATCAACGACAAGCACATCGAGACGATCGTGCGGCAGATGATGCGCTGGGTGAAGATCGAGGACGTGGGCGACACGGAGTTCCTCATCGAGGAGCAGGCCGACAAGTTCCGCTTCCTCGAGGAGAACGAGCGCGTGCTGTCCGACGGCGGACGTCCGGCGCAGGGCCGGCCGATGCTGCTCGGCATCACGAAGGCGTCGCTCTCGACCGACTCGTTCATCTCGGCGGCGTCGTTCCAGGAAACGACGCGCGTGCTGACCGAAGCGTCGATTTCCGGCAAGGTCGATCACCTGCGCGGCCTGAAGGAGAACGTGACGATGGGCCGGCTGATTCCGGCCGGCACCGGGTTCGAGTACTACCGGAACGTGCGGATTCCGGCGGACGAGCCGCCGCCGCCGCCGGCGCCGGTGCAGCCGACCGACGACGAGCTCGAGCTGGAGCGCGACATGGAGTACTTCGTCGAGCCGGACGAAGCGATGGTGCCGCGCACGGGACCGGGAGATCTCGAAGGCTGAGATTTCAGCATTTCAGATTTCGGATTTCGGATTGGGCGGCGGTCGACGGATCGCCGCCCTCAGTTTTTTGTGGCGTTCGGCACACGAGCCGCCCTGATCAATCCCAGGTTGTGCGATCCCGTCACCGCGGCGCGCGGCTCATTTGCAACGTTCGGCGGACGAACAACAAAGGGAGCTGTCATGGCACATCAACGGGTCCTACGACTTGGCGGAGTGATTTTCCTGCTTGCATTCTGCGGATCGAGAACGCAGCTGCCCCGAATCGAGGCTCAGGCGCCCTCAGAGCTCGTTCAGGCACCTTCAACGACGGGCTGCCGGGTAAGTGAACTTGTCCGGGCGGAGCCACCGAGAGATCCCAATGCCGATCCCTTTGGACTAGGCCCGTGGTACATCAATGCCGATCGTTCCATATGGGCTGGGTGGGGTGCGGGACATTGGGCTTCTGGAAACAACGGAAACAAGGTTCTCTGGATTCGGCCGCCAGGAACGAATCTCAAGGTGGTGGGGCGTCGGCTTGACGGCGACGGTGCCATGGCACTCAAAGCCGACATTCCATGCTGTTATCCGACAGGTTTTCAGGCGAGCCGAGTCTTTTTCCCCACGTCTGGTTGCTGGGAGGTCACGGCGACGGCCGGTGGCAGTGAACTCAAGTTCGTTACCAAGGTGTCGTGAGACGCCGCCGAACAACGCGCCGGAGCCGTCGCGCCTAATGTCCGTGCCAGCCCGTAGCCGCAGCGCGCGGCTCAGCGCGAGACGTTATGCGGACACGGATTGACCGACCACCGGAAAACAAGGGTTCGCAGATGCTCGGCGAAGCGCAGTTTCCGTAGACATTTTCACCCGGTGTCGGTGTACTTGCCGCTGTCCGTGCCGGTACCGATGATACTTACGGTCTCGATGGCGTCATTGGCGCGGTGGCCGTATTGAAATATCGCGTCGCCGTCAGGCGAGCAGGCATCGCGGTCGTTTTGTTGTACGCGGTTGTTCTCATGGCGCCGCACGTCGGAGAGCCTGATCGAACCGAGCCTGGCGCAATTGCGGTCGTTCGCGCCATCATTGGTGGCGAGTTGGCGTACGCGTCGCTCAATGAAGGGTACTACGACACACTGGAGTGCCTCGACTCTGCCTCATGTGTCCCCGGGATCCGTGGCCACGGTCCCTTCCTGGAACACCACTTGGCGGTAACACAGGAGCGACGTGGGTACGGCTTCGAGTTTCATGCAGGCCCGAGCGCTGAGCCCCGGTCTGACCGGCGCGTGTCTCACTCAGCGATGACGCGTTTCGCCGTTGTCGCGATTCCGTTGAATTCGACGCCGCAGCGTCATTCGTTCTGTGGTGACGATAGAGGATCGATCTACTTTACCGACGGCGGGGCTGTGCCCCGGGTTGAGGCCGGTCGGTGTCTCGATACACGGCACTCCGTTGCCGACGTCCGGCCGGCCGGTAGGTAAACTATCCTGCAACGTCGACGGCCGCATAACATCGCGATGGAGCCGACGGCGCCTGTTCAGATGTGAGCGCCACGGCTCATCGCGAACGGCGTTAGGTGGTCAGAGTATGTTGATGAAACGAATTCCTAAGGGCCTATCCTTGATCTGCGCGGTACTCGCGTTCTCGGCTATCGCGGTCGAAGCACAAATACCATCGATCCAGGAGCAGTTAGCTCTTGCGGAAGCGAAGTGGTCGACCAACAAACCAAAAACGTACGAATTCACTCTCAAGATTATTTGCTTCTGTGCACCAGCGCCACCGGGTTCTGAACCAATTGTGTTTCGCGTAAACAATGGTGCGGGATCACGCGCGGGTTTGCTTCGAACACGCTCACCCGAGGACTTAGAGAAGTACAGTACTGTAGAAAAGCAGTTTGCGTTCATTCGTGCAGCACTGAGAGAACAGCCGTATCGGGTGGAGATTGAATACGACCCCGATCTCGGTTATCCAAGACGCGTATACATTGATCCGAAACAATACACGGCAGACGAAGAGTATGGCTTTGCGATCGAAGCGTTCACCGCGCTGTCCCGGTAGCGAAGAGGTGTGTCTTGAATGGCCTAACCAAGCGCTGCACCCGACGAGCCGCGCGGGACCGTTTGAACGCTCAGCGAAAAGAGGCGGCTCGCGGGTGAGCGCCGATCGTTAGACCGCCTGCATGCCATAACCAAGAGTCTCGGAGAACACGATGGAGGCCAGCAACGAGAACGACGCCGTGTTTCGAGATGCCCTTCAAGGGCTCCACAATGGAGACTTTTCTCGGCTCGAGACGCTGTTCGACGATGAAGCGGGCCGCGGGCGTGCACGGATTGTCGACTGGTACGAAGAGGGCCGTTTCCGGACTGAAGAGAAGGCGTTGGCGGAAGCGCTGACGTGCGCATGCTTTCTCGGCCGGACCAGCGTGGCGACGTACTTGTTGACGCACGGCCTCGATCCATCGGGCGGCGCCGGCACTGGCCTGAACGCATTCCATTGGGCCGTGAACCGTGGGCAGTTGGAAACGGTGCGGTTGCTCATTCAATGGAAAGCTCCGCTCGAACCACGAAGCATGTACGGAGGCAATGTCCTCGACACAGCCGTCTGGTCGGCCATCAACGAACCGCGCCCGAATCATCTGCAGATCATCGAAGAGTTGCTGAAGGCCGGTGCCCGTCTGGAGGATGAAGTATGGCCCACTGGGCATGAACAAGTTGATGCGGTCTTAAAAGGCGCGGTCTAACATCGCGCTGGAGCCGTCGGCGCCGTGGCGTTTGTGGGCGCCGCGGCTCAGCGCGAAGCGTTAGCCGGGCGAGGACGATGAATGCCATCAACCCTCAGGCGTCGAGCCGACGGTGGCAGCGATCGGTCGATTCCGCTCTGGCGGTCATCGCGGTTGCGGTGCGGCTTGCAAGCTCCGCGCTTCAGGTGTCCTGTTGTGAACAGAGAGGGACGAGGGTTGTGAAAATGGTCCGGAGTTCCGACGCGTTTCATTTCCTCCTTGGCGAATGGGACATCGAGATGCTGGTCATGCCTGAGGGAGCCAGCGCTGGCCGTCGCGCGATTTCCAACGTGCACCACATCCTGGACGGCGCCGCGTTACTCGACGAGATTCGCCATCTGGACGCGTCAGGGCAGGTCAACTTTCGAGGGGCGAGCTTCCGCACCTACGTTCCCGACAGCGACCGGTGGTACGTGGTCTGGATGATGGCAAACGTGGAAGGCTACAGTGAGTTGCGCGCTGAAGTCGTCGATGGCGAGATCCGCACGACTGGCCAAGGCAGGGATCCTGGGGGTGAATTGGTGGAGCGGGGACGGTACTACGACATTGCCGCCGATGGCTACTCCTTTACCCTGGACCGGTCGTACGACGGTGGAAAGACGTGGATTTTGACTTTTGTCTCGTATCGGGCCGCCCGTCGCAGGGCTGAGAAGTGACGCCGGCTAACAAGCACCTGAATCTGTCGGTCCGTCCCGTTACGCGCGTTGCGTGCGCAACGCGCGCGCCAGGCCGGCCCGCAGGTTACGCGCAGCGTTAGCTGGACAAGGGATTTTCGTCAAGGA
>Ga0209057_1000585_pt1 | contig 32350 bp, 28 predicted proteins | sample GraSoiAngelo_146_FD_185903 | JGI IMG/M metagenome (GOLD analysis project Ga0209057, IMG submission 185903) | Grasslands soil microbial communities from the Angelo Coastal Reserve, California, USA - 14_1009_05_30cm (SPAdes) (version 2) | ecosystem: Environmental > Terrestrial > Soil > Grasslands ... | reverse complement strand
ATCATGGCGCGCTCAAAGCCACCAGGATCGACCTCGGCAACGCGCAAATCGTTTTCTCCGATGATAAAGGCGAGATGAAGGTGGAAAACGTGGATGGCAAAAAATTGCTGACCGCGAAAGATCCGCAGGGAAAACTGCTCTTTAGCGGACCGGTCGAGACGAAAGAGGATCGGGATAAAATGCCCGCGGATGTTCGTGAGCGTTACGAAAAATTGCAGCAAAATGATTTACCCGAGGTCGCGCCTGGAGCAGACGCCGACGAAGAGAATGAGGACGATGCCGACGAGGATGAGGACGCAGCGCAATTGACTGACACGGTTTGCGCGCCGCTGCGCGTTCAATGGTGCGTGGTTGCAAGCGAAGTTAAGGACCGCAACAAGGCAAGGCTGAAGCAAGCAAGCTAAACGTTGACGATCTTGGGCTGAGGAGAAACTCCGTCGAGCGCCTTAACCTGGCCTGGCCGGCCGCTCGGCGGAGTTTTCCTTTCTGTTAAATATTTTTCAAAGAGGCGCAGCGAGAATGCTGTAACGGGCTTCATGTTTCGCCTTCGGCGATTCATTTTGCCATCGTCTTCGGAGAAGCCGATCCAACTGAAGCTGGGCTTGTAATTAGCGCTAAAGGCGCAGCATTCAATCTCGAGCCTGAGGCATCGCCCCACGAATTCGAATTGCCGTGTAAATAAGGGCTGAAAGCGCGTTTCAATCGGGCGAGTCAATCGAACTCGGACTGGTGATGAATCGCGCTTTCAGCGCTGGCGTTTGGCCCTCGATAAACCCTGGGGCGTTGCCCCAGGCTCAAAGTGACATGGCGCCTTGGCGCTAAACACAAAGAAAGGTGGAACGCTTTGTCTTCACCGCGTTGGGCGAATAAATGCGGCTCTGCCGCTTGGCTTGTGATTCCTGCCACTTGCGCCATGGCATTTTCCTTGCCGCGTTAAATCCGCGCGCTATAACGAGAGCGCGTAATGATGCGGCTCTTTTTGCTCACAGCAGTCATTGCGCTTTCTTCTCCGCTGCATGCGCAAACGTTGTCGCCTTCTGCTTCGCCGTCTCTGGAGCAGCGCGTTGCCGACTTGGAAGCCTACGTGAATAATTCGGCACGCGGCGCCGATTCAACGAACGCTTCGGCAGCATCAAACATCTCGGGCCCTGGTCCTGCGAGCAATGCCTGGATGATGACCTGCGCGGCACTGGTACTTTTCATGACGCTGCCAGGACTCGCGCTTTTTTACGGTGGCCTCGTTCGCGCGAAGAATGTTCTTTCTGTACTGGCGCAGTGTCTCGGCATCGCCGGCTTAGTGACGATCCTCTGGTGGCTGGCGGGTTATTCCCTCGTTTTTTCCCGTGGCTCGCCGTTCATCGGCGGATTGAAGTTTGCATTTCTGAACGGTGTCGATGGGCGACCGAACGGTGATTATTCGTACTGGATCTCGCAGAATGTTTTCGCGATGTACCAACTGATGTTTGCAATTATCACCCCGGCATTAATCATCGGAGCGGTTGCGGAGCGGATGAAATTCGCGGCTGTGCTTGTTTTTGTCGGAGTCTGGATGTTTGCCGTCTATTTTCCAATCGCGCACATGGTCTGGGGAATCGATGGCTGGATGAACGGAGTTTGGAACCCTGTCGCGAAGATCACGGCGATCGATTTTGCTGGTGGAACAGTCGTCCACATGAGCTCCGGATGGTCGGCCCTGGTCTTGTGTATTCTTCTCGGGCACAGGCTCGGGTTTAGAAAAGAAATCATGGCGCCGCACAGCATGGTGCTTTGCATGGTGGGAACGGGTTTGCTGTGGGTGGGTTGGTACGGTTTCAATGCGGGAAGCGCTCTGGCGCCGGATGGAATCGCCGCGAACGCGTTCATGAGTACGACTCTTGCCACCGCGGTGGCTTCATTCACCTGGGCAATGCTCGAATACGCGTTGCGCGGCAAACCCAGTGTGCTCGGATTTTGTTCCGGTGCGGTGGGCGGATTGGTCGTAATCACACCGGCCTGCGGATACGTCGCACCGACCGGGGCAGTAATTATCGGAATTGCCGCGGGAATCGTCCCGTTTTTCGCCTGCACGAAATTGAAATCGTGGCTGGGCTATGACGATGCGCTTGATACTTTCGGGATCCACGCAGTGGGCGGGACGCTCGGCGCGTTCCTCACAGGCCTTCTCGCGACAGCCAATGTGAATCCAAATCTTTTATTAAGCGTCGCCGGATCGGCCAATCCTGCGACGCGAAATGGTCTTGCAAGGATGGTGGGGCACACCCTGTGGGTGGAACAATTAAAAGCAATCGGGATCACGATTGTGTTCGCGGTAGTAGGCAGCGCAATCATCGGTGCAATTGTCAGAGGCCTGATTGGTCTCCGGATCGCGCCCGAGATCGAGCGGCAGGGACTCGACATCAGTCAACACGGTGAAGAGGGCTATATTACTTCGTGATCCGAGATCTGTGATCTGTGATCCGTTGCCCGATTCTCGAATTAGGAAAATTGAATTACGCGATCTTTTGTGCGGGGTCCGTTAGCCAATGAACCAAGACAAGGAACATCTACAACTGCTTGCGATCTTTCATTACGTTGCCGCCGGGCTGGCCGCGATGTTATCCTTTTTCCCGCTCCTATATTCCGTGGTGGGTGGGTTCTTGCTTTATGCCGCGCACCATCCGGGCTCGGGTAACCAAGAACCGCCGCCGGCAGTCCTCGGTTGGGTTTTTATTGTTCTGGGCGCGCTCTTCTTTCTCGCTGGCGCGACGATGGCGATCTGTATTCTAATCGCTGGCCGATCGCTCGCGCTCTGCAAACGCTACTCGTTCGCCCTCGTGATGGCTTGCATCGAATGTCTCTTCATTCCCTTTGGAACAATTCTCGGCGTGTTTACCATTGTTGTACTTTCGCGCGAATCGGTGAAGGCCCTGTTTTTAACGGCGGAAACGCCAGGTTGAATCTCCACTTGGATTCTAAGGAGCAGGCGATGGAGATGCCGCTCTGATTCCTGCTTCAACCCAGCGCCCCGGCAGATGGCTTCCCGTGCCTCCACCGACCCATACGTAATGTGTGATTTGTTTTTGTGCTGAGGGGCGCAGATCGAAGTCGATACGCGAATTTTTCCCAGTCGCCTTTACGGTGATGGAGGCTTTTACTGTGCCGCTTGCGGTCAGACTCATTCTATAGACGCCTCTCGGCAACATGACAGTGTAATGGCCGCCGACATCCGTGCGGCTGGTAATCGGCGAGAGTTGTCCGCCTTTTTGCTCAAACCGGATTTCAGCGTCTTTGAGAAGACGGCCATCCGTGCCCACGACATTTCCTTCAATGGAGGAAGTCTGCGCTGACAGTGTCGCTGAACAAGCGAGCGCACCTGTGAACAGAAGACTGGCAACAAAGCACAGGGAAGTCACAAACCAACATTGCGCCAATGTTGAAGATGCCGCAATGTGGCGTCCCGTTAGAGCAGTGTGGCGCGGCGGCTCAACGGCCAGTGGTTCCCGACGGCGGCACCGCATTTAGCTGTGCGCGCCGTAGTGCTTCGGCGTTGCCTCTCTTGACATTCAAGGCGCCCGCGTCGGCACTTCCAGTCTCGTCAACTTCCACCCAGCGGCCTCCCACATGGCTTCCTGTCGTCGCTGGCATCCACACCATGTGCTTTCCGCTCTTTGCAGGTGCGCTTGCTTGCGAGGCCGACGCCGGTTTTAGGTCAAAATTCAGTTGCGTCGACTGATCGGCCTTGGTTTTCGTGTTAGTGATGGACGCCTTCGTCGCGCCGTTCACGACCAATGTCACGCGGTACACGCCCGCTGCCAGACCGTCGGAAACATAGCGACCGCTTCCATCCGTCTTAACCGTCTTGAACAGCGTTTTGCCATCTCTCGACTCGACTCGAACATCTGCACCCTTTATCGCTTGCCCTTTTGCATCCTTTACCAGGCCTTGAATAGCTGATTGGCCAGCCCAGGCAGTCGCAACGGAAAGAACAAACCCCATCAAACCTATTTGTAGTGATTTAGTAAACATAGTGATTCATTAGTTCCTACAGGAAACAAAAGGCGAAGTTCCACAAATAATCGCCGGACGACAGAAAAAAGCGGGCGAACTGTCGCTGTAGCCGCGCCTCTGGCCAGGCCAGTGCACACGGCTTACTGGGTCATGGCTACAAATTAGAAGCGCTTCCTTGGCGCGACGTACCTCCTACGGCCTCTGACATTGGCCGTCGCTTCGTCGTAGCCGTTTTCGAAATTACCAATTACGAATGGTGACTCTCTGAACGTTGAGGCGGGAATGCGCCTTTGCCCCGTCATCGACTTCGACCCAATTACCGCCGATATGGCTCCCGGTACGTGCTGGCACCCATACCATGTGCTTTCCGCCTTTTGCAATGTTGCCTGCTTGGGACGCTGGCTTGAGATCGAAATTCAGCTGCGTCGGTTGATTCGTCTTGGTCTGCGTGTTCATGATCGACGCTTTGACCGCGCCGTTCACAAGCAATGTTACCCGGTAAACGCCCGGTTGCAGTCCCTGTGAAATATAGCGGCCCTTTGGATCGGTCTTAGCTGTGCTGAATACCTGTTTACCGTCTCGCGATTCGATCCGAACGTCTGCGCCTTTAATCGGTTCGCCTTTTGCATCTTTGACAAATCCCTGAATGGACGGTGGCCCGTCCGCTGTAAATTTGTTCGTTCGCAGAACAGCTTCCAATGCGGGATGACGCACATTGGTAGTGAATCCCGTCTCTGGAGGCGCAGCGGTCACGCGAGTGTCCGGGCGGCGCCGGTCTGCCATCCGAACGTCTGCGCCTTTAATCGGTTCGCCTTTTGCATCTTTGACAAACCCCTGAATGGACGGTGGCCCGTCCGCTGTAATTTTGTTCGATCGCAGACCGGCTTCCAACGCGGGATTACGCACACTGGTAGTGAATCCCGTCCCTGGAGGCGCAACGGTCATGCGAGTGTCCAGGGGGTGCGGGTCGAAACCTCCCGGAGATGTGTAATCCGGAACTGTGAATGGATTTAATGCATTCTGTAGCGGCACGCTAATGCCGATACCGCTTACTCCTGTCGAATGAGTTACATCTGTGAAAAGTCGCTGTAGATAAAGGTCGTATGCGCCATTGCCGGCTTGTTCGTGAGCGGAAACCCGAACGCCGAGCTTGATCTTCAGCGCGTCAACGACAGACCGGGCGATTTCGTCTTGCAGTGCAAACGCGCCGTCCGATTCGCGGTCATAAGTTTCTGTCCAAACGCGAAAACCGTTTCGCGCGTCAATCAGTTCGGCTGTCACACGAACGCGGTTACCTTGGCGCTGCAAACTTCCTTCAAGCACATTTCCAACGTTGAGTTTTTCTCCAACCTCCTTTGTATTCTTTCCTTTCAATGAAAATGACGAAGTTCGGCCGGACACGCGCAAACCGTCAACCTGCACCAACGTATGGAGAATCTCCTCGCTTATGCCGTCACACAAATATTCCTGATCTTTCGTCTCGCTAGAATCGGTAAATGGTAGAACCGCAATACTCCTGTCTGGGGGATTAAACTGCGATGCTCGGAAGAGTTCGCTGCGAAATAACCAAACCGCAGCCGCGCCTAAAAGGAGACCGGCAGTTGCTGCTCCAACCAGTTTGGGATTACGGCGCGACCACCGCCAGATCCGCGCTGGAGCTGACACCGGGCGGGCGACGATTGGACGGCCGACGAGCCAACGTTCCAGATCAGCTGCGAGATCTCCGGCGGACTGATAGCGCGCCTTTGGATCACGTTCGAGACAGCGTGCGCAAATCGTCTCCAAATCCCGATCGAGCGATGGCGCCAGCGAGCGTAGTTTGGGAGCCTGCGTTTCAGACGCTTGGCGAATTACGGAAACCGGATTGGAACCCAGGAATGGTGGACGTCCGGCAAGCACGTTGAACAGAACTGCGCCGAGACTGTAAACATCGGCCGCTGGGGTAAAATCGGCGGCTGCACCATTAGCTTGCTCAGGGGCAATAAAACCTGCTGTTCCGAATGTAGTCAGCGATCTTGTAAGATCATTGTTCCCGTCCAGCAGCTTCGCCAAACCGAAATCGCTGACAAGTGGCTCGCCTCGATCGTTGATCAGGATGTTTCCCGGTTTGATATCGCGATGGAGCACTCCGCGGCTGTGGGCGTATTCGACAGCATGCGCGACTTTTGCCATGAGTTGCACGCACTTCCGCGGCTCATCGCGCAGAGAAGCCGCGTTCTCTTGCAAGCTTCCCTTGTCCGCGAACTTCATGCTGAAAAACGGCAGGCCGTCCTCGCTTTCGCTCACTTCATAAATCGGAAGGATGTTTGGATGATCCAAACTGGCTACCGCCTGTGCTTCTCGTCGGAAACGCTGCAGCGCTCCGTGTGAATCAGCGCGATAACTAAGCACGCGCTTTACCGCGACGATGCGCCGGGAATGTCGTTGCCTGGCGCGATAGATCACGCCCATGCCGCCGCAACCGATCTGCTCGAGAATTTCGTAATTGCCTAAGAACCAAGGCTTGTGCGGCGCGTCCACCTCGTCGAGTACGGTTTCATAAACCGCCTGAGATAGCTCGTCCCCGCCCTCCAATCCCTCGCACAGGAGGCAACTCACGCAAACTCCGGTGTCGAGTCGCATGGTTGCTCCACACTTCTCGCATTTTGCGTGCTCTTTGGTAGCGTTCGGAAGCGGATCGGAGCGTGAATCTGAATCTGTCATCGCAATTACTCGGTTGCTGTTGCGAGTGACGCACACAGGTAACGGATCTCGTCGTCCACGTCAGCAGGGTCTTCGACGGTTTGCGAGACTTCATCGCGCAGCAGACTGCGGTAACGTTGACGCATGTTGTGCAGCTGTCTTTTCACGACCGTTTCTGGCATTCCCAGTTTCCCAGATAGGTTAGCATAGGACAGTTCATCGCGTTCGTCTGTAAGATAGGACCTTAGTGCTTGGAAAAGCCAGAGCTTGCCTTTGCTCTCGCATTCTTCCCGCAGCCGTTGAAATGCGTGTTCCACAACCGCCGTTGCCCAAGTGAGGTCGAAGATGCGCTCCGGTGGCAACGAGTCGAGCGTTTGCGCCGAGGCGGGTAATTGCGAAAACTCTTCCGCTGCCCAATTGTCCCAGGGAATAAACTCCAGATCGCCGCCGCGTTTCCGGGCATGAGTTTTCTCCGCGGCGTTAATGAGAAAATTTTGGAGCGACCTCAGCAAGAGCGAGCGGAACCGCCCGCGGTTACGATCGGCATGGTGCAACCAATTCTTCCTCAGAATGGTCACAAAAAAATCCTGAGTGAGGTCCTGTGCGTCCTCAATTGAATGGCCGCGTGCCCGCACAAATGAGAAAATGGGCCGCCAATATGTCCGGCAAAGCTCGGCGAGCGCATCGCGAGCTCTTTGCTCCTCACCGCCCAATTTGGAGGCCGAAAGAATCAGGCTCCAGCGGGTAGTTACAAACTCGCGCGGTCTGTCTTCACCTTGGTCGCCAGCCTCCCCGTTCACGGGAGAACATTCCTCCAATCTGAAAAGAGGCGCAACGCTGCCTCGCTCAGTCTTACGGATTATTGTCATGCCGAGCGAAGTCGCCAGCCGCGCCGTAGCTTTAGCGAAGGTGGGAGGCATCTCACGATTTTCCTGGGAGCACACAAATGAGCTCACGTTTTCAAAACGTCGAACACGCAACGTTCAACGCCTAACTCCCAAAGTCTTCGCGATAAAGAAGGCCCAACGGGACTGCCGGCGGAGGGGCTCGAACCCACACGATCTTGCGATCACTGGATTTTGAGTCCAGCGCGTCTGCCAATTCCGCCACGCCGGCGATTGGAACGAAGCGGGACGATACGGCCTGGCAGCAGAAGCTCAACTATGCGGCGACCGTAGCAGGATGTTAAGTCGTTGAATCGTTAAACCGTTGAAGCGTCGAAACGCGTCGCTTCGAACCGGCCGCGATCCTCGCGCGGCGGGCCGAAATTTTTGCGCTATTCAAGATAGCGGCGAGACTTTATCGTCGTGGGGGTACCGGCTCGGTCAAATTGAAAATCTTTAGCGCTCCTACTAAGTTTGCGCTTTACGAATGTTGCGGGATTCTACGAGGCTCGTGAAATAAGTGAACGCAACGATCAAGGTCGAGCAGGACGAAGAAACAGGTGTATTCGTCGCGTCCTGGGACGATCCAAATGGCGGCGGGATCACAACACAGGCGGACACATTGGAAGAACTTTACCGCGCTGTCCCGGAAGCGATCCGCTGTCATTTTGCGAAGCGCACTGCACCTAGCAAGGTAGCCTTACATTTCGAGACTGATCCGGTGTTGCAGGTTGCGTGAAACTTCCGCGCGACGTTTCAGGCTCGCAGGCCCAAAGCGTTGGAACGGTTGCATAACAAAGCTGCGGAGCTCGTCGCTGCACAGCCTACGCCCCAGCAGGTCGCGCGGGCAAACGCGCAGGCCAGTCGGGATCACGAGGCGCATCGAGAAGTATACGCAGCAACCACTGCCCCAGACCTGGGCTTTCTGCTTCCGACAGCAGTCGTGATCACGATTATCGTCGGCGTGATTATTGCCAATCGTGACTGCTGTTGGCGCCAAGCGACGGCATGAGCTACGAGCCCGCTTGTTCGATCAGGCTCATGACTTTACCGACGCTGTCCAAAGAAATCGCGCTTTACCCGCTGTGCCGACAGACATCGTTCTGAGGGCTGGCGAAAGTGCTTTTTACTCAACTCCATCGATGTTGTACGAGACACGGGCAGTGCGAACCTACCAAGCAGGCCACACCGGGGGTGCGTGTTGCGAAAGGCGTTTATATTGCCGGGACAAGTGGCCGTTCCATAAGCACACAACAATGGGCGGCGCTAGACAGAGGACAACTCACAATCACAAACCAACGGTTGGTGTTTGTCGGAGGGAAAGAAGATCGGACTGTCCCACTGAAGAAAATTGTTTTCGTTAGGAGCAGTCTCACGGAAATTTTCGTTTCAGTTGAGGGTCGCCAGAAAACGATAGCTTTGGCTGTGCCCAACCCAATGATTGCAAAGTTTGTTATTGGGCCTTGTTCTCAAGTAGCCGACCCATCGAATCTTTCAGGCGACAAGCTCACAGTTACGTTCAAAGACTAATCTCCGCCAGCCTAGCGGCTCACCACTCAGTCGCACAGCGAAAAGATTATCGTGATGGCTTCCGCGACTGGCTGTAATCAAACGCTCGATTTTTTTGTTGAACTTGAAGCGGCGGTGCGCACTGGGCAGGCGTTGACTGCTGCTTAGCTAGGGACACTGGCCGTCCCGGCGTCGTTATACATGGCGAGGTAAGCGTGCACTACGACCATGATTGCTACTGCAACAATCAAAACCACCAGCGTCGGGCTAGCCATTTTAAGTACGACGTCCCTTCGTTTTGCTCCTTATTTGTACGCCGCTGCTGCCTTCAGTGGCCGTGACACTGGCGGCCCCATGATTCTGGCATTTGGCAAATTGAAGCGCTTACTGCGGGCCTACAGAAAGTGAGCGCACAGCTTCAGTGAGCAAGCCCGCACCGCGAACCGTCCGGAACAATCGGTAAAGCTGCTGAGCACAAGCAGATGCGCCCCACCCAACACCGCAACCCAAAATTGCGCTACGGTTCTTTGAACTCGCCCGCGTGCTCGTGCGTTTCAATTACGTTGCCCGCTGAATCGTAAACGCGAATCACAGGATCATGCGACCGGCTGAAAGCTTTGCCTAGCCGATTGTATTCCTGATTGCATCCGGCTCACCGTACCACACGCGACCGAATGGTAGCGCATCGGAGATGCAGATCGACGCCCGCCTAAAGATTAGAAACGAGCTGCCGTTCTGTGCCGCAGACGTTGCGTCAAGCTGACGTAACACCGGCCCGAACTACGGCCTTTAGAAGGATCCTCACAACCGCGATCTCATCGCGAGGAAGCCACAGTTGCTTTCGGATGCTATTGAACGCGCGGTACGTTAGCAAAACTGCTTCCCGAGGGTCATCAGTCAGTCCAGAAGCGAAGTTGTAAACAGCGGGATAATGACGAGCGACCAAACTATCAAAACGCCCGAGGTTCGTTTTGATCGACGGGTTTCGTTTTTCGTTTGGTTCTTGCGGGAGGCGGTGCAGAACATGGCTGCTCTGGCTGGGCGGTCGTTTCATTTGTGGGGGGTCCTTTCATTTATCAGTTAGTTCTACGGAATTGCCGAAGCGGAGTTCCCTCGGATAGCGCGCGCGTTCACACCAATGCGTGATTGCAATATAGGCCTTGGTGACAAAACTCGCCGCGTTGGCTCTGGCGGAGCAGGCGATAGCGATGATCCCAATCGAGAAAGACGCATCGATGGTCCTGGTGCGCTCGGCCCGGCAGCGAATAATCGAGAATTTTCAAAGCCAAGATGCAGAGGTATTCCGTTTTCATTAGGTGGTGATGACGGGTTTGGATGTGGTGGTGCGGAGAGGCGGGTTCTCCGGAAAACCTGTGCTAAAAGTGGACACCGCGCCGAGGCAGTCCCCGTGAACCCCGGCGCCCGCCATCGCCAGTGCGATCAAGGATCACCGTAAACATGTGCAGGATTTGCGATGGGCATCGGGACTGTCTGTTCTCGGCTGTCCGATTACTCAAAAGCGATTTTCGCGCGATCTGCATACGGATGATGGCGGCGGTAATTTTCTCGACGATTTGCAGGATCTAATGAATAATCTGCAAGGTCAGAATAGTTGGCCTTCTGATGCGCATTTGTTCCGTATGGTGCCTTGTGGCTGCGGAGGCCGAGCTAACCTACCCGGAAATGTCGCCTATGGGGACACGTGGGCCTCAGAGAACGGGCCTGTACCAGCCAGGAATTTTGAAAGTTATGGGAACATTTGGGGTCAAGAGATTGCGCACAACTTCGGACGCTATCATGCTGGCAATTCGCATAACGAGCAGCCCCCTCCTGACCTGAGCTTCCCTTACGCACATGGAAGCATCGGAGAACCCGGCCTCGCAATCAGCACCGAGTGGTGGAATGGCTCGCCTTTTCTTATTGCTCCAGGCGTCCCTTCGCCCAGTGGAAGGTATCCTCATCCGCATGATTTCATGTCTTACGGCAGCGTCAACGACTTGGCGGAGCACACCTTTGGCTGGGTTTCTCCTTACACATATGGGGCACTTTTCCAGTCCTTTCCAGGAACTAGCCCGGACTGCCACCCCAGGGCGATCGACAAGCACGGAGAAGGTTGTTATCACAGGACGTGCTGTGGAAGCCCGGTACGCAGGCTATCGTACTCAGAAGCAAGAAGGGAGTTCTTGCCGAGCGAAGAGTCAGCCAGCATAAGCCGTGGGTTCGCCTTACCAGCCCACGGGGCGGCGAAACTTGGGGTCCAAGGGCGACTATCACCTGGGAGGCGGGCGATGAGGATCACGCCCCATTGACTTTCACCGTTCTCTACAACAATGGGCTAGACCAGAATTGGTTGCCGATTGCTAACAGTGTGACCAAGCTATCCGCTTCTGTGGATGCCGCGCTACTACCCGGCTCGATGAAGGCGCGAGTCCGCGTGAGAGTCACCGACGGAGTGAACACGACTGAGGCCGAGTCCAAGGGAACATTCAGCGTGCCCGAGAAAAACCGCTTGTGGCGATTCTTGGACCATTCAATGGGCAAGTACTCGCTCCGGATAGCAGTGTGCAGTTCGTCGGAGCCGCCTATGATCCGGAAGACGGTATGCTTCCCGGCACAAGTTTGACATGGAACTCAGACCGCGAAGGATTGATGGGGCACGGGCAACACCTAAAAATGCGAGCCATGTCCCGCGGAGCACACGTTGTCACGCTTACTGCCACTGACAAAAAGGGAAATTCGGCGAGTGCGCGCGTCAATGTGGTAATCGGGCGGGATCGGTTGCCCAGCTCCATGCTTCCAAACTCGCCGTTCCCGCCGGGTCATCGCTCGCCGCAGCCGCGGCATTGAATCACCGGTTGCAAATTTATAGCAAACTAGGCTTCGCATTGTCGAGGGGAACGTTCGTTCGCGGCTCTCGTTCAAAGTGATGTCGTGACTGGTGGCGGGAATAGTTGAAACGCGCGCCTTAATCATTTGGGCTTTGCGCTGTTTCACGGCTTGAAAATCGTGGCACAGCTGGCCACGCAGATTTCTACGGAAACTGGGAGGCAGGTTCCAAAAAATAAACCTAGAAATTTTGCTTGACAGAACGGCACCATTTGTGCCACAAGTTGTCCCCCCTTGCGTCATGAGCGTTGCGAAGACCATCGATTTCTTATGTGACCAGCATCACGACGAATCGCAGCGGAAAAAAGCAAAAACTCGTACGGCAAAAAAACGAAAGTGGACAGAAAACGGCGAGACAGAATAAGCCGACAGCTGAAAGCTACCACTCTACCAATCGACAATCTGATCCAGCGCTCGTTGCATCCCGCAGTCACGACAGTTCTGATCCTATTCGTTCTCGCTTGTTTTGCTGTAGCGCAAGAAGCACCAGTGACAACGCCGACGCCAAGTCCTTGCGAGACTTTGATTCCAAGCGGCGTATTCGATTTAGTCGGTTTCGGTCGCCAGGTAAAAATATCCGCGCTAACTAACCCTGACGTTGATGGCATTTCAGTTCATGAGAAATGGTGGCATTTGGAACCGAGCGAAGGCGTTTACGACTGGTCAACATTGGATGCCTATGTTGCGCGAATCACTCCATATGGAAAGAACATACTCATCCGCATTGGGACAATGGGCGGGCGACATTCCCTCGGCGGCAATATGCCGGACTGGGTAATGGACGCCGTTGGCGCAAACACGATCACCTATTATGACAGCGGTGGGGTTTTAAGAACTATTCCGCTTTTCTGGGATCAAACTTATCTCGACAAGAAAAAAGCCATGATCGCGGCAATTGGCGCTCGTTACTCAGGCAATCCCTTAGTAAAAGTGGCGACCGCCAGCTTTGCCAACCGCCACAGCGAAGATTGGAGCGTGCCGGACTCAACGCAAATTGACGGAATTCCGCCTGCTGGCTCGTCGGAAGCGAGTCGAATGCTCGCGGCAGGATACACGCATCAGAAGATGGTAGACGCTGGAACGCAAATAATGGACGCAGCCATGGCCGCCTGGCCAAATCAGGTGATCTACTTAGCCATCGGACGGATCGATCGGCCATTGGAACAAGACCCGGATTCGGTAGCGCGCGACGTTCGGGACGCGACTCGGTCAAGATGGGGCGTGAACCGGCTTGTCATCGGAAAAGAAATAATCTCAAACGTCATGCCGTTTGCACCGCCAGACCCAACGAGTGCTTGGGAATTGTTCTATGAATCAGGGCCTGCCATCGCCGGACAAAATCTGTCGGCTTGCTACGGAGACCCTCATTGCCAAATGAATGGCGGCAATTGCAACGGTCTGACCGCCGACCAAATTTTGCGCGGAACCGTGGATCATTTCGTGAGCTACGGCGGCAAATGGCTTGAGATTTACGACGATGACGTAACCAATTTGCTAAGCGCGATTCATTACGCACATCAGCAACTCTTCATCCCATGTCCTACACCAACACCTTCGCAAACCGCCACACCTACTACAACGCCAACGGCGACAGCTACAGCTACAGCCACGGCCACGGCCACGCCTACACCGACCGCGACGGCGACGCCGATTCCAACTCAAACGCCAACACCGACTCCAACGCCCGCACCAACACCGACTCCGACGCCAACGGCGACAGCTACGGTGACGCCGACAGCGACACCTAGGCCGACTGCGACTGCAACCGCAACTCCGACATCGACGCCAGCGCCAACGCCAACAGCAACGGCCACAGCTTCGCCTTCACCGACGCCGCGACCGCGTCCAACGCCAAGACTTCGGCCTACTCCCGCACCGCGACCGCTGTAGCGCCGCCGCGGCGATACCCGACTGTATGCGACTAAGGCTTAGCATCAGTGAACAAGGAAAGCGCGTCGGACTACGGCAAACTTTTCACTGTTTCCGAGCGCGATGACACAGGCCTCTAAAAGGCGTGTAGGCATTCCGTTATGCTGAGCGATGAAATATAGACCAATGATATGATCCGGATTGAAGAAGGTGGCAAGAGAATCAGCGGTTGTTAAAGCTTCGGGACTTCGCGCAGAAAGAACTCACTGAATGCGTCCGCCAGTGTTTGCAAGCGACTTGTCGAAGCGGATTCGCATCTTGTTGGCGGCGATGAAATACCGATGCAATGTGGCGAGCGGTTCCCCAAAACCCAAAAATCGACGCCGCGTTTGCCTTCGGACTGTTTACTCATTTATCGTCATCCTGAGCGCGAGAAAACAGCCTGTTTTCGAGAGTTATTCGGCAACTGTGTGGCAACGATTGGCCGCTTTTATCGTGCCACCACGGATATGAAACCGTGCGAATCGCAAGAACTACCCACGCTTTTTAGAGCGCGGGAGAGGTCTCTGTTCTTTGGCCGGAACGCCATTTCCTGTACTGCCATACTTTGAGCGCGAGGAGCCGTTTATATGCTTATCGTTTACCAAGCGCCCTTCATCAGCATCGATGAATTGAAACATTGTCTGGATCTCCGACCTGGAAACCATGGCTTCTTTTTTTTTCTCGCTTTCCAGCGTCTCGGAAAGTTCGTCATTCCAGCCTCGTTTTCGCATGAATTCATTCCACATATAAATCTCACCCTCGGACGGTCGATGTCCCATCCCAAAACACGACTGCAAAATTGCCGCGTCGTTGAGGCCGTGGTTCACGTACTCGACTACTAGCTCGTATCTAACTCGGAGAAAGGTTGCGCATTTTTCGTCAAAACCTTTTCCAAGGTTCACTTCATATTCGAGAGGCAATTCTCCTTTGTCATGGCGACGGATTTTGTCCAGCATTCGGCCGAAATAAAACAAGCCGCCCACCTTGTCGTAGGGACTACGAAGACCCAAGTCTCTCACACGACAGTCCATTTCCACGAACCCCCCCGGATTTATTGCAAGTTATTAACAGTTCTTCACAAACCGTTGCAAGACTATTTTTCAGCCGCAATTTTCTAGACGCGGGCGGGTCAGGAAGCGGACCACAACTGGTTCCGCCGGATCGGCCGAAAAAGGAATCTAAGGTTTCGTCTAAAACAATGGATGCGCCCGCACGCCGCGACAAAAAACTGAATCACGGCTCTTTGAACTCGCCTGCGTGCTCGAGCGTTTCGATCACGTTGCCCGCTGAATCGTAAACGCGGATCACGGCATCATGTGACCGGCTGCGAAACTTGGCGCGCTCGCGGATGACAGCAGCGCCGATGCCGCTGGAATGATTCGGTACGCAGCGGGACTTGACTTTGGCCACAAGCCCCGAAGCGAACGTCAGGCCGGGAGTGACTTCCCCATCGCGACCTTTGCGCTGCCAAGAAATGTCGCATTCTCATCAACCATCAGGCGGGGCGCTTCGATGTCACCACGCAACGTGCAACCCGCCTGGAGCTCGCAGCGTTCAGTCACAAAAATATTGCCCTCCACCGTCCCTCGCACCTTCACCGATCTCGTCCTGATCTCACCGCGTATGCTCGCGTGCTCCCCAATCGTGAGCGTTCCGGTGGAATCGATTGTGCCCTCCACCTCGCCGTCGATGAACAGCCCGTTCTGGAATTTGACCGACCCCTTGATCGAAACTCCGCGCGAGAGAAAAGCGCCGGATTGCGTTGGCATGAAAGTGCGGTTGGATGGCCTTGGGACGACAGATGGGTCTGGCCGATTCGTTTGCAGGGGTTCGGTGCCTCTACGAGGAGAAAAGCGACTAAAAGGCTGCATGGCGAAAATTGTGCCGAATTATTTAGCAAATAGGAAGCGGAATCGTTCGATCGAGAACGCTCGGGGTAGCTACTGGCTCGACCCACTAGGGGCCCGAGAAACCGATCGGAGCTCCTTCAGGTGCTCGGACGAGGGCGACGGTGACGCCCTGATAAAACTTCTTACTCTCTGAACTCGCCTTGGGCGTAGCCAGTTCGTTCGCCTTCTCCTCGCCGATAGCTTGGCGACTGTTGACACCATGTTGACCGTACCACAGCCGTTTCTGTTCTTTTCTGGTCGCTCATGTTCGCAACCGTGCGAGGGAGCGAATGTGCCACGAGGGGCAGACACTAGATTTTGAGTCCAACGCGTCCGCCAATTCCGCACGCCGGCTTTGTAACATAGGCATCTGGCCTGTAAGTCGCGCGGGCTTCGCAGCCTGCGCGCGCTAACTTCCGATAAATTCGAGCATTTGCAAACCGCGAGGTGGCCCGAGAATTTCGCGAAGAATCATTGCGTCGCGCAAACCGGACGTCGATGCAAGCAACGTGGCGATGTCTGTTCTTCGTTCCTCTGCTTTAGTAATTGTCGGCGTCACTCCCGCGTAAGTTTTCGCGGGCGCTTTGAAGATCGGCTGCGGCGCAATCGGGAACGGTGCTTCGTGAACTTCGTAGGCAGGTGGAACCATCTTCTCCGCGCCACTGACAGTCCGCGATGGAGGAATTTCTTTCGTGATTATCTCGCGCTTACGCGACCTTTCTCGTCTTAGTTGCGAAAATGGTGAAATTGGCGGCTGCACCGGTGCAAGTGGGCGGAGCGGAGTGTCTGTCCGAGGCATCACGGGCGGCGGCGGTCTTGAGGTTGGAGGTTGGCCAAGGGCTTCCAATAATTTGCGAATCCGGTCTTCGTCTGACTCAGCCGGCGCGCGTCGCATTGGCGTAGGCGTTCTGGGAGTCGGCGTCGATGTTGTCTTTGTCTGATCTTTGCCTGTTTTGCCTGCTGTCTTCGCCAGGAACTGGAACAAGAGGGCGACCGCGATAAGCAAGAGGAAAAGCAGACTATCGAGATGCGCTGCAATCACTGGTTGTCGTTGAATCGTTAAAAGAGTTAGATCGTTACATCGGGCAGATTTCCGATTCACGATTCACAGATCACGAATCACGTTCCCTCAGCTCGCGGTTTTTCGCCGCCTGCAATTGATTCGCGCATCGATGTATCCGCCTGCACGTTTTTCATCCGGACGTAATCCATTACGCCAAGGTTACCCGAGCGAAACGCGTCTGCCATTGCCTGGGGAACGAGCGATTCGGCTTCCACCACTTTGGCTCGCATCTCCTGGGTCCTGGCCCGCATCTCTTGCTCGACAGCCACGGCGGCCGCACGGCGCACTTCGGCTTTCGCTTGGGCAACACGCTTGTCGGCCTCGGCTTGTTCGGTCTGTAATTTCGCGCCGATATTATCGCCGACATCGACATCGGCGATATCGATCGAGAGAATTTCAAACGCAGTGTTGCTATCGAGACCTTTGGCCAGCACTGTCTTGGAAATGCGATCCGGATTCTCAAGCACTTCCTTGTAGGAATGAGCTGAGCCGATTGCGCTCACAATGCCTTCGCCCACGCGCGCGATGATCGTTTCTTCAGTTGCGCCACCTACGAACCGATCGAGATGTGAACGTACGGTAACACGCGCTTTGACCTTCACGCCGATACCGTCTTGTGCGACTCCGTCAATCGTCGTGCGGCCCATGTTTGGGCTCGGAGCGTCGATCACCTTCGGATTGATGCTCGTGCGCACCGCTTCCAAAACCGTCTTGCCAGTTCCCTTGGTGGCAAGGTCGATGGCACAGGCTCGGTTGAAATCGAGCGTAATGCCTGCCTTATCCGCAGCAATTAGGGCGAGGACGACATGGCTCACATCGCCCCCTGCCAGGTAGTGAGCTTCCAAGGGATCACTCCGAACATCCAGACCCGCTTTCACTGCCGTGATGCGATTGTCTACGATTAAACCAACCGGCACTTTCCGCAGCCTCATTCCAACCATCTTACCCAGACTCACTGGCGCATTTGCGATCCGTGCCCGAAGCCAGAGACCAAAAAAGTTGAAAAGAACAACCGCCAGCACGAACGCGAACAGCGCTAGCACTGCGATGCCGACAAGATAAAGCGATTCCATATTGCTGCGGAGATTATCGAAACCGAAACAACGCGGAAAGTTCTAATTAGGTGAGGTGTGGAACGCCGCATTGTGGCGGCGTGTGTTCAGCGCCAAGGGCGCGGTATTCATTGGCAGCCTGGGGCAGCGCCCCGGGAAAATAGGACGTTCCAAAGTGGAGCGCTGAAAGCGCGATTCACTCCAAGAGCATGGGTCTATTAACGTGATCTGGTGAACTGAGTCGCGCTTTCAGCGTTCGTTGACAAACACGACCCAGCTCCCTGGGGCGATGCCCCAGGCTGGAATGAGAAGCGCCTTTGGCGTTAAAGAATGCGAAACAACGTGCAAGGGGACGGCGAAGCAAATACCTGCGGCGTCCCCCGACAGCGCAGCGCGCTGTCCGTAGCGTAAGGAAAAGAATAGCGACTTTTTTGCTCGCTTTACGGCGCGCTTTTCAATAAAACCGCAATTCCCATGATTTCGCTTTTGCTAGGGGCGCGTTAGATATCTCGACATTTACTCCAATGCACACGCTTCAAGAGTGGCAGGTGTGGTATCAGTCGGCTAACGTCACAGGATTCGAGGAACCGCTACTCGAAGCGTGGGACAATCGGTTAGCCGCGCAGAATGTTTACTTTGATGCGTGCGTTGCTAAGCACGTTGGCCACAGACACGTTGCTGTGAAAAACGTCGCGTTTCTTCGAATTGATCAAGGATTGGCGAAGCCTGCGATAGAAAAGGCCGTGGCCGCGTTTATCCGGGAAAGCTCCTGGCCCGCTCTGACACACCGTGAGCATTTGCATTTGATCGTCCGCATTCAGCTCGCTCGAAAAGTAGTAGCAGCTATTCGGCAGGGCACGCCTCAGGGTATGGTTCTTAAGAGTCTAATGCCCGATCTTGGAAATCGTGAGCACGCCATCCGCTGGTTCCTTGTGGATCTTTGGAATTTGGGAGGAAAAGCGTTTCTCGCCGCGATGGCTCGTGATTCCTTGGGAAAGCCACCGGAATCCCTAACCGACAAAAGCCAGGTCGAAGAGCTGGCTAGCGAGCGAACAAGTTGACCTCGCTGTTTGGTGCTCGGGGCGGGACTTGAACCCGCATGCCTTTCGGCATACGCCCCTCAAACGTACGTGTCTGCCATTCCACCACCCGAGCATTGAGAAAGTGAATCGTGAACGGTAAATGGCGGAGAAAGGCTCGCAAGCGCTTTGTCGCGCAGGTGTTTTACGTTTGCTCATGCTCGTAATCGAAAATTGAGAGCAAGCGTCACCGAGTGCGCAGCATTGACCAGGAGAATGAAACCATTGCGATTCACAGCTAAGCTTCGAGCACCCGCCTTCGGTCGCCGCGGCGAGCTACGGCGTGGCAATCGAGCATGAGTACGAGCATGACCAAGAGTGAGACCGAAGAATGGATCAAAATCGACTTGCACATTCATACACTCGACGACCCCAAAGACGCGGTGGATTATTCCGCACACCAGTTGCTCGAACGCGCGCGCACACTTGGTTTTCGTGTTCTTGCGATCACCTTGCACGATGCAGTCTTTGGTCGACAGGAAGTGTTCGCAGATGCCGCGGCGATGGGGATTTTGCTTATGCCTGCAGCAGAGATGCGTCTGCAGGGCGCAGATGTCATCGTGCTCAATGTGACCGCCGAAGAAATGGCGGAACTGAAGAGCTTTGATGACCTGCGTCGGCTCCGGGCGCAGCGCGGCGACTCAATTTTTACGATTGCGCCACACCCTTTTTATCACTTTGGCGGCTCGATTGGATCGCGATTACTTCGAGAAATAGATTGCTTCGACGCGATCGAGTTTTGCCATTTTCACATCGGCCTGTTTAATCCGAATCGCCGCGCGAAAAGGGTAGCGTCGCGCTTTAACAAGCCATTAATCGCCACGTCCGACGCGCATCGGTTGCACGCGTTTGGCCGCCATTACACGAGTATTCCCAAGCCCTCTGCCCTGACCGTCGAAAATATTTTTGCCGCCTTGCGCAGTGGCCCGCTGCGCCTAACGAGTCCTGCGTGCAGTCTTACCGATCTTATGAGCGCGATCTATTTTGTTTTCCTTGCGCATCCATTTCGAGTGCGTAGGAAGCTCGCGGCTTCCAAGGGACAATCGACAGGCTCCTAAGGCGATTCAGGTGACAGGTCGTAAATCGCGCCCCAGTCGCCCGAGGCTATGCGCCGGGCGGTCGTTTCCCATGGTTGAGTACTCCCTTGATAATTCGCCGTTTCATCGCGACCCCAGAAAATGTAGCGGACGCCCAGGACCTTAGCAGCTTCGCGCCAGTTGGGCGCTCCACGCATTAAGGAGGCTAACTCCCTATTGGGTTTGTCATAATCGAATCCTTCCGTCCACAGATGGCCTGGATATCCCAGAACGACTTTACGGCCTTGAAGCAAGAGCGGATGATTGTAGGTCGGGTAGGCAGCGAAACGAGCCTCAACGGGCAAAGGTCGAACCGCCGTGCCGATCGCATCGAGTCTCGCGCGGTCCATCAATCCAAAACCTGGGTGCCCGGCAGCCAACCCGCCCAGCAACGTGATAAAACCCGAAGCGAAGAGTGCAATGCAGGTAACTGCTCGTTCCGGAAACGCCCAGCGCCCAATCAAATCACTCCACAAAAATGGGAGAATGAGAAAGTAACCCCAAACCATCAGCTTGAGATTATCCCAGTCCCACGGCGCGGTTTGAACGAAGTACCCGATGGCAAAGATCACAACCGCGGGCAGCACGAACGCGACATCCGCGGGCGGTTTCGTACCCCAGCGCCAGCCGGCTTTCCAAGCGCGCCAGCCACATAGCGCTATCAACGCCAGCGCCATCAGAACCCATAAGCCAAAGTTCGTTAGCCAGAACTGAAAGAACGGTGCGATCACTCCGTTCCACGTCTTTTGCAACAGTGAGCCGAACGCCGTGGCAGATCCAAAATTTGCAGCGCCACCCATCCGAAAGAAGGGAGCGCCGAAGTCCGCCGAATCTTGCACCCAGCCGGGGTGCCATTTCACCATTGATTTCGCATGGAACTGGTCGGTAACCAGCCAGACGAAAAACGTTGCAGGAATTAAAGCAGCACTGAGCAGCGTAATAGCGTGTCTGCGTATCGGTGCTTCACTGAAGATTTTGGGCCACGTTAGCCGCTCAAAGAAAAGCCCGACAACGAGCACGATCGTCAGCGCGATAAAGGTATGGACGTGAAAAAGGGGCATCGATGCGTAAAGGGATAGTTCGACCCAGAAGGGCAGGGGACCCTTGCTGTTGGTGCGGGCATTGACTGCGCTCGCTTGACCGACATCATTAGCCGCAACCGGAAGTCGACCTTCGGAGTCATCCCCTTTTGCTCCAGCCTTCGCAGCCGCTTCAGCTGAGGCGGCGTCTGGTGCGGACAAGCCCCGACGGGTCGGGACCATGGGAGTCTCACGAAAATATTTCTGCCGCCAATGCCAGAGCAGAATCAGTGCTGCCGGGATTGCGTAAAGCCATCCGCGCTGAGTCACGAACATGGACAAGGCAATGCTTTTCCACGCGATGGGCCGGTGGAGGATATCTGCTTGCGTCCCTTGATAGTCCAAAAACTTCAGCGTCTTCAAAAATTGGAAGCCGGCTATTCCGCCATTGAACAAAAAGCCTGCTACACCGAAAGTGCCACCCCATCGGAAAAAGGCATAAAATGTTGCGAGCGACGCAAGCAATCCAGTCCAAACCAGTCCACGCATTAGATCGACGTGAACAAGGCAAAGCAAAGCGTTGAACAAATCGATCCCAGCCGGATACCTTAGTTTGCTAAAGGCGTAGATCGGGTTGTCCGGCCAAAGGTGGACGCCATTCGCGAAATTCCTGATCAAGGTGATGTGGAGCGAGAGGTCACCCAGGTTATTTGGGGATTGAATTTTCCACTCTCCACCGTCGATGTAGAGCAGCCAGCAAAACGATCGCACGGCAAACAAAGCGAAAAATGCGGCCACCACCCAGAACCAGAATTTTCTGTAGCGCACTGTAGGCTTGGAAGACTTTGCCCCAGAACCACCTCTTTTATCAGGGTCAGAAGTTCCCAGCCAGGCAGCCACGGCAAAGGCAAGACCGCATAACAGCGCAAGAGCCGCGCTCAATGCATTTAGGCCGTGACCGACTATTCCCAGAAGAAGACCGCAAACAACCGACAAATTGACAAAGGTTAGACCCGCCGAAAGCCACTTCATCGAAAATGAGCGTTGCCTAGCCTGGTCCTTTGCCGACAAAGTCCGGCGCTTTGCCCGGGAAAAATCCTTTAAAGATCTCGGCCTTGAAGTAAAGCTTCGACGGATCCTGATAGTTACGAATGGTAACCATGTCGGTGTAATACGTCCCTTTCAACTTCGATTCGACCTGTTTGATTTTGTCTTGCTGCACCAGAAGAAAATCACCGTCAAGATTCGCTGGCATGTTTCCTCCTTCGTAGTAGCCGACCCGATCGAAGTCTCCGAGCATCCACGGAAGCGGATAAGTGCTGGTGCGAATGAGGTGGCCAGTCAAGTGATAGTAGGCCGGATTCCGTTTAGCCAATGTAAGAAGCGGGTTAGTTAGTTTAAAGATGTCATTGTAGGTCTGGACATACGCGTACGGCTCATCGGGCGAGCTGCAGCGGAAGTAGTTTAGCCAAATGCATGAGCCAAGCGAAATGCACAAAAGGACACCTATGGCGCGATACGCGATCTTCAAATTTTTTGGACGAACGAGCAGAACCGCCGCGCCAAAGATAAAAAGAAACGGCCATCCGAAACTGATAATGCACCAAGGCGTTTTGTATTTGACGTAACTATACACAAACAAGGTTCCCACCCCGTAGATTGCCAGATAACGCAGAATGAGATTCTTAAACTTTTGGCAAAACACGCAAAGAATTAATCCGGCCAGCATTGGCAGTTCGTAGCCGAGAAAATCAGCCCGCCCGCCTTCCAACGATGGCCCCATCAATTTCAACCAATAATCCCACGGTTTTTCATGGCCATGACCGGCGGCGCCAGTCTCCGTCCAGGCCTTAAATGCTTGATAAAGACCTTTAACGCCATTCCAGTTAAGAAACGTTCCCGAATAGAAAAACACGATCGCGGCGGCGCCCACACCGAGGACCATCGCAAGATCGATGTACGTCCATGTTTGCTTCACTGGTTTGGCGTCGGGAACACGGCTCAGCGCGTAGGAAGCCATTAGAACTGGAATGGCAATCACCGCGCAGGCCAGGTGAATCGCGTAGGTTTCCTTGGTCAGAATCATGCCGGCTGTTCCCATCCCTGCATACCATAGGTAATTCACCCTTCCGGATTTCCAAAGGCCGAGGAGGCCCAGGATAAACATCATCGAGAAGAATTGCAGCCATACTTCGTGGATGGCGTATCGCCCGTAGAAAACAAATCCGGGGGAAACCGCCATGGCCAACGCGGCTATTCGACTCACGTTTCGCCCGACTAATGGCTCGAACTTTAAAGTCAGCCAAACGCAACCAATGCTCACCAGTACAACAGGCAGCCGCAGTGCCCAGAGGCTCCGGCCAAGCAAACTTTCTGACAGCAGCAGGACGTAGAAATGCAGCGGGCCGTGGTAATTCGTCGGATCGTATCTGTAAAATCCGTTATGCATCACCTGATCCACGAACCAGCCATTGATGCCTTCATCGAAATGGGGCGGCTTCATACCCAGCAGAACAAGACGCAGGAGCGCTGCCAGCCCTAGGATTAACCAGGGAGTCCAACCAGTCTCTGCCAGCCGGGCCTTCCACGCTTCCAGGTGATCGCGCAGACCCGCGACCGCAGGAGAATATTCTGCTGGCGCGCCGCCTTCGGCGCTGCTAGTACGCGCTGCCATGCGCATCCTTGTCACTGGTGGCTGTGGATTCATCGGGAGCAATTTTATTCGGTATATTTTACAACATTACAAGCCCGCGTACGTGACCAACGTCGACGTCCTCACTTACGCGGGCAACCTCGCCAATCTGAATGGCGTGGTCGAAGAACATGGCGAACGCTACGAATTTTTCAAAGCCGATATCGCGAACGCCGATCAAATGGACGCGCTCATGACCGAGCATCAGTTCTATGCGGTTATCAATTTCGCAGCTGAATCGCACGTGGACCGCAGCATCAACGATCCGCTCAATTTCATTCACACAAATGTCATCGGCACAAGCGTCCTGCTCGATTGCGCACGCCGGCACGGCGTCCAGCGCTTTGTTCAAGTCTCGACTGATGAAGTCTATGGCTCGCTTGGCCCTGCGGGCAGATTCACCGAACAATCGCCGCTCGATCCAAGTTCGCCCTATTCGGCGAGCAAAGCCGGTGCCGATCTGCTCGCGCTTGCCTGTTTCAAGACCTACCGCCAGGAAGTGCTGGTGACACGTTGTTCGAACAACTACGGGCCATATCAGTTTCCCGAAAAACTGATTCCCCTCATGATTATCAAGGCGCTGCGTGACGAACCACTGCCGGTTTATGGTGACGGCTTGAATGTGCGCGATTGGATCCATGTCACAGATCATTGCGCCGCCATCGTTGCCGCACTTTTCGAGGGCAAACCTGGCCAGATCTATAATTTCGGCGGCGACGGGGAGACGGTGAACATCGATCTTGTAAAAATGATTCTTGATAAACTGGGCAAGCCGCACAGCCTGATTTCATTTGTGACCGACAGACTGGGGCATGACCGCCGGTACGCGATTGACTCGTCGTTTGCGGAGCGCGAGCTGAACTGGAAACCGCGCCACAATTTCAAGGAAGGCCTCGACGAAACGATCCACTGGTACGTCGAGAACCCGTCGTGGTGGCAACCTTTGCTTGAACGTGCTGGAAGATACTGATCGCTTCCCAATTACTCGATGCCGGAGGCACCGACACATGGCTGTTCTTATATAGGCAAACATGAAAATTGTAATTCTTGGCGTGGGCGGACGACTTGGCGCAGCGCTTCTGCGCGAATATCGCGACAAATTCGACGTCGCTGGCTTTAATCACAGGCAACTCAATCTTTCGGATTTAGCTGCCGTGCGCGAGAAACTGCGGAACACCAGGTTTGATATTCTGATCAACGCAGCGGGTTTCACAAAGGTCGATCTTTGCGAAACGCAACCGGACCGTGCCTTTCTGATCAACGCAGAAGCGCCGCGTGTGGTTGCAGAGATTTGCGACGAGAAGAATGCCAGACTGATTCACTTTAGTACCGATTATGTGTTCGGTGGCGAGAGGCGCGAACCGTACACTGAAGAAGATCAGGCTAGTCCGATCAGCGTTTACGGTGAGTCGAAACTGGCCGGAGAGAATAATGTCCTGGCCGCGAAGAGTCAGAATCTTGTTGTGCGCGTCTCCTGGGTCTTTGGACCGGATCGTCCGAGTTTTATCGACGCAATGATCCAACAGGCGCAGGAAAATGACGAAGTCGATGCCGTGGCAGACAAATTTTCAACGCCTACATACACACTGGATATTGCGGCGATGCTCCCCGAGTTTTTTGACGCAAACGTTGCAGGAGGGATCTTGCATTTCGCGAACGCGGGGCAATGCAGTTGGCGGGAATACGCGCAATGGGCAGTGGATTGCTGCCATAATGGCGGGTTGCCTCTCAAATCAAAGACGATTGGCGAGCGGAAATTACGAGACATGACCAACTGGATCGCCCGTCGCCCTGTTTATTCTGTGCTTTCCAGCGCGAAATACACGAAGTTGACGGGGATATCACCTCGCACTTGGCGCGAAGCCGTCTCTGATTATATTACGCGCTTCTATTCTAAAAAATGAAAACCCACATTCTTACTCTAACATTGTCGTTCATTTTTTGCCTGGCCGCACGCGCCGAATTGAAATGGGAGCAAACTGCAGTTGAGCTGCACCCGGCGCGTGGTGACAAACAGGCGATCGGTTATTTCAAATATCAGAACACCGGCAAGACCCCCGTTCATTTTAAGTCGGTCCATGCCTCATGCGGTTGCACGGCTGCGCAATCGCAAAAGGATCAGGTTGGGCCCGGGGAAAAAGGCGAGATCACGGCCACGTTTAATATTGGCGACCGGACAGGCACTCAGGTCAAAACCGTGACAGTAGAAACTGACGAGGCCGCGAATCAGAAAACGGTCCTGACACTCAAGGCTATTATCCCGCAGGAATTAGAGATCAGTCCGACTTTTGTGTTTTGGAAGCAAGGTGAAAAGCCGGATCCGAAAACGATCGCGGTCCACGCCGGGAAGGATTTTAACGTGAAAAATATCAAGGTCACCTCATCGAGTCCGGATTTTCAGACCAAAGTCGAGGAAGCCGGCGAAGGACAGTTCAAAGTTGACGTCCAACCCAAGGAAACCAGCCGTCTTATTGCTTCAACCTTGACGATCCAATCCGAGAATTCGCCAAAGACATTTTACGCCACCGCCCGTATCACGACTGCTCCGGGTGCGCCGGTTGCTCCGGCTGGCCAGAAAGCCCCGGCTGCTCCGGTTGCTCCGACCGCCCCGGCTCGTCCGAGTGCGCCGACTGGTCAAACACATTGAAATTTTCACTGGCACGCCAGGGGCTTATTCTTGCAGCGTTCTCGCTTCTTCCTGGTATAGGGCAAGCGATTTATTTTCGCGACAAGATCTCGTGGCAATCAGCAATCCCGCCTTCGGAAATGGTGAGCGTCGATCAGGCGCGCGCGTGGGGTGACAGCACCGTCTGGATCGATGCTCGCCCGGATGACGAGTTTGCTCGTGATCACGTGCCTGGAGCGATTTCGTTGAACGAAGATCGCTGGAACGAATTGTTACCACCGTTTTTGGCAGCGTGGTCGCCTGGGAAAAAGGTGGTTGTTTATTGCAGTGCGCAAAGCTGCGATCTGGCCCGCGAAGTAGCCGAGCGATTGCGGAAGGAAGCGCAGCTTCCTGACGTATTCGTGCTCGACGGCGGCTGGGAAGCCTGGGTGAAGAAGAATCGTTAAATCGTTAAATGGTTAAATCGTTCGTCTGGCGGATTGTCGACCTTATCATTGCCGCCGTTTTCATTTACGCCGGCGCTCTTAAAGTGCTCGATCCGGTCCAGTTCGCCCACGATATTGATCATTACAAAATTCTACCGTGGACCATCGGAGTGGGGCTGGCGTTTTATCTGCCGTGGTTGGAAATTTTTTGCGGCCTCGCCCTGATTCTCCGCCTGTTCTATCGTGGCGCACTATCGATTTTGACTGCGCTCGTTGTGGTCTTCCTCGTCGCCACGATCGCTGCAAAAATTCGCGGTCTCGACATCACTTGCGGCTGTTTCGGTCACACGAGCCAGAACTGGAGTTTTCCAGCGCACCTCGCGCTGGACTTGGGGGTCCTCACCGCTTTGGCCGCCCTTTGCTACTGCAGCGTAGTCCGAGCGCGTGCAAATGCCTCACCAACGCCCATGTCATGAATGTTGATATCAAGACAGCATGATCAGGAAGCTCAAGTCCGGTAAATATCGGCTGTATTCGCGGAAGAAAGATCCGAAGACGGGAAAGCGCCGGAATTTGGGCACCTTCAAGACAAAGGCGGCAGCTCAAAAACACGAGCGCGCGGTTCAGTATTTCAAGCGGCATTAGTCTCGTACGCTTCTCGAATTGCTACGGTACGAAGATGGTCGCGTTGTTTTCATCGCGATCAGTTATTGTCGGCTTGATTTGGACGACGCTCTGTGTTCCACACTATGGGCATATCGCCCGATGAGACTGTTCCGGCTTACACTCGAATGCTCGCTTTGTCTGGCTGTCTTTGCGACGGCAGGGTGCGGGCGAAAATCGAACGGTCAAGTGATCGGTGAATCCTTGGCGCAGTCGCCTTCACCGTCTGGAGTCTCTACCGCGGTCCAATCTCAAGGTTCATCCCAGTTGCCAGGTCAGGCGCCGCAGTCACAGACTAAGCAGCGACCAACGCTCGATTTGTCGCGGCTGGAGAACAGTGTCCGCCCCGCGGTCTTTTGGGTCACAATATTTGATTCATCTGGCAAATTGCTGCGGACTCAGACCGCTTTTTTTATTTCGGCAGACGGCAGATTCACTACGACCGCGCATGCGATCGAGGATGGGGTCAATGCTGTGGCGAAAATGGCTGATGGGGAAATTCATAATGTCGATGGCGTTCTCGCCTCTTCGGCAACGCTCGATCTTGCTATTCTTCAAGCCGATGTGAAACGGGTGCCATTTTTGGCGTTAAACAAGACTGCGAACCTCGAACCTGGCACGCATGTCGGAGTTGTGGGAAGCGCACTGGCGGGCACCGCCGAAGCCGCTCGCGAAACAACTATCTCAACGCAGCAAGCCGACGACGTGGAAATTGTAGCAACCCTATCGCCCGATTCGATCGGGTCTCCAATTGTGGACGCGAACGGCGAAGTTGTTGGCATCGTCATATCCGGTGGTGACAAAGCGACCGCTCGACCTGCGAAGAGTGTGGGCTCGTTGCTGGATCGAATTACAGCAGATGCGAAACCTCGATGGCCGGAAACTGCTCAAACTGTTTCTACACGTACACCCGTGCCCCGGCCGACGCCGAAGCCGCGCTTAGTTTATGCGCCCGCACCAGCCTTTCCGCGGGACGCTCATGTCCGGCCAGGCGTAGCATGGTCGGGCCGCTTCAGCCTAAGTTTTGATTCAAGAGGAAATGTGACCAAAGTACAAATCGTTCGATCGACCGGAAACGAAGCGTTGGATAGGGCGGCGATCAGCACCCTTCGCCAATGGAAATCTGCTCCCGGCGGGGATTGGGCGGCAACGGTTCCAGTTACCTTTCAAACAAGGTGAGATTCGAAAACGCGGGTCTCGATTTTCAAGTCAATCCCGCTGGGCAGCTGTTGTCTCCCTTACTGGCAGAGTTCGTTCACCTGAGCTCCGCGGCCGGGAGATGATTACCCGGATACCCGCACCTTCGATGAGTTGCCAATACGTGCCCGCGCGGAAAAGCGCGGTCGCGAAAGGACGCTAAGGCATCGAGTTTATGGTCGAGATACGCGAAGCAACTGCCGCTGATCAGGACGCGATCTGGGATATTTTTCGCGAGGTGGTAGCTGCCGGGGACACGTATGCTTTCGATCCGGGAATGTCGCGCCACGATGCCTTGGGATATTGGTTCCAGGCGGATACACGGACTTACGTTGCAAAAAGCAGGGGACGCATTCTCGGCACTTATATTCTGCGGCCTAACCAGTCGGGAGGCGGATCGCACGTCGCGAATGCGGCTTTCATGGTCGCTCCGGATGCGCGTGGCCAGGGAATTGGTCGCGAGATCGCCGAGCATTGTCTGAGCGAAGCACGCCTCCTCGGTTTTCGCGCGATGCAGTTTAATTTCGTTGTTTCAACCAACGACTCCGCAGTGCGCCTTTGGCAAAAGCTCGGTTTCAAAATCGTTGGCACCTTGCCGAGCGCATTTCATCATCCCGAAAAAGGATATGTCGATGTGTACGTTATGTACCGATCGCTTCTTGAAGACCAGGTTTAGACCCTTTTGTTCCAAACAAACATTGCAAAAGAGATGAATTCCTGGTGAACCTACCTGGATGCAGACAGTGATCCAAGTCATCGCGAGCGGGCGTGGATCGTTGCGGGAAAAGATCATGACCGATCCTCAGCTGCGGCGGTTTGATCTGACTCCCACTGAACATCAACGGCCCGGGCGGCCCCACGGCTGGGCCAAAATCCATAGTGAGACCGCGCATGGCGCGATCAATCTGGAATGGCATGCGCGCAGCAGCACGCTGATCTGCCGGGTTGTGACAAAACTTGGCAACAAACCCAATTCAATCATCGGCGATTTCATCGATTACCTCCTTGCGCGTCACCAGAGTCGCATTCTCGCCATCCATATCATGCGACGTTGAATCTTAAAATGCGCTCAGTGCGCGAGCGGAACCCGATTATCTGTCGAAACATGCAGGATCGAAATCAGGAAGGGCAGCCGCTTGGCCGCAGAGTTTTTCTCAGAAGCGGTGTCATTTTTACCGGAGCCGTGTTAGCGAGCTCTGCGCTATTGCGTGGCGCTGAAACGAAAAACAAAGGCAAAGAAAAAGAAGCCGAAGTCGGGCCGCCTGAAGATTTGATGCGGGAACACGGCGTTTTGAAGCGCGTGCTTTTAGTTTACGGCGAAGTGTTGCGTCGTATCGATTCAAAGCAAGATTTTCCGCCCGAAGCGCTGGCCGACGCCGCGCGAATCATTCGCAACTTTGTTGAGGATTATCATGAGAAACTCGAGGAAGATTTTCTCTTCCCGCGTTTCGAAAAAGCCAATCTGCTCGTCGACCTGGTAAAAGTGCTGCGCGCGCAGCATCAGGCGGGTCGGCAGGTCACTGATGTCACGATGCGCTTCGCAAACCTGCAATCGCTAAAGAATGAATCCGAACGGGGCCAGCTCATCGCGTCGATGCGGCAGTTCGTCCGTATGTACAATCCCCACGAGGCGCGCGAAGACACGGTCCTCTTTCGAAAGATCGTTTCCCCGCATGAGTTCGATGCCTTAGGCGAAGATTTCGAGAAGAAAGAAGACGAGCTTTTTGGCGAAGACGGATTTGAGAAAGTGGTAGGTCAGGTTGCAGGAATCGAACAGCAATTGGGCATTTACGACCTCGCCCAGTTTACGCCGAAGATGTAAGGGCCATGCGCGAACTTTTCGTTACCGATGCGCCTGCGGCGACTATTCTTGTGCGAATTATGGCCGGCAGTGTTTTCCTGTCCGAAGGAATTCAGAAATTTCTTTATCCAGAAGATCTTGCCGTCGGACGTTTCACCAAAATAGGCATTCCCGCGCCGGAGATCATGGGTCCGTTTGTCGGAGGATGCGAAGCCGTTTTTGGTGCGCTGCTGATCGTTGGATTGTTAACCCGGCTCGCAGCGATTGTGCTGCTGATTGACATTAGCGTTGCAATTGTTTCGACCAAAATTCCCGTTCTTCTGGGTCGCGGTTTCTGGGGATTTTCGCTGATGAAACTGCCGCGATATGGTTTCTGGAGCATGATGCACGAGGCGCGTACGGATCTCTCGATGTGGCTTGGTCTGCTCTTTCTGCTAATCGTCGGCGCCGGGCGGTGGTCGTTCGACGCCGCCTTAATGCGGGGAAGGGCCAGGTCTCAGTGGCCGCCCGCATCGCGTTAAACGAAAGAAAACAATCCGGAGTCTACGGGGCTCGAACCCGCAACCTCCGCCGTGACAGGGCGGCGCTCTAACCAATTGAGCTAAGACTCCCTGGGAAGGAGAAACTGTAGAGGCAGCTCTCTTCAGTCGCAACTGTTCCTCCTTTTTCTCTCTCTTACTCTTGCTCATATTCTTTTGTTTCGAGTAAGAGTAAGATCAAGAGCACGAGCACGAGGAAGAAGAGACTTTTGCGCAACACCAAATCGACCTCATGGTTGAACATTTTGTAGATCGCAGCGTCGAATCCCGAAAGATTTCGCGAGTGAACATTGCAGATACGCTTGATAACGCTATAATGAGACGCGGTTCGGCGGATTGACCCAAACCATAAATGAGTGACGAGCGCAGCGAGGGACTTCAGGGCGGGGTGGGGGACTCGGGTCCGGACAATCTCCTCGATTCATTTGATCAAGTGATCGCCTTGTTGCCTCCGGGCGATCCGGTACGACGCGATCTGTTGGAACTGCGGCCGCAGATTTCCGACCAACAGGAGACGATGGTCGAAGCGCGCCGAATGATCGAGAAGCTGGAAGAAGTCGTTAAGAAAGTGACTTCGCCTGCGAACCGGATCGGCACATTTCTCGGAGCCACTTCAAAGGATACGGCGCATATCGTAGTGGGCGGTGCCGATTATTACTGCAACGTCGATCCGCGGATCCCACTTGCGAAGCTGAAAAAGGGAACGCGTGTCCTGGTAAACGAGGCGTTCGTCATCGTTGGCGATCTTGGGTTCGAAACGGCGGGTCCGGTGACAAAAATCACCGAGGTTCTCGGCAAAGACAGGCTGCGGGTCGGTTCGGAGCACGGGTTGCAATCGATGGTGTTGCAGCGTTCTGCCGATCTTGCCGGCGCGACTTTGAAATCCGGCGACGACGTCCGCGTTGATTCAAACTACCGGATGGCGTTGGAAATGCTCTCGAGTCCCAAATCTCACGAACATTATCTCGATAATGTACCCGAGTTGCCGTGGGAAAAGGTCGGCGGGCAGGAGACCGCGCTGCAGGCGATCAAAGACGCGATCGAGCTCCCGCTTTTACACGCTGATCTTTTCCAGAAATTTCACCACGCCACTCCGAAAGGTTTTCTGCTTTACGGTCCACCCGGGTGCGGGAAGACGCTGATTGGAAAGGCGACTGCTTATAATTTGACTAAACAGCTTCGCGAAAAAACGGGCGCTGAGATGCAGGAATATTTCATGCACGTCAAGGGCCCCGAGATACTGAACATGTGGGTCGGCGAATCGGAGCGAATGGTGCGCGAGATTTTTGCCACTGCTCGCGAGAAACGCAGCGAGGGTTTTATGCCGTTTCTATTTATCGATGAAGCCGAATCGATTCTGGGCACGCGCC
>Ga0209057_1000579_pt1 | contig 32489 bp, 28 predicted proteins | sample GraSoiAngelo_146_FD_185903 | JGI IMG/M metagenome (GOLD analysis project Ga0209057, IMG submission 185903) | Grasslands soil microbial communities from the Angelo Coastal Reserve, California, USA - 14_1009_05_30cm (SPAdes) (version 2) | ecosystem: Environmental > Terrestrial > Soil > Grasslands ... | reverse complement strand
CGAGATGGTGCCCCCGGAGGTGACCTTGCGGATGCGGCCGTTGTCGTGGTCGGCGATGTAGAGGTTGCCGGCGGGATCGAGGGCCACGCCAACGGGTACGCCCAGCTGCGCGTCGGTCGCGGGGCCGCCGTCACCCGAGAAGCCAAAGCTGCCGCTGCCGGCGTAGGTCGAGATGGTGCCGCCGGAGGTGACCTTGCGGATGCGATTGTTGGTGATGTCCGCGATGTAGAGGTTGCCCGCAGGATCGAGGGCCATGCCAACGGGGTTGTTGAGCTGCGCAGCGGCCGCGGGGCCGCCGTCGCCTGAGAAGCCACGGCTGCCACTGCCGGCGTAAGTCGAGATGGTGCCCCCTGGGCTGACCTTGCGGATGCGGCTGTTGCCGCTGTCCGCGATGTAGAGGTTGCCGGCGGGATCGAGGGCAACGTCCCGGGGGAAGTTGAGCTCCGCGGCGGTCGCGGGGCCCCCGTCGCCAGAGAAGCCAAAGTTGCCGCTGCCGGCGTAGGTCGAGATGGTGCCCCCGGGCGTGACCTTGCGGATGCGGTGGTCGGCGGTGTCCGCGATATACAGGTTGCCGGCGGGATCGAGAGCCACGCCGGCGGGGGCCAAGAGCCGCGCGGCGGTCGCGGGGCCGCCGTCGCCCGAGAAGTCCCTGCCAGCGTAGGTCGTGATGGCGCCACCGGGCAGGGGCGACGGCGTGGCGAGCGCCAGCGTCGGCGACGGCGTGACCGGTAGCGAGTTGACCGGAGACGCCGCGGTGGGAGGCGATACCGACTCCGGACCCGAGGGCGAGCATGCAGAGAGGGCGATGCTGCAAACCAGCACGGCGACGGCGACGCGCCGTGTGCGAGTCAGGACGTCCCTGTCATCCGCATTCCCACCCACCGGCACGGTATGCGCGCTGGCATGGTCGAAGTCAACGATGATGCGGCGCGGGCCCCTGCGATCGTCGATCGCGGATCGGTCGATCCGCGCGATGCCGGCAGCGACTGGACCGCGTGGACTCGACGAGGGGGCATCGGGGAACACCCCGCTCGTTCTCAGGTCGTCGAGCTCGTCCTAGGCGGACTCCAGCGCGCGTCGCGCCTCGGCGACGATGTTGTTGTTGTTGAGCTCTTCTGCGCGCATCGTCGCAGAGTCAGAAGGCTCGGAGAAGAAGCGCCGATGATTGGCGCCGACGTTGTGAACGACATGCCTAGATCCGGATGCCGCCGAACTCGCGCCGAGCGAGCACCGTTCAACGCTACGAAAGGTGCGACCTGCCCGCCGCACTCAAGACTATTGGCCGCCTACACCATGGTGTTTTGACTCGAAATTTCGGTATCAGTCGCGAGTTCCGGAGCGAATTCGCGAATCGCGGTTCTCGCGATTCTTCAGACCATTGCTCTACCGACTGAGCTACCTCGGCGGAGTCCTCATTTTACTCGGAAACTCGCGCGCGAATCGAACGTCTGCGCGACCAATGGTCTGGAGAACCATCAGCAGTCCGATCGTCAATGGTCGCGCCGTGTGAGCACGACGACGTCGAGACCATGTGTTCAGTGTCGGCGCATCCAAACGTCGACACCATTGTTCTGGCCAGACCATTGTTCCACTCTGCGCTCGCCGGGGACGCGAGGACAACAGAGCTAGTCTTGCCAAACCTCGCCAATGTCGGGTCGGGACGTAACTGCCGGAGACGTTCTGTGAGACTTCCCGAATTGCCCTTCATTCGCCGCCAACTCTTTCCCGTGGCGGGCTCCGCGACCACGGACGGTCCAACTACATGGAGGTGACGAAGTGAACCTGAACGCCGTTCTGATCGGCTCCGAGGACCCGAAGCGTCTGGCCGACTACTACACCAAGCTCTTCGGCACGCCCGGCATGGAGGACGGCGGCTACGCCGGCTGGCAGATTGGCAACAGCTGGATCACGGTCGGGCCGCACGACCAGGTCAAGGGAAGGAACGCCCAGCCAGGGCGGCTCATGCTGAACATCGAGAGCGCAGACGTGAAGGGCGACTTCGCCAAGCTCAAGGCCGCGGGCGCGAACGTCGTGCGCGAGCCGTACAACATGGAGGGCTGGCCGCCCAACACGTGGGTCGCCACGCTCGCGGACCCCGACGACAACTATTTCCAGCTCGTCAGTCCGATATAGCGCGCGCCAGCTTCCTCTGCGACCCAGATCTCCGAAGGTTCGGCGCGGACGGCCGGCAGCAGGTGGTAGGGACGCTATTTAGGATCGGGCAGTGCCGGTCACCACGGCCTTGGGACTGCGCGTTTCGACTCAACGCCACCAATCGTGGGTCTGATACCCTACGTAGGGTATGAAGAAGACATCGGTGTACCTGTCTGAGGATGACGCCGCGCGGCTCGGTCGTGTCGCTGCGGCAAGCGGACGTCCGCAGTCGGAGCTCATTCGTGAGGGGATCCGGTTCGTCATCGGTGCGCCTGCCGCGCGAAGGCACTTTCGAAGCCTCGCCAAGGGCCACGGCGGCGGAAAGCCGTACGCCAGGTGGAAGAGCCGCGAGCTGTTTCGGAAGCTCATGGGAAAGCGATAGTGGCGCTGCTGGTCGACGCGGGCGCCCTCTACGCGCAGGCCGACGCTGACGAGCCTCGACACGAAGCGGTCGTCTCAATTCTCAGGAGCGAGCGCGAAGCCTTCGTGACCAGCGAGCTGGTCGTCGCCGAGGCGGACTACCTGATCCTCGATCGGCTCGGCACGAAGGTCGAGCTCGCGTTCCTCCAGGATCTCGCCGAAGGAACATTCGTCAGCGACTGTCTGACTCGGGCGGACATCGCACGCGCGCGCTCGCTCGTTGAAAGGTATTCGAAGCTGGAGATCGGCCTCGCGGACGCGTCACTCGTGGTCCTTGCCGAGCGTTACGCCACACGGCGGATCCTGACGTTTGATGAGCGCGCATTTCGAACCATCCGTCCCCTTCAAGGCGGACGCTTCACGATCCTACCCGCGGAAGTCGAGCTGTAAGCGCGGGTCTATGTCGTAAGCAGCGGGCGGAGAAGCAATGCCCGGCGCGAGGGCACCTGATCTGTCAGACCGTTGAACGCAGACCCATTGGACATGGCGCCATGGTCCTGCAAACCACGTCTCCCGGTTCTCGCCAGCCCATGGATTGATGTTGCTTCGCAGCGATGAACCGCCAACGGTTCAAAGCATGACCACAAGTCCATCGTCCGTGTCCATGTGCTCACATGAACGCTGTCCATGTTCGGACGCGGGCACAACAGTCAGTGTGACCAGCCGGCGGAGGGGTGCCCGATTGAACGGGGACCCTCCGCGTCGGCCTAACGCAGCCCGCTCTCGGTCACGGATTCGGATTCGGATGAGACGTACTAACCGCTCTTCTCAGGTCGGATCGTCGCGCCCGCTCGACCAGGTTACTCCGGGGTCGCGCATAAGAAGGTCGACGAGTTTCCGGTGTCGCTGAGATCCGTCCCGGAGAACGTTCCGCGATCGGCGTTCTCGCAGACTGCGCGTGCTGCATGGACATACGACCCGCTCCCGGCCCCGCGCCCCACGTCTCCCGAAAAGATGCAGCCGTAGGCCGCACCCCCATAGCCGGGCTGGAAGAAGCCACCTGCGTTCGTACAGAGCCGCTCGGCGGCGGAGAACTGCGTGTCCGCCGCCGCTGAACCGACGGCGACGAGCGCCCATGAAGAAGCGGCTGCCACTGCAACTAAGATCCTGCGCATTTCTGTCCTCCCCGTGGATTACCCTTCGCCGCGAAGCATGGCGGGTCGCGTTGTCGCGGTCAAAGCTGACGTTGGTTAGCGGTGCTGCAGGTGAAGAGACCGTCCCCGTATACGCGACCCGTGAAACGGGGTGGCGCATCGCCGCACTTACGTCTCACCCAGCGCTACGTCTGTTCTCGTGGGTCCTCGAGCACTGGGCTCGGGGGCTAGCGTTCTGCCAGAGCGAGGCTTGCAACTAAGCAGGTTCGCGTGAGTCAAGCTTCAGAGGAGATGACACACCCGTGTCCGACTGTCGTTACGAGTGGGACACTCCCGGCGGATGTCGCCGCGAGCGCAAGGGGTGGTCCCCGCCATTCGCGATGACTTCGAAGAGGCTTGGCTTTCCGCCAGCGAGGTTTCGCGACACGGGTTTACGTCATGTGTGCGGCAAGCCAGAGAAACACGACGCTGAGCACGTCTGCGTCTGCGGGATCGTGCGTCGCGTTACCGCAGCATCGTAGAGATGACGAAATGACCAGCGGCTATGAGCGTGATCGAGTTGGCCCTGTCATCGTCCACGAGCGGCCGCTGCCGGCATCAGTGCGGACACTGCTATGGGTAGCCGGCGCCCTGGGCGGCAAGACGGCGACGAGATAGCACTGGCGGATGGTGATACGAATGCGGAGGCAGAGGCAGTCGGCACTGCTTGCGGCCGTAGCTTCGCCAGTCCGGATTGCCGCATCCAGTAGCGCGGGAAGAACGGATCGCCGGACCGGACCTACCGCTCGCGCCGCGTCGTCGTTCGCCGCGCCATCCGAACGGTCCGCCCGGGCCTTCGCGTCCGCGCGCTCAATCGCGCGCGTGCGCTTGCCGGGCCCGCCTTCGCGAGGTTGTGCGCGACAGCCGACCGGATGAGCGCGGTGAGCGCACGTCGATCGATCTCACCGTCCTGCGAGAAGTCGATCGCGCGTGACTTCCCCTTGAGCTGGGCATTGAAGAGCTTCGCCGGGTCCGGGAGGCTCGAGCCCGCGAAGAATGAGAGCCTGACGCGCTCCTTCAGGATGATGCCGGCGCACACAATCCCGTCGCGCTCCCAGACGGCGCATCCGTTCGGGTTGCTGGGTCGCCTCCACTTGACGTCCTCGACCATCGCGGGGTCCGCGTCGCGGACGATCTCGCGCAGCCTCGCCAACGTCACGCCCCGCCAATCGGGCGTCTTCGCGATGAGCTGGTGGACCGGTCCGGTGCTCTTTCATGAACTCTTCCGCCGAAGTGCGCTCATTCTCGGTCATCGGCTCCCCTTTTGCGTTGGCCAGAGAGTTCTCCGGGAGTCGTTCGTGATCCAGGTGCGGAAAAAAGAACAGTCGACCGGTCCCGCGAATCGCGAACTGCGCGATTGTTCAGACCATTACGCTCCCGCCGCTGACGCCGTCACGAAATCGACTGGGAGTTTGGGGTGACCGGTTCTCGCGAGTTCTCGAATGATTTTGCCACGACAATGAACGAGGGACGGGGGTTGTGAATATTCCCGGTCGACGTGCAGCCAGACTGTTGCCATCACCGATGAGATCCGCGCCTCGGTGCGGTCAAACGAGAAAGACCACCACGAGAGAAAGGACGAACCCATGAAACTGACGACCGTCACGCACGTCTCCGTCGATGGAGTGATGCAGGGACTCGGCGGGGCGGACGAGGACCGCAGAGGCGGATTCGAGCGCGGCGGATGGGCCCCGCCGCTGTTCGTCGACGAGGCCTCGACGTTCCTCAACGGGGTCTTCCAGCGCGCCGACGCGTTCCTATTAGGCCGGCGGACCTACGAGATCTTCGCCGGCTCCTGGGGAGTGTGGCCAGATCCGGGTGACAGCCCGATCTGGACGGCATTGAACACGAAGCCCAAGTACGTAGCATCGACCACGCTCACCGAACCGCGCTGGGCGAACACGACCGTCCTCTCCGGTGACAGTGCGGCGGCCGTCGGCGAGCTGAAAGCCAAGCCGGCGGGTGAGCTGCAGGTGCACGGCAGCGGCAAACTGATCCGCTGGCTCCTCGACAACCAGCTGGTCGAAGAGATCACCCTGCTCACCTATCCCGTCATCATCGGCCAGGGCACGCGGCTGTTCCCTGACACCGGCCGGGACAGGGCGCTCGAACTGGTCGAATCGCGGGCCACATCAAGCGGGGTGACGATTCAGGTCTACCGGCCCACCGGGCGCCCGCAGTATGCAAACCCCACCCCGACCACCTGACAAGGTGCCCAGTCAGTGAGAGTCGAACATGGATGGGTGCGGGCTGCAGCGTAGACAGCCGGCGCTAGAACGCGTAAGCAAGACCGTCGCGACGTGGGTCGGCGCCTCCTTCTACCACGCCATTGGCGTGACGCAGAGCGATCGCTCCCGCACCCACAGCGTGCGACCATTCGCCAAGCAACTGAAGTGCGTGACCTCGACTCGCTAGTTCCGCCTTCAACTCTTCGGGGAACCGATCCTCGAGAGCGAGCGCAGTCGGGTCGTAGGTACGGCCGAACTTATCGATGAACGCACGCTTTCCCCAGCTCGTCAGTCGGGGCGCCTCGACCGACTGCTGTGGCGACAGCCCGAACTGGGCTACGTTCAGGAACATCTGCACGTTGGTCTGAAGAATCCCCTGCCCGCCGGGACTGCCGACAGCCAGCGTGCGGCCATCGCGATGGCGAGCGATAAGTGGCGCCATTGGATCATCGACCTTCTTCCCGGGCGCGAGCTGATTTGGCGAGCCGGGATCGAAGTCGAAGAGGAACAACAGCCCGTTCAGGATGAGGCCGGTTCCATCGACGACAACGCCGGAGCCGAAGATCGCGCCGAGCGTCTGCGTGCTCGAGACGACGTTCCCGTTGCGATCGGCGACGGAGAAGTGCGTCGTATGAGGCGACGTGTACCAGTCGCCCTCGCTCGGCGCGGCGCGGCGCATGTCGATCCGGCGGCGCAGGTCCTGCACATGCGCGTCTGAGAGGAAGTCAGACACGCGATGCGCGTTGCTTGTGCTGGAGCCTTCGAAGACGCGGTCGTGGCGCGCGAGCTTGATCGCCTCCACGAGAACGTGGAGGTAGTCGGCGGACAGCGAATTCCACTCCTTTAGGTCGAAGCCTTCGAGGATCCGCAGCGTCTCGAGGATCTGAACGCCGCTGCACGGCGGAGGCGGTGTCGATACGCGCCATCCGTCGTAGTCGGCCACGAGCGGCTCCTGCCATTCCGCCTGATATGCGGCCAAGTCTTCGGCACTGAGCCATCCACCACGTTCGGAGACATGGCTCGCGATGGCTCGCGCGATCTCTCCGCGATAGAACACCTCAGCGCCGCCCTTCGCGATCGCGCGGTATGTGTTCGCGAGATGAGGCTGACGCACGATCTCGCCGGGCTGGTAGGCGCGTCCGCCAGGCGCGAAAGTCCGCGCTACGTCCGAGTCCTCGCCCTGCAGCGTCTTGAGCATCCGGCCGATGTAATAGGTGAGCGTCGGGGACACCGGGTAACCGTCGTCGGCATGACGGATCGCGGGCGCAAAGACCGACTCGCGGTCCATGGTCCCGAAACGCTCGAGCGCCGCGAGCCAGCCGTCAAGGTTGCCAGGCACAAGCTGCGCGCGCGGACCGAAGTACACGTCACCAGACGTCGCGTTGCCCGCAGCGCGTGGCGTCGTGCCCGAGAAGTCGAGGCAGTACGTTCGGTCGTCGGCCGCCCAGTAAATCAGCATGTTCCCGTTCCCGCCGGCGCCGTTCATCGCCGGCTCGACGACGCCGAGCGCGGCAGAGACCGCGACCGCCGCGTCGATCGCGTTGCCGCCCTTCCGCAGAATCTCGAGGCCCGCTTCCGATGCGAGGTAGTGATGCGAGGCCACGACGCCGTTGCGGCCCATCGGGCGGATGAGCGGATTCGCGAGCGAGTACTCAGGTGTGTACGGGTGCGGATTGATCGTGGTGCTGATCGTCATGGTGTTCCCCCCGGATCCATCTCCGTGTCAGCCCTCATCAGCGCATGACCGCGCCGGCGTCGACGTTCCACGCTTGACCGGTGATCGCGGCCGCAGCATCACTTGCAAGGAAGACCGCGACGTACGCGATCTCAACCGGATCGAGGCGACGCGCCATTGGCGTGAGCCCGCGCTCGAGATCACCAAAGGACACCCCGCGTTCCTCCGCGATCTGCGACAGGCGCAGGTCGCTCGTGCGCGTGCGCACCGGACCAGGACAGATCGCGTTCGCGGTGATCCCGGTCTTCGCGACCTCGAGCGCGAGACTCTTCGTGAACGCGACGAGCCCGCCTTTGCTCGCGGCGTACGCCGAGCCGGCCTGCGCGCCGATTGACGCGACGATCGACGCGATGTTGATCACGCGGCCCCAGCGCTTCGCGATCATCGCCGGCAGCGTCGCCTTACAGAGGAGATACGGCGCCGTGAGGTTCGTGGCGAGCGTGAGATCCCAAGTACGATCCGAGAAGTCCGCGACGGGTCGTGGATCGATCGAGCTGCCGACGCCGGCGTTGTTCACGAGGACGTCGATCTGACCGAGGCGCGCCGCGACGTCGGACGCGAGGCGCGCGGGCTCCGCGCGATCGGCGAGGTCGATCGGGATCGCGAGAGCCTTCACGCCCAGCGCGTTCAGCTCGCCGAGCGTCGACTCGAGCTCGGACGCGGTGCGCGCAGCGATCGCGACCGACGCCCCCGCGCGCGCAAGCTCGATCGCGATCGCACGTCCGATACCACGGCCGCCACCGGTCACGAGCGCGACCCTGCCGGTGAGCGACGCGCCGAAGTCAGTAGCCGGCCGCGCCATCGACCACGTTCAGGAGCGGACGGCCGCTCGCATAGCGCGCGAGGTTCTCGCTCATGAGACCCGCAACGAGGTCCCACCAGCCTTTGGGGTCCTGGATCGCCGAGACGTGCGGCGTGAGGACGAGATTCGGCGTACTCCAGAGCGGCGAATCCGCTGTGACCGGCTCGACCGTCGCGACATCGAACACCGCGCCGCGGATCGCGCCCTTCTCGAGCGCGGCGCGCAGCGCGTCCTCGTCGACGACGCGACCGCGCGCAACGTTCAAGAGGACGGCGCGCTTCGGGAGCGCCGCGATCGCGGCCGCGTCGACGATGCGCTCCGTCCGCGGCGTGAGCGGGAGCGTCAGCACGGCAAAATCGCTCTCCGCGAAGAGCTCCTTGATCTGGCTCGTGCCCGCGAACCGCTCGGGGATGCGACCTTCGGGATCGCCGACGCCCACGGGTGTGTAGCCGCGATCGACGCGGACGCTGGGGTCAGCCTTGATCGCGAGGACGCGCAAGCCGAAGGCGTGCGCGAGCCGCGCGATCTCACGACCGAGGCTGCCGTACCCAACGATCGTGACGGTCATCCCGCGCATCGACGTGCCTAGGAGTGCGAGCCACGGGTCCGTCCACACGGACGGCCATGCGCGCTCGGCCTGTGCGCGCTGCCGCTCGGCGACGCGCTGCGCGAAGAGGAGCATGCCCGTGAGCGCATACTCGGCGATCGCCGTGCCGTGCAGGCCGCTGCCGTTGGTCACGATGAGCCCATGCGACCACGGGTCGGCCTTCTTCAGGTGCTCGACGCCGGCGCCCACCAGACCAAGCCAACGCAGCTTTGGCAAACGGTCGAGGTTGCCTGGGCAGAAGTTCGAGAGCAGACCGTCCACGGTTGGATCGGCGAGCGCGTCGACGCCGGCCTGACTGTCCGTTCCCGAGAACGTGAGATCGAGCTCCGGCGACACAGCGCGCAGCCGTGCCTGCGCTGCCGGCTCGAACGGATAGAGACAAAGGACCTTCTTCACTGGCCGGAGCGCAGGATCCGTCGCTCGGTGTCGGCGATAACGACGAACGCGATGCTTACCGTCGCGATGACGATGCTGGGTATGAACGCGAGGTTCGGCGCCGAGGTGATGTAGCGGGCGCCCTCGGCGACGAGCACGCCCCAGTCGACGTCGGGCGGCTGGACGCCGAGACCGATGAAGCTAAGCCCCGCGGTGAGCGTGATCATCAGACCGACATCGGTGCTCGCGACGATGAGAGCGGTCGGGAGTACGTTCGGAAGCAGGTGCCTGAGGATGATCGGCACCGCGCCCGCCCCGGCGAGGCGCGACGCGACGATGAACTCGCGATTCTTGAGCGACAGCGTCTGCGATCGGATGAGGCGTGCGTTCTTCGGCAGGATCGACAACGTCACTGCGATCATCGCGTTCTGGAGCGACGCGCCGAGCACGGCCGACACCAGGATCGCCAGCAGGATGAACGGGAACGTGAGGAGCACGTCCATGACCGAGACGATTACGCGCTCAACGCGCCCACCCGCGTAGCCGGCGACGAGCCCGATCGCGGCGCCGATGACCATCCCCGCCGCGGCGGGCACCGCGCCGAAGAGCAGCGAGAACGGGACTCCGGCGAGGAGCCGAGCGAAGAGATCGCGGCCGAGGCCATCGGTGCCGAGCGGACTGCCCGCGGCGCCGACCGGAAGTAGCGCGCGAAGTGGTCGCACGGCCGACGGGCTGAATTCCGTGAGCGAGTCACGGGCAAGCCACGCCAGCACGAAGAGCGCGATCACGCCGAGCGCCACGAGCGAAGGCCAGTGCTGCGCGATCCGCGCGAGGCGCGGCGCGCGGTCGAGCCGCACGGGCTCGGCGGGGACCTCGACGGGCACCTGCTCGAGTTGTTCGGCCGGTGCGGGCACCGTGCTCATAGGTCGCGTTACTCCTGCGTCGGCGTCCGGACACGCGGGTCCGCGACGAGGTAGAGCGCATCGACCGCCAGGCTCGTGAGGACGTAGGCGGTGGCGACGACGAGGATCCCGGCCTGCACGACGGTGTAATCGCGCTGCTGCACCGCGCTGACCATCATCGTCCCGATGCCCGGCCAGCTGAACACGGTCTCGATGAGCACCGCGTTGGTGATGAGCGCGCTGATGAGCAGACCGCCGGTCGTGATGATCGGCAGGAGGACGTTCGGCAGGCTGTGCTGTATCGCGATGCGCAGGCGCGGCACTCCGAGAGCCCGCGCCGTCCGGATGAACTCCTCCTGCTCGATCTCGTCGACGGTCGCGTACGTCAGTCTCGCGACGAGCGACGCCGGCACCAAACAGAGCGCGAGCGACGGGAGGATCAGGTGCGCGATCGCGCTTGGCACGCTGGGCTCGGCGCCCTCGAGGGGGGACGCAAAACCAGACGCCGGGAGGATGCCAAGCGTCACGGCGAAGACGAATACGAGCAGAAGGCCGATGGAGAACGTCGGGATCACGAGCATGAGCATCGGCATGTTGCGCAGGACGGCGCGGCCCGCACCCGAGAGATAGCCCGCCGCGATACCCCAGGCAATGCCGACGACGAGGCCGAGGACCGAGGCCGAGAGGCCGAGGAGCAGGCTCGGGCCGAGACGGCGTCCGACAATGGACGAGACCTGCTCGCCCGTCCACAGCGATCGGCCGAAGTCACCTTGGAGAACGTGACCCAGCCAGCTGAAGTACTGGAGCGGGAGCGGCGCGTCGAGGTTGTACTCCGCCCGCGTCCTCGCGACGAGCTCGGGGTTCACGATGTTCACCGAGCCAAGCAGGATGGTCATCGGATCGCCAGGGATGAGCCGGACGACGGTGAACAGCACTACCGAAGCGCCGAGCAGGACCAGAAGCGAGCTTCCGGCCCTGCTCAGCAGATAACGACCCACGAGGGAACGGTGTCCGCTACTTCAGCGCGAGGTTGAGAAGGTCGAGGTTGCCCTGGAGGCGGAATGGCGCGGCGGCGACCTTCGCCGGGTTGTACGCGACGACGTTCTGCTGCTGGAAGACCCAGAGCCACGGGGCGTCGTTCTTCAAGATGACCTGCGCGTCCTTGATCGCTTTGTCATGCGTGGCGTCGTCGAGCGCCGCCGCCGCGTCCTTCATCTTCGCGTCGAACTGAGGGTTCGAGTAGCCGCCCATGTTCAGGCCGGCCGGACGAAGGTTCGCGGTCTGCCACAGCGCGAGCATCGCGGTGCCGTCAGGTATCACGGCGGACCAGCCGCCAACCGCGATGTTCCACTTCGACGTGTCGAAGTAGCCCTGATCGGTGTACTGGAGCGCCTGCTCGACGGTCACGGTCTTCACATCGAAGCCGACGTCCTGCAGGTTGCTGATGATCGCCGGGGTGAGCAGCGTGGTCACGCCGGAGTAACCGGTGCGCTGGATGACGCTGACTGTGAGCGGCTGGCCGTTCTTCATCCGGACCTTGCCGCCCGCGGGGAGCATCCAGCCCTGCGAATCGAGCAGCTGCCCCGCCTTAGCCTTGTCGTACTTGTAGCTCTGCGCCTCGGCGTTGTACTCGCGCATGATCTCGGGGATCGCGCCGTACATCGCCTTGGCCGCGCCCTTTGAGAGCGCCGCGACGGAGTCCTTGTCGATCGCGTAGTTGATCGCCTGGCGCATCGTCACGTTGTCGAACGGCGGCTTCATCACGTTGATCTGCGCGCCGTAGAAGATGAGCGATGGTGACGAGTCCACGGTGAGATTCTTCGCCTTGATCTGGTCGATCTGCTCGATGGATGGATCACGCATCGCGTCGATCGCGCCAGACAGGAGGTCGTTCACGAGCGCGGAGGCATCCTGCTTGATCACCAGGACGATCTTCGCGGCCGCGGGCTTGGTACCCCAGTAGTCCTCGTTGCGGTCGAGTTCGATGCGCGCGTTGTCTTGGTATGCGGTGATCTTGTAGGGACCCGTGCCGATGGCCTTGAACGTGTAGTCCGCCGCGGACATCTTCTGCACCGCGGTCGGGCTCTGGATCAGTGCCGGCCAGGTGGTCATGTAGAGCATCGTGTCGGCGCGTGACGTCGTGAAGTTCACCTTCACCGTCTGTTCGTCGATCTTTTCGACGGACTTGAACGGGATCGTGGGGGCGTTCGGGAACTTCGCGAGCTTGTTCGCGTCGAACGTCGTGTCCCACACGCGGCGGTAGTTGAAGACGACGGCGTCCGCGTTGAAGGGCGTTCCATCGTGGAACTTCACGTTCTGGCGGAGCTTGAACGTGGCCGAGAGGCCGTCATAGGTGTAGCTCGTTGCGAGCGCTGGCACGATGGACTTCGTCTTGTCGTCGTAGCGAATGAGCGCCTCCTGGACGAGGAGCGGGCAGTTCCCCGTCGTGGCGAGGACAAGGGCCTGCGTGCCGTCACAACCGCCGACCGGATTCTGTGTGAATCCGTAGACGAACGTCTTGTTCGTGGCCGTCGTGGCCGCGCTCGCGGCTCCACTGGGCGCGGCGCTCTGGGTCGGCGTGGCTTGGCCACACGCGGTGATGAGAAGCAGTCCCACCAGAGGGATCGCGAGGCCGCGGATGTGCGAGCGCCAGCTAGACATCGGGTTCTCCTTTGCGTTCCCGCGCTTCAATCGATATCGCTGAGGAAACGCGCGGCGCGCACATGTCCCTTCCCGCCGTCCCCCAGCTGTGCCGTCGGAACTTTCCCTACCTCACGTAGGCATTCCGCATCTTAGGCGCATAGGCCAAACCGTCAAGCGAAACAGGATGCGCAGAGGCACACACAACGGCGTCGGCGCGTGGTCCACTCGGGATGTGAGAATCCGTCGATGGCGGTGATGCTCGACGCCCGTGGCCTCCGGGTCGAGGTCGGACCCGCGCACGCCCGGCGCGACGTGGTGAGAGACGTTTCAGTCCTTCTCTACAGGGGCGAGATCGTCGCGCTCGTCGGCGAGACGGGCTCGGGCAAGACGATGACCGCGCTCTCGCTGCTCCGGCTGCTGCCGCAGGGCGCGCGAGGTGAAGCGAAGACCTTGCGCCTCGGCGATGTCGACATCGCCGCACTCTCCGAAGCCGACATGGGGCACATCCGCGGCAGCCGCATCTCGATGATCTTCCAAGATCCGCTCGCGGCACTCAACCCCGTTCGGACCGTCGGCTTCCAGATCGTCGAGCCGCTGCGCGCCCATCGGCGCATGAAGGCTGGCGATACGAAGAAGCGAGCCGCGGCGTTGCTCGCGCAGGTCGGCATCCCTGACCCGGCATACAACGCGAAGCGCTATCCACACGAGCTCAGCGGTGGCATGCGTCAGCGAGTACTCATCGCCGCCGCGCTTGCCTGCGACCCCGAAATCCTCCTTGCCGACGAGCCGACCACCGCACTGGACGTGACGATCCAAGCGCAGATCCTGCGGCTCATCCGCGCGGAGACCGAGCGGCGCGGTCTCGCGGTGCTTCTTGTCACGCACGACCTCGCGGTCGCCTCGACCATCGCCGATCGCATCCAGGTGATGTACGGCGGCACCATCGTCGAGCGAGGGAAGACGCGCGACGTGCTGCGCGAGCCGAACCATCCGTACACGAAGGGTCTGCTCGACTCGGTGCCCACCGTCCGCAGGAAGCTCACGCCGCTGCGTGCGATCCCGGGGAGTCCCGAGGGCGTCGCCGCGATCCGGCAAGGCTGCCGCTTCGCGCCGCGCTGCGCGTACGCGATCGACCGCTGCGTCGTCGAGGAGCCGCCGCTCGTCGAGGTGGCGCCGGACCACGAATCGCGGTGCTGGGTCTTCGCGCCGCCGAAGGGCGGCACATGAGCGACGTCCTCACGATCCGCGGATTGACGGTCGATTACCCAGTGCGCTCGGGCCTACTGACGTCGCGCAAGCATCGCGCGGTCACGGATGTCGATCTCACCATCAGCGCTGGGCAGACCGTCGCGCTCGTCGGTGAGAGCGGCAGTGGAAAGACCTCCGTGGCCCGCGCGATCGTCGGGCTCGCGCCGATCAGCGCCGGTTCGATCGCACTGTCGGATCAGTTGCTCGACCGCCGCGGCAGCCGGCGGCTACGGCAGATCCGGCGGACGGTGCAGATGGTCTTCCAGCAGCCGGGGGGATCCCTCGACCCGCGCATGTCCGTCGCGGACACGCTCGAGGAACCGCTGCACTACCTCATGCACCTGAACTCACGCGCGATCCGCGCCCGTGTTTCCGAGCTGTTGGGGCTCGTCGGCCTCGGCCAGCAGCACCTCACCCGCCGCCCGCGCGAGCTGTCCGGTGGTCAGCGCCAACGCGTCGCGATCGCGCGCGCCATCGCCATCTCACCGTCGCTGGTCATCTGCGACGAGCCGACGAGCTCGCTCGACGTGTCGGTGCAGGCGCAGATCATCAACCTGCTCTCCCGCCTCCAGCAAGAACTCCACCTCGCCTATCTCTTCATCTCGCACGACCTCGGCGTCGTGCGGCAGATCGCCGATGTGACGGCGGTGATGCACCTCGGGCGGATCGTGGAGACCGGGCCGACGGAGCGCGTTCTAGACGCGCCGCGCGACGACTACACCCGCGCGCTTCTGTCCGCGGTACCGTCGATCGAGCGTGAGGCGTCGGCGATGACCGACACAGCGAAGTCGATCTCTGCCGGCGAGTGAGCCGCGCTGGCTATCAGCCGGAGGCGCGCCTCGTGTGGCGCGACCTTCGGCGGCACGAGGATCCCGGCGATCACACCGCGCGCGCGAATTCTCCGCCCGAGCTCGAGCGCGAGCGCGGGGTCCCGAAGGATCACCGGGACGATCGGGGTCTGCGACGGACCGATATCGATCCCGGCCGACGCAAGGCCATCCGCCAAACGGTGGCGATTGGCCCACAGCAGATCGTTGCGTTCGGGCTCGGCCTCGATGACATCCAGCGCGGCCAGACATGCGGAGGCGAGATGCGGCGGGAGAGCGGTCGAATGGGTCATCGGACGGGAGTCCGCGAACCGCGCGGCGATCTCCTCCGAGAACATCGTGACGTAGCCGCCCAGGACGCCCATCGCCTTCGACGCGGTGCCGACCTGCACGCTGATGCGCTCGACGAGGCCGAAGTGCGCGACCGTGCCGCGCCCGTGGCCGAGCACGCCCGAGCCGTGCGCGTCGTCGACCATGACCTCCGCTCCCGCGGCCTCGGCGATCTCGACGATCCGTGGGAGTGGCGCGATGTCCCCGGACATGCCGAAGACGCCGTCAGTCACGATGAGCACGCGATGCTTGCCATCGGCGGCGAAGTGCACGGCCTCGGCCAATGCGGCCATGTCCGCGTGCGGATAGGTCAAGACGCGGGCTCCTGAGAGCGTGGCGCCATCAGCGCTCGAGCGGTGCGACTGGCGATCGAGGATGACGACGTCGTCCCCCGCGACCAGCACGGGGATGATCCCGATGTTCGCGGCGTATCCCGATTGCGTGACGCGCACGATCGGCACGCCCTTGTAGAGCGCGAGCCGTTGCTCGAGCTCGTGGACGAGGCCCATACCGACGGCCACGTCGCGCGCGCCCCCGCTGCCCACGCCGTAGCGCTCGATGGCCCGTATCGCGGCCGCCCGCACGCGCGGGTCGTTTCGCAGGCCGAGGTAGTCGTTCGACGAGAGATCAACGGTGACGGCGGCCGCGGCGACGATCGGCGAACGTGCGGCCTTCCGCGACACTTGCCTTTCGGTCGTCATAGGCCAAACTGCGCTATGCGTACGATTGGCACACTATAGGCGCGGGCAGTCCCGTTCGAGGCACGTCGTGCGTCGGAGAGAGCAGTGAGGAAGACGGCATCCGCGCGCGGCAACGCACATTCGCGCGACGGGATGTCGCGCCCGCGCCGGCCCGCGGCGCGCCTCTTCGATCTGCGACTCGTGTCCGATGATCCAGCTCCTGTTTATCAGCAGCTCGTCGACCAACTGCGACTTCTTGTAAGCACGGGTGAGCTGAGTCCCGGCGCTCGACTTCCGTCGGCGCGTCACCTCGCCGCGAACCTTGGGGTCAATCGCAACACTGCGCTTCGCGCGTACATGGTCCTCGCGCGTGAAGGCGTGTTCGAGGGACGACGCGGCGGAGGCACCGTGGTCATCGGCCCAGGGCCCGACGCGCGTGCGGCGGCGCGTGTCCCACCGCAGCTGGCGAACCAGGTCGGTCAGCTCGTCGTGGCGGCGAGCGAGCTCGGCGTGAAGACCGGAGACCTGCTCGCGTACATCGCGCGTCAGAGCGACGTCCGCGCGAGGCGCGCGGACCTGCGGGTCGCGTTCGTCGAGTGCAATCCCGAGAGCCTCGATCACTACGTCGGCCGGATCCGTGATGAGTTTGGTGTGAACGTGATCGCGGTGCTGGTGAGTGCCCTCGGCGAGATGGCCAGCACGGGTGCGCTCCGAGGCGTCGACTGCGTCGTCTCAACGTTCTTCCACTTCTCCGAGGTGCGCCGCCTGCTGCAAGACACCGTCGAGGCGGAGCTCTTCGCGATAGGCGTGCGGCCGCACCTGAGCGTCCTCGAAGCGCTCGAACGGCTCACACGCGGCTCGTCAGTCGGCGTCATGTACTACGAGCGCCCCGGCGATCAGTTCGCCGCGGAGCGCCTCGCGCGCATGACCGACGCGGTCACGCACGCGGGCGTGCGACAGCTCCGCGTCCGGCCGGTGCTCGTGGGTGGCGCGCTGAAGCCGCGTGACATCGCGGGCCTCGACGCGCTCGTCGTCCGTCCCGAAAACGTCGCGCCGATCCGTCAAAAGCTCCCGCCGACGATCCCGATCATCGAGTTCGTGAACGATCTCGACGTCGCGTCCAGGCAGTTCCTCGCCGAGGTGTTCGACGACCTCGCAATGCGACACGCGCGCGATCGCGTCTCCACGCGCACCGCGTCCGAGCGGACGAGGTGACGCCCGCACCACTCGTGCTCGACGAGCAGCAGGAGGAGCGCGCGCGACGCCTGCATCGCGACTCGCTCGTGTTCGTGTCACACGACCACGAGATCCGCGCCGAGGACATCGCACTGATGAAGCCCGGCGGCGTCACCGCGAAGCAGTTGCAGATCGCGCTGGACGGACAGATCTGGGCGGATCTGGATACGTTCGTCTCATCCGCGCCGCGCGAGAGCCTGCGGCGCGAGTATCAGCGCAAAGTCGATGAGGGCAGCGCCTCCGAGCACTACGCGAAGCTGCTGGAAGTGGCGCCCGAGGAGTCGTCGTCCGCGGGATTCCTCCGCCGATCCCTGATCGCGCTCGACTACGTGATGTGGCAGGTCGAGACCTCGAAGGGCCAGCTGCGCATCGCCTTCGAGCCCGCCGACATCGTAAAGGCCAAGAAGGACGGAGCGAGCATCCTCGTGCTCGGCTCCGAAGGCGCGCGCCTCATCGAGGAGCGCCTCGAGGTGCTGCGCGTGCTCGTCCGTTTCGGCCTCCGCCACCTCGCGATCTCATGGGCCTGGGACACGCCGATCGGCGCGCCGCAGAGCGACCGCAGCGGGAAAGGCCTGACCGAATTCGGGAAGGATCTCGTGCGCGAGCTCAATGCCCTCGGCGTGATCGTCGACGTTGCGCACCTCGCGCGCCAGTCCATCTGGGACGTCCTCGCGACATCGACAGCGCCGATCCACATGGCGCACTCCGGCGCCGAGGCGCTCAACCCGCGCGAGGGCAGAACGGTGTTGCTGCCCGACGACATGCTCAAGGCGATCGCCGCGCAGGGCGGCGTGGTCGGCGTGCACTTCATGTCGCACTTCGTGAAGCCCGGGCGCGATCAGGCGTCGGTGATGGATCTCGTTCGGCAGCTCTCTTACCTCACCGAGCTGATCGGCTCCGATCACGTCGCGTGTTCGCCCGATTACCTCAAGCTCGATCCGCGCACCTGGGAGAACCAGGGCCTCGCGGGTCCGTCGCCGTTCTCGTATCCGCCTGGGCTCGCGGACATCAGCGGATTCCTCAACGTGACGCGCGGCATGGTCGCCGGCGGGCTTAGCGACAAGGACATCACGAACATCCTCGGTGCGAGCCTCCTGAGGCTCTTCGGGGACGCTCGCAAATGCGCGACGGGTACACCCGCGACGTACTCGCCGCGGCCGAAGCGCATCGGCGACGCGACCGAGGGGATCACTCCCTGGTAGGCGCGATCCAGACCTTCGGCACGTTCGGAGGCGTCGCGAGCACGAACTGGCTCGCGACCGCGAGCGCGATGTCCGTTCTCGAGCGAGGCGGGAACGCGTTCGACGCGGTGATCGCAGGCGCGCTCGTCCTCATCGTCGCCGAACCGGATCAGAACGGGCTCGGCGGAGAGGTCCCGATCCTCCTGCGCACGCGGAACGGTGAGCTGCGCGTGATCTGCGGCCAGGGCCGCGCGCCCGCAGCCGCGACGCCTGAGCGCTTCGCGCAACTCGGGCTCGATCTCATTCCCGGGAGCGGCGTGCTGCCCGCGTGCGTGCCAGGGTCGTTCGATGCATGGATGTTGCTCGCGCGCGAATACGGCACCTGGCCGGTGCGCGAGCTGCTCGCGTACGCCGCGCATTACGCCCGGGATGGCGTCCCCGTGTCGGCCGGCCTCGCCAAGCGTCTCGGTCGCGCCGCGGAGAGCTTCCGGGATCACTGGCCATCGTCAGCCGAGATCTATCTGGCCGATGGCGTGCCGCGCGTCGGTTCACTGCTGCGCAACCGTGCGCTCGCGGCGCTCCTCGAGCGCATCGTGCGCGAGGCCGAGGCCGCGTCGAGCGATCGCGTGCGGCAGATCGAGGCCGCGCGACGAGCATGGCGCAGCGGTTTCGTCGCGGAGGGCATGTTCAGCTGGCTGCGCGACCGCGCGGTGCGCGATCTTCAGGGCCGCAGCGACGTCGCGCTGCTCGCGCCCGACGACTGGGCGGCGTTCGAGGCCACGATCGAGGAGCCGATATCCGGCCGCTTCGCCGACGCGACGATCTACAAGGCCGGGCCGTGGTCGCAGGGCGGCGTCCTCATCGAGACGCTTGCGCTCTTCGAGGGAACGGACGTCGCGCGCGAGACGCGCGAGAGCGGCGCGTACGCGCATGCGCTTATCGAGGCAGTGAAGCTGGCGATGGCCGACCGGGAAGCGTGGTACGGCGACCCTGAATTCTCAGACGTACCGATCGCAGATCTTCTAAGCGCCGCGTACGCGCGCGGGCGGGCCGGGCTCGTCGGTGATCGAGCGTCTACCGAGCTGCGTCCCGGAACGCCTCCGGGCAAGCCGGCCCCGCGACTGCCCGCGCACGTGACGGACCCGCCGACCGCCGAGCTCGCCGTGGCGAGCAAGCTCGCGGCGAGCGCGATCCCCACGCACGGCGACACGGCTCATATCGACGTCGCCGACCGCGACGGGAACGTCGTGTCCGCGACGCCGAGCGGCGGGTGGGTGCAGTCGTCGCCGGTGATACCCGAGCTCGGTTTTCCTCTCGGCACGCGCGCGCAGATGTTCTGGCTCGAGCAGGGCCTGCCGAATTCCCTAGCGCCGCGCAAGCGTCCACGCACGACGCTCACGCCGACGATCGTCGTGTCCGATGACGGCACGATCCTCGGCTGCGGCTCGCCCGGTGGTGACGCCCAGGATCAGTGGACGGCGCAGCTGCTCGTGCGTCATCTCGCACTGGGCATGTCGATACACGACGCGGTCGAAGCGCCGACGTTCAACAGCCTTGACATGCCGCTCTCGTTCTGGCCGCGTGCACGACGACCCGGCGTCGTCCAGATGGAAGAGGACTGGGATCAGGACGTGATCGCGGACCTGGGGCGGCGCGGACACGAAGTCGAGCTGATACCCGACCGCACACAGGGCTGGCCGTGCGCGGTGCGCGTCACGCGCGATGGGATCTATTCAGCCGCGGCGAGCGCGCGGGGGCGCGCATGCGCCGCAACTGCGCGGTAGTTCCGACTGACGGCTCGCCGCTAGCAAAGCGCGATATGCCAGTGCTGTTCCACGCGATGAGGTCTCAATAGATTTCGTCGCGCTGCATCGCTACGAACTCCGCTCTACGCGTCGCCAGATCCGAATCGGATACGACGTTGGGTTCGACGACCAGGCGCTCGAGCGCGGCTACCCAGGATGCGTAGTACTCACGCTCGGGCGCGGCCGCGATCTCCGCGATCAACAGGCTCCGGAATGTCTCCCATTGAAAGCGCTCGGCGGTCAGCGCGATGGCCATCCCGAACACGCGTCCCTGCCACGGCGCCGAAAACACCAGCTCGCCGTTCTTCCTGGGGATCCCTTCGAGATAGGCGATCTCGCTCCGGATATCCGTCATCCGACGCTCGCCGGTACCCGAGGGACCGCGACACCGATCATGCAGTCACGTGTCACGACCGCCGCGAGCTCATCCTCGGTCCAATTCTCGGTGCCGCTTGGCCGCATGGGCAGGACCATGTAGCGGATGTCCGCGCTCGAGTCCCAAACGCGTACGTCGATCTGCTGCGGCAGCTCCAGACCCATTTCGCGGAGCACCGTGCGCGGCTCGAGGACCGCGCGCGAACGGTACGGCGCCGACTTGTACCAGGTCGGCGGCAAGCCGAGGACCATCCACGGATAACACGAGCAGAGAGTGCACACGATCACGTTATGGACGCTCGAAGTGTTCTCGACGACGATGAGCTCTTCGGCCTGATGCTCGGTGATCCCTATCTCGGTCAGAGCCGACTTCGCGTCGCTGAGTAGACGCCGTTTGTAGTCGGGTGAGACCCAGGCATGTGCGACCGCACGTGCGCCCAGGGTGGGGCCGATGTCCTGCTCGAATTTGGCGACGACTGAGTCGACCGCCGCTGTGGTGAGCAGACCTCTTTCCACCAGCAGCGACTCGAGTGCAAGCGCGCGCGCCTCAAGATCGGTCGGCGGCTCTGGGTGGTGAGCGTCGTCCTTGCTCATGTGCCTCCTCCAGGTAGCTCTGCCACAGATCGATGCTCACATGATCGCGCGGACCGGCCTCATCGCCCCACAGCTCAGAGCCCTTGAACACGACGGTGTAGACGGGCTCCCAGTCCGCGCTGATCAGATGCGCACGCGTATCGGGCAAAAGGAACGGACCGTGTACAGACTCGACAATGCCTCGCCTTCCCGCGACGTAGCGCGCGAGACGCGTATGACGCTTGGTGTAAACGTTTCGAACAATGACCGGATCGCCCGGTGCGAAACGCGCTTCGCGCCTGTGCTCCACTAGCGCGATCGTCTCGTCCCGCGATTCGCGCGTGAGCCCTTCGAGCGCTGTAAGCCAGCGCTCGTAGTACGCGCTCGCAAGGTACTCCGACGCGGGAATACGTTCGACCGCGTGACGGAACTGATCCAAATTGAAAAGGCCGCGTGCGAGAAGCAACCGCATCATCGCGTTGACGCGGCCCTCCCATGAATGGTGCACGGCGCGTTCATCTCGCCCCGCGTCGAGCCCGCCGTGGCCGATCACTCCACCCATGTCATGCGCGCCATTCACGATCCACCAACTCCTAAGTGCTGCGGAACAATTACGCGATCGTCGTCGTAACGATCTCGCTGCCCGAGATGCGTCTCACGATCCGGCCTTTCTTCATGACGACACGGATGTTCGCATCATCCTCGAGAAGCTCGACACGGCGGACGAGATCGCCCGCGACGACCACGAGGTCGGCATCGTGGTCCGCGCCGATGACGCCAGCACCGCCGAGCCAGGCCGCGCGAGCCGCGTGAGACGTGGCCGCACGCACGGCGCGCTCGACGGGGATCCCGCACACGCGAACCAGTAGCACGATCTCCCGCGCGTAGCGACCATGCGGGTGGACCGCGCCACCGGCGTCGGAGCCCACCGCGAACGGCACACCGCGCTCGTACGCGAGGCGCACGGCGGCGACCATCCGCTCCCATACGTCGCGGACCCGCTGACTGCTCTCGCTCGGGTAGCCGATCGACGGGCCGATGTGGATGATGTCGTCGTAAACGCCGAGCGTGAACACGAGCCGCGCGTCTGGATGCGCTGAGAGGAGCTCGATCGTCGGATCGTCGATGAACGATGCGTGCTGCACCGTGTCGACGCCTGCGCGGATCGCGGCGCTGATCGCCTCTGGTCCCTCGGCGTGCGCAGCGGTCGAGAGGCCGAGGTCGTGCGCCTGCCCGACGGCGGCCCGCAGCTCCTCGTCGCTGAAGAACGACGCGCGCCCACGTCGCTTTGATTGAACGGTCGACCCGGAGATCTGGAACTTGATGTTGTCGACGCCGTCCTTGGCCTGCTCGCGAATGACGCGCCGCGCGTCTTCGACGCCCGAGACGAGTGCCGCGAGCCGCGTCGCGGGATCGAGGCGCATGCTCGACGGCCAGAGATCGAGCGGGCCGCCGACCGGGCTGATGATCTGGCCGCTCACGCGCAGTGTCGGTCCCTCGATCGTGCCCTCCGCGATCGCGGCCTTCGTCGCGACTCCGATCTTGCCGCGACAGCCGACGTCGAGCCCGCCCGTGTAGCCGAAGCGCAGAGCCTTCGTCGCATTGGCGCCGGCGCTTACGGCCGCGAGTTCAAGCGAGCGCGGCCACTCGAGCTGCTGCATCCCGAGGTGCCCCGAATACGTGAGATGGAGGTGCGCGTCGATCAACCCAGGCATGAGCGTGTCCTGCGACGCGTCGATGCGCGTCACCTCGTCGGCCACGCGCGGCGCTGAACCCGCGGGTCCGACGTGGACGATCTTCTCGCCGTGGACGAGCACCTCGACGTGATGCGCGACATTCCCCTCGCCGTCGATCAGCGTGCCGGCGCGGATGAGTACCCAGTGCCCGGCGTCGCCGCTCACCATGTCCGGTACTCCGTGCACGACAGACGCTCGCACCCGTCAGCGGTGACGAGCACCGGATCGGTGAGCGTCGCGCCGCCGTGCCCGACGCGACCGAGACGCGCTTCGAGCACGAGGACCGTTCCCTCAGCGAGCATGCCGGGCTCGCCGGTCCGAAGACGCGGCGGTTCGTCCAGCCAACAGCCGATGCCGTGACCGACGTAGCCCGCGACCCCGAAGCGGTACGACCACTCGCTCATGTCCTGCTCGGTTGTGACTCGCATCGCGGCATCCGACAGCGCTGCGACCGGTGCACCGGCGCGGACCGCGGCGAGCATCGCGTCGAGCATGAGCGCCGCCGTCTCCATCACCCGCCTGTGCTCGGCGGATGGACGGCCGATAGCCGTGACCCGGCCGATATCCATCTTGTAGCCGCGATATGCGGCACCGACGACGATGTTCAACTGCTCACGATCCGCGAGCCGGCGACGCTGCGGGAAGCCGATCCCGGTCTCGACCCGCGGACCGCTGAACACCAGCGGCGGGAACGCGGCGCGGTCGGCGCCCGCGCGGATCATCGCGGACTCGACCGCGATCGCGACGTCGCGCTCGTCGGCGCCCTCGCTCGCCAGCGCATGGAACGCGTCGACGCCAGCGTCAGTCATCCGCGCGGTCTCGCGCAGGATGGCGATCTCCGCTTTGCTCTTGTGGACCGCGAGGTCGAGGAGGAGCGACGGCGCGTCAACAAGACGCGCGCCGGGTCGCAGCTCGCTGATGAGCGCCGCGAATAACGCCGGGAAGAGCGCGTAGCCCGCCACGCCGACGCACGTCTCACCACCTGGCAGGCGCTCGGCGACGATCCGCGCCATCTCGGGCAGATTCGGCTTGACGATCTGCTCGTCCAGCCACGGCATCGCGGGCAGCTCATCCCAGTAGGCGTAGTTGACGAATGTTGCGCGGCCGCCCGGCACGAGCAGGACGACGTTGACGTCGCGCGGGCCGAAGTGCGGCTCGTATCCGCTGAGGAAAGCGCTTGGGCCGAGCAGATTCGTGGCCGTGAAGGCGATGAGCGCATCCAGACCCGCAGCACGCGTGGCGGCCTCGACATGACGGCGGCGCTCTGCGAACTCCGCGGCGTCGATGACCTCGGCCTGCTGCAGCGTCGTCATGCCGCGTCCTCGAACGCGACGCCCGCGTGCAACACGTCGCGGTCGGCGTGCCAGCCACCGACGATCTGCAGACCGATGGGGAGTCCCGCGCGCGACGCGCCGCACGGCAGCGCCAGCGCGGGCAGACCGGCGATGGTGACCGCGTATGTGGCGAGGATCGCCTCGATGACACCGCTCATTCGCCGGCCGCCGACGATCTCCGGGAAGTCGCGCTCCTTCGGGAACGCGGTCCACGCCGTCGCCGGGAGCAATAGCAGTCGGTAGCGGGCGAAGAACGCCGCGGTCCGCTCCAGATAGCGCGACCGTTGTGCTTCAGCCGCGCCGGCGTCTTTCGCGAGCAAGCGATCGGCGCGCTCGATGTACTCGCGAAGCCACGCGTTGCCGCTGGCTGCGGCCTGCGCGCGCAGCTCGCTCATCACGATGGTCGTGCGGTACGCGCGCACGACTTCGATGATCTCGCGAGCGTCGCGCCAATCCGGCGCGGCCTCCTCGACGTCGCATCCGAGCTCGGCGAAGCGCCGCGCAGCACGCTCGACGGCCGCGCCGACCTCATCGTCGACCGCAAACAGTCCCATCAGGTCACGCGTCCAAGCGATGCGCCAGCCGCGTACGTCCGGATCAAGCTCCGGTCCAGGTGCGGGCTCGTCGATCGAGATGGGCACGCGAGGATCAGGTCCCGCCATGACAGACATCATGAGCGCGACGTCGCGAACGCTTCGCGCGAGCGGGCCCGGGACGCTGAACGGATCGGCGACCCAGGCCGAGGGGAACAGCGGGATCCGCCCCGGCGAGGGACGCAGGCCGACAACGCCGACGAGCGAAGCCGGGATACGCACCGATCCGCCGTGGTCGGTGCCATCCGCAAGCGCGCACATGCCGGCCGCGAGCGCGACCGCCGATCCGCCGCTCGACCCGCCGCATCCGAGCCTCGCGTCGCGCGGGTGGACCGTTTGCCCGAAGAGCGGATTGCGCGTATTGATGCCGACCTCGAACTCCGGGGTATTCGTCTTCCCGACGATGATCGCGCCCGCGGCGCGGAGCCGCGCGATGTGAAGCGCGTCCTCCACTGGAACGCTGTCGCGGAACGTCGGCGAGCCGTATGTGGTGCGGACGCCGGCGGTCGGGATGCTGTCTTTGACCGCGAGCGGAAGGCCCTCGAGGGGTCGGGGTCGCGCGCCGCGCGCCAAGCGCTGCTCGGCCTCGCGCGCTTCGGCGTTCGCCCGGTCGAAGATCGGCGTCACGATCGCGTTGAGCTCGCCGTTGCGGCGCTCGTACGCCCGACGCGCGGTGTTGACGAGCTCCACGGGCGAGATCTCCCGCGCCGCGACCTTCGCGACGACCTCGTGCGCAGGAGCGAGCGAAACGTCCAGCGTGGCGCTCATCGACGCCCGAGCGTCGTGCTCATCGTCGGAATTCCTTCAGCGCGGCGCGATCGGGCTCAAAGCCGAGACCGGGACGGTCGGGTGCGTCGGCCATCCCATCGCGGATCTCGAGCGTGCTCGCCATGAGGCGATGCATCGCTTCGATGCCCTGCGGCGGGTCGGTCATCTCCACATGCGCGACGATCGGAAGCGCCGCCGCGAGGTGCACGTGGATCTCCGGATACACGTGCGGACTCACGGGTACGCCTCGCGCGGCGGCGAGAGCGCAGATCTTCAACGCTTCGGTGAACCCGCCGCAGTTCGTGACGTCCACGCGCAGCGTGTCGGCGAGGTCGTCGTCGAGGATCCGCTGGAACGCCCAGCGGCCGGTGATGTCCTCACCGATCGCAAGTGGGATCGTCGAGCGCTGGCGGAAGCGCGCGAGCTGCGCGAGATGCTCGGACGGGAACGGGTCCTCGATCCACGCAAGGTCGAGATCCGCCCAGCCGCGCACCACGCGAAGCGCCGCCTGCGGATCGCGCCATCCCCAGTGGGCGTCATACATGAGCTTTGCGTCACCGGCCGCCTCGCGTGCCACGCGAAGACGCTCGGTGTCCGTCGCCAGCTCGCCCGCGGCGATCTTGATCAGGCGAAAGCCGCGTTTCGCGTAATTCGCGACCTCGTCGCGCAGGGCACGCACGTCGCGGTCGGCGGCGACGTAGCCGCCCGCCATGAGCACGGGCATGCGCCGACGATGCCCGCCGAGGAGCTTCCACACCGGAAGCCCGGCGGCCTTGCCTTTCAGATCCCAGAGGGCGATGTCGACCACGCTGAGCGCGCGCATGTAGATGCCACGCTGCGCGATCAGCAGGTTGAGGTAGTAGAGCCGATCCCAGAGATGCTCATTGAGGAGCGGATCCTCGCCGATGAGAAGCGGCTTCAGATTCCGTTCGATGATCTCGGCGACAGGGGCGTACCGCGCCATGCCCCATCCGAATCCGCTCAGGCCCTCATCTGTCGTGATCTCCACAACGACGTAGTCGCGGGTGTTGTACCGGAGGTCGCCCATGATGATCGGGCGCGGAACGGGCACGTCACAGGTCATCGCGCGCACGTCGACGATCTTCACGGCTTCACGATGTCCACGGCTGATGCTTCAAACGCGCGAGCCACGGACGCTTTCCGCGTGGTGAGCCGTACAGAAAGAGGATCGCGAGCGGAGCACGTCCGGTGGCGCGGAATCCGTGCGCGCCGGTGCGCCCCGCCGGGCTGAACACGGCGCTGCGCGCCCTGACCGCGGTCTCGCGGCCATCCGGATGGAGAAGGAACCCAACGCCGGACAGGACGAACTGGAGCTCGCCCCGACGATGCCAGTGCAAAGGGACGGTGCGGCCAGGCGCGATCTGGATGATCCCGCCGTACAGATCGGCGCCGTGCACTCGCTCGTGCACGAGCAGATCGACGCGCGTGCCGGGGACCGCGTCGGGACGCCGAGGCCACGACCGCGGCGGAAGATGCACCGTCACTGGGGCTCGTCGCGCGCGCGTTGCGGTCCCCTTCCTCACGGCGGCGAAGCGTACGACAGGGCACCGTTGTATGTTCCTGCGAAGTGGAGCTCACGATGCGCGAAGCCATCAAGCTCGCGATCGCGGATGAGATGAAACGCGATCCGTCCGTCGTCGTCTTCGGTGAGGACGTCGCGGAGGCGGGCGGTGTCTTCAAAGTGACCGCCGGTCTGCTGGAGGAGTTCGGGCCGGACCGCGTGCGCGACACGCCTATCGCCGAGACCGCGATCATCGGCGCCGCCATCGGCGCCGCGGCGAAGGGGCTGCGGCCCGTTGTGGAGATCATGTTCGCGGAGTTCTTCGGGGTCGCGCTCGATCAGATCGTCACCGAGGCCGCGAAGATGCGTTACCTCTCGGCCGGCAAGATCACCATGCCGATCGTGCTGCGCGCGTCCGCCGCGGGCGGCCTCGGCTTCGGGGCACAGCATTCGCAGTCGCTCGAGTCTTGGTTCATGAACACGCCCGGCCTGGTCATCATCTCGCCGTCCGGCCCGGCCGCCGCGTACGGCCTCCTCCGGTGCGCGATCCAAGACGACGATCCCGTGATCTTCCTAGAGCCCCGCAGCCTCTACAACACGAAAGGCGAAGTTCGAAATGGCGAAGATGGGTTGTGGCCCATCGGCACGGCGCGAATCGCGCGCGCCGGGACCGACGTCACCGTTGTCGCGCTCGGCCAGATGGTCGGGGTCGCGCTCGCCGCCGCGGAGAAGCTCACCGACGTGTCGTGCGAGGTGATCGACCTCGGCACGGTGCGACCTTGGGATCGCCGGACCGTCCTCGGGAGTCTCGAACGCACGGGCCGCATCGCCATCGTCGAGGAGAACCCGTTCACCGGCGGATGGGGTGCGGACATCGCGAGCGCCGCGGCGAGTGAGGGATTCGAGTACCTCGACGCGCCACCGGCACGCATCACCTGCCCCGACGTTCCGGTGCCGTTCGGCGCGCTCGAGCGTCACTACCTGCCTTCCGCCGACCGCACCGCCGAAGCGATCACCGCTCTCGTGCGGAGCTCGACACCGCCGCAGCGCGCGACGGCGTCGGGGCGGCCAGGCGCGCCGGCGCCGAAGGCAGCAGATACAAGCCGCCGCGCTGCACTCGCCGAACCGCTCGGCCGGTACGCGCGCATGATCGAGATCCGCCAGATCGAGGACGAGTCGATGAACCTCTATCTCGAAGGCCTCATCGCCGGCTCGATGCACACCGGACAGGGGCAGGAGGCGGTGGCCGTCGGCGTCGCCGCGAGCCTCCGCCCGACCGACATGGTGACCTGCACGTACCGTGGCCACGGGCTCGCGCTCGCGCTCGGCCTCACGCCGCTCGCGCTCATCGCCGAAATGCTGGGTCGCAAGGACGGCGCGCTCGGCGGGAAGGGCGGATCGATGCATCTGTCGGCTCCAGAGGTCGGGCTGCTTCCGACGTTCGCGATCGTCGGCGGAGGTATTCCCGTGGCCGTCGGCGCGGCGTACGCGTCTCAGATCGCGAAGGACGGCGGCGTCGCGGTCGCGGTCTTCGGCGACGGCGCCGCGAACATCGGTGCGTTCCACGAAGCATTGAACATGGCGGCCGTGTGGAAGCTCCCGGTCGTGTTCGTGTGCGAGAACAACCTCTACGGTGAGTACTCGCGCATTGACAAGACGACGCCGCTAAAAGACATCGCGTCACGCGCCTCCGCCTACGCGATGCCCGGTGAGGTCGTCGATGGACAGGACATCGACGTCGTCATGCAGGCGATGACTCGCGCCGTCGAGCGTGCGCGCGCCGGCGGCGGCCCGACGCTCCTGGAGATGAAGACCTACCGCTACGCGGGACACTCGCGTGGCGATCCTGCGAAGTACCGGCCCGCGGGCGAGCTTGAGCGCTGGAAAGAGCGCGACCCGATCGCGCTGTACGGGAAGGCGCTCCAGAGCCGTGGCGTCGCTGACGACGCCCGGCTGGCCGCTGTGCGCGACGACGTGACGCGTAGCGTCGCGGCCGCTGTCGCCGCGGCAAAGGTGAGCCCAGTACCGGACGCCTCGAGCATCTTCGAGCACGTGTCGTCACGTGGGCAGTAAGTCGATCACCGCGCTGCTGCGTGGGATGCGCAAACGCATCCTGGCGGCCCCCGACCTTCTGGTCGAACTCGAAGTGGTCGCCCACGCTGGTGACTCCCGATGAGCGCATCACAGGCGGCCGTCCAGCACGCGCGCTCGAAATCTGAGCCGCCGTTCGATCGCGCCCGCGCGTCCGCGCTCATGGAAGAGCAGGGGGTCGATCTTATCGTCGCGTGCTCGCGCGCCAACGTCGGCTATCTCGCCGACTACACGTACTACGTTGCGCAAGGGTTGCCGTACGTCCTCGAGGACGGGCGCCAGTGGAGCATCACGTTCGTCGGCGTGCCGCGCGACTCCAAACTCGAACCGTTCATCACGCCCGTCAGCAGCGAGCACGGCAGCATCTCGTACGCGGATCCGTGGATCGGCGAGCGACGTTTCTGGGGACCGAAGTGGACGTATGCGGGGCAGGCGAGCCCGACGGCTGCGGGCGCGCCCGGAGATGTGGCCAGTTGTGTGGCCGATGCGATCACGGAACGAGGTCTCGCATCGGGGCGCGTCGCCATCGAGCTCGAAGGAACGCCGGCGCCGCGCTATCTGCGACTGCGCGAACTGCTCCCCAAGGCGGAGTTCGTCGACGCGGCGCGGATCCTCGACGCGCTGCGGATCGTGAAGACGCCGACGGAGATCGCGCGACTGCGCGAGGTCGCGCGCGTTACGGATCTTGCCATCAGGGCCGGATATGAAGCGCTGTCCGAAACACCGACGGAGCTGCAGGTGCAGTCCGCGATGGCGCGAGTCTTCGTCGAGCACGGAATGTCGTTCGGCTGGTGCTCGGTCGCGTACGGACCCAAGGGCGTGACACTCATCGAGCCGACCGAGCTCCACCCCACTGTTGGCGAGATCGTGCGGATCGACGTCGTGGGCATCCATCACGGCTACTACAGCGACATGTCGCGTGTGAACTCGTTCCGCCGACGTCCGAACGACGACTGCTCGCGCGCGCACGCGGCGATTCTGGAAACGAATTCGGTGATGCTGCGCGAGACCGGACCCGGGGTACGCGTCGCGGACCTCGCGCGGATCGCACACGAGACCCTCGGGAGCCACGGATACCCGATGCTCGCGCCGCAGGCCGGGCATGGCATCGGCCGCGACGTGCATGAACCCCCATACCTGGCGGATTGGGACCCGACCGTACTGCGGCCGGGCATGGTCCTCGACCTCGAACCTGCGATGCGCGTGGCGGGCGTCGGCTCGGTGAATATCGAGGACATGGTCCTAGTCACGGACTCGGGCTGTGAGGTGCTCACGCAGTTCCCGCGCGAGCTCGAGACGTTCGGCTAGGTTTCCTAAACGAGCTCGAGGGAGGCGTCATGCGCATCACAGTCGATGAGTTCCGCGATCGCGTCGCTCGCTGCACGCGGCTCATGGAGGAAGAGCGCTTCGATGCGCTCGTCGCCTACGGGAGCCGCGTCACGTATGGGAGCGTGCGCTATCTCACCGGTTACGAACCGTGGCTCGCGCCAGAAGAGTGGGCATTCGCCGTTCTCACACCCGGCCACGGAGCCGGCCTGAGCCTTCTTAGCAACAGCCCTTGGGACTTTTGGGAGTTCAACCGCACACAGGCGACGTGGGTCTCAGATGTCACGGTCGGAAGCAAGTGGGTGGAGCAGATCGCCGCGCGGCTGCCACGCACTGCGCAGCGTGTGGGACTCGGTGGCTGGGCGGGTTTCCCGGCGCGGGTTCTCGACGGACTGCGCGAGCGCTTTCCGCACGCGGAGTTCGTCGACGCCACGGCGCTGATCCACAAACTACGCGCGATCAAGAGCTCGGCCGAGATCGCACTACTGCGGCGCGCCGGAGAGCTCGGCGACCTCGGCGCGGCGGCGCTCTATGAATCCGCACGCCCCGGAGCGACAGAGCGTGAGGTCGTGGCGCAGATCGACGGCGCGATGATGCGCGGGGGCACCGAGCAGATGGCGTACTGGACCATCCTCGGCAGTGGCCGCAAGACCATTGCCTCGTGCTTCCTGCCGACCGATCGCGTGCTCGAGGAGGGCGACCTCGTACAGCTCGACTGTGGACCAATGGTCGACGGTTACAAGGCTGACTTCTCTCGAGTCGTGATCGTCGGCAAGGAGCGTCCCGCGGCGACGGTGCGTCTGGTCGAGACAGTCGCGGAGGTGCACGAGAGGTGTGCCGCGAAGCTACGCGCGGGCGTGCGCTGCAGCGAGATCGCGCGTACCGGGCTCGACGTCATCGAGCGCCGGGGATACACGCGGGAGAACCTGTTCAGATCGGCGAACTATCCGGACATGGTGTTCATGGCCCACGGGATCGGCCTCGAGAACCCGGATCCTCCAGGCATGCTGACGCTCACCAACGATGCTGTCTTGGAGGAAGGCATGTGCATCAATCTCGAGCCCATCCTTCTCGACCAACAGGTCGGTGGCGCGCGAATAGAGACGTCGTTCGCGGTGACATCGGGTGATCCCGTTCGACTGTCGGACGCACCGATCAGGCCGTGGCTCGCCTCCGCGACCTAGCGCCGATCGGGTACGCGGTCACGCAAACACAAGAGGGCGGCCCGGCTATTCGGTTACGCGGACGCTCCGCGCACGGACCGGCATGCGGCAGTCTGGGAAGTGGGAACGAGCGGGCCCTGTCCATTTCGTTCGGCGTAAGCGATGATTCGCGCGGGGAAGGGGTTCCGATGCGTAGATATCAAACTGCATCCGTGTGCGGCCTCGGTCTCGTCGCACATCTTGGGATGCGGGCATGAGGGCGCTGGCCAAGATCCTCCCGCGCCGGCTGCCCTCATACGCGCTCGTCGGGCCGTTGCGTCGATCGCTGGCCGTGGCTGCTGTTCTTCTGCTGACCCTCGGCAGCTACAGCGCGTCGCTCGCCGCGGTGTCCATATCAACGAGCTTTATCGGCGTCAGGCTCGCCAACTCTGGCTACATCCCGCCCAGCCCCTCCGGAGCGGCCGGCCCTACGCAATATCTGATCGCGACGAACGGACGCATTCGCACGTTCACGAAATTCGGCGTGCTCGACGGTGCCCTGAACACCGACACCGATACGTTCTTCGACACGGTTCGAAACAACTCCTCAACGACCTATCCGCGCGTGGCCTACGACCAGCTCTCGTCACGCTGGTTCGTCGTGATGACCAATTTGAGCACGCCGAACCGCATCCTCGTCGCGGTAAGCTCCGGGTCGACCAT
>Ga0209057_1000576_pt1 | contig 32605 bp, 19 predicted proteins | sample GraSoiAngelo_146_FD_185903 | JGI IMG/M metagenome (GOLD analysis project Ga0209057, IMG submission 185903) | Grasslands soil microbial communities from the Angelo Coastal Reserve, California, USA - 14_1009_05_30cm (SPAdes) (version 2) | ecosystem: Environmental > Terrestrial > Soil > Grasslands ... | reverse complement strand
GCGCCACCCGCGTGGCATGGGCGATCGCGTAGCCCGTCGAGGGACCGAGCCTGAGAAGCGCGGCGTACGCTTCGGACTCAGTGGCCGTGAACCCGAAAGGTGTGAGATCGATCTCGATGGGCATGTGCGTAGTAGTAATTACTACTACGTAAAGAGGTCCCCATAAGCAATGGGAAACCTAGAGGATTTCGACCGGAATCCCCAGCAACCGCGCGATGAGCCCGAGCCGGAACGTTGCGTCTGTTTGCCGTTGCGCCGGGCTCTTCCCCGGTCCCTCGAGCGGAAAGTAGTGAGCCGTGAGGGGGCTCGTCGCCTTAGGCATCGCGCGCAGGCTCTTTGGGCTCCAGATCCCCCGATCGTCGCACTCATTGAACAGCCGCGCCAGCACGCGGCTGGCGCTCGGGATTTGGCGTACGAGACCGAGTCGAGCCAGGAGCTCGATCCAGTAGAGCGCGAGCGGGACGTCGGTGATGTGGCCTTGGGCGTCGGATCGCAGCGGGTCGCCGAGGATCTCGAATAGCGGCTTCAGGAGCTTCTTGCCAGCGAGGATGAAAAACGCCCGTCGTGGCGCGGGCGAGGAGAAGTAGTGCCCCAGCCGCTCGATGAAGCCGGCCCGCTCCCGCTGTACGGAGGGCAGGAATGCGAGCATCTCCACGGCGAAGATGGTCGGGGGGCACGCATGGGGATCGAGCACGGTCCTCCCCTGCGCCCGTTTGAAGGGGTTGGCGGCAAGCTCGCTGCGCAAGTATTGCGAGATGTTGCTGGCGATGGTATGCGCCGTGCCGCGCACCCGCGGATCGTCGCTGTGCCCGCCACGCGCCAGTGCGCAGGCCGCTCCCTCGCGCCCCATACGGCGCGCCCAGCGCCCCAGCCCGGGGTCTGTCTTGGCAGGCCTTTGGAACTCGACCAGCAGCTCGAGCGCCCGCTGGGCGACCGTGCGATCGGGATCGTCGGGCTCGATGCGCGACAGCAGCTGAAACAGGAATCGGTCGGCGTTGCGAAACACCCGCTCCGATGGCGGCCACCCCAGCTCGAGCAGGCGCCGGTACTGGTACACCGTGCCTGGATCGGTCCAGCCGTACGCTTTGGACGCCGCGGGCGCGAGCAGGTTCCCCCCCCAAAGCCCCGTGGCCTTCTGCTTGCGAGCAATTGCCTGAGCCGCCTTGTACTGCGACACAGACTGGCGCAGCGCCTCGAGGCGCGCCGGATCCCGCTGGCCCTCCGGCACGACTTCGCGGTAGGCTCGATAGACGATCGGCGGGCTCGCTGCCTCCGCGAGCCAGGACAGCGGCAGCCGATGCGATGTGGGGAGATCCAGGTGCCCACTCCGGAGTGCGGGAGATGCGACTGCCGCAAGGCGGGCGCAAACTTATGTGGGTGCCTCTCAATCGGCCAGAGGCACCCAGGAGCAACTCTCCCAATCTTTGTATATTGCTTATTCACAGCATCTTACGTCTACTGCAATGTATTGCACTCAGGGGTGAGCCCGCCCGCTCGGCCGCTGGAATTCTGAATTCGGCAGCCACTCGGGCAGCGCCGGCGCGTTCGCGACCGCCAGCGCGACTCGCATCGCCACTCGCACCTCCTGCGCCATCCCCGCGTAGCTGAACGTCGAGCGGTATTCGTCGCTCGGTTGATGGTAGCGCTCGCGGTTGTAGCGGGCGGCTTCCTGCTCGCCCCAGCCAGGGGGTCGACCGACGAAGTCCCTCCCGGGCTCGATCGACAGCGCCGGCACGCCCGCTCTGGAAAACGGGAAGTGGTCCGACCGGTAGAACGAGCCGCGCACGTCGGGCTCGTGCACCACCGCCAGCGATTCGGCACGAGCGGCCTCCTCGAACGCGGCGCCCAAGGTCGACCGGTCCAGGCCCAGGGCGTCGATGTCGCGCGTCGCCCCCCGCACGTTGGCGACATCGAGATTCAGCACCGCCGCCGTCTGGTCCAGCGGGACGAGCGGGTCCCGCGTGTACGCCTCGCTGCCGAGCAAGCCGCTCTCCTCGGCCGTGGTCGCCACGAACAGCAGCGTGCGCCGGGGGCGGGGCTGTACCTGAACCAGCGCCTCGGCGGCCCCGAGCATCGCCGCGACGCCCGACGCGTTGTCCTCCGCGCCGTTGTAAATCGAGTCGCCGTTCGCGACCGGGCCGATCCCCTTGTGATCCCAGTGCGCCGTGAACAGCACCGCCTGGCGGGCCACCGCGGGGTCGCTCCCGGGGATCCTCGCCACGACGTTCTCCGAGCGGACGTGACGCAGCGCGCTCGTGACCTCGACCGCAACGTTGATCCCGGTCGCGACGGGACGGAACTCGCGGTGCGCCGCCGCCCGCGTCAAGGAGTCGAGGTTGAGGCCGGCCCGGGCGAGGGCGGCCTGCGCGGCGTCGTGGGTCACCCACGCCGCGAACGCGATGCTCTGCGCCACCGGCTGGTCGAGCTTGAATTGCTCCACCGACCAGGACCCGCGCACCACGTCCCATCCGTACGTGGCGCTCTCGGCGGTGTGGAGCAGGATCGCGCCCACCGCGCCACGACGCGCCGCTTCTTCGAGCTTGTAGGTCCAGCGGCCGTAGTAGGTCAGGGCCCGCCCGTTGAAGACGGTCGAGTCCTGGAGGCCGGGATCGTTCACGAGCATCAAGAGCACTTTGCCGCGAACGTCCATGTCCTTGTAATCGTCCCACCGCCACTCCGCCGCTGCGACGCCGTAGCCGACGAACACGACCTCGCCGTCGGCGACGATATGACGCTCCGGCCGCTCCGCCCAGGCTACGAAATCGTCGAGATAGGTGAGCGGGCGGGTCGCCCCGCCCTTGCCCCACACGAGGGACGGGCGCGGCGTCATGCCGACGAGTGCCACCGATTGGAAGTACGATCCGTCCCTCGCCGCGGGCTCGAGGCCGAGCGCCTCGAATTGGGCCGCGATGTACCTCGCGGCCAGGAGGCCGCCGCGCGTCGCAGGCGCGCGGCCCTCGAGCAGGTCGTCGGCCAGATATTTCAGGTGGGCGTCCATCGCCGTGGTGCTCACGGCCGGGAGGGGGGCAGCGCGGGTCGCCGGCGTGCCGCCGGGCCGTGACGCGCCGGCGCAGCCGACGGATATCATCGCGACGGTGATCGACCATTTCCGGGACACGTGTGGTCACTCCTTTCGAAGTCGGCTGGGGCAGCGCACCGCGTGGATGAGCCCGCGCCGTGTGGGGGCGGCTTCGCTTGTGAGCACGAACGTCGAGTCGTCGAGGAAAGCGATCGCCTCACCCTGCGGCTCGAGCCCGGAGACATTGCACACGGGCCACCCGCTGGGGGTCAGGAGCCCCCCCGCACCGGGGACGAAGGTATAGATCTCGGTGTATGTGCGGATCGCGACCAGGCGGCCATCCGGTCGAATCGCAGCGCCGGTCACGAGGCGCCCGACGGGCGCGAACGGAGCGACCGGCAGTTGCTGGAGCGGCGTGGCGGTGACCACCGTGTCGCCGCCCCAGGCCTGGCGCGATACGCGGTACAATCGAATGACACCGGAGCGTCCCTTGGTCACGAGGTAGAGCGCGCTGTCCCGAGGCGAGACGTAAATCGCCTCCACGTCATCTGGGCCCCCAGGGTATCTGAGGCGTAGCGTCGCGGCCGCCGCGGAGCGCCCCGGACCCCCGCCCCTGGCAGGCGGATCGGGCTCGGGCACGGCGTAAATCACTACGGATTTGCGGGTCCTGTCGTTATCGCCCGTGTCCGCGATGTAGAGGCATGCACCTTCCTGCGTGGGGCAGGAGCCGAGAGCGATGTCCTCCCAGTCTACCGCACGGGCGCCGCGGATTCGGACGACGCCGCGATCCGTGCCGGCGAGGTCCGTGGCGTACACGTAGGCATCATCGCCCGAATCATTGTGGGTCCACAGGACGCCGCGGTGCGCGCGGCTCACGGCAATGCCCGAGCTCTCCCTCACGCGCGGACTGTGAAACGTGGCCGTCAGCGCGACGCTGGGGATGCCTTGCAGTGTGAAGAGGAGGAGGAGCACGGCCCCCAAGGAAATCCGCTTGCTCGGGACTAGGCAAGGGGTAATCTTTCGGCCGATGCTCGCTGCGTTGCGCTCCCGTCGCGTCGAGAAGCTGCCGGATCAAGTGATGCTCCGGGGGCGGATCCTGTTTCTGACGGAGGACGCGGCGCTGGTGCGCCGACAGCTCGACGGGCAGGATATCGACTGGCAGCCCGCAACCAAGCTCCGCGACAACATCTCCACCGACGAAATCACCCCCGCGTACATCTGCTACTACTACGACGAAACCCTGGGCGACTTTCCCTACCTGGGGCTGAAATGCGGCGACGAGTTTCCCATCACCCGCGGCGCGGTGAAGCGCGCGGGCTTCGTCGCCTCGGTGAGCGGCCAGCGCCGGGGCAAGGGCTCGTCGCGTGAGCAGTCTCCCTACGCCGAGATGTGCGCCGGGATCAAGCTCGTGGTCGCGCAGAACATCGAGCGCATCTACCGGGAGAACTGTCAGAACCTGGGCGTCTTGACCACCACGGACTTCTCCATCATCGACAGGGTGCGGCGCGGCGAGACGATCCCGCTGAGCGCGTTCACGGCGGGCGAAGGCGAGATCACCCGCGGCATCATCGAGTACGGCGGGCTGTTCAACTTCAACGTGGCTCGGCTCCAGGGGAACGTCGTGCTCTCACCCCCTGCCACCCCGCCTCGCCCCATGACGCTCGGCGAGAAGATCATCGCCCGCCATTGGGTCGTGGATCCCTCCAAGGGGACGATCGGCGTCCCGGCGGTCAAGCCGGGAGACGAAGGGTTCGTGGTCACCGATGTCCGGTTCAGCCACGAGTACGTCACCCCCATGGCGGCGATCTTTTTCGAGCAGCTCGTGGGACCGGACGAGAAGGTGCTCGACCCGGGCTCGATCCTGATGTTCCGCGATCACCTCACCTTCCTCGGCGACGCCATGACGCCCGAGCGCGTGAAAGAGGGCCTGCTCGACGTCGCCCTCGAGCTGGAGAAGAAGCAGCGCGCCTTCGCGCAGAAGCAAGGGATCCGGCTGTACGGCGAGCTGCGGCTGGGCCACCACGGGTCCGAGGCGATTTGCCATTCCAAGATCCTCGAGGGACACGCCGAGCCGGGAATGGTGATCATCGGCAGCGACTCCCACACGCCGCATGCCGGCGCCGTGGGGTGCGTCGCCTTCGGGGTCGGCACGACGGCGGTCTTCAACTCCTGGATCACGAAGGACGTGCGGCTCACGGTGCCCGAGACCGTCAAGGTCGTCGTGCGCGGCAGGAAGCCCGACAATGTGACGGCGAAGGACTTCATGCTCGAGATCCTGCGCCACCCGTACGTGAAGAGCGGCCGCGCGATCGGGAAACTGGTGGAATACTGTGGTGATGCTGTCGAGTCGCTGTCGGTAGACGAGCGCGCGACTATGACCAACATGACGGCCGAGGTGGGCGGCTTCACCGGCTACGTCGCTCCCGACGAGAAGACCGTCGCGTACCTGATGGCGTACCGCGGGATGGCCCGCGCAGCGGCAGAGCGGCTGTGTCGGGGCCTCGCGAGCGATGCGGATGCGGAGTATTGCGAAGTGATCGAGATCGACGCAGCCGCAATCCGACCGCTGATCGCGCTGCCCGGCGATCCGGGGAATGGACGCTATATCGCCGAGGCGGCGGAGCGGGTGAGGGTGGACATCGCGTACGCCGGCTCCTGCACCGCAGGCAAGAAGGAAGACATGGATATGTACGCCCGCGTCCTCGAGGAGGCGGCTGAGCGCGGCGAGCGCGTGGCGCCCTGGGTGCGCTTCTACATCCAGTGCGGGTCGCAGGACGTGAAGCGGTATTGTGAGGAGCGGGGGTACCTGGAGCTGTTCCGGAAGGTGGGTGCCACGTTCCTCGAGCCCTCCTGCGGCGCGTGCATCAACGCGGGGCCCGGGGTCTCAAAGACCAAGGACGAAGTCACGATCAGCGCGATCAACCGCAACTTCCCGGGTCGCTCGGGGCCCGGACTACTCTACCTCGCCAATCCCTACACCGTCGCCGCGTCGGCCATCGCCGGCTACATCGCCGAGTGGCAGCCCGGGATGGCGCTCGCCGAACCGTCGGCTTGACGGTCGGGCCGATTAGCGGCCGCCGCGGCTGGAGAGGCCCTGTCCCGCCGCCGACTCGGCGCCCTGCTTCGGTCGCAGCGAGCCGCGCTGGTACACACTCCGCGGATTCCACAGCACCCACGAGGTGATCCCCAGGTCTTCGACCGCACGGATCTGCTCGCGGATCTCGAAGGGGGTGTAGCGGGGGAGCCGGCGCCCGAGCGTGAACGCCTGCAGGAAGGGCCGGATCTCGGCCGAGCCGGGGAGCGGTTCTGAGCGTTTCAGCGCCTCGGTCAGGGCGCGGCGCACGACGCGGTACGGCTGGCCGTTGGGCCATGCGTACCCGAAGGCGCCTCGGTAGTAGTGACTCGGATACACCATCGGCAGCACCACGTCGGCCACGCTGACGAAGTCCTCCCACACCTGCCCGATGCCGAGGTCGCTCGTGGCGGACGCGGTGAGCCCGAAGATGTCGAACGTGACCGGTACGCCCGATGCCTTCAGCCGGTCCTTGAGCAGCGCCACGTGCTCGCGCACCGCTTCGCGCTGGGTTTGCCCCGACCGGTGCGCCGGGAAGATGGCGGTGGCCATCCGCTCCCGGGGCTCGTCCGGGAACCGCACGTAGTCGAACTGCACCTCCCGGAATCCCATCTGCGCGGCTTCCTGCGCCAGCTGGGCGGCGTAGATCCAGACGGAGTCGTTGTAGGCGTCCACCCACGCGATGTTGATTCGGTCCCGCCACAGTTGACCCGTCCCGCGCTCCTTGACCGACCACCCGGACTTCCGTTCCGCGAGGAGGGGATCCTTGGCGACCACGATACGCGCGATGGCATAGATGCCGTGCTTCGCGAGAGTATCGAGCCGCGCACGTGCGTCTTTCGCACGCACGCACCGGTTCGCGCCGATCTGCTCGGCGGTGGGCACGGTCGAGGGGTAGAGCAGGCAGCCGGTGTCGTCTTTCACGTCGACGACGAAGGCATTGATCTCGGTTTCGTCGGCGAGGCGCACGAGCTGCCAGAGCTTTGGCGACCCGAACGCCCACGCGTTGACGTACAGTCCCTTGATCTTCGCGGTCGGCGGGAGCAGCACGGACTCCTGGTGGACGTACCGGATCTCGGTTGGCCGCAGCAGAACCTTGACTTGGTCAGCGGGACTGGCGACTTGGTCGGTGGGACTGGCGGTCGCGACCGCGGCGCTGTCTTGCGCAAAAAGGCCGCGACTCGTGAGGAGCGCGGCCAGCAAGAGAACGCCTGCCTGCCGGACCACAATCATAGGGGGCTACACGATAGGAATCACCCGACAATCGGACAAGAGACGGGCGTCACTTTACCGTGGCGTCAGCCGCAAGCTGTTGAATAGCAATGGGTAAGTAGCGATGCTTTGCCCTCGGTATTGCGGCCGGAACCCGAACAGGACGACCCGACCGGTGCCGAGCTTGGCTTCCACCAGGGCGCCGCGACCTGCCACCCGCTCGGGATGCAAGGCCCAGCCGGAAAGCAGCACCTTATCCGCATCAACCGGATAGCGCCCTACGATACGCGCGGCGCTGGAATCGAGCACCTCGAACGCGGGACCGCTTTCGTACCACGCCACAGATTGGGGGGGCAAGCCTCGAGCGATCGGGTCGCTCGCGTCGAGCTCGAGCCGGAAGATCGATCCGGGAGCGTAGAACTCATCGTCGGCCACGCTCTCGAGGACGTTGCGCACGGGAAGCAGGAGCCGCTGGACGACGAAGCGGCTCGCGTCATTGAGGGCGACGAGCGTGCCGCCGTCGGTCACGAACTGGCGCAGCGCCTCCACGCCTTCCAGGCCGAGGCCTCCGGCGTAGGGCGCGGGATATTGGCTCGGCAGCCCGTCGAACAGCTCGTGGGGTGACTGATCCGGCAGGACGATCACTTCGAAACGGTCTCTGAGCTTCCCTGCCCGCACCACCGAGTCGACGACCGACACGTAGGGCACCTTCCACGTATCGAACACCCAGCGCGTCCACCCCTCGTCGATCGGCGCGGCGTACGAGCGGTACAGCCCGATCCGCGGCGCCTCCGGGCCGGCGAAGCCGGGATACCCAGGGCTCGCGGCGGGCGGCTCGACCGGGGCGGACAGGGCGAAGCGCAGTGAATCGCGCGCCGGCACGGCGGTCACGCCCATCAGCAACGGCAGGGTGTGGGCGGTCACGTCGTACGGCGGGAGTGGCGGACCACCCGCAAACAGTCGAAGGTCGGGATAGCGCTGCGGCTCGAGCAGCGTCTTGGCGAACCCGGCATACGGCTGCCGCAGCACCACGACGTAGCTCCCGGCCGGGAACCGCTGGCCACCGAGCGCGACCGGGTGGAGCGCGGTGCGAATCTCGACTTGGCCGCGATGCAGGATGCCAAGCAGCGTGGCGAGTCCGACCGAATCCTGATGCTGTCGAGGCATGACGTACGCGTAGGGCCAGCCTTTCCACCCGCGGACCGCGCGCCCTTCGACCGTCAGGAAGTTCGCGAGCCAGCGGTCCCGGTAGCGGGCCGCGTTCTCGAGCAGCGCGTAGGCTCCGTCCGTCTGGTAGGCCACGATGTCGCGCAGGGTCCACCGACCGCCCTGCCACGGATTCGTGAAGTTCCAGGAGCGCTCGCGCGGATTGAAGCCCCGGCCGCGCGTGGCGAGCTGGTCGGCCGCGAGATCGAGGGGCGACGCGAGGTTCGCGCTCGCCGCTTCCGAGAGGATGCGGACGCCGCCGTGGTAGTGCTGGTAGGCGCGGGCGGGCGTCCACGCGTCGTAGACGGCATTGATGACGATCCCCGGTTTCCCCTGCCCCGCGAGCGCCCACGCCATGGCGGTGCCGAGGGCGTTCACGCCGTCGACCAGCAGGGGATCGACGTTCGGCTCGATGGGATCGAGGTAGGGGGGCAGGAAGAGCCGCGACCCGTCGGTGTCCTGCTGGTGAATGTCGTGCACGATCTGCGGGTGCCACACGTTGTGGATCGAGTCCACGACCACCTGCGTCTCGATCTGTGTGAACGCGTACCAGTCGCGGTTGTTGTCGTGCCCGGTGTAGTGATGATACAGCTCGGGTGGATCCGTCCCCTCGGCTGCCGTGCCGATCGTGCGGTTGTACCAACGGGTCACGATCGAGACCCCATCGGGGTTGAGCGACGGCACCAGCCAGAGGATCACGTTGTCGAGGATCGTCCGGGTCGCGAGACTGGTGTCGCTCGCGAGCCGGTACGCGAGCACGGCAGGAGTCAGGTGTCCGCCGACTTCCGTCGAATGGATGCCCGACGTGATGAGCACGACGGCCTTGCCGTCACGCAGCACGTCCTCCGACTCCCGGGCGGTCTTGAAACTGCGCGGGTCTGCGAGCTTCGCGTTGAGCTCACGGTAGCGGTCCAGGCCCCGCAGGTTCTGCGGGCTCGAGATCGCGAGCGCAATGAGCGGGGCTCCGAGGGTGCTGTGCCCCAGCTCGCGGTACCGCATCCGATCGCTCGCGGAAGCGAGCGCCTGGTAGTACCGGACGAGGGTGGGCCAGTCGGCGAGCTTCCGGTCGTCGCCGGGCTCGAAGCCCAGGATCGACCGCGGGGTTGGTATCCGGTGGGCGGTCACCGGCGGTGGGCGGCGCCGGGCCGGCGGCGTGCGGCGCGGTTGCTGGGCCGCGCCAGGGGGGGCCGGCGCGACGGTGATCGCCAACGCGAACAGGAGCACCTGCGGGCGGAGCATGGGGGCAGGAGAACATACCGAGGCCCCGCCCACCGCCGCTACGGCAGCTTGTGCAGCTCCACCCGACGGTTCTGCGCGCGCCCGGCCGCGGTCCTGTTGGGCGCGATGTAGCCCGACGCGCCGTACCCCTTGGCAACCATACGGGCAGGCGCGACGCCCTTGCGCGCCAGGTAGAAGCGCACGGCGGCGGCGCGCCCCTGCGACAGCCGGAGGTTCATGAATTTCGTGCCGGTACTGTCGGTGTATCCGGCGATCTCGATCCGGATGTCCGGGTTCGCGAGCAGCGAGGCCGCGACCGCGTCGAGCACCATGTAGGAGTCGCGCGTCAGGGCCGAGCGGCCGGTCTCGAAGTTCACACCGGTCAGAATCAGCGTGGGCCGTGGCGGCGCACCCGGCGTCGCAGGCCGCGCGGCCTCGGGCGTGAACAGAATGAGACAGCCGTTCGCATCCACCTGACTCCCCGGCGGGGCGGGCGGGCACTTGCCGGGCGGGGTGGGGGCGGGGGTGGGGAGCGGCGCCGCCGCCGGTGCCTTGACCGCTCCGACGGGCAGCGGGCAGCCTGCCGCATCTACCTTGGTGCCCGCCGGCGTGTTGGGACATTGGTCGAGCCCATCCGGTACGCCATCGAGGTCCGAGTCCAGCGGGCACCCGCTCGCGTCCACCGTGGCTCCGGCCGGCGTGTTGGGGCACTTGTCGATGCCGTCGGGGACGCCATCCTTGTCCGAGTCCAGCGGGCAGCCGGCCGCGTCGACCGTTACGCCCGCGGGCGTATTGGGACACTGGTCGACGCCATCGGGGACGCCGTCGCCATCGGAGTCGACCGGACAGCCCTTCGCGTCCACGTGCACGCCCGCCGGCGTGGCCGGGCACTGATCGATCCCGTCGGGGACGCCGTCGGCGTCGCTATCGGTGGGGCAACCCGTCGCATCGACGTGCGCGCCCGTCGGCGTGCCGGGGCACTTGTCGATCCCATCGTACACGCCGTCATGGTCGGAATCGATGGGGCAACCCTTCGAGTCGACGGCCGCTCCGGCGGGGGTGTCCGGGCAGGCGTCCTTCGCGTCGGGGACGCCGTCGTGGTCGGAATCCTTGGACGGGGTACCCAGATGGAACACGGAGAGCCCCGCGGTGGCAACGTAATGCGTCGCCGTCTTGGGGCCGAACGTCGACCGGGTGCTGGGGCTGTAAATGACCCGCCCCTCCGCGCGCAGCGCGATGCGCTCGGTCAGGAACAGGCGCATACCGGCGCCGCCGTGGGCGCCGTTATCGGTAAAGCTGTAGGGCGCGCGCGTGCCGAAGTCGAGCAGCGAGTAGCCGCCGAGCACGTAGACCATGAGTCGGCTCGTATGCACCGCGTTGATCACGAGGGACGCGCTGCCGATCAACGGCTCGAGTGTGGTGGGCGTGCCGCCCGGTGAGACGGTGTACTCGGGTTGAAACAGGATGTCGCCTTCCACGCCGACGATGTTGCCCAGCAGGTATCCCAGCCGGACGCCGCCCCCGATCTTGTGGGCGAGCCCGAACGTGGCGTCGTAACGCGTATAGGAGCCGAACGCGCCGACTTCGACCTGCCCGGCGTGCTGCGCTGCGAGGCGTCCTGCGGCGAGCACCAGCCCCGCCGCCAGCATCCCGAACCGTCTCATGTCGGCTCCCGCGCGCAACGCGCTCAAGGTAATTGGTGCAGTTCGACGCGCCGGTTTTGCGCGCGCCCCGCGACCGTCGTATTCGGGGCGATCGGTTTCGTCGCGCCGTACCCCTTCGTCACCATGCGGCCCGGCGCGACTCCCTTGCTCCCGAGGTACGCGCGCACCGCGTCCGCCCGGGCCTGCGACAGGCGGAGGTTGGTGGCGTCCGAGCCGGTGTTGTCGGTGTAGCCGGCAATTTCGATCCGGATGTCCGGATTGGCGTTGAGCGACTGGGCGACGATATCCAGGACCGTGAACGACTCGGGCTTGAGCGCCGACTTGCCGGTCTCGAAGATCACGCCGCGCAGGATGACCGGCGTCCGCTCCGGCGTGAACAGAATCGGGCAGCCGGCGGCGTCCACGCGCGTGCCGGTGGGCGTGCCCGGGCAGCGGTCCTTCGTGTCGTCCACGCCGTCGCCGTCCGAGTCCTTGAAGCGCTGGCAGCCGACGTCGTCCACCTCCGCCCCGGGCGGCGTGTTGGGACACTTGTCGAGTCCGTCCGGGACGCCGTCCTTGTCCGCGTCGAGCGGGCAGCCGACCGCGTCGACCACCGCGCCGGCGGGCGTGCTGGGACACTGGTCGAGGCCGTCGAGCACGCCGTCGCCGTCGGCATCGGCGGGGCAGCCCTTGGCGTCCACGCTCGCGCCGGCGGGTGTGCTGGGGCACTGGTCGAGGCCGTCGAGCACGCCATCGCCGTCGGCATCGGCGGGGCAGCCTCTGGAGTCGACGCGTGCCCCCGCGGGCGTGCCGGGGCACCGGTCGAGGCCGTCGTACACCCCGTCGTGGTCGGAGTCAGTGGGGCAGCCGCGCGCGTCCGTCGCTGCGCCGAGGGGCGTGTCGGGGCACACATCCCGCTGGTCGGGAACCCCGTCGTGGTCCGTGTCCGTGTCCGCTGCCGGGCCGCCCCGGGTGAAGACGGACAAGCCGAGGGAGCCGACGACGTGCCCCGCCCAGTCGCCGCCGGCGAATCCCGTGCTGGGCGCGTACACGCCACGCACCTCGAGGCGCAGGGCGGCTCGGTCGCCCAGAAAGATGCGGTCGCCGATCGCGCCGTGGACGGCGTCGTCGGTGAAGCGGTATGGCGCCGTCTTCTCGAAGTCGAGCCGGGAATAGCCGCCGAGCAGATAGAAGAGGTTGCGGGCGGTGCCGAAATTCAGCACCAGGCTCGCGCTGCCAAGGGCGAGTGTGGGGGAGGCGCTGCCCGTCTTCGGATTGGGGCTCTGATATCCCCCGTCGAGCTCCGCGCTGACGACGTTACTGAAGAAATAGCCCAGCCGGCCGCCGCCGCCCATCCGGTTGTCGAGGTTGAAGGCTCTGTCGTAGCGTGTGAACGATCCGAACGCGCCGAACTCGAACTCGTGCGCGCGCTGCGCACCGAGGCCGGAGGTCCCGCACGCGAGCGCTACTCCCAGGACCGCGAGTGTCCGCACGGACCGGCTTCTCCTCTAGGGCCGGCCCTACGGTAATAACTCGGGCTCCGGTTAGAAACCCCGGAGAACGGACGTGGTGACGTGGGTCACCGAGCTACTGTCGCCCGTTCTCGCCGCGCACGAACCGGACGGCCCTGGCGAGGTTGTCGGCGAGCGCCGCCAGCTCGGTCGCGCCGTGAGCGAGTCCTTCGATGGCCTGCAGCTGTTCCGCGGCGGCGGCGGCGACGGCTTCGGCTTCCTGAGTAGAGGCGTGAGCACCCGCCCTGGCCTGCTCGAGTGACTGACTGATCCTGCCCGCCCGCTCGCTGATGCCCTGCGCCAGCTCCGCGACCTGCTTCCCGGCGCGCGCCGTGCCGCCCGCTGCCTCCGCGATTCGAGTCAGGTCCTGCACCCAGTCGGTCGAAGAGCGCACGACGTCTCCGAGGTCGCCTCGGACACGCTCGAGCAGCTGCGCGGCCCGGTCGAGCGCCCGGCGGGTCTCTTGGGCGGATTTGCCGACGTTGCGCGCCTCTCGACCGCTCGCCTCGGCGAGTTTGTGGACCTCGTCCGCGACCACCGCGAAACCGCGGCCGTGCACGCCGGCCCGCGCCGCTTCGATTGTGGCGTTGAGCGCGAGCAGGTTCGTCTGATTCGCGATGAAGCCGATCGTTTCCGAGAACTTCTCGACCTGCTCTGCCACGTCGCGCAGGCGCCGCACCTCGCGGGCACTCTCTTCGGTGGTCACACCGAGATCCGTGAGGCGACGGACCGCCGTCTGGGTCGCGAGACGGACCTTCTCGGTGGTCTGCTCCATCTGTGCACCCGAATCGCGGGTCTGGGCCCCCGCGGCAGCCACCTCGCCGGCGTGCTGGGTCAGCTGCTCCGAGTCGCGGGCCAGCGCGCTCACGAGGCTCGCCGCTTGGGCGGCTCCCTGGCTGGCGCGCCGCGCCGAGGCCGCCACCTCCTGGCTCGCGGCGTGGATCTCCTCGGCCGTCGCGGTCAGGGTCTGCACGTAAGCGCTCGTGCGACCCGACGCCCCGACGACCGGCAGAACCGAGCCCTCGATCGCGAGCATCAGCGCCAGCTGTGGCGCCAACAGCTCCAGCAAGTCGGCGTCGGCGTCACGGTACATGGTGGGATCCGAGTGCCGCACGCTCCACAGGCCCACCAGCTGTCCGGCGTGGTACAGCGGCAGCAGCACCTCCGAGCCGGGTGGTTCCCGCCCCGGCACGAGCACGTGCTCGGGGGAGACCGCGTGGCCCACGACCGGCCGCCGCAGCCGCACGGCCTCGCCGGCGAGCCCCGCATTCGCGTCGAAGCGGACCGTTCGCCCCTCCCGATCGCCCGTCGCCGTGTCCGCGACGAGCTCCATCTCGTTCGTCCCCGCGTCGTACCGCGCGAAGCCCATGTGCTCCCACGGGACCAGGCGTCGGGCGAGCTCCTGAATCCGCGGGAAGCTCTTCGCCAGGCTGATGTCCCGTGCCATCGCCTGTGACAACCCCTGAATGAGCGCGAGCTCATCGGCGCGAACCCCCCGCCGGATGACCGACACGCTCGCGACGGCGGCGCCCACGAGTAGAGCGCCGATCACCAGAAGCCCGATCATGTCGAGGCCCGCGTGCGCAAGGTCGACGGACGCGAGGGCCAGACCCACCGAGCAGGCGTAGACGACGGCCTCCCATCGGGCGGTGAGTGCGGCGTCGACCCAGGCGAGCGTACGCCCGAGCGCCAACTCGATGTAGAAGGTCCCGTTCACGACGCAAGGAAGCAGGACGAGGAACACGACGAGGGGCACGAGGTTGCCCGCGGCGAGCGCCTGGGCGTCCTTGGCCCCGCCGAGTCGCGCGTATGCGAGCCCGGCGAGGGCCGCGCCCGTCGTGAGGTGCGCCGCGTTGTCGAGCGCCGCGGCCACGGGCAGACGGCGCAGTGCGAGGTCGCCCGCGACCACCGCGAGCGGCGCGACGAGGACGGCGAAAGGCCAGCCACGGTCGAGGATGGCGTACGCCGTGACGCCGAGGATGTACGAGGCGAACCCGTTGCCCGGGAGGGCGATGCCGTAGCGGCGGGTCAGCGCGCCGACCACGACGAGCACCACGATTTCCTCCGCGACATCCGCGCCGAGCGGCACCCGTCGAGTCGCGAACGCCGCCAGCCCCGCGGCGATCGCTGCGACGGCACCGAGCGCGACGAGCGTCCGTACCAGCAGGCCCGGCGACGCTTTGAGGCGGGAGAGGGCAGCCATGGGGAAGCTGGGAGCAAAGTCGGCCCCTTGGCATGACCTGTCAAGCGCGACTATCGTTTACGGCATGCGGGTCACGATCGAATACTGCGTCGTCTGAAACTACGAGCCGCGCGCCGCCGGTCTGGCGGCCGAAATTCGCAAGACCTACCCCCACGCCGACGTGAAGCTGATCCAGTCGTCGGGCGGCGTCTTCGAGGTCGAGGTCGACGGTCGCCGCATTTTCTCCAAGAAGGCCCAGGGACGCCACGCCGAGCCCGGTGAAGTCGTAGGGCTGATGCGGCAGCCGACGCCGCCGCCCTCACGTTGATCCGTTGCCGGCGCGGAGGACAGTCGTGACCCGGGCAGGTGACACTCCCCGCTCCCGCCGGTTCCGCACCCGGAACGGGTGCTCTTGGCAGTTGGACTGGCATTCGCGCTCGGTGCCGCGCCCATGGCGGGGCAGACGCGCGTCAGCGTCGCGGTTGGTTTCGGCGTACCGCGGACGTACGTGACTGGCGTCGTGATCGTTGGAAGGCCGCACGTCTACCGGTACCGGCCCTCGCTGCTCGTGGCGCGGCGCGGCTACGTGGCCCGGCATCGTCGGCATCATCACGCCTATGACTACGATTACGACGGTGACAATGACTGAGGTGGGCAGGTAAGGTCGCGAAACGGGAGGCGCGCACGCACGCCTCCCGTTTTCTTTTCGTCGCGCGCAGAGCCTCTCTCCCCTGCTCCGCCAATCTATATTGCGACCGTGCGAGTCTCCCGAGACCACTTCCTTCCCCCCGATCCCAACGCCTTCCGCGCCGCGGAGCCCGCCACCGGCCGGGTCGTGGTGATCGCCCCGACGCGCGCGGCTTGCGAAACGATCGAGCTGGCGATGAGCCTCGACATCGACACCCTGCTCGCGCGGGAGCACGGGGACGACATCCGCCGCCTGGCGGCGTCGGGGCCGGGATTCGGCATCGTTGCGGGGACGGGTACCGGCAAGACGCTCGCCATCCGGTCGATCGCGACGACCATTCTGCAGGCGCCGCTCAAGGTCGGCGTCGTGAACCGTGAGCGCGAAGCCACGCCCGAAACGCCGACGTGGAACGTCGTGATCGTGACGACCGGGATCGCGCGCCGCTGGTTCGAGGACGGCCTCATCACGGCGCGGGACACGCTGGTGGTGGACGAGATCCACCAGACGTCGGCGGAACTCGAGCTGTGCCTGGCGCTCGGCAAGCGGGCGGGCTGCCGCTTCATCTGGCTCTCCGCCACCGTGGATCCCGCCTTCTACGCCCGCTACCTGGGGTCGGTCGAGGTCCTCGAGACCCGGGCGTTCGATCCCGCGCGGGCGGCCGATGTGCGCGTCCTGCCCCAGCAGCCGCTCGAGTTCCTGAACGATCGCTTCGTGAAGCGCGTCCTGCGGGAGCGGCGCGGCGTGGCGGTGTTCGTGCCCACCCGCGCCGAAGTGGAGCAGATCGCCAAAGAACTCGGCGACCGCTGGCAGGGACTGCCGACCGCGTTCTACCACGGGGGCGAGCCGATCCGGGTCATTCGACCGTTCCTCGACGGTCAGGTGCGCCGCCCGTTCCTGCTGGCGATGACCGCGGCGGGTCAGTCCGCCCTCAACATCCGCGGACTGGACACCGTGGTGATCTACGACGCGCGCTACGCCAATGTCGTTGAGCGGGGTCGCAACGTGCTGACGAGGGCGTACCTCGGCGCAAACGAAATCCTCCAGATGGCCGGCCGCGTGCACGGCCGCGTGGAGAGCGGCGAGGTCTACATCCTGAGCGACCGGGAGCTCGTATTCGAGCAGCTCGAGCCGACGGCGCCGGAGTTCCAGCTCGCCGGAGACGCGGAGCGGGTGGCAATCACCTGCGCGGCGCTGGGCGTGGACGCGCGCGAGCTCGATCTGCCTGTGCCGCTGGACCGTAAGGCGTACCGCGATGCCGTGGCGCTGCTCACCGAGCGCGGGTTGATCGAGCGCGGGCGGCTGACCCGCTACGGCCGCGAGGTGGAAGCGATGCCGGTCGAGCGACCCTGGGGCGAGCTGCTCTATCACGTCGATCCCGAGCTCGTTCCGATGGTGGCCGTCGCGGCGAGTGTCGAGTCGCTGCACCGCATGACCCGCGAGGAGCGAGACCTGCGGGGCCTGATCGTCTCCGGAAGCGATCATCTCACGGCGTACAATGTCTACGCCGAAGCGGTCAACCAGCACGGTGATCTGGGGGAGGTGTACGGGCTGCCCCGCCACCTGTTCCGCGAGAGCATCGATCGCTGGGCCGAAGACCGCGGCGTGCTCGTCAAGGCGATCGAGGATGTGGCTCTGGGGATGGCGTCCGTGTACCGCCAGCTCGAATTGCCACTGCCCGGGCGGCTGCCCCACGCGGGCGAGAAGACCCTGGCGGCGTTCGCGGATCTCGTGGCCAAGATCCAGCCGTTCGACCTGGTGATCGACGAGGAGACGGCGGACGGCCGCGAGGCCCGCGTGAGCCGCGGGTCGGTGTGCTCGAGCTGGGGCGCCGTCGCCGGCACGCTGCGCTACTTCGCCGACCGCTTCGGCGTGCCGCGCGCCAGCGTAGAGGGTACCGAGTTGAGCGAGCGCGCGATTCGCCGCTACGCACGGCGCGGCGCGCCCACCGTGGTGTTCGAGCGGCAACGCCGGCACGAGGGCTTGATGCGGGTCCGGACGGTCACCTATTTCGGATTCCTGCTCGAGCGCGACGTCGAGCCGCTCCCGAGCCCGTTCCCACCGGACCTCGCCGACGCGGCGCGGGCGGCACTGGTCGAGGCGCTGCTCGCCGGGCACTCGCCACACCCGGATCAGGCACGCGTGCGGCGCGCCCTCGAGCGCCTCGGATTCTACTGGCGGCGCTCGGGCGGGCGGCTCACGCAAGCGGCGACCGAGCACTTGAGCGCCAGGCTCGGCGCCCAGCTCTCACGGGTCGGCTCGTGGGATGAGTTCATCAACGCTCGGCTGGTGCTCGACGTAAACGAAGTGGTCCCCGAAGCTGAGCGGCACGCGCTGGAAGCGCTCCCGGCATCTGCCCACCTCTACGGAGACCGTGTGCCGGTCGATTACGAGGTGGAGCAGGGGATCGGCGTGGTGCGGCTGCGCCTCAAGGAAGGCCAGGCGCGGCGCCTGCAACCGCGGGATCTGCCCCCGTTCGACCGGCCGGTCCGCTTCACGGTCCTGCGGGGCAAGCGGGAGGCGGTGCGGTCGGACTCGCTGGAGGACCTGCGTCGCCAGTTGAGCGGCCTCTCCCGGGGAGAACGGCAGCGCCTGGCGCGGGGCGGCAGGCGGGGTCGGCGTCGCTAAGACTCCGCCCGGGCGCTGTGACTTCTGGACGCTCTGCGGGTCTTGCTTATGGCGGTGCTCTCTGGAACTTTGACCCAGCAACTCGGCTATCCAAGGACTATGGCTGCGAGAGAAAAGAACCCCAGTCTCCCCACTCCACCCGGCTTCGCCCCCCTCGGGCAGGCGGTGATGGAAACGTTCAGCGAGGGTGTGGTCGTGTTCGACCCCTACGGCCGGATGCTGTATGCGAACCAGCGGGCCCGGCACACGCTCGACGCCCTCGCGGACGGCACGCCGCATCGGGGCGAGAACCTGCGCGACCGGCTCATGGCGTTCGGCGGCCGAGCCCGAACCCTGAAACAGGGCTCGCTCGAGCTCGGTGAAGTAGTGTTCCTGCCGGACGGCGGCGACAGTCCGACGCTGGCCGAGCGCGAGCGCCAGGCCATCCTCGACACGCTCGAGGCGACGCACGGCAAACTGGCGGAGACCGCACGACGGCTCGGCATCAGCCGTACCACGCTGTGGCGCCGGTTGCGAGCCTATGGGCTGCCGGCCAACGGGCGGGGAGGCCAGGGACCGGCCACACGCGTCTAACCCCGCGCCGTCCTGGCGTGGGCGTTTGCCCCCCTCTAGCTTCCCGCTCGAGCTTCATCGTTCGGGAAGCGATGCCCGCCACGCCGTACATCATCGAAGAGTATGTCCGGTGGTCCGACGTGGACTTCGCCGGCATCATTTTCTACGGGTCCTACATCCGTTTTTTCGAGATCGCGGAAACGGAGCTGTTTCGTGCCTGCGGCCTCGCCTATGCCCAGGTGTTCGACCGCTACGACATCTTTCTGCCGCGCAAGGCGGTGCACAGCGAGTTTTACCTCCCCGCGCGGCTGGACGACCGGCTGCGCGTGGCGACGTATGTCGGCCGCGTCGGCACCAAGTCGATGACCCTCAACTTCGACGTGCTGCGCGACGACCCGCCGCAGCTCGGGGCGGCGGGGTGGATGGTGCTGGTCTGCGTGGACCGGAAAAGGCTGAAGCCACACCCCCTGCCTCCGCGGCTGGTCGCGGCGCTCGCTCCGCACACCCTGGTGCCCGCCGCCGCGCGCGAGACACTGGGCATCACGACCCCGCCGAGCGCGCGAGCGTCCCCCTGAGATCGGCCCAGATCGTCGCCCTCCCACTCGCCCTGCTGGGCGGGGCGTGCGGCAGCGCGCCCGAGCAGGCGGGGCGGGTCCGCGCTCTCGTGGCCCGCCCGCCCAAGGACACGATCCGATTCGAAGCTCCGGCTCGCGCGCACCACTGCAGCGGCGGTCCTCGGAGCGGGCTGGTGCTCCAGGGGTCGAGCGACGGCAACGGTGTGTTCATCTGGCTGCGTGGGGGCGAGACCGACTCGCTGGCGGGCGGCCCGTGGCCGCTGTTGCAGCGGGGCGATACCCTGTCGCCGCGCGGCGGGACGGTCGGCGTGCGCTACATGCTGAACGCCGTGGCGCACGGCCTGCCGCTCGACAGCGGCGCGGTCGAGGTGCGGGAGACCGCCCACGTCTTTACCGTCGTCGCGCGTGGCACCGGGCATGAGACGATGGCCGCGGGGCGCGTGGCGCTCGAAGCGTCGTTCGACGCGGTGCCGCTCGAGACGGACAGCGTTTCCTGCTGGGCAAGACCGTGACGCTCCGGGTCGGGCTGATCGGCACGGGGTTCGCGCGTCGGGTGCAGATCCCGGCGCTGCGCCTCGTGCCGGGTGTCGCGGTGACGGCGATCGCGAGCGGGAGCGTGGAGCGCGCCCGCGCCGTCGCGGCGGAGTTCGGTGTTCCCAACGCATTCGAGGGCGGTGAAGCGCTCGCCCGCGCTCCCGAGGTCGACCTCGTCATCGTATCCTCTACGCCCGATGCCCACGCGCGCCACACGATCGCGGCGCTGGAGGCGGGGAAGCACGTGCTGTGCGAGAAGCCGATGGCGCTCACGGTCCGGGAGGCGGAGCAGATGCTCGAGGTCGCGGAGCGGAGCCGCGGGCTGGCCCGCATCGACCACGAGCTGCGTTACGAGCCCAATCGGCGCAAGGTGCGGCAGCTGATCCAGGTGGGCACCATCGGCCCGGTTCTCCATCTCGAGCTCGTGCTCAGGCCCTATGTGCGCGGTGACGGGCGGCCGCAGGCGTTCGATGCTCCCTGGAGCTGGTGGTACGATGCTGCGAGAGGGGGCGGCATCTTGGGCGCGGTCGGGTCGCACCTCATCGACCTGTGCCGGTTCTGGACCGGGAGTGAGGTCGTCGAAGTGAGCGGCCGGACGGCCACGTTCGTGTCCGAGCGCTCCGACGAGCGGCGGGTGCGGCATGCGGTGACCGCCGACGAATACGCGAGCTTCGTGATGCGGCTCGCGAGCGGCGCGGTCGCCACGATCACGCTGACGACGGTGGGGGCGCACGGGCCCGGGCATTTTGCCCAAGTCACGGGCCGCGACGGCACGCTCGTGCTGACGGGCGAGACGACGCTCGAGGTGGGCCGTTCGGGCGGGCCGCTCGAGGACGCCAGCGTCCCCGATGATCTGTGGGAGCAGACGGTTCCCAACAACATGTGGGCCCGCTCGTTCGTGCGGTTGATGCGGGATCTGGTGGCCCTGCTCGACGGTCGGCGCGCCGCGGGGGAGCCCGCCACGTTCTACGACGGCCTCGCGGTGCAGCGCGTCATGGACGCCGTGCGCGACGGGCGGGGCGCGCGGTTAGATTGACCTCGTGGAGCAGACCTACTTTCGACGCGGCTTCGGCCTCAAGAGCGACATCGAGGGTGCGCTCACGGCGGACTATCACAGCCGCGTGGTGGATCGCATTCGCGCCCAGGGTTACGTCCTCACGATGGGCGACCTCACGTTCAAACTCGCCCGCGAGTTCGGGTTCTGCTACGGAGTGGACCGCGCCGTCGAATACGCCTACGAAACCCGCACCAAGTTCCCCGAGCGGCGGGTGTTCCTGGTCGGCGAAATCATCCACAATCCGCACGTCAACAAGAAGCTGCAGAGCATGGGGGTCGAGTTCCTGCACCGGCCGGACGAAGGTGAGTTCGACTTCCGCGGGATCACCCCCGCGGACGTCGTCATTCTTCCGGCCTTCGGGGTCACCGTGAAGGACTTCGAGCGGCTGCGCGCGGTCGGATGCGTCCTCGTGGACACGACGTGCGGATCGGTGCTCAACGTCTGGAAGCGCGTCGACTCCTACGCGAAGGACGGGTTCACCGCCGTCGTCCACGGCAAGTACTACCACGAGGAGACAAAGGCCACCTCGAGCCAAGTCACCAAATACCCGGGCGGGAAGTACCTCGTCGTGCGCGACATGGCGGAAGCGCGTGAAGTCTGCGCCTACATCGAGGGAGCGGGGAGCGGGGAGCGGTTCCTTGAGCTCTTTGCGGACAAGTTGTCGCCCGGGTTCGATCCCGATCGCGACCTCGTCCGCGTGGGCGTCGCCAATCAGACCACGATGCTCTCCGGGGAATCGCTCGCCATCGCGGCCGAGATCCGGCGGAGCATGGCGCAGCGGTACGGTGAGGCCGCGCTGCCCGAGCACTTCCGCACGTTCGACACGATCTGCTCGGCCACGCAGGACCGTCAGGATGCAGTGCTGAAGCTCATCGCCGAGCCGCTCGACCTCATGGTCGTGATCGGGGGATACAACTCGAGCAACACGACGCACCTCGCCGCCATTTGCCACGACAAGGCGCCGACCTATCACATCGAGGATGCGAGCTGCATCGACCCGGAGGCCGGGACGATCCGGTTCCGCCCTCCGGGGGCCACGCAGGAGCGGCGCGTGAGCGGGTGGCTCCCTGCGGGGCCCCTGACCGTGGGAGTGACCGCGGGCGCGTCGACCCCGAACAACAAGATTGGGGAGACGGTCGAGCGGATCGCCGCGGCGCGAGGGGTGTCGCTGCTTCGGTAAATCTTCGCCATATTTGAGTATGTCGTTGTCTGGCTTTCACCCCGTCATCGAGCGCTGGTTTGGGTCGCGATTCCGCGAGCCCACCGAGCCACAGCGGCGCGCGTGGCCACTCATCCAGGCGGGCCGGAACGCCCTGATCGCCGCGCCCACCGGCTCCGGTAAGACGTTCGCGGCCTTTCTCGCCGCCATCGATTCACTGCTGCGTCAGGGCCTCGACGGCACCCTCACCGACGGCACGCAGGTCGTGTACGTCTCGCCGCTCAAAGCGCTCTCGAACGACGTTCAGAAGAACCTGGCAGAGCCCCTTGCCGAGATCCGCCGCACGCTGGAAGCATCGTGCCTGCCGGATGTGGAGATCCGCACGCTGGTGCGGACCGGCGACACGCCGGGCGCGGAGCGCCAGGAGATGGTGCGGCGGCCCCCGCACATCCTCGTCACCACGCCCGAGTCTCTCTATCTCATCCTCACGTCCGAGCGCGCCCGCGAGATGCTGCGCGGCGTGCGCACCGTGATCGTGGACGAGATCCACGCCGTGGCGCGCGACAAGCGGGGGAGCCACCTGGCGCTGTCGCTCGAACGGCTCGAGCACCTCGCCGGGCGGCGTCTCCAGCGCATCGGGCTCTCGGCGACGCAGAAGCCCATCGAGGACATCGCCCAGTTTCTGGTGGGCACCAAACGAGCCCCCAGCCCCGAGTCCCAAGCCCCGAGCGTGATCGACTCCGGCCACGCCCGCACGCTCGACCTGGCGATCGAGATTCCCTCCTCGCCGCTCGAGGCGGTCATGGCGGCCGAGGTGTGGGAGGAGATCTACGAGCGCCTGGTCCAGCTGATCCTCGAGCATCGCACCACGCTGGTGTTCGTGAACACGCGCCGGCTGGCGGAGCGGTTGACGCTGCATCTCTCCGAGCGGCTGGGCGCGGATCAAGTGACGTCGCACCACGGCAGCCTCTCCAAGGAAAAGCGCCTCGACGCGGAGACCAGGCTCAAGGAGGGAAAGCTCAAGGCGCTGGTCGCGACGGCGTCGCTCGAGCTAGGGATCGACATCGGCGCGGTGGACCTGGTGTGTCAGATCGGCTCGACCCGCTCGATCGCGACGCTGTTGCAGCGCGTAGGTCGCTCGGGACACCATCTCGCCGCCGTTCCCAAGGGCCGGCTGTTCCCGCTGTCGCGCGACGAGCTGATCGAGTGCGCCGCGCTGGTGCGGGCCGCACGGGAGCGCCGCCTCGACCGCTTGATCATCCCGGCGCACCCGCTCGACATCCTGGCGCAGCAGATCGTGGCCGCGGTGGCGTGCGAGGAGTGGCAGGAGGACGGCCTGTTCGACTTGGTGCGCGGGGCGTACCCGTATCGCGACGTGTCGCGCAAGGACTTCGACGCCGTGGTGCAGATGCTCGCCGACGGATTCACGACGCGGCGCGGGCGGCGCGGCGCCTACGTCCACTACGATGGCGTGAATCGCCGGCTGCGCGCGCGGCGCGGCGCCCGACTCGCCGCGCTCACGTCGGGCGGGGCGATTCCGGACATCGGCGACTACCGCGTTATCCTCGAGCCGACAGAGACCTTCGTCGGAACGCTCAACGAGGATTTCGCCATCGAGAGCATGCCCGGCGACATCTTCCAGCTGGGCAACCGATCGTATCGGATCGAGAGGATCGAGTCGGGCCAGGTGCGCGTCGTGGACGCCCAGGGCCAGCCCCCGTCGATCCCGTTCTGGCTGGGGGAGGCGCCGGGTCGCACGCCGGAGCTATCGCAAGAGGTGTCTCGCCTGCGCCGGGACGTCGACGCCCGGCTTGGTGACGTCCGCGAGGCGACTACGTGGCTCGCGCGCGAGATCCCGGGCGTCCCCGAGGCCGCGGCCCGGCAGATGGTCGAGTATCTCGAGGCCTCGAAGAGGATCCTCGGGGTCACCCCGACCCAGGAGACGCTCGTGTTGGAGCGCTTCTTCGACGAGGCGGGGGGGATGCAGCTGGTGCTGCACGCGCCGTTCGGGAGTCGGGTGAACCGCGCGTGGGGACTCGCGCTCCGCAAGCGGTTCTGCCGCAGCTTCAACTTCGAGCTCCAGGCCGCGGCCACCGAGGACGCGATCGTCCTGTCGCTCGGGCCCCAGCACAGCTTCCCGCTCGAGGACGTGTTCCAGTATCTGAAGCCCGAGACGGCGGAGCACCTGCTGGTGCAGGCGATGCTGGACGCGCCGATGTTCGGCTCGCGCTGGCGCTGGAACGCGACGCGGGCGCTCGCCGTGCTGCGCGCGCGAGGCGGGAAGAAGGTGCCCACGCCGCTCCAGCGCATGGACGCGGAGGACCTGGTGGCCGCCGTGTTCCCCGACCAGCTCGCGTGCCCCGAGAACCTCGTGGGGGACCGGGAGATTCCCGACCATCCGCTGGTGCAGCAGACCATCGCGGACTGTCTGCTGGAAGCGATGGACTTCCCGGGTCTGAAGGGCGTGCTCGAGGGGATGGCGGCGGGACAGTTCACGCTCGTGGCGCGCGACACGACGGAGCCGTCGCCGCTCGCCCACGAGGTGATCAATGCCAAGCCCTACGCCTTCCTCGACGACGCGCCGCTCGAGGAGCGCCGCACTCAGGCCGTGATCACACGGCGCGGCCTTGACGTGAAGACCGCCGAGGAGCTGGGCAAGCTCGATCAGGCGGCGATTGATCGGGTGAAGGAGGAGGCGTGGCCGGAGGTCGCGAGCGCCGACGAGCTGCACGATGCGTTGCTCGTGATGGGCGCCATTCCCAACGCGGAAGTCGGAACGCGGAACGCGGAACAGCAAGGGTATTTCGAGGAGCTGGCGAGAGCTGGACGAGCGGGGATGCTGTCGCACGACCCGCACCTGTGCGTGGCCGCCGAGCGGCTGCCGATGCTGGAGGCGGTGTTCCCGGGAGCTCGGTGCGAGCCGCCGCTGGTGGTGCCGGAACGAGATCGGGCCAAGGTATGGACGCGCGAGGATGCGGTGCGCGAGCTGGTGCGCGGCCGGCTCGAGGCGGTCGGTCCCACGACGGCCGCCGACATCGCACGATCGCTGGGCGTCCCGGCCGGGGACGTGGACTTCGCGCTCGGCGCGCTCGAGCACGAGGGCTTCGTGCTGCGCGGCCGGTTCACTCCCGGCGTCGTGGAGCTCGAATGGTGCGAGCGGCGCCTGCTCGCCCGCATCCACCGCTACACGCTCGACCGGCTGCGCCAGGAGATCGAGCCGGTCACGGCGGCGGACTTCATGCGGTTCCTGCTCGAGTGGCAGCGCGCCGCACCCGATGCCCGGGCCGAGGGGCCGGAAGGGCTTGGTGCAGTGCTCGAGCTGCTCGACGGATACGAGGCGCCGGCGGCGGCCTGGGAGGCGGACGTGCTCCCCGCGCGGCTCGGCGACTACGACCCTCTGTGGCTCGACGGCCTGTGCCTGTCCGGGGAGATCGCCTGGGGCCGGTTGTCGCCGGCGGCGCCGTCGAACGGGGGGGGTCACAAAGCCGGGCCGATTCGCACCACGCCGATTGCGCTGTTTCGCAGGGAGCGGGGAGTGGTCTGGCAGTCCCTGACGGTGCAGGCCGATCCAGCGCACCTGTCACTGTCACACTCGGCCCGGGCCGTGCTCGAGGCGCTCGACGAGCGCGGCGCGTCGTTCTTTGGCGACCTCACGAACGCGACCGGACTGTTACGCACCGAAGTCGAGAAGGGACTCGGGGAGCTGGTCGCGTGGGGGCTCGTGACCTCGGACAGCTTCGCCGGGCTGCGAGCGCTGCTCGTGCCGTCCGACCGGCGCCGCCCTATCGGGGGGGGCGGGTTCCGGCGACGGGGGCGTGTAGCGCCGTTCGGGGTCGAGACGGCGGGGCGGTGGTCGCGGGTGCGGCGCCCGGCAGCGCCGCTCCAGGAAGAGGCCGTCGCGGAAGCGGTCGCGTGGCAGCTGCTGCGCCGCTACGGGGTGGTGTTCCGTCGGCTGGTGACGCGCGAGACATTGCTCACGCCGTGGCGCGACATCCTGCGGGTGTACCGCCGGCTCGAGGCGCGCGGCGAGATTCGCGGCGGGCGCTTCGTGGGCGGGTTCTCGGGCGAGCAATACGCCCTGCCGGAAGCCGTGGGGTTGCTCCGCCGCGTGCGGCGCGAGGAGCCCCGCGGGGAGCTGGTGGCCGTGAGCGGGGCCGACCCGCTCAACCTGGTAGGGATCGTGACGCCGGGAGACGTGCTCGCCGGGGTTGCGACGAACCGGATCCTGTATCGAGACGGGATCCCCGTCGCGATCAAGGAGGGAGCTGGGAGCGGCGAGCGGTACCTGGTGGAGGTCGCGCCGGATGAACGGGAGCGGCTCAAGTCCGCTCTGGTGCGCGGGCGCGTGGCTCCGCTCGTGCGGACGTATCTCGGAAAGAGCCGGCCCGCCTTTACGGCCGCGTCAGATCCACGCTGACCACCGGCAGGTCCCAGTGCGCGGCGAGGATTTCGAAACGCCGCTGCTCTTCGCGCCGAAACGTGTCCTGGTCAGGAAACAGGCGCTTGAGCTCCGCCTCGGGGAACGGCTCGTGCGGTGCGGCGGCGTTCTTCCACACGATCGTTATGCGATAGTCCCAGCGGCCCTCCTCGGTCCCGTGGAACCTCGGTGCCTCCGCGGTGACCCGCTGGATGTGCCCCAGCGCGATCTCGCGCTGTAATACCGGGAAGTGGTTCTTCTTGAAGAGCCGGATGAACTCGTCGGCGAAGCCCCAGCGGGTCTTGTAGTAATACTCCACCACGAACGGCTCACTCGCGCCGGCGGGCGGCGCCTGGGCCGCCGCCAACACCGGCGCCGCGACAAGCAGCGCAAATATCGACCAGCGCATCGTGTCTCCTCAATTCGCCGATTGCTTCAGCCTGTCGAAATAGAGCTTGCGGACCTTGGCCACTTTGGGCGCGATCACCGCGCGGCAGTAGCCCTGGTTCGGGTTGCGGCGATAGTAGTCGCGGTGGTACTCCTCGGCCGGATAGAAGGCCTCGAGCGGCTTCACCTCGGTCACGATCGGATCGTCCCAGACGTGCTCCGCCTCGAGCTCCCTGATGACCTGCTCCGTCACGGTCTTCTGCTCCGGGGTGTGGTAGAAGACGGCCGAGCGGTACTGGGTGCCCACGTCCCCGCCCTGGCGGTTGAGCGTGGTCGGATCGTGAATCGTGAAAAAGATGTGGAGCAGGTCGTTGAACGACACGACGGTGGGGTCGAAGGTGATCTGCACGACCTCGGCGTGGCCCGTGGTGCCGGTGCAGACGTCCTCGTACGACGGGTTCGCCACGCGCCCCCCGGCGTAGCCCGACTGAACCTTCTCGACACCCTTCAAGTCCTGGAAGGCGGCTTCCAGACACCAGAAGCACCCGCCGGCGAGGGTCGCCACTTCGCGCTGCGGCATCTGCACATCCCCTTTCCGTTCTTGCGAAAGTTAGCCTGAGCGGCAAGGCGTGATCACGCCCGCAGCGCCCGGGCCGCCAGCGCGGTGCCGGCCACGCGTGCGCGGATCTTGGCGAATGCCGTCTCGCGGTCGGTGGAGGTGTCGTCGCCGAAGGGCGCGAAGCCGCAGTCGTCGGTGGTGCCGAGCCGGTCGAGCGCGATGTACTCCGCCGCCTCCAGGACCCGGTCCCGGACTTCGTCGGGCGTCTCAACCCGTGGATCGATCGGATCGATCACGCCGACGAAAATCCGCTGGCCGGGCTTGCTGTGCTCCTTCATGAGGCGCAGCACCCTGCCGCGGTCCGGCTCACTCGCGCACTGGATGTAGAAGTTCGTCGCCTTCAGCTCAAACAGCGTGGGCAGGAGCTCCGCGTAGTCCACGTCCGCGCTGTGCGTCGAGTCCCGGTCGCCGCCCGGACAGGTGTGAACGCCGATCCTGCGGCGCTCGTCGGCCGTGAAGCGCTCGAGTACCTGATTGTTCAGGTCCACGAACATCCTGAGCAGGCCCAGCGATGGATCGAACTTCACCGCGAGCCGGCCTTCGGTGAAATCGAGCTGCACCACGTGGGCACCCTTCGCGAGACACCGGCGGATGTCCGTCTCCGCCTCGCGCACGAGATCCTTGAGAAACGCTTCGCGCGGATACCCTGTGATGCCGTCCTCCGGATAGAGCAGGCTGAGCGCCGAGGCCGCGATCACCGCCTGTTTGACGGGCACGTGGGCGTGCGCTCGCGCGCTCGCGAGATATGCGTCGGCGTACGTCTGATAGCGGAACGGCCCGGCGGTGAGCCGGGGGAGCTGCCGCGTGTGTCCGTCGGCGAACGGGATCGTGACGCCGTCGGGTGCGAGGTTCGTGAGCCCGTGGATCGGGTAGGTGGCGAAGCTGGGTTTCGCCTGCTCACCGTCGGTGATGACGGGGGACTCGGTCGCTTCGAACCGCCGGATGGTGTCGTGGATCGCCGCGTCCTGGAGTCGGGCGAACTGGTCGCGCGTGAGGCGACCGGTGGCGAGCTGCTGCATCCCCGCGACGAGCTCCGGGGGTCTGGGGATGCTGCCAATGGGTTCGGTGGGGATCGGCATGGAGCAAGGCTATCCGGCGCCGTGACGATGTCAATGCCGCTACCCCCAATCCTTGGACTCCGGCGCGAGGCGACGCATGGACTTAAGAAAGTCGAACGCGGAATGCGGAAGTGGGAACGCGGAACTGGCAGGCCCGCCGTCCGTTCCGCGTTCCGCGTTCCACGTTCCGACTTTGAGCCCCCTCGCCTCTTCGGCGATGACGTTCACCGTCCCGTCGTCCTTGGCGAGCTTACCGCGCACCCACAAGAGCGGCTCGCCGCGGACCGCGGTACGATAGCGCTCGTACACGTCGGGCCGCACGATCACGTTCACCATCCCCGCCTCATCCTCGACCAGCACGAATATGAATCCCTTCGCCGTCTCAGGTCGCTGGCGCGCGACCACCAGCCCGGCGACTTCGACCCACGCTCCGTGCTCGAGCCTGGGGAGCGTGTCGCTCTGCACGATACCCGGCGGCAGCACCCCGCGGAGCAGCGAGAGCGGATGGCCGCTCGCGGCGAACCCCAGGACGTCATACTCCGCGAGCAGCCGCTCGGCCGCCTCGAGGCCGCCGAATCGGAGTCCCTCGTGGGGATGATTGAGCGCCAGCTCGAGCTGCCGCCGTGCGCGCGCGTCCACCCCGTGCTCCGATTCCGGAGGCAGCCACAGCCCCACCTGCCACAGGAGCTCGCGCCGGGTGAGCCCGAAGCCGTCGCATCCTCCCACCCACACGAGATGCTCGATCGCGGTGCGCTTGAGCTTGGGCGGCGCCCGGCGCACGAAGTCGCCGATACTCGCGTACGGCCCGCGCCGCTCGCGCTCGATCACGACCGCCGTCGCCGTCTCCTCGCTCCAGTCGCGCACGAACCCAAGCCCGATCCGAACGCCTCCCGTTTCCCGTTTCCCGTTTCCCCTTTCCCGCTCAACCGTGCTCCACACGTCACTCAGATTCACATCCGGCAGCCGGATCTCGACGCCGTTCCGCTGGGCATCGCGTCCCAGCGCGTCGAGCGAGTAGAACCCCATCGGCTGGTTGTTGAAGAGGGCGCAATAGTACTCGGCCGGGTGATAATGCCTGAGCCACGCCGACTGGTAGGCGAGCAGGCCGAACGCCGCGGCGTGCGACTTGGGGAAACCGAACTCCGAGAACGCGATCACCTGTGTGAACACGCGCTCTGCTGTCTGCTCGGGGACGCCGCGCGCCGCCGCGCCCTCCTTGAACTCCTCCCAGAACCCCGCCATCAACTCGCGGCTGCGCCGCCGGCTCATCGCCCGCCGCAAGGCCTCGGCCTGGCCCGCCGTGAATCCCGCGAGCGCCTGGCACACCTGCAGCACCTGGTCCTGATAGAGGATCACGCCGAGCGTTTCGGCGAGCGCTTCCTTGAGCAGGGGATGCTCGAGCGGCGGCTCGTAGGCGCGACCGGCGGCCCGGGCGCGGCGCTGCTCCTCGCGGCGTCGCACGTACGGGTTCACCGCTCCTCCCACGATCGGGCCGGGCCGCACGATCGCGACCTCGACCGCCAGGTCTTCGAGGTTGGTGGGTCGGGTGCGACGGATCATCTGGATCTGCGCCCGGCTCTCGATCTGGAACAGTCCAACCGTGTCGCCCCGGCAGATGCGGTCGTACACCGCGGGGTCCTCGAAGTCGATGCGCGAGAGGTCGGGTGGTGCTCCCTGGTGCACGGCGATCCGCTCGACACACTCTTCCACGAGCGACAGCATGCCGAGCGCCAGGAAGTCGATCTTGATGAAGCGTGCGTCGTCGCAGGCATCCTTGTCCCACTGGCATACCACCCGGTCTTCCATGGCGGCGCGCTCGAGCGGCACGATCTCCACGAGCGGCCGGCTCGAGATGACCATCCCGCCCACGTGCTGGGAAATGTGCCGCGGCAGCCCCGCGATCTCCTCGGCGAGCTCGCACAGCTCTTTCCAGAGCGGCGCGCTCCGTCGCCCCGCGAATCCGGGAAGCTGGTCCAATTCGTCCGCCAGTCCGCCGGATCGCCGGTCCGCCAGTTTCGCGACCTGCTCGATCTCGCCCGGCGGCAGATCGAGAGCCTTGCCGATCTCCCGCACCGTCGAGCGCAGGCGATAGGTGGGGAACGAGCAGACGAGCCCGACGTGCTCGTCGCCGTACCGCTTGTACACCCGCCGGATCAGCTCCTCGCGGATCTCGCGCGGGAAATCGAGGTCGATGTCCGGCACCGAGGCGAGGGTCTCGCTCAGGAACCGCCCGATGAACAGCCGGGTCGCGACCGGGTCGATGTGCGAGAGGCCGAGCAGGTAGCACACGACGGAGGAGACCGATGAGCCGCGGCCGCGGCCGGGGAGCAGGCCGCCCTGCGCCCGCCGCGAGCCGCGCCGCACGTCGACGGCGACTTCCCGGGCCAGGTCGAACAGGTCGTGATAGACGAGAAAGAACCCCGAGAGCGCATGGTGCTCGACCAGCCGCAGCTCCTCGGCGAGCCGCCGCTCCGCGGCGTCGCGGTGGGGGGAATCCGGAGGGTAGCGCTCTTCCAGTCTCGCCCGGCACAGCTCGGCGAGCGCTCGCGGGGCGGGGGCGCGCTCGGCGCCGTTGAAATCGGGAAACCGATATCCCAGATCCCGCGTGAGATCGAACCCCCGGCAGCGCTCCGCCAGGGCTAGAGTATTAGCGACAGCATTCGGACAGTCACGAAACAGCGCCTCGACCTCTTCGTGCGGGCGCAGGAAGAACTCGCTGTTCGCATGCCGCACGTCGTGCGAGCCGTCGAGCGTGGTGCGGTGCCGGATCGCCACCAGCACGTCGTGCAGACGGTGACGCGGGCGGGCGTGATAATGCACGTTGCCCGACGCCACGACGCCCAGCTGCGCGTCGTCCGCGAGGGCTTTCAGCGCCCGGGTCAGGGCCAGATCGCCCCGTACATAATTGCGCTGCAGCTCGACGACAAAGTTGTCCTTCCCGAACACCGCACGACACCGCTCGGCGACGCGACGGACAGCGGCCGGGCCGTCGCGCCGCAGCACCTGAGGGAGCAGCCCGTTGCGGCATCCCGACAGCACGATGAGCCCTGCGTGCCGGGCTTCGAGCGAGGCGAAATCGAGCCGCGGGTCGCGCCGGTCTTCACGACCGAGATGAGCCTCCGTAATCAACCGGCAGAGGTTCGCGTACCCCTCAGGCGTCTCCGCGAGAATCGTCACGTGAGAGCCGTCGAGTAGGGTCAGCTCCGCGCCGGTGATCGCCTGGATGCCGAGCTGTTTCGCTTCTTGCGCGAACGCCATCGAGCCGTACAGGCCGTTGTGGTCGGTGAGCGCGAGCGCGGGGTAGCCGAGCTGCGACGCGGTGAGCGCGAGCTGCTCGGGGAGCGAGGCGCCGTCGAGGAACGAGAAAGCGGAGTGGCAGTGGAGCTCGACGTACATGGAAGTTGGAACGCGGAAGTCGGAACGCGGAACGTTCAGGCGGGCTTCTGGATCCACCACTCGCCCGTCGACAGATCTTCGAACAACACAACCCGCCCGCCACCTTCGAGAATCACTTCCACATATCGCCGCACAATAGGCAATCGCCACCATTCATCATCGATCCGCCACGTCTCACCGATCGACTCAACACGTTTCCCATCTCCCGTTTCCCGTGTCACGACTACCGGCACTCCACCGTCATCCAGATCGACCTTCACCTGCTGCTGAACGTTGAGCGCCCGAAGCCTGTCCGCATTGTTCCGCGTTCCGCGCTCCAACTTCCGCGTTTGTTCACGGTTCATAGTCGATCAGCGCGTACCGCCGCTCGGGAAGGCGGGACCATGGATGCACCTCGATGACGTGATACAGCATCGGCCGTCTGATTCGGAGCGCGATCTCCCGGGCGGCGCCTTGGAGCGCACGCCGTCGCCC
>Ga0209057_1000570_pt1 | contig 32744 bp, 42 predicted proteins | sample GraSoiAngelo_146_FD_185903 | JGI IMG/M metagenome (GOLD analysis project Ga0209057, IMG submission 185903) | Grasslands soil microbial communities from the Angelo Coastal Reserve, California, USA - 14_1009_05_30cm (SPAdes) (version 2) | ecosystem: Environmental > Terrestrial > Soil > Grasslands ... | reverse complement strand
CGAACTCGTATGCTCCGCCCAGGATAATGGTGGTAGGCTGGGGTGCTCTGATGACCGGTTTCGGAGTTCTCTTGCTTGTCTCGTACTTTGCTGCTATACTGTTGCCTGTCGTGTTCGCAGTGATCTTGATCGTTGTGGGAATAGCTGGTGTCGGCTACAGTTTCAGAAGGTCAAGTCCCAGCCCACCAAAACCCTCCACGTCCTAGCCCGTGTTTGATGCCAAGGCCCGGTATGTCCGGACCCTATTCTCAAACGTCCCGTTAGAATACGATATTCTGTTGAGCCTGCTTTCCTTCGGGCAGGACAGGCGGTGGCGAGCATATGTCGTCAACCAAGCCAGACCTCGGAGCCATGAACGAATACTTGACGTTGCTACCGGGACTGGGCTCTTGGCAGCTGATTTTGCGAGGATCGTCTCTCGCGATGGATCTGTCGTGGGTGTGGACCTTACTCTCTCAATGCTGAAAACCGCCCGTTGGAGGTTGCAGTCAAAAGGTCTGGGGGACAGGGTCGACTGGGTCTTGGCACGAGCCGAGAGTCTCCCGTTTCGAGATAATTGCTTCGCATCGACTTCTATCAGCCTCGCCCTCAGAAATGTCTCTAGTGCCCAGTTGACTTTTCGGGAGATGTCTCGGGCTACGGGCTCCGGGGGAATTGTCATATCCTTGGACTTCGCGCGTCCGCCCAACCGGGTCTTCCAAGTCTTCTATTACGATTATCTGCTCGGTCTCTTCCCATTCTTCGGGCGCATGGTTTCAGAGGCTTGGGGTAGGACTTTGTCTTACTTGGGCAGATCTATCTTGAAAGCTAGAACGGGTGAACAGATCGCGAGCCTTCTGAAAGAGGAGGGTCTTTCTGACGCCGTATCCATCCCTTTGACTGCTGGAATTGTTTGCGCGGTATACGGAAAGAAGCGATAGTGTGCGAACGCGATCGTTGGAATGTCTCCTGTGACATAGACTCTCTGTCTGCTTTCCTGATACAGGCTTGAGGCTGGCAACGGTCGGTCACTAGACCTCAGGTTCAAGTCTTTGCCAGTTCAAGCCCGAGTTTGAATTAGGCTTTTCAGATTCTGGAACCACTAAGCCGAACGTCTATGCACCGCCATGCACTAATCCTTCGAGCTATGCCGAGAAGACTCGCCGACGAGGTTCAAGGGGACTAAGCTAGGCTATCTTGAGCGCATTGTGGAGAACTTTAGCAATATGCGAAAATAGGATTGAGCCTATTGAGAAAGGGGACAATAGCAAATCTTAAACCGACTGCTTTCTCGAGCAATACGAGGATACGGGTGTAATTCTTGAAGAATATTACACTGGTTTCTGCATCTATTTTCATGCTCATTGGAAGCATCTTGTTTGCCGCTATGAACTCCGCTCCGGCACTTGGAGCGTCCACGGGCGTCATATGCATAATTCCCGCAGGTGCATCTTCGTGCCCGTCCAGCCCTTCGTCGCTTACCGGAACCGTTGGGTCTCAGCTTCGGGTTTCAGTGTTTATCCAAAACTCCACCGGCTTGAACGGCTTTGACGTCACTCTCTTGGCTGACCATGCGATTCTCAAGCCGGCCGGCGCAGATCTTACTGGAATCGTCCTGCCCGGGCCACAGACTCTTTTGTTAGAGTGCTTGAGCGGGGTCCTCATTTCTGGCACTACTTGCTCGTCGACGGACACCATTGATACGCTTCACCTCGCTGTCGTCTCGGCTCCCGGAACGGTAACCGGGACGCCCGCAACAGGTCTCCTCTTTACAGCAATCTACAACATCACAAGAACAACATCTGGCACGACTCTGGGCTTCCAGACGGGTTGCGGTTCTCCCACCGCACCGACCAGCGACCCGCCTGTCTGTGTAACAGTTGCCAATGGCTCACCCAGCGCTGTCCCCGAGGCGATTGAGTCCGCCATATTTTCAACCATCACGACCCCCAATTTTGTTCTATCTACAAAGCCGAGTAGCGTGACAATTACTGCAGGCTCTTCAGTCACATTCGCTCTCAGCCTCACGAGCATCAACGGTTTCTCAGGCATAGTGAGCTTAACTACTTCCGTATCTCCTGCAAGTCTTCCTGTCACTCTGAGTCCGTCCAGCGTCACGCTAGGCGCCAATCAGACAGTCACTTCTACCCTTACCGCATCCACGTCGACTTCAACTCCGACTGGAACCTACACGATAACAATTATTGGAACCAGCGGTTCACTCGTCAACTCCATAACCATCGCTCTGACCGTGAATTCACCCCCGCAGCCTGGCTTTACCCTGTCCGCTAGTCCGGATACCCTGTCTCTCAGAGTTGGCTCGGCTGGCAACACCACGATATCTCTAAGCAGCACCAACGGGTTCGCGGGCACGGTCAACTTGACAGCGTCGATTTCCAAAACAGGACTATCCGTTTCTTTCAACCCTGTGAATCTCACGTTGTCCTCGGGAGGAACAAGAATCTCGACAATGACAGTGTCAACAACCTCGTCCACTGTAGCCGGATCTTATTCAGTTCTGGTAATAGGAAGAAGCGTGACTGGCGTATTCAACACTGTAACAGTTTCAATCATGGTGTCCTCGCAGCCTGACTTTGCCTTGACTGCTAGTCCCAGTAACCTAGCCATCACGGCCGGCTCCTCCGGTTCTTCGACGATAACTTTGAGTAGCTTGGGCGGGTTCGCTGGGACCATTGACCTGGCCGCCTCTATATCTTCTTTAGGACCTGCAATCTCGCTAAGTGTTTCAAGTATTACTCTGTCCGCGGGAGGAAGTGGAACTTCCACGCTGACGGTCTCGACAACATCATCGACAGCATCAGGTTCCTACACGGTAATGATCTCGGGAGTCAGCGGGACAGTGTCGCACTCCACTACCTTGTCGGTCATGGTCAACCCAGTTCCAAAGCCTGACTTTTCCATCGGCCCCAGCGGAGTCAACATCGGTCTGGCACAGGGCGCCTCAACGTTTCAGCCCATATCGCTGACCAGCCTGGGAGGATTCACGGGCACAGTGAGCCTAACTGATTCAGTCTCACCCTCAGGTCTTACCCTGGGCTTGAGCCCATCAAGTGTCACCCTCACCTCTGGTGGAAATGCGAGTTCTACCTTGATAATATCGACCACATCTTCGACGCCACCTGGCTCCTACTCTATCGCCATTACAGGAACCAGTGGGTCGATATCTCACTCGATCACGGTTTCAGCGACTGTCTTCTCGAACCAGCCTGACTTCACTATCGCAGCTAATCCTTCATTCCTTACAGTTCCGGCCGGAACATCAACTACTTCGACCATAAACACGGGAGCCATTAATGGGTTCAACAGCAACGTAATCCTTACCGTAGCAACATCCAGTGGTCTTACTGGGTCAATCAGTCCGACTAGCTTGGGACCAAACGGGCAAGCTACTCTAACGGTTACCGCTCCCGTTGTGGGCAACTACACCGCAACGGTGACTGGGACTAGCGGTTCTCTGTCCCATTCGGCAACTGTGTTCGTAACTGTGACCTCCAACGCTCCTGACTTCACTATTACCGCTAATCCAACGAGCCTCACTATAGTTCCGGGCGCATCGGGGCTCTCTTCTATCAGTCTGCACGGCGTGAACGGGTTCAACAACACAGTGCTCCTATCAGTTTCAGCTTCGAGCATGCTGACCGCTACAATTAGTCCGACGAGCACTGGTCCATTCGGCACCGCGACCCTAACAGTTACTTCCAACACGGCAGGTTCCTACACAGCACAGGTCACAGGAACGAGTGGAACCCTATCTCGCACGACTACCGTCACAGTCATTGTCACTAGTTCTGGTGTAGGAGTCGTGTGTATTGTTCCATCAGGAACAACTCCATGTTCGTCCAGCCCAGCTTCCATAACTGGAACTCTGGGAACCCAGCTCCGGATCTCAGTCTTCATTCAGGGCTCAGGTGCCCTTAACGGATTCGACATCACGCTACTAACAGATCATACTATCCTACGACCAGCAGGCATAGACCTAACAGGCACGATTCTACCGGCACCAACAAACATCATTTTGGAATGTCTCGGTGGCGTCATCATTCATGGCAACGTATGCTCGGGAAGCGCTGACACTCTTGAGCTGGCCGCGGTAGGCGCTCCCTCCCAGATTACGTTTCCGCCTACTACAGGTCTTCTGTTCACCGCCATCTACAACGTGACGGGAACAACATCGGGCACCCCCATAGGATACCAGACCGGGTGCACCTCAAGTAGCGTAAGCGGGACAACCACCTGCGTCGTAATCGCGAATGGTTCCACGAGTCCTGTTTCCGAGACCGTGCAGACCGCCATTTTCTCGACCAACACGACACCTGATTTTGTCATGAGTGCGAGCCCCAGCTCGATCACGATTACCGCAGGCTCATCAGGAACGTCCGTCGTCAGCGTCACAAGCAGCAACGGTTTCTCGGGAACCATCAGTCTGAACACAACCGTCGTCACCGGAAATCTTACCATAGGTATCAACCCGGCCATCGTCACCATAGGGGAAGGTCAGACCGCTACTTCCGCCATCACAATTTCGGCCCTCACATCTACTCCTCCAGGAACCTACTCGGTCTCCATCGCGGGGCTCAGTGGCTCACTTTTTCACTCAGTCGCAATCGCTGTTACAGTCACCGCTTCACCAAAGCCCGACTTTTCCCTTACCGTTAGTCCAAGCAGGCTCAGCGTTGCACAAGGAACTTCAGCAACCTCTACTGCGACCCTAGCTAGTCTCAACGGTTTCACGGGCACCGTAACCCTGTCCGTTTCAGTCACAACAGGGCTCACGATAGGTCTGGCCCCCGGGACCATCACTCTCTCATCCGGAGGGACCGGTACTTCTGTTCTTACGCTATCGACCACTTCCTCCACACCTCTCGGCACCTTTACCGTGATTTTGACAGGATTAGGTGGCTCAATCTCTCACAGCATTAGCATAACAGTGACGGTCACAAGTTCCTCATCAGGAGACTTTACGATCTCCGAGAATCCAACTTTCCAAGTCATCTCTGTCGGCTCGGAGAGGCAAACGATAATCACTGTGACCAGTGTCAACGGCTTTTCAGGTAATGTCAATCTAGTCATCTCTCCATCTTCGGCGGCCTTCGCGTGTTGGTTTACGACGCTTACGAATACTGCCACTGTCTTCGTGCCCGCTGGTAGTTTTGCTAACCAGTTCCCGACGTGTGGTGCGGGCAGGCCTGCAGGCGTATACAACGCAACGATATCAGGAACTAGCGGCTCGTTGAGTCACGCCGTGATTCTCGGCGTGACCGTCACGGATTACAGTATGTCGGCATCGTCCGTCTCGTTCGCCGCGGGCTCCTCAGGTACAAGCAGTGTCACCTTGACGAGCCTGTTTGGACTATCTGGGCCCATAAGCCTGAGCGTCTCGACACCTTCTGCACTCACAGGTACATGCCCTTCAAGTGTCACGCTCTCGTCAGGGGGAACATCCACCGCATCCTGCACGTTCTCTTCAGCGACTCCGGGCACATACGGCGCGACCATAGCTGGAACCTTCATTTGTAGTGACTGCTACTACAACGGCAAGGACGCTCACTCAACGAATATTACGGTGACCGTTTCTGGCACTGGAGTGCCTGACTTTTCCATTTCAGCAACCCCCTCCAGCCTGACGATCGCGCGCGGCACTTCCGGCACCTCAACTATTACAGTAACTTCGGTCAACGGATTCTCCGGAATCGTCTCCCTCACCCTTACCCACCCCAGCGGAATTGGAGCTGTCATAAATCCGACCAGCATCACTAGCTCTGGGACCGCGACTCTTACCATCGGTGCAAACATGACGGGGACTTTCCCTGTAGAGGTAACCGGGTCCAGCGGAACCCTATCTCACTCGGTCACCGTCTCAGTTACGGTAGCCAGCACAGGAGTAGTCTGCATGATTCCGTCCGACAACACCTCCTGTCCTGTCAGCTCTGCGTCGTTGACAGGAGCTGTCGGAACCCAGCTTCGGGTCTCGATCTTCATCCAAGACTCTGGGGGTCTAAATGGATTCGACGTAATACTCCTGGCAGACCATACGATTCTTCGTCCTGTCGGTGTCGACCTAACCGGCACTGTCTTGATTGGGACCCCGATAATTGTCGATGAATGTCTGCAAGGCGTCCTAGTAAGTGGCTCGATTTGCTCAAGCGTAGATACCGTCGACAGCCTTCATCTCGTAGCGACGTCGGCTCTTGGCTCGGGCATAACCGGTACACCAACAACGGGTCTCTTGTTCACTGCCATATACAATGTCACAGGCACAACTCTTGGAATTGCTCTCGGATTCCAGACCGGCTGCGCCAACACGAGTGTAAGCGGCGGGGTATGCGTAACAGTAGCGAACGGAACCCTGATACCAGTTCCCGAGACGGTCCAGACAGCCACCTTCAGTAATAGCGTGCCCTCCCCAGACTTCTCCATTACTACCAGTCCTTCAAGTCTCACAACGCCCGGAGGGTCATGCGCATCCTCAACCGTCACCTTAACGAGTATCAACGGCTTCAGCGGAACCATAACGCTGACCACATCGGTCTCGCCGACTGGACCCACAGCCACCCTCAGCAGTGCCACCGTTTCCCTCTCCTCGGGAGCCTCGGCAACCACAGTTCTAACCTTCTGTACAGCAGCCTCTACGCCACTTGGATCCTATACGGTCACAGTTACGGCGACAAGCGGATCCATCTCCCACACAGCAACCGTGACTGTGACTGTTACCGCAGCGCCCAACTTTGCCGTCTCAGCGATCCCGAACGACCTGACCATTCGCAGAGGCTCCACAAATTCATCAATCGGCAGTTCAACTCTTACTATCGTAAGCTACGGTTTCACCGGAACTATCAGCGTCTCGGCCTCGATGACTCGGACTGCCCCGCATAGTCCCACGGTTAAGCTTAGCTCCACCAGTGTCACTCTCTCTTCGGGCGGAATCGCACAAGTATTCATGACTGTCGCAGCTGGCAAGAACACTTCCATAGGATCGTACGTCGTTACTGTGAACTTCACCAGCGGCTCCATAACCCAAACAATCGTGATTAGGGTAAACGTAGTGCGCTAGATCTCGAACTTCAAATCTTCCCTTCTATTTTTCTTGTTCCGACCGTTAGACGCCTGAGACTAGACTTACGCGAGCAGATTCAAAGAATGAGCCTTGTCGGGTTCAGCTTCTTGCGTGATCCTACAGGATCGAGTTCACTGTTTTCTGACTGAAAAACTCTGACCGATTATTCTTACGTAGTCCCGGTGAGCGCGGATAAGATTCCGCTGGTGAGAAATATGAGTCCGAAGGAGAGAAGGACGACTCCCGCTATCAGATCCAACAACCATCTAGGTACTCGCATCAGATAGTCATAGGAGACTGCCGAGACGGCTATCAGAACAGCGAGGCTTACGACTGCACCAATCAGCGTCCACTGAATATTGAAAGCCCCCGCCGCAGCTAAGACGAGGCTTGCTTCGAAACCTTCAGTGAGTGTGATGGTAAGGACTGGCAACGAATTCGGAATGGAGAAGCGGATTGGTTGAGACGGGTCCGTTGCTCTCTCGCGCAGGAGGTCCTTGTCAATGACCTCTTGTCCCATTCGGGCCATTTTCTCTCTGAATGACTTGTGCCTGAACGCGTATTTGACGAAGCCCCGGAGGAACCGGCTTGAGAAGTAAAAGAGGACAATTGCAGTTGCAAAGTCAATGATGATTGCTGGGAGCAAAAGGAAGATCCGCCATACGACGAGAAAGGTGACTATGGAGCCCAGTCCCCCAGCAATTACTCCAAACAGAATGTTATTCCTACCGAGTTGCTTTATCGTGGCAAGGGAGAGAATAGCGACTTCGCTTCCTTCAATCAGGATGGCCTTGAATGCGAGGAGAAAGGATCCGATGATGACGACCATTGGATCAGTCATACTTCTTTCGATCCATGTTATCCGTCGGATGTCGTGGGTCCGACCCAAGAACGTCCGTCTTTAGTGTTTCTTCAGCTGCGGAAGTGACGGTTCGGCTCGTTGCTCGTCTCAAGGTTAAAGCCTCGTTTCCGATCTAGAGTCGAAAACCGTTGCCGAAAGTATCTCCTGCCAAATTGAAGATTGCAGTTGACTTGGACGGAGTCTTGGCTGAGTCAATGCTTGTCTGGTGTGAGCGAGCGAACAAAGAGTTCGGTACACGATTGAGTATGGAGCATATTGACAGTTGGTCTTGGTGGAAGAGGACTCCAATCTCGAAAGACGATTTCTACCGAATACTGGACGAATCATGGGACGAATGGTCGGCGATTCCTCCGACAGAGCCCCAGATTGCTGAGAAGGTTGCGCGGATCGAGAAGTTTGGCGATCTAGACATCGTAACTGGTCGGAGCAAGAGAACTGTTAAGGCTGCTAGAGATTGGGTTGACAGTCAGAAAGTTCGATATCGCAGTTTCGTCAGAGTCTTTGGCTGGAGAGACAAAATTCTCTTGGACTATGATGTCTACATCGATGATGCGCCTGACCTCATGCCTCTGATCTCACATAGCCCAACCGCATGGGGAGTGCTCTACGAGAGGCCATGGAACCGAAGCGTGGGGGACTTGCCGAGAGTACTCAAGGCGAAGAACTGGAGGCAAGTGCCCGCACTTTTGAAGCGGATTCAGGCGAGTAAGAGTTAGACGGATAGGTCTCATGATGAGCCCAGACTATTATACGGGACACGTTAAAGCCTAGAAACTCCGTGTCTAGACCTTGAAGGGCGAGTTTCAGACCCCTGCAGAGTTCTACTACACGAAAGAGCACGAATGGGTCCGTATTGAAGGCGCTAATTGTCGAATAGGCGTCACTGACTACGCGCAAAACTCGCTGCACGAGATCGTGTACGTTGATCTTCCAAAGGTCGGAGCCAAGGTAGCTCAAATGCAGAGTCTCGGGACGGTAGAGTCCGTGAAAGCGGTCGCCGATGTGTACTCTCCCGTCTCAGGTGTTGTCCTTGAAGTGAATGGCGAACTATCTGATGCTCCCGAACTTGTCAACAAGAGTCCCTATGAGAAGGGATGGATTACAATAATCAGACCGGACGATCTGAAGAAGGAGCTTAGTACGTTAATGCGACCTGAAGACTACCGAGACTTTGTAAAGAAGATTACCGACAAGAAATAGACATGAGTTTTGTGAGAGCCTAGGATTACGATATTCAAACCTGATCGCGGGTGGGCTCTTCGGGTAGGCACCCCACCGTACTTTTTGTCACCTAGGGAGTTTATCTTCCAGAGAAGATACTACCTAGTTTCTCCGACTAGGAGTCTTAGCTATTTGCCAGAAGCCTTTGCTCTGCTATCCCCCTCGTTGAAGAGTCTTCTCCAGGAGACTGGGATTTCCAAGCCCACACCGCCGCAGGCTGAGGCAATTCCGTTAGTGGCTCAGGGCGGGAGCGTCCTGATAATCGCGCCGACAGGATCAGGAAAGACTGAGGCCGCTCTCCTGCCCCTCATCGACAAGATGATGCGAGACGAGGCTCGGCAAGGAATCTCGCTGCTCTACATCACACCCCTCAGAGCCCTGAACCGGGACTTGCTCAAGCGACTCCAAGTCTGGTCAGCCAAGCTAGGGTTCTCGGTTGAAATTAGGCACGGGGACACTCCCACAGCTGATCGCAGACGCATGGCGGGAAGGCCACCAGACCTTCTCATCACGACTCCTGAAACATTACAAGCTATCCTGCCCGGGAAGAGGATGAGAACACATCTTCGTCACGTCAAGTCAGTCGTGATTGATGAGATCCATGAACTGGCAGGTGATCGACGAGGCGTTCAACTCACTGTTGGCCTGGAGCGGCTGGAAGAGATTTGTCCCGCGAGTTTTCAGAGGGTAGGGTTGTCCGCCACGGTCGGGAACCCGGAGGAGATCGCGAAGTTTCTGGGAGGCAGCAACCGAGTTAGGATCGTCCAGATTCCACTTAACCGGGATACTCGATACAAGATCGAGTACCCGCCCCCGGGCGAAGAGGATCAAGAACTGGCGCAACGTCTGTATACAGCGCCTGAAGCGGCAGCCCGGCTGGCTCTCGTCTCGGATCTAGTTGAAGCTCATGATTCTACTCTAATCTTCGTCAACAGTCGCGTCAACGCGGAGATGCTCGGTTCAAAGTTCAACATGATGGAGCAGAAGATAATGGTCCATCACGGCTCACTTCCCAAAGAAGAGCGAGTCCGAGCCGAGGAAGCATTCAAGGACCGCCAGATCAAAGGACTAGTCTGCACAAGTACACTCGAGCTGGGAATTGACATCGGTTCTGTGGATCTTGTTGTCCAGTACATGTCTCCACGACAGGTCAATAGTCTCGTTCAGCGGGTAGGGCGATCAGGACACAGTCTCACCCGGACCTCGCAAGGAGTACTCGTAGCTGTTTCAACGGAAGACCTCTTGGAGTCGATAGGAGTCATCGACCTAGCCAGAGAAGGCCGGCTCGAACCAACGGTCATTCACCACAGAGCGCTTGATGTCTTGGCACATCAGATCGCCGGCTTATTGATGGACTCGGAAGGTAGCGTTCCACTCGTCCAAATCAAGCAAGTTCTGAGGCGAGCCTTTCCCTACTCTAACCTTGAGGATGCGGAGCTAGAGAAGGTTGTCGAGTTCATGGGGAAGATGGGATATCTCAAGCGAGACGATGAGACGCTCTACCGGACTTCCCGGACAAGGATCTACTACTACGAGAACCTGAGCATGATACCGGACGAGCGACGTTATTCTGTAATTGATCTCACCAATCAGCAATCGGTTGGCATACTCGGCGAAGAGTTCATGCTCACAATGGCCCATGTCGGCCTGAACTTTATCGTTAAGGGACGAGTCTGGCAGATGAAACAGATCACCGATGACGGGAAGGTGTACGTCCTCCCAATCAATGATCCTACAGCGGCCATTCCGGGATGGGACGGACAGATACTCCCAGTTCCAGGTGAACTCGCAATCCGAGTGGGGGAATATCGCAAACAGATCGATAGGTTGTTGGACGAGCATAAGACTCGCGCCCCGGTTGTCGAGAAGTTCTCGCGAATATGGCCCGCAGACCCGTACGGAGTACGCAAGACTGTCGAAGAGATAGAGACTCACAAGGCAACCGGCGCACCCGTCCCGACCAACGATCGAGTACTCATCGAGGGGTTTGATCGCTACATCATAATCCACACCCACTTCGGGGACCGTCTCAACTTCACCTTGGGCGAGGTGATCGAGGAGCTCTTGCGGCGCCAGGGCCTAGTGCGAATGTGGTGGTGGGACTCCTACCGAATACTCTACGAGATGACAGCGGACACTTCAGACCTGGACCTCGAAGATATTTTCCTCAAACAGGTCTTCGGGGTCGACGAGCCCGTCTTAGGAGGCGCCTGTCACGGGGTTCTGCACAGGCACTTTCCCTGGGAGCTGCAGATGAAACAGATCGCCGAGAGGTTTGGAGCGTTGAGCCGCGGCCGGCTCATGTACGGCGGAGCTATGAAAGAATTACAGGTGAGGTTCCGGCTAACTCCGATCTACGACGAGACGATTCGGCAAGCCCAGGTCGAACTCGCCGACTTTGAAGGGGTCAAGAAGATCTTCAAACAGGTCAAAGAACGGAATATGGACGTTAGATTCTTCCGATCAAAGGACAAACCTACGCCTCTAGCTTACCACATCCTCTACCGGCATGTGGACGTTCCGGAACTCATCGCTCCAGAGAACGTTGCAGCTGACAACATGGCCCGACTGCGGATTTCGATCGAAGGCCGAGCAATCGACCTTCTATGCTTTGACTGCGCCAGCCTCGCGACTGGAGTATCTGTAGGAGGTCTTTCTGACCATCCTTCTTGTCAGAATTGTGGGTCCAAGCTCTTGGCTCCTGTGTTCTGGTCTACCGGTTATGTGGCGAGTGTTCTCCGGAAGAAGCGGGACAGGCAGTCTCTAGACGAGAACGAACAGAAGGCGTTGACGAGGGCACGCCGTTCCGCCGACCTCGTAATTGCCTATGGGAGGAGGGCGGTTATTGCTCAGTCCGTCTATGGCATTGGTCCGCAGACCGCCAGCAGGGTCCTATCGAAAATGCATGAAGACGACGATGAGTTCTACAAGGATCTCTTGGAAGCCAAGCTGCAATTCATAACGACCCGACCCTACTGGAATAACTAATGGTATCTATGCCACTATGAATGAGCGATGACTTGTCTTCGGGAGACAGATGGGCGAGGCTTCTTCGATTCCTGTCTCAACCGGAACTCGACCTTTGAGTCGGGCTGATGGCCACTCAGTTTTTGTCTAATGATTTTTTTCAGTCTTCGGTCAATCTCGTAACCCCAACTATTGCGGCCCAGTTCTCGGGCAACTTTCATGGTCGTACCCGATCCCAAGAACGGGTCAAGAACAGTCTCGCCATGAAAGCTGAAGAGTTTGATCAGACGTTTCGGAATCTCTTCCGGGAATGCCGCAATGCCCTTCTCGAGTCTGAGTCCGAGGGGGAGAACATTGGTGATGTTCCATACTGTCAGATGCCATTCATCACCGTTGTAGTCCTTTAGAGGAATCCTAGATTTTTCCAGAAGCCTCAATGACAGATCTCGGACGTATGAGTAGTCAAACCTGCCCTTCTGGAAGATCAGAATGCTTTCCTGAATATTGTCAGGATAGTAATACATCGGATAAGGGTGTTGAATAACGACGCCGCTTCTACGGCTTATTCTCACGTAACCTTTGGGTTTGACCCATACTATGCGATCTCGATATCGGAACCCTGCTTGCAGCATGAGCCTGGTGATGTCGGCCACGACAGGATACTTCTGGCCCTTCACGAGCATATCGTCGGTGATGAAGCAGACTATTCTGCCAGCTGCTGAGACGCGATAGAGATCATGACAGACATCCTGAATCAAGGTGAGAAATTCGTTGTAGTCGCTGAACAAGTCCGGATAGTCGAAGGGTGCATTGTAGTAGGGTGGGCTTGTGATCGTCAGCTGGATGGACCGGTCCGGAATCTCCTTCATCGTTCGACAGTCGCCGAACACGACACGGTGGACCGTGGCCATGTGATTCGCTCAGACAAGCTGAGCTCAGTGAGCTTAAGGTTTCATGCAGTGACTTCTGACCGTCATCCTGCCTCTTTGATTCTGGCGAATGCGCAGGATTAAGGATTAAGCTACAAGTCCCGCTTTGAGAAACACGGAGCAGGAACCGGCTTTCCGGAGATATTTTCCGTCTTCCCGACGAATATGGATATGAGAAAGCGTTTTCTACGAGATGAAGTGTCTCGACACAAGAGCCCGGTTGCCGCTTCTTTTTTCGCTAACCTGCACACGAGAGAGAATGCCAAGTAACCAGGTTCAACACCATTCTAGTAATCGTCACTCACGAAGGTATCGTTCTTGTAAACGAGAGAGTCACCTGCATCTCTCGAAAGAGAGTCTCGCAGAAAAGAAGATACAGTACGTTTTGGGCGCGATCCTTCTATTCCTAATTTTTTCCCTAGCTTCTCTCGATGTCAACCCTACTTCTACGAAGCCGACTGCAAGAGCAAGCGGTTCCGCTTCTATCACTGGAGGCCCCTCTTTCAGTTACGCATCGCAATGGGGCTCTTACGGCGGCCCTATGACTCCCAACGGGATCGCAGTGGACTCCTCAGGCAACGTATACGTCGCCGATGCCAAGAACTACGCAATAGACAAACTGGCAAGAGACGGGTCTTTCCTAACTGGTTGGGGATCCCAAGGATCTGGGCCGGGCCATTTCAACAGTCCTCAAGGAGTTGCTCTAGATAGTTCGGGGAACGTCTACGTTTCCGATTCTGTGAACAATAACATTCAGAAGTTTACCAGCTCTGGCACTTTCATCATTTCTTGGAATTCTTGGAATAACACAAACGTACTCAAGAATCCTCTTGGGCTGAGTGTTAACGCGAGCGGGTTCGTCTATGTAGTAGACCGGGGAGATCAACGGGTCCAGATCTTCAGGAATAATGGAATCTACGTAGGTTCAATCGGTGGCCCAGGTGCGACACTTGGCAAATTCTTGACGCCCTTTGGTGTGGCTGTCGATTCGTCTGGGTTCGTGTATGTAAGTGACATTGCACCGAATTCGGGAAACATTACCAAATTTACGAAAACTGGCGGTTTTGTTCTCGCTTGGGGAGGTATCAATTCAGGTGGCACTCTCGCAGCACCTGCGATGATGGCCGTCGACAATGCATCCAATATTTACGTCACTGATCTCTCCTTTAATCGTGTTCAAAAGTTCGGGACAGGCACTGGGAATCTTCTCCTCACATGGGGGTCCGCGGGCTCGTCCCCAGGGCAGTTCAATAGTCCCGTCGGCGTCGCGCTGGATGGCCCGTTGAACGTGTTGGTTGGGGACTCAAACAACTATAGGGTTCAGAAATTCTCAACTAATACAGGAAACTACCTTTCAAGTCTCGCTTATCCAAGACCTGGATTTTTCGCCAGCCCTTATGATGTTGCTCTGGACAGTTCTGGCCACATCTACGTCGTCGACCAGGGGAACAATAGGATTCAAAGGTTTTCCGTCGCGGGAGCATTTCAACTGGCCTGGGGAACAACTGGCTCAGGAAATGGGCAGTTCGACGGTCCATTTGGTATAGCTGTCGATCACAGTGGGAACGTGTACGTCACTGACTCGGATCCCAATGATCGAGTCGAAAAATTCCTTCCTAACGGTTCGTTCATCAGAGCCTGGGGGTCCTTTGGGATAGGCAATGGGCAATTCTACAATCCGTACGGTGTTGCGATCGACGGTTCAAACAACGTGTACGTGACGGACTACTTCAACGATCGGGTTCAGAAGTTCGACAGCTCAGGAAACTTTCTCTTGAAATGGGGATCATCTGGTCCAGGCAACGGCCAGTTCAGCAATCCAACGGGCATAGCTGTGGACGCTTCGGGCAACGTGTATGTGAGCGACTCGTCCAACAATCGGATTGAGAAATTCACTAACTCCGGAACGTTTCTAACTGCGTGGGGGACCGCCGGTCCGGGAAGTGGGCAATTCAACGTCCCCGGCCATCTAGGTCTAGATTCAGCGGGCAATCTCTACGTAGCGGACACTTTCAACAACCGAGTCCAAGAGTTCGCCAGCAACGGCACGTTTCTGACGTCCTTCGGGGCAATGGGGTCGGGAAACGGACAAGTTGTCGACCCAAACGGCCTCGCCGTCGACAGCTCAGGGAGCATCTACGTCGCGGACACTGGTGACCCTTCGGGGACCGGCAATAATCGGGTTGAGGTCTTCGCTCCTACGGTTATCTCCCAACCAACCGGCGGGGGTGGGCGCCGACCGTTGCCTATGTGATGCCAAAACTGATTGGAGCCAGTTTGTGCCACAGCTATTAGTCTGAGGCTCCGTTTCATGCGCCTTTTGAGACAGATAAGTTCGCCTTTAGCCCGAAGGCAATCCATTTGAAGCCTTTGACGCGTACTGTAGACTCGTCCCCTTTTTTGGTGATTTGTCTCAATCCGAGTCTCTAGGGGAGCCTGTCGGTCTCTAAGAAGAGAGAAAAAAGAGAAAGGGGTTTTGGGAGGACTTGCCTCCCAAGTTTGATCTAGCCTATGCTGCTGCTAAGTCTACTATCAGTTGGTCGACGATGGGGGTGCCGATGCCTGATGCGAGGTCGTAGCCCGTTCCTGCCGAGAAGCCAACGGAAGAGCCGACTAGCTGGTCGTTGCCGAGAGTAATGTCGTGGAAGTCTGTAGCATAGCGCGCGCTGTGGTAGATGCTGTAAAGGACTGGGTTCAGGTCGCCGATTGGACCCTTGCCTAGGCTAGCGCGAGCCTGGTTTGCTAAAGCTGCGATGCCAGCCCATTGTGGTGAGCCTGCGCTGGTTCCTCCTACTATGAACAGAACTGGGCTTCCGAAGCCGCCGTAAACCACTAGGACTCCACCGTCGATGGCTGCGTTGTAGTCTACGTCCGGGCCCCTAGCCGATAGGCCGAGGCCGGTCTGGTATGATGGGACGCCGAAGATTATGCTGGGGGCTCCGCCTGTGGCAGCTCCGAAGCTGGGTTCGTTCCAGACTTGTTCGCCGCCATAGCCGTCAGGTATGCAGTTGGGCGGGACTGTGCGACCGAGCACGCAGGGTCCGTGATAGCTGGAGAGTCCTGATGTGCATGAGAAGGGCGTAGAGGTCGGGCATGGCGTGAGGGTTCCAGTTGCATTGTATGGAAGTCCCTGTGTCCCTGTTACTGCCGTGTTGTGGAGGTTTGAAGCTGGGAAGTTGGACATGGCCGTACCAAAGCCGAAGTCTGCGCCGGTATCGCCCGCGGAAGCGAAGAACGTGTCACCCACGGCAATTCCGTTCGCATAATTAGCTTGGGCTTGCATTATCTGTCCGTTGTTGGCTGTCAGAAATATCTCAGGGATGCCGAAGCTTTGTGAGAAGATGGCGCCAGGGAAGGCGGCGATGGCGGCAGCTTCTGCCTCGTTGATAGCGTTTCCTGATGAGGTCGCTGCTACGTCTAAGACGATGTTCGCTCCTGGGGCCATTGCATGTGCGTATTGTACATCGAGGCTTGTCTCGATTGTCCATGAGAACACTCCGTGCATCGGATTCGTATTGATGTTGACATGTGGACATGTACTAGTGTCAAAGGGTTTGGGGGAGTTGCCGCAGAATATTGTGAACGATGGCGGGGCGGGGATTCCGAAAGCAGAGTCAAATAATGCCAAGTCGCTTGCAACGGTGGGGCTCCCGAAGGCGTCAACGATCACGATCGTCTGTCCCGTACCGTCAAGAGTGGCGGTTGAAGGGTACTCGTATGCTTTCTTGATGAAAGACGGCGTGTAACAAACAATGTTACCAAGGGAGGTACTCTTGCAGAGAGGAATTCCCTGTGGAAGAGTCGTTAATGGCCCGAGCTGAACGTAGCTCAGGTTCGGTGCATAGTTGAAGTTGAACAGGCTTGTGACGGGGCCGATGCCCATTGGGGTTAGCATTAAGGCAGCAATTGCTAGAGTTGATATTGCGAGTATTTTCTTCATGGTCAAAGTTTGAATCCACTATCAATATAAGTTCTTGGCTTCTCGAAGATAGACACGGATACCTACGAGCTGAAATCCCTAGCTCCAGCTATTCCAAATTGTCTGTTCTCGGAAGGAAAATGTTCGCTTTGCGAACTCGCAAAAACGGTTCTAGCGTGTTCTGAGCCTCAAACTGGAAAACAAACCCGGTCTCAACTCATTCAAAGCTCTCCTTTATTGATGGTCCATTGTGAAACATGGTTGTAACTCTTATTGGACCGCGACCCGCTGCAGCTTTTTGGATCTTCATGGCGAAGATACATACTATTGTGGTCGGCAACTTGCAAACGAACTGCTACATCCTTCAATCTCGAGCTGAAGCAATAATTATCGATCCAGGAGGCGAGCCCGAAAGAATCCTGAGGTTCATCAAAGATATCAACGCCACGCCAACTCGAATTGTCGCGACGCACACCCACTTTGATCACGTGCTCGGCGTTGATGGAGTCCGAAAGGCAACGAAGACTTCATTCCTGATCCATTCGGATGACCTGCTAATGTTACAGTCGATGCAGTTACGTGTACGCGAGTTCATGGGCTTCGAGGTCCCGCCACCGCCTAAAGTTGACGGCTACGTCAAGGAGGGTGATCTTCTAAAATTGGGAGATGAGGCGATTAGAGTTCTTCATACTCCAGGTCATTCGCCGGGCAGCATCAGCCTGTCTGGCGATGGATACGTTTTGACCGGTGATGCACTCTTCAACCAGTCCATCGGCCGAACCGATCTTCCCGGGGGAGACCTTCAGACCCTTATTCGCTCGATCAGGGAGCGGCTCTTCAAGCTGCACGATGACACCATTGTCTATCCGGGCCACGGACCTGAGACTACGATTGGTGACGAGAAGCTTGCAAATCCATTCGTAGGAAAGGCCGCGAGGTTGCAGGTAGGGTAATCATCATAGCGGTCCCTACGGTACCCCTCGGCACCGAAACACCCTTGTCCAGCCTAGACTCAATTATCAAGGACTCCTTGAGCAAAGCCAGCTCGCACACCAGAGAGGTCTATGGAAAGAATCCCCTGGCGGCTAGCGAGCTGATTGAGCTGGCCAATAGCAGAGTTCTGACTCTTGCGGCCACAGTAAGGCCGGATGGCCGACCCCACCTATCACCCACAGACTTCGTGAATGTCGAAGGGATCTTCTATCTTGGGGTGGACGAGGCGACAGCCCGTTATCGAAACCTCAAACAGAATCCTGCGGTAACCGTGATGCTGGCCGACGGCTCGAAGCGCCAGGCAATACTCGAAGGAAACACCAAGTTTCTCGACCTGAAGAGCGGAACCGCAAAACGGGTCCTAGAGGCTCAGAAGAAAAAGTACGGCTGGGTCACAGATGCACTGGCAGAGTTCCAAATAGTCAAAGCGTTCACGTGGAAAGCAAAATAGCCCCCCAGGGCGAAATATTCCACGAGAAGAATAAATCGTTCAGAATCATCCCTGATCCCTGATCTGGGAGGGCGTTCCATAACATCCCGAGTTTACGCCGGGATGATGCCGTCATTACGCTAATTGAAAATTGTGGACGCGGCTGTTCTGCGCGAAAAATCGAAGATTTCGCTTGAAAACGTTTCAGACAGCGAGCAGCCTCCTTCTAGAATTTAGAAAATAAAAAATTCCCGCGACACAAAACAGCCCTTTTTCAGAACTCTCTGGGATTTGCTATCTTTTCTTTTCTACCAACTATTTCTCGACCCCCCCGGGGGTATGTCTAAACAAAAAAACTCCTTCACACTTTATCGAATCCCGCCCCATAACCCGGTAAGAGGAAGCCCAGATCCCAGATCCACAATGCCAGGCCACAACAATCCTATACCATGAGGCGTTCAAATACCAGCGCGTCCATTATTCTCCTATGGTCATGAATAAGACGGACGAGGAGTGGAAGAAGCAGCTGGACCCCCAACAGTACAAGGTCCTGAGGAAGAAGGCGACGGAACCAGCCTTCACAGGAAAGTATCTACATAACAAGGAGAAGGGGGTTTACGTCTGCGCGGCTTGCGGAGCCGAACTATTCTCCTCAGACACAAAATACGATTCTGGATCCGGCTGGCCAAGCTTCTGGACCGCCCTCGCCAAGGACAACATCGTGGAGGTCCCAGATCGCGCACTCGGAATGGAGAGGGTAGAGATTCTATGCAAGAACTGTGGTAGCCACCTAGGCCACGTCTTCGACGATGGACCCCAGCCGACGGGAATGCGCTACTGCGTAAACTCGCTATCCCTCGATTTCAAGAAGAAAGACACGAAATAGACTAGCAACCTTAGCTCTGCGTCCCCTTCGGGATCGTAGCCATTCCTCCCGCTCTAGGAGCTGATCTATTATCCGCTCGTCGACTCAGACTCGCCCGTATTCTCAGGCTGACTGTACTCGAAACCTATATCGGAACACTCTGAAGAGTTCCCGGCAGACGTACTGAATAGAGAAGAATCAGAGGGTAACTGCCAGGATGGCAATATCGACTCTGGAGTGGACTCCGACTTCGACTCGTTCTGAGAGCTAGTCGCGACTGGAGACTTTATCCTCCTAGCGCCTGTCTTAACGTAAACGACAATGATCTTGTATGACTCGCTGCATGTCTTACACCGGCCAACCTGCACCGTCCGCTTCAGCTTCATAGTATGATTCTTGCAGACTGGACAGTCGACGAATCTGCTCCGGGAGATAGACTCGTCTTGTTTGATCGTCTTCATCTGTCTTGGACGTGTCTAAATGATCAGTCAACATAGTCGTTCTGTAACCGTTCTTCCGTCAACCGAGACCTAGGAGAATACTCTGACTTTGGATCATTTCGAGTCTTGCCGATTAGAATCCTAACAGTCCGAGTCGATGGCGGCAGGGTTATTGAAAGAGAGTATCTCGTTACGATTTTTCTGGCCCTCGGGTTTTGACACCCTTAATAGGGAGTCAGATGAGAATTCGCTTTTAGAGATAAGACAGGGTCGAAGTTTGAGTTCGACAGCCAATCCATATTTTGACCGTGCAAAATCCCAGACCAGTCTCCAGGAAAAGATCGAACTGGCGATACCGGGATTTCACGGGTACAAGGAGAAGGAGCTGAGACGAGAATCCGACAAGCTCATCAGAAACCAGATCTACCAGAAACTCTCCGACGCCGAATCCCAGGCCAAAGACACGTATCGCTCGCTGGTCAATCAAGGAGCAAACGACACTTGGGACGACACCGACCACCTCCTCGCTCGCCTCGACAGAGTAATGGAACGAATCAACCATTCAGAATATGGCTATGCTGGCTTCTTTGATGCAACGAAAGTCAAGGAACCTGATCTGGATCGGATGATGAGCTACGACATGCAACTCATCCAGATGGCAGACAACGTCACCACTGCCATACAAGCGCTCAAAGACTCAGTCGACAACAACAGGCTTCCAGAAGCTAAAGGAAAAGTCGGCGCCGCGATGAAGACGGTTGACGCCTTGGAAAATGCGTATGACGGGCGGAAGCAGATAATCGTAGGAGTTCAGTAAGAGATGCCGCAAGTAATAGAATGGACTAGGGCCGGTCCCGACGATGTCGTCTGGCGATACCCAGTTGAACAAATAATAACCGGGGCCCAACTCGTGGTCCACGAATTCGAAGCCGCAGTCTTCCTCCGTGACGGAAAAGCCTACGATGTCTTTTCCCCCGGACGACACACCCTAACTACGCTCAACCTCCCACTTATCTCGAAGGCCTACGGCATATTCTTCGGCGGAAAAAACCCGTTCACAGCTATCGTCATCTACGTCTCAACGAAACAGTTCGCCGGCAAATGGGGCGCAAAGGCCCAGACCACCGAGCTCGCACCACTGATGGTCCATGGAACAGCCTGGTTCAGAATCAAGGATCCGAACCTCTTCGTAAACGAGGTCGTGGGAGGTCAGGGCGCCTACAACACGGGCCAGGTTGACGATTTCATCAGAGGCTTCATCAACGAGCGGGTCATCGACGTAATATCGAAATACGATCTCGCCACCGCATTCACACAACTAGACAAGGCCTCGACCGATGTCAAGGTCAACATCAACGACGCTTTGAACAGGCTTGGAACAGACCTCGTAGACTTCAAATTCGAAGGCATCGACACATCAGACCAGTTCCGAGACCGACTCTTCTGGATCAAACAACGAGCAGCAACCTCAGACGTACTACGCATGGAGACAGCCAAAGACATCGGCGCGAGCCTAGGCGCCTCACAAGGAGGAGGCGCAGGCCTTGGAGCTGGAATGGTTCTCATACCACAAGTAATGAATGCACAAATGCAACAGCCCATGATGCAACCACAAGCACAAGTCACCGTCGTTACCTGTCCAAAATGCGGAAACCAGGTTCAACAAGGCGCAAGATTCTGCCCCAACTGCGGGAACACGATGACACCACCCCAAGCAGCAACCTCCCCATGCCCCAACTGCGGCAAACCAGTTACAGTGGGAGCCAAGTTCTGTCCCGAGTGTGGACGGAAAATATGATCAACAAGCTCGATGGCGCCTTCGTAGTCCCCGGTGAGAGGCTGGGCGTTGTAGAAGAATTCGACCCGGGACGGGGAACGGTAGAAGTAGGCGGCATAGTCTACTCATCACAAACAGGCCTAGCCTCCATAGATCCCAAAAGACACATTGTCAGCGTAAAAACTACGACGGGTCCCGTAGTCGTCCCGGAAGAGGGCTCCACAATCATAGGAATAGTCGAGAAGGTCCAAGAGAAGATGGCTATAATCAACATGATCGTCGTCGACGGGAAGAAGATGCAACTCCCCTTCACCGGTATGCTCCACGTCTCCAACTCCAGCCCACGCTTCGAAAGATCAATGTGGGATGTCACCAAACCCAACGACATCATCAAGGCAAAAGTCATAGACACCAGCCAGCGCATTCCGAAGCTGACCACAGTCGGACGAGACCTGGGGGTCATCAAAGCCTACTGCTCAAAGTGCGGAAACGAACTTGTCCTCTCAGGCCACATACTGCGATGTAGTGTCTGCAGAAACGTTGAAAGACGGCGTCTGGTGGAGGATTTCCATTCAGAAGCGAGTGATATCAGTTGAAAATCAACGTTCTGAAGAGAACAAAGGGCCTGTTGAAGGTAGAGGTCGAAGGAGAGGGCCACACTTTTGGAAATCTTATGCAGGAAACCCTGCTCGAAGATAAGACGGTCGACTGGGCCGGCTACGACCAGCCCCACCCACTATTCAGACAATCAATCATCACGATAAGAGTCAAAGGCGAAGCCCAACCGGAGAAGGCTCTAGAACGGGCTTCAAAGAAGATCCGAGCCGACACGGAAGAATTCGTCGAAAAGTTCAGCTCAGCAATCAAGAACGAGAACTAGAACGAGCAGGCCAGACGTGGCCACTGGGCTCCTCTTCGACTTCGACGGCACATTATACGGCGACTGGAGGCTCTGGATATCGATCATAGAAGAAACACTCTCTACCTTTCAGATCACAATCACCGCTCATGATGCGCTGGAAATGGCCCGCAGAATGATCGAGAACGGAGGGAATCCGAACACCACCATAAGAATCAGTAGCATCGCAGCAGCACTAGCGAGAGATCAAGGAATCAACCTCCCGGAGGAGGACGTTAGAACAAAGTTCTTCGAAAGACTGGATGCTCACATGGACAAGACAGGACCTGACGAAAGAACAGTCAAATTGTTGAGAGAGTTCACACGCCGCGGACTCCGCATGGGAATAGTTACTTTTGTGAGGAAACCGCGAATTCAACGGCGGCTCGACGTCTGGAAGCTGAAGGAATATTTCCCATCCGTGGTAACACCCGACGACGTAACCGAAGTTAAACCATCACCTCGACCATTCCTCAAGGCAATGGAGGAGCTTCACGTTCAACCCGAGGAATGCTTCGTCGTAGGAGACGAGCCCGTTGACATGATAGGTGGAAAAAAGGCTGGAGCAAGGACAATAGGCCTCCCCCAGGGATTCTTTACAGGACAGGAACTGGAAAAGGCGGGAGCAGATCGAATACTAGGCTCACTGGAGCTACTGCCAATCATGGTGTACAAATAGCCAGTCTCTTCGCGCCCTAATGGCAAGGGATCTATGCTGGCGGTCGGTCCGGGGAAAGAACAGAATCTTACAAGAATTTTGACGAGCAAAGGCCTCGCTCAATTCGGCGACGCTCTATTGAACTTCGCATATTCTCTTGCTCTAACAGAAAAGATTGGCAGACCAAGAGGGACGAGAGTTCCAGACAAAGTGCTTGCAGAAGCCGCAGTGAAAGCTGGGCTGAGAAAGCATCTACCGAGACGTGTTAGTCGAGGAGAGGTAGCAAACGGGCTTGAGGCTTTGATAGGCCATTCTTGGCTAGAAAAGCAGTTGACCCTTGACGACATATTGGCGTTGCTGAAAGTCGAGAGCCTTACGCCGGCCAACAACTTCGCAACGCTCGCAGAATTGGCGCTTTCACGGCTGGAGAAATGACTCGGCCTATAGGCACGATAAAGAAGGAGACTCGGACACTTGGACTTGACACATGTGATCCTGGGTTGACCATCGGCGTAATAGTACGCGGCGGGACCTATGTGGACGGTATAATTTCATTCCCATCTTCCGGAAACGATGCGTCAAGAATGGTCGCCAAGAGAATTATCGAGTCAGCATATTTTCCCGAGGTCAGAGCCATAATGCAATACGATCCAGACGACCAACTAGACTCTACGGTGGTGGAAAGAATTACCAAACTGCCAACGATGGTCATTTCTAATGACAAACCTAATGATGGCAGAGGATACCAATGCTTCCAAGGCGATCTAGGTCGATTATGGGTCAAGACGCGGCTTGAATCGACCACCCTGAAGAAGATACTCTCCGTTTCTTGGACGACCGGCAAGCTTCCAGAACCCCTCAGAGTTGCTCACTTGCTAGCTAAGCTAATAGAGCAAAAAGGAGTTCACATGAGATAAAGGATAAATTCGCGAAGCAGCCTCCGTTGTGGCTGACAAGTTTTTGCAGTTTTGTCCAAAATGTGGCACGACCCTTCTTCCCTCTAAGCAGGAGAAGAAAGTCTTCATGGCCTGCGTGAAGTGCGGCTATACGAGCAGCCGAGGCGACAAGGTGGTCAGCCGGCTCTCTCACGAAAGGGAAAGTATCATCGTTCTAAGCCGGGAAGAGCAGAAGATCCGGACCCTTCCGAAGACAAAGGCCGATTGTCCAAAGTGCAGTAATCGCGAAGCCTTTTATTGGCTGGTCCAGACGAGGGGCGCAGACGAGTCGTCCACGCAGTTCTTCCGATGCACCAACTGCGGGGCAACCTGGCGGGAGAATAGCTAGACCAAATGTTAGAAGGCTCTTTAGCGGAAACAACCGGCAAAAAGGAAGCAACGGTAAAAGCCCCTTTGTTCAAGGCGACCATGAACGACGCCCGATTATTTCGGAACCTCATCGGCGCCATATCAAGTCTGATCGAAGAAGCCGATTTCAACGCAAACTCGGAAGGCATCAAACTCCGCTCTATGGACCCCTCCCACATCGCCATGGTCGACTTTGAATGGCCTAAAACCGCCTTCGACAGTTACGAGTGCACCAGTCCGACAAAACTACGCCTGAGCGTATCGAACCTTCTCAAGCTCCTCAAAAGAACTCGGAGCGATGAGTCCGTGGAGATTGTTTACGATGACGCAAACAAGAAGCTCAACATAACCCTGAAGGGCAAGATTGTCCGAAAGTTCATCACACCAACTCTTGACCCGTCAACAGAAGAAGTGCCAACCCCGAAAGTTCCATTCAATGCGAGGGTGAAGATCACCGCGGTCAGTCTCCGGGACATTATCGACGATGCCCAATCGATAAGTGACAACGTAAAGCTAGAAGTAAGTCCCGAGAAGTTCATCGTTAGAGCAACCGGTGAGCTAAGTAGCGCCATCATTGAGATGGATAAGGGAAGCGACGCGATCCTAGAGCTAGACGCGAAAGAGACGTGTAGGGCCACATACAACCTGAACTATCTAGGAGAAATCATAAGGGCCGGCTCAGGCGCCTCCGAAGTTACCTCGCTAGAATTTTCAACCAACATGCCTATCAAAGTAGAGTTCGAGATGCCCCAGCAAGGCAGACTTCTTTATTATCTCGCCCCCAGAATAGAGCAAGAATAAGACGACCGCATGCTAACAAGGGCTGACCTCGCAAAATATCCCTTCCTCTCAGAAGCCTCCGACTATGTGCGAGAGCTAGGACTTTCCATAGAGGAACTGTCAGCACCAGAATTCAGTCCCGTACTCGATAGAGCAGAGAGACGACTAGAGGAAGCACTCTCAAAAGGTAGAGTCTCGGGAGAAATCACAAACGAGAGTGCCGAAATACTCTCCTTCCCAGTATCAAATCTCATCCTAAGTCTCGTCGGAGAGGAGAGAGCCCGTAGAAGATTCGCGCTCGCCGAATCGAAGAGAGCCTACGAACTACTCAGACAAGAAGACCCAGACAAACTAGAGTATATTGCATCCACAACTTTCATGTGGAAGGTCAAACGGCTGGACGTCAAGCTAGGCAAGAGATTCTACGACTTCGCCCTTAGCCTATCGGACTTCCTTCACAACTCAGTCCACCTCAGAGAACCACGCTGGAACCTACCGAACAGAATCCTAGACCACGGGTTTGTCTACGTTACACGTGACGAGGCAGCCCGCTTAATGGAAGAAGAGGTGAGGACGAAGATACTAGAAAGGTCAAGCCGGACGCCTAACGAGGTGCCAAAACTCTTGGGATCCCGGGTCGAGAGGGCAAGAGGCCTAGTCGTTAAATGGTTAGGGGTCCCAACGAAGTTTGAACTCCCAAAGGTTCCAATGCCTGAGGCGATGCCGCCATGCGTCCGTCACCTAATCGATAGTCTTGACGAGGGAAAGAATGTTCAGCACATGGGCAGGTTCACACTAGCCTCCTTTCTTCTCAACATCGGAACAGGAGAAGAAGACGTCGTGAAACTATTCAAGCCCGCAACAGACTTTTCAGAGAGAATGACCCGCTACCAGGTCGAACACATCGGGGGAAAAAGGGGAGGCCGGACCAAATATACATGTCCCATGTGCACCACACTCAAGACCCATGGAGTCTGCTACAAGCCAGATGAGATCTGTGAAACAATCAGGAACCCCCTCAGCTACTACAAGTCAAAATCACGAACCCTCACTAACAAGGGTCCTAAACGCGAACCCAACTGAACAACTGATTCGCCGGAAATTTCAAGAATATTATCTGAGCCTCAACAAAGAATTCTACATACCGCCGCATCCCGAGGAGAGAGAGTACGGCTTCCTCCTCTTCAAAGAAAAATTCATGGTGAGACACCGGGCCTTCCGAGATCCAAGCGTTCTCTCAGGAGCCATCCGCGATCTAGTTCCCGCCCACGTCTACTTCTCAACAGCCTACTACCAAGAACCGACTGCGGCCATGGAAGAGAAAGGCTGGAAAGGAGCTGATCTAGTCTTCGACATAGACGCAGATCACCTCGATACACCCTGTAAACCGAGTCACGACAGCTGGAAATGCAAAGGATGCGGGACCGTGGGAAAAGGTGGAGCGCCAAAGATTTGTCCCAAATGCAAGAACGACCGGATGGAAGAGCGGACTTGGCTATGCGAGCAGTGTCTACAACAGGCGAAAGAAGAGACCAACAAGCTTCTCGAAATATTGTATTCTGATCTCGGAGTAGAGCCTTCGAACCTCCGAGTATTCTTCTCGGGTCACCGAGGATACCACGCTCACGTTTACTCGACTCAGCTTCAAGTGCTGGGCGAGGAAGAGCGGAGAGAGATAGCGAGCTATGTTTTAGGTCAAGCCTTGGACCCTCAATTACACGAGTTGGATGAGGTGAACGTGGGAGGAGTGAGGGTTATCGAGGGACCTCAGCTAGGTCAGCCTGGCTGGAGGGGAAGAATGGCTGCGGGAATCTACGATGTCTTGGGCGAGGAAGGAGAACGGCTAGGATTGTCCCCAGCCCAAGTCAAAACAATCAAGACTCAGGATCGAGACGAATTTTTCAAGAGACCCTTCTGGAGCTCAGTGAAAGGATTCGGACTATCTACCTGGAAGAGTCTTTCAATGAAGGCGGTCGATAGAAGATCGGCCAAGATCGATACTGTAGTGACGACGGACGTGCACAGACTGATCCGGCTCCCCGGGACCTTAAATGGACACACAGGGCTACTGACTATGCAGGTGCCGAGAGAGAGGCTTGACGAGTTTGACCCCTTCAGAGACTCCATAGCGTTTCAGGGAGAAATGAGGATCCGAGTCAAAGACTCGCCCCGATTTCAGCTTGCAGAGAGACAGTTTGGACCCTACTTGAACGAAGAGGTTGAGTTGCCCTCCTATGCGGCGATGCTTCTTCTGTGCAAACGTAGAGCAGAACCAGTGGGTTAGGCACAGCCAACGAATAATAGATACGGAACCAGGCGGACCATGGATTCGGCTGAAGTGGGCGGTCTTTGACGGTCACATACGATGAAATACAGCAAGCTTGGAAACGAGAACTCCAAAATCCGGAGCTTCAACCCTTAAGACAGGGATTCTTCAAAGACCTCGCATCATACATCAAGAGACTGAAAGAAGCGCAGAGAAACCTCGACCCAAAATCGCTCAAGGCCATCGTAATGGAAGAAGAGACGAAAAGGTTGGAGCAGCTACTCACCCAACTCGTCGATCGGAGATTGGAAAAGCTCTGGACTCATGCAAACCAGGATCAGTCAACTAATCTTGAATCCTCTGAGAAGCAAGTCTACCAAGACCTCTCCGGAGTTTCTAGACACTACGAGAAGTTCAAGGAAGAACTCTTGCAAGGTCGAGAGCCATCTAGTCAGATAAACAGGGACAAGACAAGTCTTTTGGTGCGCTTTGTCAAGGATGTTCCCTCCATAATCGGAGTAGACCTCAAGACTCACGGACCCTTCCTCAAGGAAGACATTGCCAAGTTACCATTTGAAAACGCAGAGAGTCTAATCCGACAGGGGGCTGCCGTCGAGATAAGAAGCTCAGTTCAGGATAATGAATAAAAGGGCGACTCGGACCCTCTCGAAGCCTTTCACTGGTGCCACAATTGAAGTTTCCAAAAGAGGTCAACACTTACTGTCCCAAATGCGGGCATCACACAGCTCACTCCGTTACCGTTTACAAAGCTGGCAAAGCCCGCACCATGGCCTGGGGAAGCCGTCGCCAGGAGAGACGGAAGCACGGTTATGGAGGCCAGAAATTCCCAGAACTAAAGCGAACTGCCAAAACAACGAAAAAGTCTCTCGTCAGATTGAAATGCCGAACCTGTAACTATACGCTCATGAGATTGGGCATCAGGCTGAGAAAGTTGGAGGTTGGAGCATAGAGATGAGATGGGAATTAATTCCAAAACCTCGAAGCATATTCCTTCGAGTAAAATGCTTGAAATGCGCCAATGAACAGATTGTCTTTGAGAGATCCAGCAGCTACGTCAAATGCACAGTCTGTGACGAGTTGCTAGCCCAACCTGCGGGTGGAAAGGCCAAGATTCGTGGCGAAGTTCTGCAGTCGTTGAGCTAGAAAGAGTCCAGGCGAATGTCGACCCAGACCTCTCAGGTCATCTTTCCCGAAGTGGGAGACCTTGTCGTCGCTACAGTCAAGAGGGTCGAAGACTACGGGGCCTATGTCAAACTCGACGAGTTCGCGGGCATTGAAGGCCTTGTCCATATCTCGGAGATGGCGACGACTTGGGTCCGGAACATTCGAGACCACGCGCGAGAAGGCCAGAAACTCGTCCTTAAAGTTCTAAGAGTAAATCCTCAACGGAACCAGATAGACCTCTCTCTCCGACGAGTTACTGGAAGAGAAAAGTCGGAGAAGATGCTTGAATGGAAGAAAGAGAGGAAGGCAGAGGCCATTCTCAAGAGCGCTGCCGAAAAAATGAACAAGCCAGAGGAAGATGCAGAAACTATCAAGAACACGATTCTAGACAAATTCGGCGGTCTCTACGATCCGCTGGAAGAGGCCATGGACGAAGGTCCAGAGGCCCTAATCAAAGCGGGACTAACAGAGGAATGGGCCCAGGCCATCGCGGAAGTCTCCAAGACCAAGATTCGACTCGAGAGGTCAAAGGTTCGAGGAACTGTGGCAGTCACCTGCCACAAGCCTGGAGGGTTAGAGATTATCCGACAGTCGTTGCTCGGCGCGAAGAAGATCCGAAGGCCGAGAGGGAGCGAAATTAAGATCTACACAATTGGAGCGCCCAAGTATCGGATAGAGGTTGAAGCCGGAAGTTTTGAAGCGGCCGAAAAAACACTGAACCTCGTGACTGAAGAAATTCTCGATTCTATCAAGAAGGCAGGAGGAGAAGGAAGAAAGATTGGATGAAATGGCTGATGCGGAAGTGCACCCAATGCTCCCGGTACACTCTGAAGAGCATCTGTCCCAACTGCGGAGCCTCGACAAGGATCCCACATCCCGCAAAGTTTTCGCCAGACGACAAGTATGTCAAATACCGGGCGAAAGGTTCCGAATCCGGTTCGACGGCTGACGTTATAGCTGAATCAGCGTCTGATTAGCACTCACTGCTATGTTCAAGCCGAGACTTGGATCTCCGTTCCACCATGCCCTAACATGTATGGGGCTTGTCCCACTCGGAACCTTGTTCCAGTTAATCTGGTATGTCCCTGACGTAATCGTGCTATTTCCGATAAACGTCCAGGTCTTGTCATCAGGTTTTGCATACTGAAGAAATGCCTGGATCCTGCTTGTAACGGGTTGCCCGTTGGGATAAGTCAGGGTTCCGGTAATACTGTTGCCATTGCTGCCGCCCTTAGGGATGTAGGGATTACTGAGCATAGCCGTAAGACTAGGTGTCTGGGGATAATTGACCTTGTAGACTAACACGTAGTTGTTCACGGATTCGAAAACTCTATTGAAGAAGTGCGGCGTTGGGTCTCCCATGTTTCCTGAGTCTTGGCTAGGCGGGTTATTGATGCTAGTCGGATAGCTGTTTCGCATCAGAAGTCCCAATAAGGTATTGCTAGTAGGCCACAGAACATTCTGGAAGTTGCTAGTGATCCGAGTGCCATTGTCTATCTGACCGTTCAGGGTGATGTATCGTATGTAGTCGCTTTGAGTTGCACCATTTGACGTGGTCGTGGTCTTCTGCTGGTATGTGACCGTGGCAGGGCCGAGGGGCGTGTTGATTTGAGTACCGTTCCCAATCCTGGCCATCCAGTACCACTTACTGTCGTCTCCATAGCCGCAGACGGGTGGGGCCCCAGCAGTCGAGCTACAAAGAGGCGAGTTCCCAGATTGATAATTGTAGCTGATGAAGAGCGCGACGTGCGTTACACCGTACTGGTGAAGTAGGTTTACCGCCATCGACTCGTTCAGCATGAGGCCTGTCGCTATGATCTGTATCTGAGTCGAGTTTCCTGTTCCGTTATCAGCGAGAGTGTGTAGCCCAGTGTTCACTGAGATCCAGTAGCCGTAATCCCACCACGCGAAGACTACGCTGGTAGAAGGCAGATTATTGTTCATCCAGGTGAGGGCTTGCAACCAGTCTGGAAAGTTTCCTCGTACCGGAAGACTCGCCGAAGCTATCGTGGTAGGGGTGTAGGCAGATTGCACGGCGTTGATGAATGTGGGTACAACCAGGATGAGGATTATGAGAAGGATTCCTAGGCTGAATTCTCTACTCACCCTGCTGGTGAACCTTAGTTTGCGACGTGGAAATATGACCGCCTGCTGGATTATGTCCATCGCTGGTTTACCAAGCTCCACAACGGTTATGGCTGCCAACGTTGCCATCGCAGGAGCTAGAATCAGGGTCAGCCTGACTAGGCTCGCGGCAAAATAGAAGCCGGTTACACCGAATACGATGAGTAGAACATCGCTGTCTCGCAGACGCTGGAATGCAAAGAAGAACCCGAAGACAGCTAAGAGTATGACACTGCCGATCTCTAGGTATAGGCTTGACCAGGTAGAAGGTCTATTCTCTGCAACCGATGCTACGAGTGGAATGTTGTTCCTGACGAAAGGATCTATGGTCGCTAAGAATTTTCCCCGTAATCCTGCGGAAATCAGCCCTGTTCCCACTCCAAGAACCGCTATCGCCACGACCCCCGCGACCGCGAGGCCTAGCACGGCCAATCTGCCCCTGGTGGTCGGAGCCAGCCTTGATAGTTCCATAACTGCAAGGAGTCCCATTACTCCCAGCAAGGCAATCGTTGTACTTTCCGTAAGGTATGTGTGCCCTAGCAGTGGTAGTTCGGTCCCTGTGAACAGGAAGAAACCGATTGTGATTCCATAAGAGAGCAATAAGCGTGGAGTATAGCGGCCCAGCACTATCAAGGCCAGGGTGAATAGTCCCAGTACTTCGGCAGCGTATCTGAAGCTTCCCCAAGCGAAGCTCATGTAGATGAGACTGACGCTGGAGAGCATGCTGTAGATGATTGTGCTTTTCAAAGACCGGCTAGGGTTTATCGCTCGCATGAAAAACAAGAAGGCCATGACCATCGTAGGAATTCCGACCGCTTCATTTCGGAAGAAGCCTAGGTTCGTCCGGCTGATCAAGCTCGAACTGAACGACGTGAAGAGCCCTCCCAATAGCCCAGCGCTCTTGCCCCAAATATCTCGAGCGAAGAAGTAGACAACCAGCACGCCGAAAACCCCCAGAATTACTGGGGCATAGACGGCTGCGTCATAGAGACTGATGTTAATACCGATGGTTTGGAGAAATTGGTAGATGAGGGTGCCCGTGAAACTAGTGCCTGGGTAACTAGTGGAAACGGGTGGTCTTCCGAAGGGGTACCATGCTTTAAAGTCGGTGTAAGCGTACCAGCTCTGCCACCCGTTGGTTGTTATCTGACGCATATCGTTGAAGTTGAAATATGGATCGAACTCGCTGATGTAAGCACCCCATCTCAGGGGTAGGAGTCGGATTATTGCAGCCAGTGCCAGAGTGAGGCTAAGAATCGAATAGTGTAGGACAGTTGCTCGAGGAATTCCGCCGAGGGTCTTTCTGATTGCTCGGAAGCGTGCTGAGATGTTTTCTCGACTAAGTCCTCCTCTTATCCCGGTGAGAACTCCCTCTGGCTCAATGGTCATTTTGAAGCGTGGTCCCCTAATTGTCTCGAGCTACTGGGATAGGGGGCTGTTTGCCTTGGGTGTTAATATTCTTGTGCTCTGAGGATTAGGAGGAGTGCTGGGTCACGCGAGGGTTACAAGCCTAGTTTTGTCCCACAGTTCTTGCAATAGACTGCATGGTCCGGATTCTGGGTCCTGCAGTTTTCGCAGAAACCTTTGAAGTTCGAAGGTCTCGGTATCGTAAATGTCCTTGTTGCTCCAGCGTAGAGGTTGAACTTGTCGCCATTGTCGCATCGGAATCGTGAGACACGGTATTTCTGGAAAGTCCACTCTCGTTCGGGTGGTGTAGATATGGGGCTTCCGCATCTCGGACAATTCAGGATGGGTAATTCCCCTGGACTGTGGTTTCTCAAAAACGGATATTTAAGGTGGGCTGAAACCTGGAATTTCTGTCTTCACGGTCTTGCGTAATTGCCATCGGACTTCGTTACTATTGGTGTCGATCCATATTAGGAAGGCTTGTCCCTTGTTCGTTCCAAGGTTGTAAGAGTTCAAGTCTTCCAGAAGCTTGGGGTCAACTAGCGCTTCAGCTGAACCGCCTTCACCGGTGTTCGGATCCACTAGGTCGAAACTAATTCTGCTGAGTTTCTCTTCCGGGATTGCCGAGTAATGAAGCACGTAGAACCCTCGGCCATTGAGGCTCA
>Ga0209057_1000569_pt1 | contig 32771 bp, 32 predicted proteins | sample GraSoiAngelo_146_FD_185903 | JGI IMG/M metagenome (GOLD analysis project Ga0209057, IMG submission 185903) | Grasslands soil microbial communities from the Angelo Coastal Reserve, California, USA - 14_1009_05_30cm (SPAdes) (version 2) | ecosystem: Environmental > Terrestrial > Soil > Grasslands ... | reverse complement strand
CGCGCACCGGACCTCGCCGATGGAGACCTACACGCTTCGCCCGCGGCCGGACGCCCGGGCCGACCACCGCTACCGCATCGACTACGCGGGCGAGCTGAACCGGACGCAGTACGAGGCCGCGACCACGCTCGAAGGGCCGGTGCTGGTGATCGCCGGCGCCGGCAGCGGCAAGACGCGCACGCTCGTGTACCGGGTCGCGCGTCTGGTCGAGTCGGGCGTCAACCCGGGGCAGATCCTCCTCCTCACTTTCACGCGCAAGGCGGCCGAGGAGATGCTGCGGCGCGCCGCGGCGCTGGTGGGCACCAGCTGCGAGCGCGTCGCGGGCGGGACGTTCCACTCCTTCGCCAACGTGGTGCTCCGGCGCGCGGCGCGGCACGTCGGGCTCGAGCCCAACTTCACCATCCTCGACCGCGGCGACTCCGAGGACGTGGTGAACCTGCTGCGCAGCCGGGCGGGGCTCGACCGGAAGGACCGCCGCTTCCCGCGCAAGCGCGCGATCCTCGAGATCCTGAGCATGGCCGTCAACCGCGCGAAGCCGCTCGACGACGTCGTCACGGAGAGCTACCTCCACCTCGCGGAGCACCTCGAGGACCTGGAGCGCCTCGGCCTCGAGTACGCGCGCTACAAGCGCGAGAAGAACCTGGTCGATTACGACGACCTCCTCGTCCTCCTGCGCGACCTGCTGCGCGACCACCCGGAGGTCGCCGCCCAGCTCTCGCGGACCTACCGCTTCATCATGGTGGATGAGTACCAGGACACGAACCCGCTCCAGGCCGAGATCGTGCGCGGCCTCGCCTCCGCGCACCCGAACGTGATGGCGGTCGGTGACGACAGCCAGAGCATCTATTCCTTCCGCGGCGCCACCTTCCGCAACATCATGGACTTCCCGAAGGCCTTTCCCGACACCCGAATCGTCAAGCTCGAGGAGAACTACCGCTCGACGCAGCCCATCCTCGACCTCGCCAACGCGATCATCGACCGCGCCGCCGAGAAGCACACCAAGGTGCTGCGCACGCGGAGGGGCGACGGCCCACCGCCGCTGCTGGTGCAGTGCAGCGACGAGCAGGCGCAGTCGCGCTTCGTCACCCAGCGCATCCTCGAGCTGCGCGAGGAGGGCGTGCCGCTCAACGAGATGGCCGTCCTCTTCCGCTCGAGCTTCCACTCCTTCGACCTGGAGCTCGAGCTCGGGCGCGCCGACGTCCCGTTCGTCAAGCGGGGCGGCTTCAAGTTCATCGAGACGGCCCACGTGAAGGATGTTCTGGCCCACCTCCGCGTGGTCGCCAACCCGCGCGACGCGGTGTCGTGGCACCGCGTGCTCCTCCTCCTCGAGCACGTCGGGCCGCGCACCGCCGAGGACATCTTCTCGCACCTCGCCGTCGCGGCGGACGTGGCGGGCGCGGCCGAGCGCCTCGCGGCCTACCCGCGCCGCGGGGCGTCCTCGAAGGATCTCGGCCACCTGGCCGCGCTCCTGCGCGAGCTCGCCCCCGACACGCTCCCCCCCGGCGAGAAGGTCGCCAAGGTGGTCGGCTTCTACGCGCCCATGCTCCGCCACCTCCACCCCGAGGACTTCCCCAAGCGCGAGAAGGACCTGGAGCACTTCGTCACCATCGCCGGGCGCTACCGGAGCCTGGCCTCGCTGCTCGCCGACATGGCGCTCGAGCCACCGACGGACAGCGTGGGCGACGTGCTGGCGGCGGACGTCGAGGAGGGGCTCCTGACACTCTCCACCATCCACTCCGCCAAGGGGCTCGAGTGGACCGCGGTGTTCGTGATCTGGATGGTGGACGGCCGCTTCCCCTCCTACCAGAACCTGCACGACGGCGAGGAGATCGAGGAGGAGCGCCGCCTCCTCTACGTCGCCGTCACGCGCGCCAAGGAGCACCTCTACCTCAGCTACCCGATCGACGTCTACGACCGCAGCTCGGGCATGGTCCTGGGTCAGCCCTCTCGCTTCCTCGCCGATCTCCCCGAGGGGGTGCTCGCCGGTCTCCAGGTGGTCGACGAGGTCGGGTTCCGCTAGCCGCGAGCGCAACCCCCGCGAGCCGCGCGTGTTGGGCCGCCCGTGCCCGTCGCCGCCACCCGCCTCGTCCTCGCGCTCGCCCTGGTGCTCGGCGCTTGCGGTCTCGCTCCCCTCTCCGCACACGCCCAGGAGGATGACGGGTACCAGGACGATCAGGGCTACGACGACGGCGGCCAGTACGCGGCCGACACGGCGCCCGATCCCGGGAGCTACGGCGAGGCGCTCGACCCCTACGGGAGCTGGATCGACGACGATCAGTACGGGCGGGTCTGGGAGCCGGCGGTGAGCGTCGGCTGGGCGCCGTACACCGACGGCTCCTGGGCGTGGACCCCCTACGGCTGGACGTGGGTGTCGTCCGAGCCGTGGGCCTGGACCTTTCACTACGGGCGCTGGGCGCTGCTTCCCGCCGGCTGGGCCTGGGTGCCGGGCACTGTCTGGGGACCCGCCTGGGTGGACTGGTTCTGGGGCGACGGCTTCATCGGCTGGGCGCCGCTCGCGCCCTTCGCGACCCAGGTGATCGCCATCGACGAGTTCGTCTTCGTGCACGAGGGCGACTTCTGCTCGCACGACCTGGTCCACACGGTGGTCAACCATCACCTGGTCCCCGACCACGTCATCCACCGCTGGCAGCACCGCGACGGGCGGAACGGCCATCCCCCGGGCCGGCACCACATCGAGCAGGTGTCGCACCGCCCCGTGACCCGCATGGACCACCGGCCGCCGGGGACGGTCGCGCCGCGGGGCATCGGGGCGCGGCAGCTGGTGCGGCCCCACGCGGAGCCCAGGCTAGGCGGCGCACGCCGCAGCCCGACCCGCCTCGGAAACCCCTGGCAGCCCGGGCTCACCGCACGGGACAGCGCGCCCGCGTTCCAGGTTCGCCGGCCGGCCTGGCCGGCGCCGCGCCTCGGCGCCGTCCGGCGGGAGCCGCCTCCGGCGTGGAACCCGCCGCGCGCGCCGTTCGGTGCGGGGGCACGCCCCCCGCTTAGCCGGCCCGTCGGCCCGGTGGTCGGCGCCGCCCGGCCCGCTCCGCCAGCCGTCCCGGGTGGCTCCGTCGCGCTGCCGCATCCAGGGCTGCCCGGCCAGCGCCGCCTGGAGAGCGGCCACGCGTTCGCGGCTGGTCACGAGCGCGGACGCGAGCTCCAGCGATAGCGCGGAGTCCCTTGCGTGCCGCGCGCGCCTGGCGTTTATAGGCGCGATGCAGGCGACCGAGCGACTGCGCGAGCGGATGGCGGCGGCGGGAGTCGAGCTTCCCCCCGAGCTGATCGACGTCGTGGCCATGGCGGCCGGGCCGATGATCACCTCGCTCGACGCCCTCGTGGCCCTCGACCTGGCCGACCTCGAGCCGTTCTCGCCGGCGCGGCGCCTGCCCGACGACGCCGCCTGATGCGCGCGCCGCTCGCCGAACTCTCGGTGGCGGAGGTGCGGGCCGCGCTCGCCAAGCGCGAGGCGACGGCAGTCGAGATCACCGCGGCGTGCCTCGAGGCGCTCGGCGCGCGCAACCCGCGCGTGCACGCCTTCGTCACCGTCACGGCCGACGACGCGCTCGCCGCGGCGCGCGCCGCCGATGCCGCGCTCGCGCGCGGCGACGCCGGGCCGCTCGCCGGCGTGCCGATCGGCGTGAAGGACCTCCTCGCCGTGCGCGGCGTCGCGCGCACCAACGGCAGCGCGGCCTTCGTCGGCGATCCGCCCGCCGTCGCCGACGCCGGGGCGGTCGCGCGGCTTCGCGCCGCGGGCGCGGTCATCGTGGGCACGACGCACCTCCACGAGCTCGCCTTCGGGCCGACGGGCGTCAACCCGGCCCTCGGCACGCCGGCGAACCCGTGGGCCGCGGGCCGGCTCCCGGGCGGCTCGAGCAGCGGCTCGGGAGCGGCGGTGGCCGCGCGGCTCGTGCCTGCCGCGCTCGGCACCGACACGGGCGGCTCGATCCGCATCCCGGCGAGCCTCTGCGGCGTGACCGGGCTCAAGCCGACCTGGGGGCGCGTCACGCGCGCCGGCGTCACGCCGCTCGCGTGGACGCTCGATCACGTGGGCCCGCTGACGCGCAGCGTGGAGGACGCGGCGCTCCTGCTCGGCGTGCTGGCCGGTCACGACCCCGCCGACCCGACCAGCGCGCGGGTCCCGGTGCCGGACTATGCGGCGCTGCTCGACCGCTCGCTCCGCGGCGTGCGCATCGGCGTGCCGCGCGACTTCGCGTGCGCCATCGTCGATCCCGAGGTGGCGCGCGCCTTCGAAGCGGCGCTCGGCGAGCTCGGCCACGCGGGCGCGACCGTGGGCGACGTGACGATCCCGTCGCTCGACCACGCCGGACCGGCCCTCGGCGCGCTCATCCTGGGCGAAGCGCGGAGCGCGCTCGCGCCCCTGCTCGGCGCGCGCTGGGAGCGGGTGAGCGTCGAGCTGCGCATCTACCTCGAGCTCGGGAAGCTCGTCACCGCCGAGCAGTACCTCGCGGCGCAGCGCCTGCGCACCCGCCTCTACGACGAGATGCGCGCCGCGCTCGCACGCGTCGATCTCCTCGTCACACCGGCCACGGTGCTGGCGGCGCCGCTCCTCGACGAGCTCCAGGTGCGTGTCGGCGACACCCAGATGGGCACGCTCGAGGCGATCTGCCGGCTCTCGGGTCCGTTCAACCTGACCGGGCTGCCGGCGCTCGCGGTGCCCTGCGGATTCACGGGCGACGGGCGGCCAATCGGGCTGCAGCTCGTCGGGCGGCCGTTCGCCGAGGCGGAGGTGCTGGCCGCGGGCCACGCGTACCAGCGCGCGACGGACTGGCATCTCAGACGGCCGGCGGGCTGAGGCGGAGCCCCTCAGGGCCGCCGCGCGACGATCTGCACGACGCGCAGCGCGCCGTCGGCGAGCGCCGCCGCGAGGGCTTCGCGCTCGCGCACGAGCTGGGCGCAGCGCGCATCGCGCCGCAGGCGGCCGAGGAGGCGATCGCGGGCTGCGAGGACCTGAGCGGAGCGCTCGGAGGCCTCGGCGGTACGGTCGCGCAGTGCGATCTCGACGAAGCCAAGGCGCTCGAGCGCGGCCACTCGCTCCGCCGCAGTGGCCGGCATCCAACCGGGGATATCGGCCGCACGGTCCGCATCGGGGCGCACCAGGTCCTGGATCGCGACCGTGCCGCCGCGACGGAGGACCCGGTGCGCCTCGCGGAGGGCCGCTCCGGGGTCGGGCAGGCGGGGCAGCGCCTCGAGGAGCCAGACGTGCGTGAAGTGGGCAGCGCGGAAGGGGAGGGCGGCGGCGTCGGCCGGCACGAGGCGCACCTGCGCCGCGAGCCCGGCGCGGCGCGTGAGCGATGCGCCGGCCTCCGCCTCGGCGCGGCTCGCGGCCGTGCCCACGACCTCGCATCCCAGACGCCCCGCGAGCCAGCGCGAGGTGCCGCCGAGGCCCGCGCCCACGTCGAGGACGAACTCGTACTTGCGGAAGATGCCGCGCGCGGCGAGGGCGTCGAGCAGGTGGAAGCCGGTGCCGCTCGCGCCCTCGAGCCCGAGGTACGCGAGGCCGCGCGGCGCAGGCGCCGCGGTCTTGTGCGCGCGCACGAGGATCTCGATCGCGGCAGCGAGCCGCGTCACGGGCGCCTCGGGCATCGCAGCCGAGTAGCACAGATTTGGCCGGGAAGCCGCGCTCGCGCTAAGCTCTCGTCGGACGTGCTCGCAGACCCGCCCATCCGTCCGCCTGGGCCACGGCCAGCGTGGTACCGGCGCCTTCCCGCGTCGCTCAAGCGAGTCGCGGCGGCGAGCGATCGCGTGCCCCGGCTTCCGCTGCGCGCGGGCGCGGCGCTCAAGGGGGCGGTCGCAGCGCTTCCCGCGGTGCTCGCGACGGGTCGGGAGCGCGACGTGCAGGCGCTCGCCCAGCGCATCTGCGACGACATCTGCACCGCGCTCGGCGTTCCGGGTGTCCGCGTGCGCGTCGCCGCGCGCCGGCCTCCGCTGCGCGGCGGCGAGCTCCAGGGCCTCTACACGCCGGCCGACGGCCGCGGCCGCGACCTGGTGACGGTGTGGATGCTCACCGCCAAGCGCGGGCAGGTGGTCGCCTTCCGCACCTTTCTCCGCACGCTCCTCCACGAGCTCTGCCATCACCTCGACTACACGCTCCTTCACCTGCGCGACTCGCTGCACACGCAGGGCTTCTACCAGCGCGAGTCGAGCCTCTTTCACGCGTTGGGCGCAGGGAGCGTGGACGCGGAGCGTTGACAGACTCCCCTGTACATTCTATAGAGCGGCGAAACTCGATCAGGCGCGATCCCCGCGGGTCCGGACGGCTTTCCCGGGTCACGGGGATTTTCTTGAGCTGCCGCCTGACCGATCGGTCTAGAGTGGTCGGTCAGGCAACCGATGGTGCGCGAGGCGAGCCAAAGAGATAGAAGACAGCCGCCGGGAATGGCTGCCCCAGCGACGACCGCGCGCGCCAACGTGAACCTCGCGCTGGTGAAGTACTGGGGGAAGCGTGATCGGGCGCTCAACCTGCCGGCCACGGGCAGCATCTCGCTCACGCTCGATGGCCTCTCGGTCGAGGCGTCGGTCGCTTTCGGTGGGGGCGAGGCCGACCGGGTCGAGATCGACGGCGTCGAGGCAGCGGGCGATGAGGCGCTCCGGGTGGCGCGCTTCCTGGACCTCGTGCGCGCGGAGGCCGGCCGGCGCGAGCGTGCGCTCGTCACCACCCGGAGCACCGTGCCTCGCGGTGTCGGCCTCGCGTCCTCGGCGGCGGCCTTCGCCGCGCTGGCGCTCGCCGCGAGCCGCGCCGCCGGGCTCGCGCTCGATCCGTCCGCGCTCTCCGCGCTCGCCCGGCGCGGCTCGGGCTCCGCTGCTCGCTCGGTCCTCGGCGGCTTCGTCGAGTGGCGGCGCGGCGAGCGGGCCGACGGGCGCGACTCGGTGGCCGAGCCGCTCGCGCCGCCGGACTTCTGGGACCTTCGGGTCGTGGTGGCGCTGACCTCGAGCGCGCCGAAGGCGGTCTCGTCGCGCGCCGGCATGGAGCACGCCGCGACCTCGCCCTTCTACCCCGCCTGGGTCGCGGGCGCGGAGGCGGACCTGGCCGAGGCGCGGGCGGCGATCCGCGCGCGCGACCTGGAGGTCCTCGGCCTCGTCGCCGAGCACAGCGCGCTCAAGATGCACGCCGTCGGGATGGGGGCGCGCCCGCCGCTCCTCTACTGGCGCGGCGCCACCGTCGACTGCCTCGATCGGGTGTGGAAGCTCCGCGCCGAGGGCACGCCCGCCTTCGCGACCATCGACGCCGGCCCGCAGGTGAAGGTGTTGTGCGCGCCCGGCGATGCGCGCCGTGTCGCCGAGGCGCTGCGTGCCGTGCCCGGGGTCGAGCGCGTGCTCGCCTGCGCGCCGGGGGTCGGTGCCGAGGTGGTGGCGTGAGGCGGGTCACGGCGAGCGCGCCCGGAAAGCTCTTCGTGACCGGGGAGTACGCCGTCCTCGCGGGCGCGCCCGCGCTGCTCGCGGCCGTCGATCGGCGGGCCCTCGTCCACATCGCGCTCGAGCCGGGCGCGGGCGCGCTGGAGGCCGAATCGCTCGCCGAGGGGACGCGGCGCGTGATCCACGACCCGGAGCGCGAGCCGCTCGGCGGCGGAGACGCCGGGGCGGTCCTGGCCGCGCTGCGCATCGTCCGGGCGGCGATGCCGTCGCTGGCCGCCATGCGCGCGCAGGTGGTGGTCGACACGCGCACGTTCCTCGCGGACGGGGAGAAGCTCGGGCTCGGGCGCAGCGCCGCCACCGTCACGGCCGCGGTGGCGGCCTTCCTCGCCGGCGTCGGCCGCCACGATCGGGGCGAGATCCTCGAGGCGGCGCTCGCCGCGCATGCGCTCTTCCAGGACGGGCGGGGGAGCGGCGCGGACGTGGCCGCTGCGGCGCGCGGCGGCGTGCTCGAGTTCCGCCGCGACGGCGCGCGGGTCGCGGTCACGACGCGGGCGCTGCCGCGCGGCCTCCACCTGCTCGTCGGCTGGAGCGGCGAGGGTGGGGCGACCGACCCGATGCTGCGGCGCTTCGCCGCCGGGACGGGCGAGCCGCGCTCGCTGCGCGAGCTCTCGGCTGTCGCCGAGCGGGCGGCCGCGGCGGTCGAGCGCGGCGACGGCGCCGCGCTGCTCGACGCGGTAGCGAGCACGGCCGACCTGCTCGCGCGGCTCGGGGACGAGGTGGGCATCCCGATCGTGACGCCGGCGCTCGCGCGCCTGGTGGCCGCCGCGCGGCGGGTGGGGGCGGCGGCGAAGCCCTCGGGCGCCGGCGGGGGAGACTGCGGGATCGCGCTCGCGACCTCGGAGGCGCAGGCCGACGCGGTCCGTGCCGCGTGGCGCGCGGAGGGCATCGTGCCGCTCTCGGTCGCGATCGCGGCCGAGGGCGTGTGTCACGAGGTGCACGACGAGCTCGCGCGCGAGGTGTCGCTTGGCTGAGACGATCAGCGACCGCAAGCGCTCGCACCTCGAGCTGTGCGAGGCCGAGGAGGTCGAGTTCGCGGGCAAGACGACGCTCCTCGAGGAGGTCGACCTGGTGCACGACGCGCTCCCCGAGCTCGCCGTGGACGAGGTCGACGTCTCGACGACGCTGCTCGGCAAGCGGCTCCGCGCTCCGCTCCTCATCACCGGGATGACCGGCGGGACCGACGAGGCCTCGGCCATCAACCACGGCCTGGCGCAGACGGCCGAGGAGCACGGCATCGCCTTCGGCCTCGGCTCGATGCGCGCCATGCAGCGCAAGCCCGCGCTCGCCTACACCTTCGAAGTGCGCGCGCACGCGCCGACCACGCTCGTGCTCGCCAACCTGGGCGTGGTGCAGGCCGCTGCGCTCTCCTCGGCCGAGGTGGAGGCGCTCGTGCGCCGCGTGGGTGCCGACGCGCTCTGCCTCCATCTGAACCCGGCGCAGGAGCTGATCCAGCCGGGCGGCGACCGCGACTTCCGCGGCGGCCTCGCGACGATCGACCGACTCGTCCGCGAGCTGCCCGTGCCGGTGGTGGTGAAGGAGACCGGGTGTGGGATCTCGCGCCCGGTCGGCGAGCGGCTGGTGGGCGCCGGTGTGCGCACCGTCGACGTCTCGGGTGCCGGCGGCACGTCGTGGATCAAGGTCGAGGCGCTGCGCGCGGGCGCGCCCGAGCGCGAGCTCGGCGCGCTGTTCGCCGACTGGGGCATCCCGACGGCCGCGGCGCTGCTCGGGCTCCGCGGCCTCGGGCTCGAGCTGATCGCGAGCGGCGGAGTGCGGACGGGCCTCGACGTGGCGAAGACGATCGCGCTCGGCGCGCGGGTAGCGGGGGTGGCGCTGCCGGTCTTCCGGGCCTACCAGGAGGGTGGGCGGCGGGCGGCAGGGGAGTTCATCGACCAGCTCACGGCCGGCCTGCGGACGGCGATGGTGCTGACCGGCGCGCGGCATCTCGATGCCCTCGGCCGGGCGCCCGTCGTTCTCGGGCAGCGGCTGCGCGAGTGGGTCGCAGCGGGAGGAGGAGCATGAGCAGCTCACGGATCGCGGCGTTCTACCGGCTGACGGTGGAGGAGCGGCGGCGGAAGCTCGCCGAGGCCCTCGACCTGTCGCGCGCGGAGGTCGAGGCGTTGGAAGCGGCTGACGCATTGCCGCTCGACGTCGCCGACATCATGGTCGAGAACGCCGTCACCACCTTCGCGCTGCCCTTCGGCGTGGCGCTCAACTTCCAGGTGAACGGCCGCGACCACGTGATCCCGATGGTGGTCGAGGAGCCGTCGGTGATCGCGGCGGCGTCCAACGCCGCGTTGGTGGCGCGCGCGGGCGGCGGCTTTGCAGCCGAGGCCGACCCGGGCGCCATGATCGGGCAGATCCAGCTCGTCGACGTGCCCGACCCGGGCGCGGCGGTCGAGCGCCTGGGCGCGGCGCGCGCGCGCATCCTGGCCGCGGCCGAGGAGTTGACGCCGGGCCTCTGCCGGCGCGGCGCCGGCCCGCGCGACGTCGAGGTGCGGCTGGTGCGCAGCGCGCGCGGCGAGACCATGGTCGTCGTGCATCTCCTCCTCGACACCGGCGACGCGATGGGCGCCAACGCCGTCAACTCGCTGGTCGAGGCGCTCGCGCCGATGGTCGAGGAGATCGCGGGCGGCACGACGTGTCTCCGCATCCTCTCCAACCTGGCCGACCGGCGCCTGGCGCGCGCCGCGGTGCGCATCCCGTTCGCGGCGCTCGCGCGCCACGGCATGGACGGCGCGCAGGTGGCCGAGCGGATGCTCTACGCCTACGAGTTCGCCGCCGCCGACCCGTACCGCGCGGCCACCCACAACAAGGGGATCATGAACGGCATCGACGCCCTCGCGGTCGCCACCGGCAACGACTGGCGCGCGATCGAGGCGGGGGCGCACGCCTACGCCAGCCGCGCCGGCAGCTACGGCTCGCTCACCACCTGGGGGATCGAGGACGGGCACCTGGTGGGCTCGATCGAGCTGCCGATGGCGGTCTCCACGGTCGGGCCGCTCGTGCAGTCCCACCCGCGCGTGCGCCTGGCGCTCAGGCTGCTGGGGGTGGCGAGCGCGCGCGAGCTGGCCGGCATCATGGCGGCGGTCGGGCTCGCCTCCAACCTGGGGGCCATGCGTGCCTTGGCCACCGAGGGCATCCAGAAGGGGCACATGGCGCTGCATGCGCGCGCCGTCTCCCATGCGGCGGGCGCGCGCGGCGAGGAGGCCGAGGAGCTCCGCCGCCGGCTCCTCGCCGCGGGCGAGGTGAAGATCGACCGCGCGCGCGAGCTACTGCGCGCCCTGGAGTCGCGCTCGTGAATCTCCCGGCCCGCGGCCGCGCCGCGGGGAAGGTGATCTTGCTGGGCGAACATGCAGTGGTCTACGGGCGGCCGGCGCTCGCCGCGGGCCTCGGGCTCGGGCTCGAGGTCGAGGTGACGGCGAGCGACGGCGCGCTCCGCCTGGAGAGCGACCTGGCGGCGCTGGCGGAGGATCCGCGGCCCGCGGCGCTCGCCGTCGAGGCCGCGCGCGCGCTCGGCCTCGAGCCGGCTGGCCTGACCGTCCGCATCCGCTCCGAGCTGCCGGCGGGCGCCGGCCTCGGCAGCTCGGCCGCGCTCGCGATCGGCGTGCTGCGCGCGCTCGCGGCGGCGGCGGGGCGGCGGCTCGAGCCCGACGAGGAGCTGGCGCTCGGCCGGCGCCTCGAGGCGATCTTCCACGGCCATCCCTCGGGGATCGATCCGGCCGCGGCGGCGCAGCCGGGCAGCGGCTGCCTCCGCTTCGTCCGCGGCGAGCCGCCGACCATCACCGCGCTGCGCGCTGCGCGCCCGCTGCCGCTCGTCATCGCGCTCGGTCCGCCGCGCCGCACGGGCGCCGCGGTGGGCGGGCTGCGCGCGCGCTGGGAGGCGGACCGAGCGCGGCACGAGCGGCTCTTCGACGAGGTGGCGGCCGTGGTCGAGGCCGGCGCGCGCGCGGCGGAGGCCGGCGACCTCCCGGCCCTCGGGCGCGCCTTCGACGAGAACCAGGCGCTGCTCGGCGCGCTCGGCGTGTCGGCGCCGGAGGTGGAGGCGCTGGTCGCCGCGGCGCGCGGCGCCGGGGCGCTCGGCGCCAAGCTGACGGGCGGCGGCGCCGGCGGGGCCGTCATCGCGCTCGCGGCGGAGCCGGAGCGCGTGGCGGCGACGTTGCGGACCGGGCGGATCGAGACCATCGTCGTGCGAGTGGGCACGGCGGAGGAGGGCAAGGCAGCATGAGCAGCGAAGGACGGCTCGTCCTGGTCGGCGGCACGGAGGCCGCGGACGACGGGCTCCGGGCGCGTGCCGGGCAGGCGATCGCGCGCGCCACGCAGTACCTGGTGACGACGCAGCACCCCCACGGCTACTGGCACGCGCCGCTCGAGGCGAACGTGACCATGGAGGCCGAGTACGTCTTCTTCAACCGCATGCTCGGGCGCGAGCGGGCGGATCTCGACCGCCGCATGGCCGAGCGCCTGCTCGCCCTCCAGGGTGCGGACGGGAGCTGGCCGCAGTACCAGGACGGCCCGGGCAACCTCTCGACCACGATCGAGGCGTACTTCGCGCTCAAGCTCGCCGGGCGCAGGGCGGAGGAGCCGGCGCTCGCGCGGGCGCGCGACTTCGTCCTGGGCCACGGTGGCCTCGCGCGCGCCGGCGTCTTCACGCGCTTCTGGCTCGCCTACTTCGGGCAGTTCCCCTGGGCCGGCCTGCCCGCGCTGCCGGTCGAGCTGGTGCTGCTCCCGCCCTGGTTCCCGGTGAACATCTACGCCATGTCGAGCTGGGCGCGCGGCACGGTCGTGCCGCTCGCGCTGCTCGCCGCGCACCGGCCGCGCATCGCGACGCCGCCCGAGGCGGCGCTGAACGAGCTCTGGCTGAAGACGCCCACGCGCGCCGAGCTCGCCTTCCCGCGCTCGCGCGAGCTCATCACCTCGAAGAACTTCTTCCTCGCGCTCGACCGGGCGATCAAGCTCGTCGGGCAGAGCCCGTGGAAGCCCTTCCGCCGTCGCGCCATCGCGCGCGCGATCGAGTGGCTCGTGCGCCACCAGGACAAGAACGGGCAGTGGGGCGGCATCCAGCCGGCCATGCTGCACTCCGTGCTCGCGCTGCACGCCGTCGGCTTCGCGCCCGAGCACCCGGCGATGGTGAGCGGCATCCAGGGGGTCGACGACTTCCTGGTCGAGTGCGAGGGGACGCTCATGTACCAGCCGTGTGTCTCGCCCACCTGGGACACGGCGCTCGCCATGAAGGCGCTGCTCGAGTCGGGCATGGACCCGGCGCACCCGATGCTGGCGCGCGCCGCCGAGTGGCTGGTCGCGAACCAGATCTTCCGCCCCGGCGACTGGTCGATCCTGAACCCCGAGCTCGAGCCCGGCGGCTGGGCCTTCGAGTTCGCCAACGACTGGTTCCCGGACACGGACGACTCGGCCGTGATCCTGATGGTGCTGGCCCAGCTCCCGATCGCCGCGACCCCCGCGGGCAAGCGCGCCATCGCCTACGGCCTCAACTGGACGCTCGGCATGCAGAGCCGCAGCGGCGGCTGGGGCGCCTTCGACACCGACAACACCTCCGAGTTCCTGAACCGCATCCCCTTCGCCGACCTGGAGGCGATGGTGGACCCGCCGACCGAGGATGTCACCGGGCGGCTCCTCAACCTGATGGGCGTCTCTGGCTACGGCCCGGACTTCGGCCGCGCCCGGCGCGCGCTCGAGTTCGTGCGCCGCACCCAGCGCCCCGACGGCTCGTGGTGGGGCCGCTGGGGCGTCAACTTCATCTACGGCACCTGGTCCGTGCTCGACGGCCTCGCCGCGATCGGCGAGGACCTGCGCGCACCGTGGGTGCGCCGCGCCGTCGAGTGGCTGAGAGCGCGCCAGAACGCCGACGGCGGCTGGGGCGAGACGGTCGCCTCGTACGACGACGAGTCGCTCGCCGGGAAGGGCGAGAGCACGGCCTCGCAGACGGCGTGGGCGCTCCTCGGCCTCATGGCCGCGGACGGGATCGCGAGCCCGGCCGTGCAGCGCGGCATCGACTACCTCGTGCGCACGCAGGGCGCGGAGGGCACGTGGAGCGAGCGCCTCTTCACCGGCACGGGCTTCCCGCGCCACTTCTACCTCCGCTACCACCTCTACCGGCACTACTTCCCGCTCATGGCGCTCGGACGGTACGCGCGGCTGGCAGGAGGGGAGGAGAGGCGATGAGCGTCGGCATCGAGGGTCTTCGCGTCTACGTGCCGCAGTACGCGCTCCGGCTGACGGAGCTGGCCGCGGCGCGGGACGTTCCGCCCGAGAAGCTGACGGCGGGCCTCGGCGTGCAGGAGATGGCGATCGCGCCGCCGTGCGAGGACGTGGTCACGCTGGCGGCCACGGCGGGCGCGCGCCTCCTGCGCGCCGCGCGCGTCGATCCCGAGGAGATCGGCATGCTGCTGGTCGCCACCGAGACCGGCGTCGATCATTCCAAGCCGGTCAGCATCTTCGTGCACGACCTCCTCGGCATCGGGCGGCGCTGCCGGGTCTACGAGCTGAAGCACGCCTGCTACGCCGGCACGGCGGCGCTCATGACCGCCGCCGACTGGGTGCGCGCGGGCGGCGGCCGCGCGCGGCGGGCGCTCGTCATCGCGGCCGACATCGCGCGCTACGAGATCGGCTCCCCCGGCGAGCCGACGCAGGGCGCGGGCGCGGTCGCCATGCTGGTCGGGCGCGAGCCGCGCGCGCTCGTCCTCTCCGAGCAGAGCGGCACCTACGCCGGCAACGTGCACGACTTCTGGCGCCCGCTCGATCGCCGCGAGGCGATCGTCGACGGCAAATACTCGGTCGAGTGCTACCTCGACGCGCTCGCGGGCGCGTTCATGGCCTACCGCGGCCTCGAGCGGCCGCCGCTCGTCTCCGGCGAGGCGCTCGCCGACCGTCTCGTGCGGTTCCTCTACCACACGCCCTTCCCCAAGATGGCGATGAAGGCGCACCGCCGCCTGCTCGAGGTCGACGGGCACGCCGCCGGACGGGCCGTCGAGGACGATCGGGCGGCGGCCTCGTACCGCAGGCAGGCGGCGCCCGGGCTCGCCGCCGTCGCGCGCGTCGGCAACACCTACACCGCGTCGCTCTACCTCTGCCTCGCCGCGCTGCTCGAGGCCGAGGGCCGTACGCTCGCGGGCGAGCGCCTCGGGCTCTTCTCCTACGGGAGCGGGTGCTGCGCGGAGTTCTTCACCGGCAGCGTGCCGGAGGGTGTGGAGGCGGTGGCCGACGCGGGCGTCGCGGCGCTGCTCGCCGGGCGCACCTTCATCGACGTGCCGGCCTACGAGCGCCTCGTCCGCGGCGGGGAGGCGGGGGGCGAGCCGCCCGCGGACTTCGCCGGCGAATTCGTCTTCACGGGCGTCAAGAACCAGCGGCGCGAGTACGCGCGCCCGGGAGCGCTGGCGGCGTGAGCCTCGGCATCGCCGCACCGGCCCCCGGGGGCGGCGACCCCGCCCGGCTGGCGGGGGCCTACGCGCACTGCGCGCGCATCGCGCGCGGGCACTACGAGAACTTCACCATCGGCTCGTGGCTCCTGCCGCGGCGGCTGCGCCACGATCTGGCCGCGGTCTACGCCTTCGCGCGCGGCGCCGACGACCTGGCCGACGAGGGGCGCGAAGCGGTGCTGGATCGGCTGGAGCGCCTCGCGGCGTGGGAAGAGCAGCTGCGCGCCTGCGTGCGTGACCCGGCGAGCGCGGACGATCCGATCTTCCTGGCCCTCGGCGACACCATCGCGCGCCACGACCTTCCGCTCGAGCCCCTGCGCGATCTGCTGCACGCTTTCGAGCGCGATGCGGCTGGCGACACGGCGACCTTCCCGACCCTTGCGGACGTGCTCGAGTATTGCCGCTGCTCGGCGAATCCGGTCGGGCGCATCGTGCTCGCACTCTTCGGCTACCGCGACCCGGAGCGCCAGGCGCGCTCGGACGACATCTGCACCGCGCTCCAGCTCACCAACTTCTGGCAAGACGTGGCGGCCGATCTGACCCGCGGCCGCGTCTACATCCCGCAGGAGGATCTGGACCGCTTCCCCCGAAGCCGCGCCGCGCTCGAGGCGCGCGCGGTGAACGGCGACTTCCGCCGCCTCCTCGCCTTCGAGGTCGCCCGCACGCGCGACCTCTTCGCGCGCGGCCTCGCCCTGGGCGGCATGGTGACCGGCCGCCTCGCGCGCGAGGTGCGCGTCTTCGCGCGCGGCGGGCTCGCCATCCTGGACCGCATCGTGGCCGCCGACTACGATGTCTTCACCCGCCGCCCGACGCTCACGCGCGGGGATCTCGCGCGCCTCGTGCTGCGAGGGCTCCTCGGATGAGCCTCCCCGCGCTCGAGCTCAAGAGCCCGCTCTCCGCGGCCTACGATCACTGCGAGGCGCTCACGCGCCGCGCCTCGTCCAACTTCTACTGGGGCTTCCGCCTCCTCCCCCACAACCGGCGGCGGGCGCTGTGCGCCGTCTACGCCTTCTGCCGCGCGGCCGACGACATCGCCGACGAGCCCGGCGCCGCGCGGGAGCCCGAGCGCCTGCTCGCGCGCTGGCGCGCCGAGCTGGAGGCGGTCTACACCGGCCGGCCGCGCCATCCGATCGGGGTCGCGCTCGCCGACACGGCCGAGCGCTTCGCCATCCCGCGCGAGCACTTCGAGGCCGTGATCGCCGGCGTCGAGATGGACCTCCGGCGCAACCGCTACGAGACCTGGGAGGACGAGCTCGCGGAGTACTGCTACCGGGTGGCGGGCGCGGTGGGCCTCGTCTGCATCCAGGTCTTCGGCTACCGCAACCCGTCGGCCCGGCAGTACGCGGTCGAGCTCGGCCTCGCCTTCCAGCTGACCAACATCCTGCGCGACGTGGCCGAGGACGCGCAGCGGGGCCGCATCTACCTCCCGCGCGCCGACCTCCGCCGCTTCGGCTGCCGCGAGGAGGACGTGCTGGTCGGCCACTGCACCGAGGCGTTCCGGCAGGTGATGGCGTTCGAGTGCGCGCGCGCGGGCGAGCACTACGGCCGGGCGCGCTTCCTCCTCGCCGAGGAGGACCGCCAGTCGCTCGCGCCCGCCGAGGCGATGCGGCTCATCTACGAGCAGCTCCTCCGCCGCATCATGTTTCGGCACTACGACGTCTTCGGGCCGAAGATCCGGCTCACGCGGCCGGAGAAGGCGGGCCTCGCGGTCGCGGCCTGGGTGCGGCCGCATCTCAGCTTCTACTACTGGCTCGCGGGATGACGGCCCGCCACGTCGTCGTGGTGGGCGGCGGCTTCGCGGGTCTGGCGGCGGCGGTGCGGCTCGCGCGCGCCGGCACGCACACCACGCTCCTCGAGCGCCGGCCGTTCCTCGGCGGGCGCGCCTACTCCTTCGCCCACCCGGTGACAGGCGAGGTGGTGGACAACGGACCGCACGCGCTCATGGGTGCGTACACCGAGGCGCTCGACTTCCTCGGCGAGATCGGCGCGTCGGCGAAGCTCCGCGTGCAGCCCCGGCTCCGCGTGACGCTCGCGCACCCGGAGCTGGGCCTCGGGGAGATCGCTGCCCCCGCGGTGCCCGGCCCCCTCCAGGCACCGCTGGCGCTGCTCCGCTATCGGCTGCTCACGCGCGGGGACCGCGCGCGGCTCTTCGCCGGCGCGCTCCGGCTCGCGGCGCGGGGGAGCGCGCTCGCGGGGCGCACCGTGGCCGAGGCGCTCGCGGACGTGGGGCAGTCGCGCGCCGCCTGCGAGCGCTTCTGGCATCCGCTCGCGATCGCGACGCTCAACGAGGCGCCCGAGATCGCGGCCGCGGCGCCGTTCGCCGCCGTGCTCCGGCGGGCGTTTTTCGCGGGCGCGCGCGCCGCGCGCTTCGCGCTCGCAGCCGTGCCGCTCTCGGAGCTCTACACGAGCGACGCGCGGCGCGCGATCGGGGCCGCCGGCGGGACGGTCGCGACCGGCGCCGCCGTGGCCTCGCTCGCGCTCGAGGGCGAGCGGGTCGGGGGGGTCCTGCTGCGCGACGGACGCCGCGTCGACGCCGACGCCGTCGTCCTCGCCGTGCCGTGCGCCGCACTGCTGCGCCTGCTGCCGCCCGCGCTGCGCGACGAACCGCCCTTCCGCGCGCTCGCGGCCATCGGCACCTCGCCGATCGTGAGCGTGCACCTCTGGCTGGATCGCCCGGTCGGCTGGGGATCGTCGTTCCTGGGGCTCCTCGGCGGCCGCGCGCAGTGGCTCTTCGACTGCGGCCCGGCACGCGACGGCGGGCAGCGCGTGGCGAGCGTCACCAGTGGCGCGCGCTTCTGGGACGACGCGAGCGACGAGGCGATCGCGGCGGAGGTGCTGGCCGACGCGCGCGCCGTCCTGCCCGTGCTGCGCGACGCCCGCTGCACGCGCTCGCTCGTGGTGCGCGAGCGGCACGCGACCATCTCGCTCACTCCCGCTGCCGACGCCGTGCGGCCGGCGGTGACGACGCCCCTTGCGAACCTCTTCCTCGCCGGCGACTGGGTGCAGACCGGGCTCCCGGCCACGATCGAGGGGGCGGTGCAGGCGGGCCGCGAGGCGGCGCGGCGGGCGCTGGCGGCGCCGGTGGCGCACGCCCGCGCCGAGGCGGCACGGCGCGCGGGCCTCGGCTGAGCCGCTCGCGCGCTCCGACGCCGTCAGGACGCCCGGGAGGGCGTTGCGCCTCCACGTAGAAGTTACTGGCTGCCAGCCTGCAACTCTTTCTCCATTCATGTAGGTTTTGCCGTGCACCAAGTTGCAGCCAAGTTGCAGCCCGGTGACGGTCACTGCGCGCCCTCCGCGTGGCCGACTCTCCTGCCTGCACCGGGATCGTCTTCGACTGGCGCTGGCGAGCCTCCCGCTGGTTCTGCTGTTGGTGCGATAGATGGAGGCGAGCTTCGCCCCGACGCGGTGATCGCTCACCCCGGCCGGCGGGTCAGCGTGCGGCGCGATGGCGGCGGGGGTGGCGCCGGTAGGCGCCGGGCGAGATGCCTTTCCAGCGCTTGAAGGCATGGGCGAAGCTCGAGGTTTCGGCGTAACCGAGACGCTCGGCGACCTCGTCGACGGTCATCTGGTACGCGAGCATCTCTTCGGCCACATCCTCTCGCACCTCGCCGAGCAGGCGCCGGAACGTGGTGTCCTCGGCGGCGAGGTGACGATGGAGCGTCCGCGGCGCCATCGCCAGCTCGGCGGCGACGGCTTCCATCGACCTCCCGCCCGGCGCGCCGAGGCGGAGCAGGTGCTGGCGGACGCGCTCCGCGACGCGCGGGCGAGCGCGCCGCCGGCGCAGCAGCTCGCTGCACTGCGCTTCGCACAGCCGCGCCGTGCGCTCGTCCGCCTGCGGCAGCGGCTGGTCGGCCCACTCGGCGTCGATGAGCACACAGTGCTCGGGCTCGGCGAAGAACACCGGTCCGGGGAAGATCGCCGCGAAGCGGTCGGCGTACGCCGGGCGCGGGAAGCGAAAGGAGACGCGGCGGAGCGGAACGGGCCGCTGGAACAGGTCGCGCTGGATGACCACCGCCGCCGCCGCATCGCGCTCGAGGAGGAACTGGCGGCATTCGGGCGGAATGTCGGTGTCGTCGAGCACCACCCGGAGCGCGTCGCTGCCCCGCTCGCGCTCGGCACGGAAGCGGGTGAAGGCGAAGGTCAGGTCGAGGTAGCGAATGCCGAACTCGGAGGCGCTGCGCAGGGTGCGGCTGCTGAGCAGCGCATAGCCCCAGATCCCGTACGCCGTCAGCCGGTAGCGGCGGCCCGCCTCGAGCCCGATGCCGGGCACGCGGCCGAGGTGGCGGACGATGTTCCGCACCACGATCAGCTCTTGCGCCGCCTCGACTTCCGCGAACGGGTCCTCGAGGCGCTCGGCCCGGATGCCCGAGCCGCGCAGGCACGCGGCCGCCCCGAGCCCGTGCTCGGCCGCGAGGCCGACCAGGAGATGTACGCTGGCGATCCCGCGCCGTAGGTTCCCAGAGCGCATGGGCCGATCCGCCCTGGCCGAAAATATCAAGAATTCGTCCGATCGCGCCATGCCGGTGCGGCCGCCGTTCGTGTATCGTGTCGGGCATGGTAGGGCGACGCATTGCGATCATCGGCTCGGGCTTCTCGGGGCTCTGCCTCGGCATCCGGCTGAAGCAGGCCGGGATCGACTCGTTCACGATCTTCGAGAAGTCGGACCGCCTCGGCGGCACGTGGCGCGACAACACCTACCCGGGCGCCGCCTGCGACGTCCCGTCCTTCCTCTACTGCTTCTCGTTCGAGCAGAAGACGGACTGGTCGCGGAAGTGGTCGCCGCAGGCCGAGATCCGCGACTACATGGAGCACTGCGCGCGGAAGTACGACCTCGTCCGCCACATCCGCTTCGGCACCGAGATCGCCGGCGCCCGGTTCGATGCGGAGGCGGGCGTCTGGCGCCTGCGCACCACCGGCGGTGAGGAGATCGTCGCCGACGTGCTGGTGAGCGCGGTCGGCCAGCTCAACCGGCCCTCCATCCCGGACATCCCGGGGCTCGACCGCTTTCGCGGCGCGTGCTTCCACTCGGCGCGCTGGGACCACGCCCACGACCTCGCCGGCAAGCGCGTCGGGGTGATCGGCAACGCGGCGAGCGCCATCCAGTTCATCCCGCAGATCGCGCCCAAGGTCCGGCACCTGTCGATCTTCCAGCGCAGCGCCAACTGGATGCTGCCGCGCGGCGACCGCGCCTACACGGAGCGCGAGCGGCGGTGGCTCACGCGCTTCCCACTCCTCGCGCGGCTCCACCGCTGGTCGATCTGGCTCCGACTCGAGCTGCGCTTCCCCATGATCCGCGGCAACCGCTTCTTCGCATGGATGGCGCGGCGGGCGGCAGAGCAGAACCTGCGCGACCACGTGGCCGATCCGCGCCTGCGCGCGGCGCTGACGCCGGACTACCCGATCGGCGGGAAGCGTGTCCTCATCTCGGACGACTACTACCCCACCCTCGCGCGAGACCAGGTCGAGGTGGTCACCGACCGTATCGCGCGCCTGACCGAGGACGCCGTCGTGACGCGGGACGGCCGCGCGCATCCGGTCGACGCCGTCATCCTCGCCACGGGGTTCGAGACGACCGCGTTCCTCGCGCCGATGCGCATCGCGGGGCTCGACGGCCGGTTGCTCGACGCCGAATGGGCGGACGGCGCGCGGGCGTATCGCGGCATCGCCGTGCCGGGGTTTCCGAACCTCTTCCTGATGTACGGCCCCAACACCAACCTCGGCCACAACTCGATCATCTTCATGATCGAGTGCCAGACGCGATACATCGTCGGAGCGATCCGCACGTTGATCGAGCGCGACCTGGCCTCCCTCGAGCTCCGGCGGTCGGTGATGGAGGCCGCCGACGCGCGCACCCAGGCGGAGCTCGCCAGCACGGTCTGGGCGGCCACGGGCAAGAGCTGGTACAAGACCGAGAAGGGACGCATCACCAACAACTGGTCCGGGAGTACCGTGCGCTACTGGTGGATCACCCGCCGCTTCGATCGGGAGCACTACCGAGCCCGCGCGCGTGAGCGGGTGGCGTACCCGGCGACCGCACCGGCGGACGCGCTGGAAGCCGGGCCGGCGCCGGAAGCTGCTGGTTCGGCCGCGTGAGGCTCATCGAGAAGAGCACCGTGCTGGCAAGCCTCGAGCGGCCGACGCGCGACGATGCCGGTCAGGCCCTGACCGAGTACGCCATCCTGCTGGCGCTCGTGGCCGGGCTCAACTGGCTCGAGCGCCTGACGCACACCATCGCGGAGGCGCCGCTCAGCGCGTGGCTCGTTGGGGCGGCGGTCGTCGTCGTCGTCGGATGCGCCTTTCGGGGCATGGGCCGGCGTTGAGATGAGCGGCCGGCTACGATTTCGACCCTATGCGACGGGGCCCGGGGCGTCCCCCGATGACGTCGCGTCGTCGGCCGGACCCGCCTCGCTCCTCGCGAACTTCCGCAACGCCGCGCGATACCGGCGCAGCTGGACGAGTGCCCGCTGCGTCTCTTCCTGGTGCAGCGTGCGGCCATCCAGCCCCCAGTAGGACCAGAGCGGCTGCACGACCTCGTCGAGGTAGTCGGACAGGCGAAAGACGCCGCGCGCCGCCAACAGGGCTCGGCGCTCCTCGAAGTCCCGTAGGACGGAAGCGGACCATGGCATCTCGAAGCGCAGCATGACCGCCGCCAGCGGTCGGAGATAGTCCGGGTCGAGATCGAGATGAGCCTTCACGACGTCCCGATAGAAGGCCATGTGAAGGGTCTCGTCCTTGGCGATCCTGCGCAACGCCGCAGCCAGCGCCGGTTGCTCTTCGCCGCACGCACGAGCCGCGCAGAGGTAGAAGGTCCGGGTCGCGGCCTCCTGGATGGCCGTGTAGACCATCCCTTCGAATGGTCCGGCCAAGGTGTGGCTCCAGCCGGCCGCGATCATCGCCTTTCGCGAACGCGCCCGGGCACCGTGATCCCCGCTGTCCGTGAGCAGGAGGTAGCTCTCGAGCAGAGTCGCGTGCCGATCCTCCTCCGAGGTCCAGACGCGGACGAACTCCTGGATCGGGCCCGGGCAGCTCTCGAGACCGCGAGAGAGGCCGGCGGTGTACCAGGGCAGGTTCACCTCGGTCAGCAGCGCCGTCTCGACCGCAAGGTAGGCGGTCGCGGACAGCGGAGGCCGCTCGATGGCGTCCCCCCGGAGCGCTGCGAACGGAAGGTACTGGTGGTACGACCATTCGGTCTTCCCCGCAGCCTCCAGGTGACGGGCGAGAAGAGACGCGAACTGCCCCTCGAGGGATGGATGGAGGTCTCGGTAGCGGTCGTCGTCGAATTGGTGAGGCATGGCGCCCCTCCTTGCAGTGCGTCAGCCGGCCACCGGGGGCTGGCGTGAGACGCTCCTCTGCCATGCCCTTTGATCACGTCGTGGGACCGATGCCAACTTCGACGAGGCCACCGTCGGATCGGGAATGAGCCCGAGCTGGCGGAGGAGGTCTGGGCCCGGCCCTGTCGGCCTGCGGCCGGGTCGGGCTATAGGGGAGCCATGTCGACACCCGTCATCATCGAGGCGGCGATCAACGGGGTGACCACGCCGGAGCGGAACCCCTCGGTCCCGCGCTCGCCCGCGGAGATCGCCGCCGACGCCGTGCGCTGCCTCGCCGCCGGCGCGGCCATCGTCCACAGCCACAACGCGGACTTCGCGCTCGACGGCGCGCGCGCCGCGGAGCTCTACCTCGAAGCCTGGCGACCGGTCCTGCGCGAGCGCCCCGGCGCGATCTTCTATCCCACCGCCGGCGCGGGGACGACGATCGCGGAGCGCTACGCCCACGAGGTGCTGCTCGCGGAGGCGGGGGTGCTGCGCATGGGTCTCGTCGACCCCGGCTCGGTGAACCTGGGCGGGGCGGACGAGCACGGGCTCCCCCTGCCCACGGAGTACGTCTACGTGAACTCCTACCGCGACATCCACTACCAGGTCGAGCTCTGCACGCGCTTCCGGCTCGGCCCGAGCATCTCGATCTTCGAGCCGGGCTTCCTGCGCGTCGCGCTCGCGTTCCAGCGCGCGCGACGGCTGCCATCCGGCGCCCTCGTGAAGCTCTACTTCGGCGGAGACGAGGGCTATCTCGGCGGGACCGGCGTGACCTTTGGCCTCCCGCCCAGCGCGCCCAGCCTGGAGGCCTACCTCGCCCTGCTCGAGGGATGCGACCTCCCCTGGTCGGTCGCGGTGCTGGGCGGGGACGTGATCGCCTCGGGGCTCGCGCGCCTGGCGCTCGAGCGCGGCGGCCACCTGCGGGTCGGCCTCGAGGACCATGCGGGGCGGCGCCGCCCGACCAACGAGGAGCTGGTGCGCGAGGCGGCCGCGCTGGTCCGAGCGACGGGGCGGCGGGTCGCGACCTGTGAGGAGGCCGCCCGCATCCTCGGGCTGCCGCAGGCGTCATGACGGCGGCAGAGATGAAGCAGGTGCACGACGCGCACGTCGCGGCGGAGAACCGGCGGGACGCGGCCGCGGCCGCCGCCACCTGCCACCCGGAGGGCTTCATCGAGAACGTGGCCCTCGGCGTGCGTTTCGAGGGGCACGCGCAGATCGCCGCGCAGTACGCGGCCCTCTTCCACGCCTTCCCCGACGCCGAGATGATGCAGGAGGGCGAAGCCTTCGGGACGGACGTCCTGGTCGCGTGGGGCGTGTTCCGCGGCACCATGCGCGGGCCGTTCTTCGGCGTGGCGCCTACCGGGCGGCGGATCGCGATCCCCTTCGTCAACGTGGTCCCCTTTCGCGACGGCCTCATGCTCGGCGAGCGCGCCTACTTCGACCTCGCGACCCTGTGCGCGCAGGCCGGCCTCGCGCTCGAGGACCTGCGCGCGGGCGGGGGCTCGCTGCCCCGCTGAGTTGACTCCCCGGCGCCCGCCGCCTAAGCGGGAGCGTCGATGTCCGCCCCGCGTCGCTACAGCGTGGTCGTCGCCAAGGACTACCTCAAGTTCGCGGCGGCGCACTTCATCGCCTACCCGGGCTTCCGCGAGCCGCTCCACGGCCACAACTACCAGGTGTCGGTACGGGTGGAGGCCGACCTCGGCCCCGACGGCTACGTGCTCGACTTCGGCCTCGTGAAGCGCGTGGCGAAGGCCCTCTGCGAGGAGCTCGACGAACGCGTGCTGCTGCCCGAGCGGAGCGACTGCCTCGTCGTCACGCGCACCGAGGACGCGGTCGAGGTGAGGACGGAGGCAGGGCATCGCTTCCGCTTCCCGGCCGCCGACGTCCGCCTGCTGCCGATCGCGCACAGCTCGGCCGAGGAGCTGGCGGCCTATCTGCTCGCGCGGCTGCGCGAGGCGCTGCGCGGTGAAGTGGGCGGGCGCGGGCTCGCCGCGCTCGAGGTGGGTGTGGCGGAGGCGCCGGGGCAGGCCGCCTACTGCCGCGAAACGTGCTGAGGCGCCTCGTCCCGCTCCTCGCGCTCGCGGCCGGCTGCGGCCCGGCGCTTCCCGATCCGGAGGCGCCCGGGGCGCGCGTGCTCCGCGAGCGCTGCGTGGGCTGCCACCGGCTCTACGCGCCGGGGAGCATGACGCTCGAGATGTGGAAGGTGCAGACCGGGCGCATGCGCGAGGAGTTCGCGCGGCGCGGCATGCCCTGGCTCGTGCCCGACGAGGAGCGCGCGCTCCTCGACTATCTCGCGGCGCACGCCGGCAGGTCGTAGGCGCGCGGAGGCCCCCCGCTTGCGTGAGGTGGCCGGTCGGCTATTCGCCATCGAGACGAGCCGTTCACGGCCGAACCAGGGGAGGACCCACGCATGAAGATCTACGATTTCGTCGGCGCGCCGAACCCGAAGAAGCTGCGCGTCTATCTCACCGAGAAGGGGCTCCGCATCCCCTTCGAGCCGGTGAACATCATGACCGGGGACAACCGCAAACCGGAGTTCCTGAAGAAAAACCCGATGGGCGGGCTCCCCGTCCTCGAGCTGGACGACGGGAGCTGTCTCAGCGAGTCGCTCGCCATCATGGAGTACCTGGAGGAGCTCCACCCGACGCCGCCCATGCTCGGCACGACGCCGCGCGAGCGGGCGCGCGTGCGCGAGCTCGAGCGCATCGCGGAGCTCGGCATCCTGAGCGCCGTCGGCCAGTACTTCCAGAACACGCATCCGTTCATGGCGAGCCGGTTCAAGCAGTCGCCCGAGGCGGCCGAGAACGCGAAGGCCCGCCTCGCCGCGAATCTGAAGGTGCTCGATGCGGCCATCGGCGCGAAGCCGTTCGTCGCCGGCGAGCGCCCGACCATCGCCGACTGCACGCTCCTCGCGGCGCTCGAGTTCGCCGAGTTCTCCCAGGCGCCGGTCGATCCGGCGTGCAAGAACGTGGCCCGCTGGTACCGGGCGTTCAAGGAGAGGCCGAGCGCGGCGGCGTAGGACGGCGGCGTTTCGCGCCGGCTGGTTCCAGATCGGCCGCTTTGCGACGGCGCGGCCCGGCCCCCCCAGCGTAACGCCGCCAAGCGCCCCCTCGCGGGGACGAAACCTGGACCGGCGACTCGCAGAAGCGTCCCGCGAGCCCGGGGGCGTCGCGCGGTGGCGTTACGCGGCAGGGCTGCGGTATTAGGCAGGTCTGGGTAATCAGTCGTTAGCTGGACCATGGCTACCGAGGCGATAGTTCGATGAAGAAGTCGGCTGTGCTCCTTCTCGTGCTCATTTGGGCTTCGGTCGCGTTCGGGCTCAATATGTACGCCCTGTTCTCAGGCGACAGGGACGCTGTCGAGACGATCCACGAGATCAAGCACGTAATCCTTGATTCGACAGAAGGGCGGTACACTCCGGAAGTAGCCTTCGTAGAAACGCAATGGCAGATGTTGAATAGGTCGCGCTTGTGGCACTCGGGGACTGCGTTGATCCTGGTCGCCGTCAGCCTTTGGGCATTCAGAAGGCCCTTGAGAGGCCCAAGTGATACCCTACGAGCCAGCTAACGAGGCGTTCCAGCTGACGGTCGCCTCTGGCGCCCGCAGCTGAACGCCCGGGTCGTTAGCTGGCTCGATGCTGTGAGGAAACAGAGCCAGTTCCCGCCCGGCTGGGATGAAGCCCGCGTCCGGCGGGTCCTTGAGCACTATGAGGCACAAAGCGACGAGGAGGCCGTTGCTGAGGACGAGGCTTCGTTCGAGGCGACGACACACACTGCGATGGATGTTCCGGTTGATCTCGTGCCCGCCGTTCGCGAGCTTATCGCCAAGCACAAGCGTCGCGCCTGACCCGCCGATGCAGACTGCGCGCTCGCCGCTGAGCCGCCACGCGGATCTTCCTTCTCATGCTGGTCCAGACAACAGTCTCACTCGGTGCGACGATCCCTCGCTTCTGGCAAAGTGGACGGCCCGTTGGGAGGATCTGATCGAGTTCGACGTCATCCCGGTGGTTACATCGGCCGAGGCGGCAACCGTGGTCGCTCGGCGAATGTGAAGGCAGACCCGCGGCCCAACCCGAGGCTCCTGCGGAGCGCCGCCGGCCGCGCCAGGGTCGCCCCCTCGCCGCCGCTACGGGATCGCGCCCCGCTCCTTGAGCCCCGCGATCGCCTCCCAGTCGTAGCCGAGCTCGAGGAGGATCTCCTCGGTGTGCTGGCCGACCTCGGGCACCGGCCCCTGCGGCTGCCAGCGGTCGACGGAGAAGTCGACGGGCGAGGCGACGCCCGGGATGTTCGTGCCGTCGGCCTGCGGCACGTCGACGAAGGCTCCCGCGGCGATCGCCTGCGGGTCGCGGATGACGTCCTCGGTCGTCTGCACGGGTGCCCACCACATGCCGGCGCGGTCGAAGATCGCGCCCCACTCGACGAGCGCGCGGGTGGCGAAGATCTCGTCGAGCAGGCGGACCAGCTCGGGGCAGTTTTCTCGCCGTGATCGCATCGTTGCGAAGCGCGGATCCTCGAGCCAGTCGGGACGCTCGACGGCGCGCAGCAGGTCGGGCCAGTGGCGCTGGCCCTGCAGGCCGAGGAGCCAGAACCAGCGCCCATCGCCGGCGCGGTAGCAGCTGATCACGGGGTTCGGGGTGGTGGTGCGCGTCATGGGTGTGGCCGGGATGCCGAGGCGGAGGGTTGCGCTCGTGTCCCAGCCGAGGACGAAGACGCCGACGCGGAGGAGCGAGGTGGTCACCATCTGGCCCGTGCCGTTCTTCTCGCGCGCGAGGAGCGCCGCGGCCACGCCGCCGGCGAGCGTCATCCCGGCGACATGGTCGCCCAGGGCGCCGCGCTGGTAGGGCGGGTCGCCGCCCGGCGGCATCAGCGCTGCGGCGATGCCGGCACGCGACCAGAAGGCGCCGATGTCGTAGGCGGGCCGGTCGCGCTCCGGGCCGCTCTCGCCGTAGCCGGTGACGCGCGCGTAGACGAGGCGCGGGTTGCGGGCGCGCAGCCGCGCGTCGTCCAGGCCGAACGACTCGAGGATCTCCGGCCGCACGTTGGTCACGAAAACGTCGGCGCGGTCGATGAGCTGGTTCGCGATGCCGCGGCCGTCCTCGGTGCGGAGATTGAGCGCGATGCTCCGCTTGCCGCGGTTGTCGAGCTCGAAGGGCGGGTTGGCCGGCACCTCTGCGCCCGCCGCGGCGAGATAGAGGCCGCGGAACGGATCCCCGTCGGGCGGCTCGATCTTCACCACCTCCGCGCCCCAGTCGGCGAGCACGCCGCTCGCCGAGGGGCCGGCGACCCAGAACCCGAGCTCGACCACCCGCACCCCAGACATCGGTCCGGGCATCAGCTCGCCTCGGCGCGGAGGGCCTCGACCTCCGCCACCTGCTTGGGCGCCGCCGCGGACAGCACCTCGCGCCCCGCCTCGGTCACCAGGACGTCGTCCTCGATGCGGATGCCGACGCCGCGATAGGGCGCCGGCACGTCCTCCGCGCCGGCCGGGATGTAGAGGCCGGGCTCGACCGTCAGCACCATACCGGGCTCGAGGGCGCGCGGCGTGCCGTCCTCGGCGTAGCGCCCGACGTCGTGCACGTCGCGCCCGAGCCAGTGGCTCGTGCGGTGCATGTAGAAGCGCTTGTAGGTCTCCTTCTCGAGCACCTCGTCCACCGTGCCCGTGAGTACGCGGTGCGCGATGAGCGCCTCGGCCAGGACGCGGAGCGCCGTCTTGTGCACTGCCTCGAGCGTCGTGCCTGGGCCGACCGCGGCGATGGCGGCGAGCTGCGCGGCCAGCACGGCATCGTAGAGGTCGCGCTGCGCGGGCTCGTAGCGCCGGCCGGTCGGGATGGTGCGCGTCACGTCGGCGCAGTAGCCGCCGCGCTCGGCGCCCGCGTCGATCAGGAGGAGCTCGTGGTCCCCGAGCGGGCGGTCATTGTCGGTGTAGTGGAGCACGGTGGCGTTCGCGCCCGAGGCCACGATGGACGGGTAGGCGGGGCCGGTCGCGCCGCGCCGGCGGAAGGTGAAGTCGATGAGCGCCTCGATCTCGTACTCGTACATGCCGGGGCGCGCGCTGCGCATCGCCTCGCGGTGCGCGTCGCACGCGATCGCGATCGCCTCGCGCATGCGCGCGAGCTCGGCGGGCTCCTTGCGGAGCCGCATCTCGTGCAGGAGGTCCCCCGGGTCGCGGATGGTGGTGGGCCCGGTGCCGGTGCGCGGCTGCATCTCCTGCGCGCGGCGGATGAGGGCCATGAGCCGCTGGACGAGCGGGTCGTCGCGCCTGACCGTGTGCCAGACCTGCGGCGCCTTCTCGAGCAAGCGCGGCAGCACCTGCTCGAGCTCCTCGAGCTTGAAGGCGGCGTTCGCCCCGTAGCGCTCGACCGCGCCCTCGACGCCCGCGCGCGCGCCCACCCACTGCTCGCGCTCCGGATCGCGCGGGCGGACGAAGAGGACGAAGCGCTCGGGCGCGTCGGGCGCGAGCACGCACACCGCCTCCGGCTCCGGGAAGCCCGTCACGTACGCGAAGTCGCTGTCCTGCCGGTAGGGGTAGAGGATGTCGGCCGTGCGCGGCCGCTCGGGCGCGGCGGCGAGTAGCATGACGCCGCCCCCCATCTTCTCCATGATGCGCGCCCGCCGCGCCGCGAGGAGCGCGAGGTCGTCGGAAGAGGGCCCCATGCTCTCCCTAATTAACATGCGCGCTGCCCGATGACACACCTCTCCTATGGCAGCACCTGCTGGAACGGCTTCACCTCGACGCGGTTGAAGACGCCCTCGGTGACGTAGGGGTCGCGCGCGACCAGCGCCCAGACCTCGGCGAGCGAGTCGGCCTCGAGGACGATCAGGCTGCCGGTGCGGTCGAGGAGCGGGCCCGCGAGCCGGATGCGCCCCGCGCGCGCCAGCGGGTCCAGGTGCGCCAGGTGCGCCGGCCGCACCTGCGGGCGCTTCTCGCGCGCCTCGGGGGCGTCGTGGCCGATGATCACGTAGAGCATGGACGAGCACCTCCTTGCGTGGCTCGGAGGCTGCCATCTATCCTGTGCCGTGGATGGCGGACAACCCGCAGCACTCGCACCTGATCGACTTCCCCGAGGCCCTTGCAGCCCTCTTCTCGCGCATGGGGGAGCTGAAGGTCGTCCTCGGGCCCGCCGCCGCCCCCGGCGTGGACGAGGTCGAGCGGCATCTGCGCGAGGGGCTCGCGGCGCGCGAGCGCGGCGACCCGGGCGCCGCGGTCGCCAAGATCGCGCGCGCGATGGACCTCCTCGCCGGGCTCGCGGGCCATGCGGATGCCGCGGAGGGCGCCATGATGTGTGCGATCGCCGAGCGCTTCCGGCAGGCGCTCGCCCGCGGCGCCCTCGGGGAGGCCAAGGAGACGGCGGAAGTCATGCGCGCGCGCTCGGGGAGCGTGCTCACGCCGAAGAAGCCGCGCTGATGCCGAGCCTAGCCGAGAGCGATGCCCCGGCTCCGGAAGTGCGCGGCCAGGCAGGCGCCCAGGTTGCGCCGGAGGTCGGGGTCGGCGTTCAGCAGGTAGACCTCGGGGCCGACGCGCCAGAGCTCGCGCTCGAGCCGCGTCGCCTCCCAGGCGAGCCTGCGCCGGGCCGCCTCCGCCCCGAACAGCGGCACCAGCTTGTCGCGCATGCGGAGCGTGGTGTCGGCGAGGAAGAGCGCCAGATCGGGGCGCAGCGTGTCGACGCGGTCCAGGAACGCGCCCACCTCCTCCTGCACGATCTGCCGCGGCGGGGCGGACTTGGTCTCGATGTACACGACCTCGCCCTCGGTGCAGGCGATCACGTCGTAGTCGCCGCCGTGCGCGGCGTGCGCGATGCGGAGCCCGTGCGCGCTCGCGCACTCGAACTCGCGCGCCAGCACCTGGGCGACGTACCACTCGAGCGTGCCGCCGAAGGAGACGATGCGGTCGTCGCAGAGCCGGTACACGCCGCGCCCGGCGCGCCGGACCAGGCCCGCATCGGCCAGGAAGCGGAGGTAGCGGGCGGCGACCGGCGGGCCCACGTAGCGCCCGAGCCGCTCCGGCCGGAGGTCGTCGCGCTGCTTCAGCACGTCGCGCAGGAAGAGACGGTACGAGTAGTGCCCGAGGAGATCGTAATGGCGGTCGCGGGCGGCGCCGTCCGGCACGAGGAGCGGCGTCGGGTCGTGCTCGCCCTCCCAGCAGAGCCCGCGGCGGCGGAGCGCGGCGCGCACGGCGCGCGCGCCGGCGTCGAGCGCGGGGGGCGGCCCGGCTGTCCGCTTGGCGCGCACGGGGTCTTCCGCTAGATACGGCCCCGTCGCATGGCCGACGAGCCCGTCGAGAAGGACTGCTGCCGGCGCACGCGCGAGCGCTGGCTGGCGCGCATCCGCGCGCACTTCACCTCCTTCCCCGTGATCAAGGACGTCCCGTGCGACGAGTGCCGGGAGATCATCGAGATCCGGGTCTATGGGCCCTCGGCGGCGTGATGCCGGCCAGGTAGCGCCACCCGGCGGGCCTCTGCAAGGTCCGTCACGGCCTTTCCGCCGATCCGGGGGCCGAAGCCCAGTCTAGAACAGCGGTGGCAGAACCAGGCTCGTGGTGCCGGGCACGCTCACCGCGCCTGGGCCCGGAAGATCGCTGAGCCCGTCGACCACCCCGTTGCCGGTCGCGGGGATGCAGAACGTGCCCGCGAGCGTGGTCGCAAACGGGTTCGAGAGGTTCGCGCCGAGCGGCGAACCCATCTCGGTGATCCTGCCCGCCTCCCCCCCGAACGCGCCAGGAGACGTCTGGCCTGGACAGAAGCTCCCCCCAGGATCGGAAGCGGTGGAGGTGCCGGTGGTGATCGGTGCGAGGGCGACCGCGAGCCGGCCGCTGAAGCCCGTCGCGGCCGGTGGGCACTCGATGGTCGTGTTCCTCGACCCGACCCCGCCGCTGCACGACATGCGTGCACGCTCCCCATAGGTGCACGCCCCGCTCACGCACTGCGGGCAGGGGGACGTGGCGTTGCCGGTGATGTAGACCCGGGACGAGAGCGTCGTCGAGACCGTGGTGCTACCGGCATCCGCCGTTCCCGCAACGCCGACGCCGATCGCGTTCATGATGCAGACGGAGAGGCTCGCGATGGGCCCCGGGACGGGCACGGGCGGGCCGAAGAAGCAGTTGGCGTCCAGGTCGCATGCCCCGATCGGCGTGCCGCCCACGCACTGGCTGTCGGCGCTGCATGCCCCCGTGCCGTCGGTGCCTGGCGCGCCGTTCAGGCAGTGCCGGGCCGGGCCCGCCCCCAGGGTGCAGTCCGCCGGGCCGCTGCCGGGATCGGGCCCCAGCGCGAGCGCCAGCCCCGAGATACCGGTGACGGCGAGGACGGAGGTGCCGCCGTCGGGAATGGATGACGGGGGGAACGTGGTCGCGGAACCGCCGCCGAAGTAGAGGCAGCCGAGGCCGAGATCGGCCCGCTCGCTGCCGTCTAGGTTGTCCACCCTCCCGGAGAACGGCGCGGCGGGGGGCGGGTTGAGGCCCGGTCCGCCGCAGCTGGTCGTGCCCGGGCTGATGGTGAAGCTCAGGGTGCCGAGCGCGGGCTCGGGCGTCGGGAGCGTGATGGTGGGGGTGAGACTCTCCCTCGTGCCGCTCGATATGAGCGAGCGGCGCGTTCCCGGAGCCAGCTGCGCGCTGGCCGGCGCGGGCGCACGCACGCCGAGCAGCGCCGCCATCGCCACGAGCACGGTCGCGGCCGTACCGTTCATTTGAGGTCGGTCCTCGCCTGCGAAGTGCGCAAGGATCACCCGGGTGCCGCGCCGCAGTCCATGATCCGTCGCGCACTGGAATCAAGAGCATTTCACGCGGAGGGCACGCCATCCCCGAATCGGGTGAAAGAGCCTTCACCCCCTTCGGAAGGCAGCCCTCACTACTTGTGCTTCAGTGCCTCCCGCCGCCCGTCGACGTCAAGGCGTCCTGCGCTGCGCGGGCCGGGGTGGGAGCGCGCGCGAGCACGACGCTCGCCACCAGCGCAATGACCACCCCGCCCCCCGCGAGCGCCCGCGGCACGCCGATCCGGTCACCGACGAAGCCGATCCCCAGCGCGCCTGCCGTCGCGAAGCCGAAGAGGATGACCGTCATCATGCTCATGACCCGCCCCCGCATGCCGTCGTGCACGACCGTCTGGATGGTGGTGTTGAGCGAGGCCACGCAGACCGTCTGCAAGACGCCCATGACGAAGAGGAGGAGCGCGGTCGCGGGCACCGAGTGCACGAGCACGAAGCTCGAGAGCGCGAGTCCGAAGGCGACCGCGCAACCGCCCGCGGCGAGGTCCTTGCGGGGGAGGTCCCCGGCGGCGGAGAGGCCGAGCCCGCCGGCCACGGCGCCGGCGCCGACGGCGGCCATCAGGTAGCCGAGCCCGGTGGCTTCGAGCCCGAGGGTGTCACGCGCGAGCGCCGGGAGCAGGATGATGTAGGGGAAGCCGAAGACGCTCATCACGGCGGCCAGCAGCAGCGAGGGGGCGATCACGGGATGGCGGCGCGCGTAGCCGAGCCCGTCGCGGAGCGCCCGCCCGACCGGCGGCGGCGCCCCGGGCGGCCGCCGCGGCAGCCGGACACGCGCGAGCATCAGGATCATCACCAGGAAGCCGGCGGCGTTGAGCGCGAAGCACCCCTGCGGGCGG
>Ga0209057_1000568_pt1 | contig 32784 bp, 33 predicted proteins | sample GraSoiAngelo_146_FD_185903 | JGI IMG/M metagenome (GOLD analysis project Ga0209057, IMG submission 185903) | Grasslands soil microbial communities from the Angelo Coastal Reserve, California, USA - 14_1009_05_30cm (SPAdes) (version 2) | ecosystem: Environmental > Terrestrial > Soil > Grasslands ... | reverse complement strand
CTAGCAGGGCTTGCAGAGCGTCCGCCGGTCGTCAGAACTGGCGGTGTCGGCAACCTGCCACCGAACGGCCAGGCTGAGCGGCCGGCGTCGAGCCCGACCGCTCAGGCCTTATGTTAGACCGTTCACGGGTACGGTCCGGGGACATCGGTAACAATTTAGTCCAGGGACATGGGTAACACCCGAAACACTGGCAGGCACCAAGGAGGTGCCGATGCCGTGGAGGGAGGCGTCACCCATGGACCAGCGAACGCAGTTCATCGCCGACTTCCTACGCGACACGCTGACGATCACCGAGCTGTGCGTGCTCTACGGAATTGCTCGCAAGACCGGGTACAAGTGGATTGACCGCTACCTGCGCCACGGGCCGGCCGGCCTGGAGGAGCGCTCGAGGCGGCCGCGGCGCGCGCCCAATCAGACGTCGGCCGAGATCGTGACCGCGATCCTCGACTCTCGGCGCCGGCACCCAAGCTGGGGCGGTAAGAAACTCCTCGCCTTGTTGCATAAACAGCATCCGCGCTGGCTCCTGCCCGGCCGGTCCACGGCGTGCGACATCCTCAAGCGACATGGGATGGTGCCCCGCCGGCGCCAGCGCCGGCGCATTGGTCATCCCGGGAAGCCGACGACCCAGATCCTCACGCCGAACGACGTCTGGAGCGCCGACTACAAGGGGCAGTTTCGGACCGGCGACGGTCACTACTGCTATCCGCTGACCGTGGCGGATGGGTTTAGTCGCTATCTCTTGGGCTGTCAGGCGCTGAGCTCCACGGCCGTCGCTGGGGCCAAGCCGGTCTTCACGCGCCTCTTCCAGGAGTATGGGTTGCCGAAGCGGATTCGCACTGACAACGGCGTGCCCTTCGCGACGACCACGTTGGGCCGGTTGTCGAAGCTCTCGGCGTGGTGGGTACGCCTGGGGATCCTGCCCGAGTTCATCGAGCCGGGGCGCCCGGCCCAGAATGGCCGGCACGAGCGGATGCATCGCACGTTGAAAGCGGAGACCACCCGCCCCGCGGCCGGCAGTCTCGGCGCTCAACAGCGACGTTTCAATGTGTTCCGCGACGAGTTCAACCACGAACGTCCGCATGAAGCGCTCGACCAGCAGACGCCGGCGACGTGCTACGTGCCGTCGCCGCGGCCGATGCCGGACCGGCTGCCGCCCCTCGAATATCCCGATCGGTTCGAAGTCCGGTACGTCAGCGCCAACGGTGGCATTCGCTGGAATTGCCGCTGGGTGAACGTGTCCACTGTCTGCATCGGCGAACACGTAGGCCTGGAGGAGATCGATGACGCAATCTGGAACGTGTACTTTGGCGCGATGAAGCTGGGTCGCCTCAACGAGCGCCACATGCGGATTGAAGACGAGTACGGAAGGCTCTATCGTCGATGACACGTGTAACCCATGTCCCCGGACTCTTTTGTTACCTATGTCCCCGACCGCTCAGAACGCCGACCGATCATGGTCACGTTATTGCACTCCCAGGAGGGGCACAGGATGCTGAGTCACCACCAAGTTGCCCGTGATCGAGTAGTTCGCTCTACGCCGGAGCTGGGCTATCCACGCTCCGCCACGATGCCAGCCGTCGAAGATCAGTATCGGGGGCTGGATGCGTGCGACGCTGCCATCAGCGGTCTGCGCTGTGCACGTGAGGGGGCCAGTAACCTCTCCAGTAGCGTTCGCCAGGTCACGCACATGCTTTCCTGAGTCCGTCTGATCTTGCAGGATCGCTGTCGTCCATTCATCCGCCGTCCGGCCGTCAGTGATCCTCAACGCGGGAACATCTTCGGGAGCGATCTCGACCCGAACACAGGCAATCGGCCAACCCACAAGGATTCGCCAGGCGAGGGGCGAACGATGAGTCAACGCCACCTCGACACCGTTGAGGAGGCGGCCATCCCCCTCGAATGAGCCTGGCGGCAAGTGGAGCCGACCCTCGCCCTCATGGATCCCCCACTCAGCAAGAACATCAACCAGGCGGCATGCACTGGCAATTCTCACGGTCAGCCCTAGCCCATGCTCGGCCTTCTAACTCTATCTATCCTGAACTGCGTTACACGGCGACGTTGTTCTGTATATCATGGCCGCCTGAGCTTCGCGCTCCCCGACGATCGCTGACTCTCCGCGAGGTTCCTGGCCAGGGCCGGGCGCTTTTCCCCTGCTATACAGCGAGGCACTGCAAGATATCACCGACGCGGGCCGCGGCCAATCTGGCTTCGTGGGCCTTCGAGGTCATGACAGGAACACCCGGTCGGCCGGGCTCCGGACACCGGCCGGACCCCAGTTGAGGACGTGAGTGTAGATCATTGGTGATTCCGGCCACACGGACCGCATCCTTCGCGGCCCTCTGGAGAACGGATTCGTGCAGATGGTGGCCGCTGGCCTACGTAGATGCGGGTCGCCGGGAAGACCCATTGCCAGCCCCACTCACGGTCGGCGTCCGGGTACTTGCGTGCGAGCGCTCCAGGTAGCTCGACCCCGCCAGCACCCTGGGATGGCAGGCGGGTGGAAGACCCCAATGATGGTGCAGCGGCACGCCCACCTGAGTCCCGATCACATGCGCGCCGCGGTTGAGAAACTGGCACACGCCGCATCGAATGGCGCAACCGGCACAAGAACCGGCACCGCCGAGGCGTAGAGTGCGACGCCGACGCGCTCAGGTACTTGAAGAAACTGGGTGCGCCCGGCAGGGATCGAACCTGCGACCTTCGGATTCGAAGTCCGACGCTCTATCCAACTGAGCTACGGGCGCGCAAGCAGTTACGATACAGCACGCGGCGTCCCGATTCGAGCGGGCTAGTCACGTCCTTCCAGCAGAGCCCCATCTGTTCCGACCAGCAGAGGTCCGCGTGAACGCTGACAAGGCCATCCGGGATTCCCCCGTCGGCTCTTTCCTGAATTTCCGGAATTGACCAGCGGCCCAGGCCGTGGCTCTGATTGCGTCGTTTGGATTAAGCGATCGCTACGAGATGGCGATCGTCACGAGATGAGGGAGGACGACCCATGAGCCATGTCAATCGATGGATCTCCGTCACGCTCGCCGCCGTCTGGTTCGCCGCAGTTGCGCCTTCCGCCGCGGTGGCGCAGTCGGTCGTACGCGGTCCCTATCTACAGTCGGGAACGCCGACCGGCGTAGTCGTCCGCTGGCGCACCGACGTCGCCACGAATAGCCGCGTGATCTTTGGAAACGCGCCCGGCAGCCTCACCTCCGCCGTCGACGCCGCCGCATCGACGACGGAGCACGAGGTCACGCTCTCGGGCCTCTTTCCCAATACGGTCTACTACTACGCGGTCGGGACGACGACGAAGATACTGGCCGGTAACGACCCCAGCTCCTTCTTCCTGACTGCTCCCCGGGTGGGCAAGTCGAAGCCGACTCGCATCTGGGTCCTGGGTGATCCGGGGACGGCCGACGCCGATGCCGCCGCGGTCCGCGACGCATATTACGCCTTCACCGGCACCCGGCACACCGACCTGTGGTTGATGCTCGGGGACAACGCCTACCCGAGGGGGACAGACAGCGAATATCAGGCGGCTGTCTTCGACATGTACCCGACGATGCTTCGGAAATCGGTGCTCTGGCCGACATTCGGCAGCCACGAGGGCCGCTCCGCGAATTCTGTGACCCAAACCGGCCCTTACTTCGACATCTTCACGCTCCCCCGGAACGCGGAGGCCGGTGGGATCGTCTCCGGCACCGAGGCTTACTACTCATTCGACTACGGCAACATCCACTTCATCGTCCTGGACTCCTTCGGCTCCGATCGCTCGCCCCGCGGGCCCATGCTGAGCTGGCTCCAGGCGGACCTCGCCATGACCACCCAGGATTGGATCATCGCGTACTGGCACCATCCGCCGTACAGCAAGGGCTCGCACGACTCGGATACGGAGGTGCCGCTCGTCGAGATGCGGCAGAACGTCGTGCCGTTATTGGAGCAGGCCGGTGTCGATCTCGTTCTCACCGGCCATAGCCATTCGTACGAGCGCTCCTTCTTCCTCGACGGCCATTACGGCACTTCCAGCACGCTCGTCCCCGCCATGATCCTGAGTCGGGCAGACGGACGGCCCACGGACAATGGGACCTACCAGAAGCCGACAGAAGGCCCGTCCCCGCACCTGGGTGCCGTGTACGCGGTGTTGGGAAGCTCGGGCCACACGAGCGGCGGCGCCCTGAACCACCCGGCCATGTTCGTCTCGCTCAACGTCCTGGGCTCGTTGGTCCTGGACGTGACTGGCAACCGCCTGGACGCCACCTTCCTGGACTCCATCGGGGGCATCCGCGACACCTTCACCATCTTCAAGGACCCGCAGACGGAGGCCGAGAGCACCTCGGGAGCGCCGGGCGTCTTCGCCGCCGCAGCAGGTCAGTCAGTCGAGGCGAAGTGGGAGCCTGTCGCAGGCGGCAAGTGTGAGGTAAAAAATGAGAGCACGAACGACAAAGCCAGGGGTACCGTGCAGGTTCCGGCAACCAGCGCCGCACCGTCCAACCACTTGGAGTGCAAGGTCACCTCGACCACCCCGGGTTTCATGACGGTTGCGGTGGGCGATATCCTCTGCGTGGACGTGAACTCCAGTGCGAACGCCGTCACCCCCGCCGCGACGGCGAGCTGCGCCACCCCGGCGGCGGTGCCGGCAAACACGCTCCGTGTGCGGGACGTAACCGGTACGACGGGTACGCAAGATTTTAGCCTCACCGAGGTAGAGACGCAGGACGACTGAGCGGTCCCCGACCCGAAGGGATGCAGACGGGCGGCCACGTGGCCGCCCTTAGTCGGCGTTAGACTCAGCGGGGCTTCGGCGGCGCGGGGGGATGAGACGGCGGGCGCCGTGGCGGACGCGTAGGCTTCGGGACGGGCGGCGCCGGCGGCGCCTTCCGGCGCAGCCAGCCCTCCAGATTCTGGCGTTGGCGGCGATCCCTCATCGCATCATCACCGGGTGCGCCCGCGAGGGCGCCTCACGATGCCGCGGAGAGGGCCGCGCGGATCACGGTCGTGAACGACGCGACGAGCATGGCGATGAGGACCGCCGATCCGATCCAGAGCAACGTCTGCAAGTGCTTTTCGTCCATCGAAGCTCCCCTCCGGCGCTCGCTCACCCTAGAGCTTTGGTGTGATGTGCGACGCGAACTGCTCGAGGTGCTCCAACTCGTCGAAGACGGGGTTCAGCATGAGAAAGCCGGCGCCCGCCGCAACGATCGCGGAGAGCCGGTCGACGCACTCCCCGGGGTCGCCCCACACCGACACCTCGGCGGCCAGCTCGGGCTTGCCGTAGAAGGCGCCGAACCACTCGGTGAGCCTCCGCCCCGCCCGCGCACGGTCGCGGTCGACCGCGATGTAGACGCGCTTGCCGAGCGGGAACGTCGCGGGGTCGCGCCCGGCCTCCTCGAGGACGCCGCGCAGGAGCTTGACCTCGTCGAGGAACGCCGCCGTCGAGGCGGAGCCCGCGCCGATGAAGCCGTCGCCGAGCTCCACGGCGCGGCGGATCGCGTTGGGGTGGTGCCCTCCAAACCAGAGCGGCGGGTGCGGCTTCTGCAGGGGCTTCGGCTGCAGGGACGCGTTGTGGAGCTTGAAGAACTCGCCCTCGAAGGTGACGCGCTCCTCGGTCCACAGACGCTTCATGAGCCGGAGCCCTTCGGCGAAACGCTCCGCGCGTCGCGCCGCGCTCAGACCGAACGCCGGGTAGATCCGCGGGTTGCCGCCGAGCCCGACCCCGACGGTCAGGCGCCCCCCGCTCAGGTGGTCGAGCGTCGCGAGGCTCTTGGCGAGATGGACCGGGCTCCGCAGCGCGGTGAGCAGGACCGCGGAGCCGAGCCGCAGCCGCTCCGTGCACGCCGCCGCGTACGTGAGCAGCGTGACCGGCTCGAGGCTCTGGATCGAGCCCAGGATCTGCTCGACGACCCACGCGCTCTGAAAGCCGAGCGCTTCGGCGCGCACCAGGAACTCGCGGACCTTGCGGACGTCGAACGAGCCCGCCAGCAGCGTCTGGGGAATCGCGACACCGAGCTCGACGCGACGCTTCACGCGGCGAATCCTACCATACTGGGGCGGTGGTATAGTGTGGGGCGCGCTCGGCGCCGCACACCCGAAACATCACGACCAGGAGACCGCCATGACCCCTCTCCAGGAGATGATCGCCAGGGCGGTGGACCGCCTGGGTGACGACCTCGAGAAGCTCTCGCACAGGATTCACGACAACCCCGAGCTCGGCTACCAGGAGACGAAGGCCGCCGCGTGGCTCACGGAGTTCCTCGACACGCAGGGCTTCACGGTGGAGCGCGGCGTCGGCGGCATGGAGACGGCGTTCCGCGCGATGCTCGGGACCGGCGAAGGCCCGACCATCGCGATCCTCTGCGAGTACGACGCCCTGCCGCAGATCGGTCACGCGTGCGGGCACAACGTGATCGCCACCGCGGGCGTGGGCGCGGGCGCCGGCCTCGCCGCCGTGCGCGACCGGCTGCCGAAAGGGCAGATCCAGGTCATCGGCACGCCGGCCGAGGAGGGCGGCGGGGGCAAGGTGCGGCTCATCAAGGGCGGCGTCTTCGATGGAGTGGACGCCGCGATGATGGTCCACGGCTTCGACCGGTGGGTCGCGCACGCCGATCTCCTCGGCATCGTCCGTGTCGGCTTCGAGTTCACGGGCAAGGCGGCGCACGCCTCGGCCGACCCGTGGCAGGGCGTGAACGCGCTCGACGCGGCGATCCAGACCTACAACAACGTGGCGATGCTCCGCCAGCAGGTGCGCCCCGACGCGCGCATCCACGGCATCATCACTCACGGCGGCGCAGCGCCGAACATCATCCCCGAGTTCGCGGCGGCAACCTTCCTCGTGCGGTCCATCAACATCGACGACATGTGGGAGCTCGAGAAGCGCGTGATCAAGTGCGCCGAAGGGGCGGCGAAGGCGACCGGCTGCGAGCTCAGGGTCGTCGAGCACCGCGACACCGTGTACGAGCCGATGAAGCGCAACGCGACGCTGCTCGAGGCCTTCCGCGTCAACCTCAGGACGTTCGGCGTGAGCGAGTCGCCCGAGCTCAAGGACCGCCTGGGCTCCTCCGACATCGGCAACGTGAGCCAGGTGATCCCGGCGATCCAGCCGATGGTGAAGATCGCGCCGGATGGGACGCCGATCCACTCGCGGGCCTTCGAGGCGGCGGCGAAGAGCGCGCTCGCTCGCGAGGGGATGCTCACCGCGGCGAAGGCGATGGCGCTGACCACGCTCGATCTGCTCGCCGACCCATCGCTCGTCGGGAAGGCGCAGGCCGAGTTCAGGGCGGCACGGTGAGCGGCGGGGTCGAATCGCTCAAGCCCAGGGTTGCGGCGGCCGTGGACCGCCTCGCCGACGAGCTCGAGGCCCTCTCGCACCGGATCCACGACAATCCCGAGCTCGCCTTCAAGGAGGAGCAAGCCTACGCGTGGCTCACCGAGTTCCTCGAGACGCACGACGTGAAGGTCGAGCGGGCCGTCGGGGGGCTCCCCACGGCATTCCGCGCGACGATCGAGGGCGCCGGGCCCGGGCCGACGATCGCGATCATGGCCGAGTACGACGCGCTGCCGGGCATCGGTCACGCCTGCGGTCACAACGTCATCGCGACCGCGGGCACGGGCGCGGGTGTGGCGCTGGCCGTGGCGCTCGGCACGCTCCCCTTCCCGGGCCGCATCCAGGTGATCGGCACGCCCGCCGAGGAGGGCGGCGCAGGCAAGGTCAAGCTGATGGAGGCGGGCGTCTTCAAGGGCGTGGACGCCGCGATGATGATCCACGGGCGCTGCGGAACGCAGGTGTGGCGGCCGACGCTCGGCATCATCAAGGTGAAGGCGGAGTTCTACGGCAAGGCGACGCACGCCTCGTCGTGGCCCTGGCGCGGCGTCAACGCGCTGAACGCGGTCATCCAGCTCTTCGTGGCGCTCGACCAGCTGCGCCAGCAGCTCCGCCCCGACGCGCGCGTCCACGGGATCATCGTCAAGGGCGGCGAGCAGCCGAACATCATCCCCGAATACACGCGCGCCGACTTTTACCTGCGCGCACTCACGAGCGATTCCGTGAAGGAGCTCCTGCGGCGCTTCACGGCGTGTGCCGAAGGCGCCGCGGCGGCCACAGGTTGCCGGCTCGAGGTGACCGTCGATCCCACGATCCACGAGCCGATGAAGCCGAACCGGGTGATGGCCGCGCTCTTCGAGGCGAACCTCGGGCTCATCGGCTTTCCCGTGGATCCTGACGACGGGGAGGCGGGCTACGGGTCGACCGACTGCGGCAACGTGAGTCAAGCGCTGCCGACGATCCACCCCTACATCCGCATCTCCCCCGACGGCGTGCCCGGCCACTCGCGCGAGTTTGCGGAGTGGGCGCGCTCGCCGATGGCGCGCGCGGGCGTCGTCGCCGGCGCCAAGGCGCTCGCGCTGACCGCGCTCGACCTGGTCGCGGCGCCCGAGAGGCTGCGCGCGGCGAAAGACGAGTTCAACCGCTCCTGAAGGAGGACGCGTATGTCCCGCTCGCGTTTCCGAGCGCTCGTGGTGCTGTTGCTAGTGGCGGCGCTGGCGGCCGGTTCGGTCGTCGTGGCCCGGGCGGCCGAGATCAGCCTCACCGTCGTCAACGTCGTGAGCCCGCAGGACGTCAAGATCTGGGAGCCGACGTCCGTCGCGGCGAAGAAGGGCGACCGGATCACGCTCCGGCTCGTCAACAAGCACGCGGACGAGCACGGCTACGAGATCGCGGCCTTCGGCGTGAAGGAGGTCGTCCCCGGAGACAAGACCGCGACGGTCAGCTTCGCCGCCGACCGCGCCGGGGTGTTCCCGATCAAGTGCCACCTCCACCCCGCGCACGTGGCCGGTCAGCTCGTCGTCCTCGAGTAACCCGAAGAGTACAAGGACGTGGCGCCGCGCCGCGGGGCGCTCGGGCTGCTCGGAGGCCTCGCGTGCCTCGCGACGGCGTCGAGCGTCGCGGGGCAGGGCGCGGACCTCGCCCCCGGCGAGCGCGTCTATCGGGAGAATTGCGCGGTCTGCCACGGGGTGAGGGGCGACGGCCAGGGCATGGCCGCCCACCACTTCCTCCATAAGCCTCGCGACCTGACGAAAGGACGCTTCAAGTTCCACTCGACCGCGTCGGGGCAGGTCCCCACCGACGCCGACCTCCGGCGCAGCATCGTGCAGGGTGTCCCCTCGACCGCGATGGTCCCGCAGGATCACCTGAGCGCCCTCGAGGTCGACGCGGTCATCGCGTTCGTCAAGAGCCTCTCGCCGCGATTCGCCGCAAGCCCGCCGAAGGTGCTGGCGATCCCGCCCGAGCCACCCCGCACGCCCGACGCGATCGCGCGCGGCCGGAGGGCCTACGACAAGGGCGAGTGCGCCGAGTGCCACGGGCGGGAAGGGCGCGGCGACGGCCCGTCGGCGAAGGACCTGTCGATCAAGCCCACCGATCTCACGAAGCGGCCGTTCAAGAGCGGCCCCGGGGCGCGCGACATTGTTCGCACGCTGCTGACGGGTCTCGACGGGACGCCGATGCCGTCCTACTACCAGGTTCTCGAGGACGACGAGCTGTGGGAGCTCGCCTGGTACCTGGACTCGCTCGGGGGCCCGCCCGAGGTGACGGAGGACGAGCGCTGGGGCTGGCACGTGGAGCGCATGCACCAGCGCCGCAGTCGCTAGCTTAGACCTCCCGCGGCGGTGCCGGCCCGAGCAGTGCCGCGAGCCGGCCCGCCATCCAGCCTCCGACGACTCCGGTGACGAGTGCCCCGCCGAAGGCTACGAGCGTCTCGCCCGCGCCCGGGACGAGGGGACGGTACGCCGGGAGCGACCCGAGCCGCGCGGCCATGACCACGAAGAGCACGAGCGCGTACGCGACCGTCGCCCTGACGGGCCGACGCCGCGGGTCCACGGCGATCATGGCTGCGATCGGGATGAGGCTGATGAGCTGCGCGACGCTCGCCGTGGCGCCCGGCGGGGTGCCGTTCTTTGTAGCGACGATGTAGGCCACCGCGATCGACGACGTCGGATCCTTGGCGATCTCCTCCTGGATGAAGGACACGGGCTGGAGGACGTCGAAGCCGAGCCGCGCGATCCGCATGCCAAGGAGGCCCAGAGCGACGGTGGAGACCAGGACGAGGGCAGGCGCCCAGCGGCGTCCGGACAGACGCGCCGTCGCGACGAAGGCGATGGGCAGGACGAGCGGGGCGAGCATCGCGTAGAAGTGAAAGAGAACGCCCGCATAGACGTACGCGAACCGGAAGGTCGGCTGCATCGCGAAGTTGAGCCCGATCAGGAGCGTCGCGCCCGTGAAAATGAGCGCAGCGAAGCCAGCGCGGCTCGACGCGGGATAGACCTCGCGGGCGATCACAAAGCAGCCGAGCGTGTTGATCGCGGCGCCCAGGAGGCCCAGGAGGTGGGGCGGGCTCCAGAGGGTCACGTCGATGCCGAAGAGCCGGTGCCAGAGGTCGTCGATCGGCGCCGCGAGGACAGTGAGAGCGATGCCCCCGGCCGCCAGGTGGAAGCCGCGGGTGCCCGCGAGGCCCAGCACGCGCACGACGTCGGCGCCACGCCACGACGGGCGCAGCGTCATCCCCGCGAGGACGCCGAAGCTCAGCATCACCATCACCACGACGCCGGCGTAGGTCATGACGTGCGGCGGGATCCAGAAGGAGTCGCGCCCGATCACCGTGTGCCACTGGATGTCCCACTGAACGCCCCAGCTCGAGACCACCTTGGCGCCGAGGAGCCCCCACAGCGCCGCGCGCCTCCACGCGAGCGACGCGTCGGCGATGGCCGCGGTGGCCGTGGAGGCGGGGATCGCCTCGGCTCTGGTGCTCGTCGTCATGGCTCGGACTCAAGCTGCCGGTCGGGCATAGGTGACCGTGTGGTGCGCCAGCAGTGTACCATCCGTGCCCACGCTCTCCGCCACGCCGTAGACGAGACGCCGTCCGAGCTTGAGGACCCGCGCCGTGCAGCGGAAGGCCTCCTCCTTCGCCGAGCCGAGGAAGGCCGTGGTCATCTCGGCAGTCACCGAGGGGTCAGTCGCTCCTAGCTTGGTTATGATCGCGAGCCACATGGCGACGTCGGCCGCCGCCATGAAGACCTGGCCGCTCACGATCCCGCCGGGCCGCTCGAACGCCTTCTGGAAGGGCACGTGGATCGTGCACTCTCCGTCGGCGATCGCGGCGAGGGCGAACCCGTAGGCGCGCGTGAACGGGACGTCAGCGAGCAGTGCCCGGAGCTCGGTGTCCGTGACCGCGAGCGCCATCGCCGTCACGCTCCCATCGGGCCCAGCACCTTCCGAGCCTGTTTCAGGTGGTCGATGGCGTGCAGACGCCAGCTGACGATCGCGTACGACTTCCAGTCGAGGTCCTCGACCCACGTGAGCGGTGTCGTCTTCTCCTGCGCGTCCTTCACGTTGACAACCATCACGAGCGGGGCCTTCGCGTCGGTCTTGAAATCGGGCGGGACGGCGTCGAGGGTCTTGAGGACCTCCGCGTGGACGCGTCGCAGCTCGTCGCGAAGCCAGGGCCACGGTCGCAGGAGCGGCGCCTTGGACTGGAGCCCCGCCGGGATCGGCTCGCCGGGCGGCCGCCGGCCGGCGAGGAGACACCAGAGCTCGTCCAGCCCGGGGCGGTAGGTCTCGATCAGGTGATCCACGATCTCATGGATCGTCCACTCGCCCGGGACCGTCGCGCGCGCCGCCTGCTCCGCCGACAACGGCACCAGGAACTCGTCGAGGGCACGGACCGCGTCGGCGATCCGCTCGCGGATCACCGGGACCGGTAGCTGCGTGCCCTTCGTTCTGAAATACTCGCGCGCCCTCTCCTTCGCCTGCGCTTCGTGGTCGAGACTCATGATGCCTCCTTCCCGAGGAAGCGCGTCAGCGCGTCCTCGCAGAACTGGACTGCCGTGGCGATACCGAACGCCTTCGGGTCGAACGTGAGCTGGAGCGAGACGCCGTCCACGAGGGCGAGGATCACGGCGGCCGCCTGCAAGCGATCGACCCGGCGGAACGTTCCGGCGCGGATCCCCTGGGCGATCAGCGTGCCGATCTGCCGGCGCATCCGCTCGTAAAGGGCGGCGTTGAGCTCGCGCAGCCGCCGGTCGTGCATCATCTCGCCCCAGAACTCGACGAACACGATCCAGAACTCGCGCTCCTCCACCGCCAACCGGAGGCAGGCGGTGATGAGGGCGCGCAGGCGCGTGCGGGGCTCGCGCGAACCCCGCGCCTGTGCCGTCGCGACGCGGCGGTCGAGGTCCGCCGTCACGGCGGCGAGCGCGGCCACGAGGATCGCGCGCTTGTCGGCGAAGTAGTAGTGGAGGATCCCCTGGCTCACGCCGGCCGTGCGCGCCACCTTCTTCATCGTGAGGCCTGCGTAGCCGTCGCGGGCCAGGCAGCGGATCGTGGCGCGCACGATCTGTTCCCGGCGGAGCGGGGCGACGCCGACCTTGGGGCTCACGGCCCTGTCGAGCGACGCCGGTTCGCGCGAGCTGACTGACGAAGGTTCTCGATCCTGAGGGACGCGAGCCTGGCCAAGTGAGTCAGGGCGACCTCGTCCTTCTCCGTGAAGTCGCCCTCGTACTTATCCGAGAGTTGGACCACGCCGACATTCCGACCGCCGCGCCCGATGAACGGCGCGGCGAGCCATCCCCGCATGGGGGGGTGTCGGTCTGCCGCCTTCCCGAACCCTCGCCACGCGGGGTGGCCCTCCAGCTCGGCCTGCCCAAGCCGCATCGGCCGATTCAGCTGACACACGAGTCGGTAGATACCTGAACCGTCGGGCGGCTGGTCGTACGAGCGCCATGCCGCATACTTCTCGCTGAGCGACACCGCATGGATGGCCCGTGCCCAGTCACCCCCGACGGCTAGGCTCGCGGCGGCCTGGTGCGCGCCGATGAGCTCTCGTGCCGTCTCCGTGACGAGCTGGAGCACTTCCGCCAGCGAGCGCGCGGAGTCGAGCATACGAGAACCCATCTCGATCAAGGCGCGATCACGCGATCGGCGATCGCGTGGTCCCACGCCAGGGCTGTCGTCATCGTGCGCGTGGCCTCCGGGCTGGGTTCTTGATTGGGCGACCAATTATCATCGAGACGGCCCCCACCGTCAAGCGGGCGGCGGCGGACGGAGATCCGGGGGAGGAGGCGCTCAGGCGCCGGCGCGGCGCCGCTCCGCCGCGCGCTCGGCCTCGAGCCGCTCGAGCTCGACCGCCGAGTGGTCGGCGAAGGTCATCGCCGCGGCGATCGCGCGGTGGCCCGCGCGCTCGGCGATGAGCCGGTGCATCGCCTGAGCGATGCGCCGGTAGGCGGGGTGGCCCTGGGGCGTCGTGCGCAACTCGATCACGTGCATCGCCTCGCGGGCGTTCATCTCCATGTAGAAGCGCACGCGGTAGGCCATCGCGACCGCGTACGAGGCGACCTCGGGGAGCCCGGCTACCGCGATCGCGTCGTGGAGCTCCGCCGATTCGGTGAGGACGCGCCTCCAGTCCCCCGCGGCCCCTGCCTCGGCGACCGTCTCGGGCATCACCGAGCCGTGGCGCGGCGTGAGGCGCTGCCACTCGAGGGTGAGCAGGCGGTGGCGCTGCAGGTCGCGGAACGCTCCGTAGTCGCCCAGGATGTCGAAGCGGTACGACGTCCGCTCGAAGGCGCGCCCGGGTCGGTGGCGCCGATTGAGCCGCTCGCCCACGTACGCGTCGAGAACCGCCCGCCGCTCCGCGTGCGTCATCTTGCGGGCGCGGTCGAGCAGCTCGTCGTCGGGCAGCGTCGAGGCCGCATAGAGGGCCGCGGCCACGACCTTCACCTCGCCGTCGGGATCGAAGTCGGTTAGCGTGACCTCCTCGCGCGGCTCCGGCGCGGCGGCGTCCAACAGTCGCGCCGCGACGTCGTCCGTCGCCGTGCGCGTCGCGGCGAGATAGCGCGACCACGCGCCGCCGCGCTCGGGCAGGTCCACGCGCTTGAGGAACGCCGGGATCACCTTGCGCAGCTCGGCCAGCATCGGGTCGGCGTACCTGCGGACCTCGGCGAGGGGATGGGCGCGCATCCGCAGCAGGAGCTGCTCGTACGCCTGGCCCGTGCCGTAGATCCCGACGTTGGAGACCGTCGCCGCCGGCAGCATGCCGCGCAGCGTGTCGAGCGCCTTCGCACGGATGGTCATGCGATAGACACTCTCCGACTCCGCGGGGTCCCGAGGGTACTTGGTCTCGTAGAGCGCGCGCATCCGCGGTAGCCACTCGCGGTAGGTGTCGAACGCGCGGTCGAGCGTGCGCACGTACCGCTCGCGGAGCGGGCCGTCGAGCTCGTCGGGGACGTGGTAGCGATAACGACCGCCGGGGCGGTCGTCGTACGGGATGTAGCGCGTGGACTGCTCGAGGTAGGCCATGAGGCGTCCCCACTCGAGCACCTTGGTCAGGATGTTGGACGCGCCCTCGCACGCCAGGTGGACGCCGCCGAGCTGCGCGACGGAATCGTCGCCGTACTCGAAGAAGACGCGCTCGTAGAGCTGCTCGGCGCGCTTCGTCCCAGCGTCGCCGAGCTCGACGTCGTCGCGGTGCCCAGCAGCCTTCTCCCGCTGTTCCGGCGTCAGGAACTCGTCGAGGAAGAGCCGGCGCAGCGACTTCGGCGAGCGCGAGTAGCGTGCGAAGAGCGCGCCCTTCACGACCTCCGGCAGGTTGACGAGCGCGAAGACGGGACCGTCGAGGGTGGTGAAGTACGGGGCGAGGGCGGCGCGCTCGTCCGGTGTGAACTCGTCGGCCATCTCGACAGTGATGTTAGCACCCCGGACGTAAGGCCCTCACCCCTTCCGCATGTAGGCAGGAGCCTCGTTCGTGAGAAAGTCCTCGCGCGGCGGCGAGAAGACGTCCACGACCTCGCTGTCCTCCGGGAACCACGCCTCGTGCTCGACGCCGCCCGGAATGACGCCGACGTCGCCCGGCCCGCACGTCCGCTTCTCGTTGCCGAGGCGGAACTCCATCTTCCCCGAGATCATCCAGAAGATCTGCTCGTGCGGATGCTTGTGGGCGGCGGCGTGGGCACCCGCCGTCATGGACCACCAGACGACCATCTCCTTGTCGCCGACGAGCACGCGGCGCGTGATCCTGTCGGTGATCTTCTCCTCGGGCAGATGCTTGAGCGCGTAGAAACCCTTCATGCTCGGCATCGGGCGCCTCCCTTGGTATCGTGGGCCCAACGTAATCGCCCGCTCGCGCGCCCTGGAGCTCGTCTGGAGCCGGCACCCGAGGTCATCTAGGCATGCGCTCGCGGGCAAGGCACCCGGGTGAGGGTCACGGACAACCGCGCCCTCCGCCTCATGCGGAGGCTGGCGGCGAGCCTGTCGTGGCCCGTGCCGAGGACCCCCCTTGAATATCGGGAGCGAGAGTCATACGATCGGGCGCGCGTGTCGGGTGGCAGTTCCCTGTGCCTCTCACCGTCGAAAGGAGTAGGTCGCTATGAGGTTCACGTGCTCGCTCGCCGCCGCCTTCCTCGTCTTCGCCTCAACCTCCGTGGCGCTCGCCCAAAGCGACTGTAGCAAGATCGTCCCGCCCTCGCCCTGGGGGCCCAACGATCAGACCGGCGCGACCAACCGCATCACGCCGGCGGTCACGAAGGCGGCCGCGGCCGAGATCCAGGAGGGGCAGGTCATTCCGATGTCGTATCCCCTGACGGACGGCATCCCACTCTTCGGGACGCGCTTCACGAAGAGCATCCTGACGGCGACCTCCCTCGCCCCGGGTGCCGCGTTCGGCGAGAACCAGCTCACGTACATGGAAGACACGTGGCTCAGTCAGAGTCACGTCGGCACCCACCTCGACGGGCTCGGGCACATCGGGCGCAAGGACTGCTACTTCAACCAGATCCCGATGGGCAAGTTCATCAACCAGAACAACATGACCAAGCTCGGCCTCGAGCACATCAAGACGTTCGCGACCCGCGGCGTCCTCGTCGACATGGTCAAGGTGTTCAAGGCGGCCGGGAAGTTCAAGGGCAACAGCGCGTGCAAGCGGGAGTGCCTCGACAAGGGGGCGGTGATCACCGGGGCGGACATCCAGGCCGGCCTCAAGATGTACAACGTCACGCTGCGCGAGGGCGACGTCCTGATCCTGCACACGGGTTGGGGCAACCTCTTCGAGCAGTTCCCGGCCCAGAACGCAACGTACAACAGTGGCGAGCCTGGGATTGGCAAGGACGCCGCGCACTGGCTCGTGGGACAGAAGATCGTGGCCGTCGGCGCCGACACGTGGGCCGTCGAGGTGATCCCCGGTGAGGATCCGAAGGAGGCGTTCATCGTCCACAACATCCTGATCACGGATGCCGGCATCCACATCCTCGAGAACGTGCGCACCGATCTCATGGCCGCCGAGGCGGATCGGACCCGTCGGGCGACCTTCTTCTTCGGCATGACCGTGCCGAAGGCCGTCGGCCTCACGGGCAACTTCGTCGGCATCGAAGGCATTCGTTAGGCGACCGCGCCCTTGCTCACGGCTGTCACGCCGCCGGCGCCCCCGCGAGGGCGCCGGCGGTTTGCTTTCGCACCCGCGCTGCTCGCGCTGCTCGCGGCCTCGGCGAGCGTCGGGCTGACGGCGTCCGACGCGCTGGAACGACGGTACACCATCGCGTTCGCAAACCTCACGGACGAGCCCGGCGTGACGCTCGAGGGGACCGGGTTCACGGGCCGCGAGGTGCGTGACAGCTTCGTCCTCGCCGCGCGGCTCCTCCCCGTGGACCTCGTCCTCTACGACAACCGTCGCGACCCGAGGACGGCGCTCGCCAACGCCGCCGACGCGATCCGCCGGAAGGTCGACCTCTACATCCAGTACCATCACGACGCCACGACGAACGCGGAGGTCGGCGTACGGCTCCACGCGGCCAACATTCCCGTGCTGGCGATCACCTTCCCCGTGCCCGATGCGCCGCTCTACACCGCGGACAACCGGGCAGCGGGCCGGATCGCCGGCGAGGCGCTCGGCGAGTTCGGGGCGCGCGCATGGCGAAACCAGCCGCTCCTCGCAATCATAGTCGGCAACGTCGGCGCGCGCGACGACCGCGTGCCCGAGCGTGTCCAGGGGGCCGTCGACGGTCTCAAACGCCAGCATCCGGCCATCCGGGTTGTCACAGTCGATTCGCAGGGCAATCCCGCGCGCGTCGGCGAGCTCATCGGCCGGCTCGTGGCGAGCCAGCCAGGCAAGAAGCTCCTCATCGCTGCCCTGGACGACGCGTCGGCGCTGGCTGCCAAGAGCGCCCTCGAGGCGGCGGGTCGGCTGTCCGACGGCGCGATCGTCAGCCACGGAGCCGACCGCTCGATCCACGGGGGAGTGAGCGAGCGCAAGGAGATCGATCCGAGCAATCGCGGCAGCATCGTGATCGGCTCGGTCGCGTTCTACCTGGACCGGTACGGCTACGACGTCCTCCCCCTCGCCGTGCGCATGCTTCGTGGTGAGCCGATCCCACCCCGGACCGTCACCCGCCACAAGCTGATCACGGCGGCGAATGTTTTCGTCGAGTACCCGCCGTACGACATGAATTGAGGTGCAGGGCCGCCTAGCGCGCGCGCGCCGGAGGCACGAGGAAGATGCCCTCGACGCCCCCGCCGGAGGCGCTCGGCGCCGTGGCGAAGGTCGCGCCGCCCGAGGGGCTCAGCGCGAGCGCTGGATAGAGCCCGAACGACGACAGCGTGCCGCCCCCCGGCAGCGCGTCGCCGACCGCGGCGATGCGCGCGAGATCCGTCGCGGTCGAGACGAAGGCTGCCACCTCGGCCACGCCCCGATCGACGGATGCCGTGAAGCCGACCGCGCCGCCAGCGCTCAGGGCCGGCCAGAGCCCGAAGTGGGAGAAGACACCGCCGCCGGGCGCGGCGTCGCCGATCGCCACGACCTTACGCGGGCGCCCGCCCTCGACCACGAACACCGCCTGGGCTATCGGCGCCTCTTTGAGCGCGGCCGTGAACGCCACCGCGCCCGCGCCGTTTAGGGCGACGCGCTCGGAGAATTTCGCGAAGATCCCCCCGATCGGCGTCTCGTCGCCGGCGCCGACGAGCATCCGGATCCTGCCAGCGCTCGCGACGAACACGCCGCCGGGCACCGCGCGTCCCTCGACGACGGCGGCGAACGCCACCGCGCCGGCCGCGTTGAGCGCTGGCACCCCGAAGCCCGCGAAGGCGCCGCCCGCGGGCGCCGGATCGCCCTGAGCGACGATCTTGCTGAGGGTGGCGCCCGACGAGAGATAGATCGCCTCGACGGTCTCGCGTCCGCGCCGCACGGTCGCGAGAAACGCGACGTCGCCCCGGTCGTTCAGCGCCGGGGCATCGAGGTTGGCGAAGGTGCCCGACGCGATTCCCGGCGCTGCGCCCCCGACGACAGCCACCGCCCTGAGGCGCCGCCCCGTGGTCGCAAAGATCCCCTCCACGGTCTTCCCCCCCGACACCGCCGCCGCGAACGCGACGTCGCCGGCCTCGTTAAGCGCAGGGATCGGGTGCCGGCCGAATCCCGAGAAGGTGCCGCCTCCCGGCGCCGCGTCGCCCTGGGCCGCGATCGTGTCGATGCGTCGACCCGTCGCGCGGAAGTAGCCCTCGCTGGTGCGGCCCCGAAGAATCGTCGCGAAGAACGCCACGTGTCCGTGGGAGTTGACCGGGGCCACGACCGGCAGGACCTCGATGCTGAAGCGCTCGAAGACGCCGCCCCCTGGCGCCGGCTGGCCGGCGACCACGACGCGCTGGAGGATCCAGGACTCGGCGGCCACGCTGCGGGGGACGCCGACCGCGGCGACAAGCGCCAGCAGCGCGGAGAGTCGACGCGCATGCATCTCGTGAGACTATAGCGGCCGTGGCGCGGCGATCACAACTCCCGGGGTCGAGGCCGACGCGGATCGGACGGCGCGTCGTGGTCGGATCGGTGCTCTCGCTCGTGCTGACGGGCGCAGTCGAGCCCGCCGCCGAGCGGGCGGAGCTGACGGGCGCCTGCTACTGCCGGGCCGCGGGAGAGCTCACGTGTGCCGCCGGTCTGACCGAGCGCGACTGCCGGCGACGCTGCGCGGAGGACCTGTGCGACGACTGGTTCTGGCTCGATCGTCGTCCTTGCTGGAACTGGGGCTACGGCGGGTAGTCGGAGGCGCCCGGGCCGTCACGCCCCGTCTCGCGCGCTCCGCCATGTTCGCCGCCGCCCTGGTCGGTGTCGCGCTGGTGCCGCGGCCCGGCGAGGCGCAGCTGCGCGTCGTCGCCACGCTGCCAGACCTCTACGTGCTGACGCGCGCGGTGGCTGGCGACGCGGCGACCGTGGACGTCGTCGCCCGCTTCGGCCAGAACCCCCACGACATGGAGGTGAGGCCCAGCCACATGCTCCTCGTCCGGCGCGCGGACGTGCTCGTACGCAACGGCCTTGAGGAGGACGCCTGGATCGACGTCATCGCGCGTGGGAGCAACAATCCGAAGGCTCAACGCGGCTCGCCCAACGTCATCGAGGCCTCACAAGGCGTCGAGATCCTCAAGGTGCCAACCGGGCGCGTCGACCGCTCGATGGGTGACGTCCATCCGTCCGGAAACCCCCACTACACCCTCGACCCCGCTAACCTGCCGATCGTGACCCGCAACATCGCCGCTGGGCTCGCCCGCGTGGCGCCCGAGCACGCCCGCGTCTTCGAGGCGAATCGCGACGCCTTCCTCGAGAAGGTCGCCGCCGCCGATCAGCGGTGGAAAGCTCTGTTGGCGCCCTTTCGAGGTGCGCGCATCGTGAGCCATCACGACAGCTGGCCGTACCTGTACAGGGCCTTTGGCTTCGTCGAGGGTGGCATCATCGAGGACCGGCCCGGCATCCCGCCTTCCCCGCAGCATCTCGCCGCGCTCATCCGCCGGATGCGGGAAGCGCAGGTCAAGGTCATCCTGCTCGAGAGCTGGTATCCGCCCGATATCGCGAATCTCGTCGCCCGCGAGACCGGCGCAAAGGTGCTCGTCGTGCCGCAGACGCCCGGTGCGATCAATGGCACCGACGACTACGTCGCGCACCTCGACTACATCGTCACCGCGATCGCCCACACGCTTTCGTGACGACCGTTCACCCCTTCCGCCGATCCTCGGGGACTCGACTCGTGCCCCCGAAGGGCGAGGAGGCGTCATGGCGCGGCTGAAGATCGGCTTCATCCCGATCGAGGGCGGCCACTACTACCGCGAGTCGCTCGCGGAGGTCACGCGCGCCGAGGAGCTCGGCTTCGACTCGGTGTGGATGGAGGAGCACCACTCCGTGACGAACCACTACTGGCCGTCACCGCTGACCGTGCTCGCAGGGTTCGCGACTCGGACCTCCCGCGTGACGCTCGGCACCGACATCCTCGTCGCGGCCTTCCACCATCCCGTCCGCCTCGCCGAGGACGTCGCGCTGCTCGACGTCATGTCGGACGGCCGCGTCACGCTCGGCATCGCCATCGGCTACAAGCCGGACGAGTTCGCGCTCTACGGCGTCGAGCTCGAGAAGCGGGGCGCCAGGTTCGAGGAGCAGCTCGCGATCATGAAGGGGCTCTGGACGGAAGGGCGGGTGAGCTTCCAGGGCCGTTACTACACGGTCGAGGGGCGCCTGGAGCCGAAGCCCGTGCAGCAGCCGCACCCGCCCGTCTGGATCGGCGGCTGGGGTGAGCTCACGCTCAAGCGCGCCGCAACGCTCGGGGACAACTGGATCCCGGGCCCGACCGCCGACCTCAAGCGCCTCCTCGAGGGCAAGCGCCGATTCCTCGACAACCGCCGCGCGGCCGGGCGGACGGCGCCGATCAACGATTGGCCGCTGACCCGCGACGTCATCATCGCGGACACGGACACGAAGGCGCGCGAGCTCGCCGAGCGGCACATCATGGTCGCCTACCGCAAGGAGTACGCCGGCGGCTGGCGCCACCCGTTCATCGACGCGTCCATCGCGACCGATCTGGACAGGCTCATGGAGGACCGCTTCATCATCGGCGGGCCCGAGGCGTGCGTCGCCAAGATCCACCGCTTCGTCGAGGCGTACGGCATGACCCACCTGATCTGCCGCACATTCTTCCCCGGGATGGAGCATGCCCACATCATGCGTGAGCTCGACCTGATCGCCCGTGAGGTGATGCCGGCGTTTCGCTGAGTCGGCCCGCTGAGTCAGCCCGACTTTTCTCTTCGAGTGTTGCGCAGCTTGAGTGTCGCGTAAGTATTTGATATACTAGGCGCTTGCGGGCTCTTCTTCGAAGAATTGGAGTGATCGAGTGATTCGGCAAGCAGCCTGGAGGCTCGACAGGTCGTACCAGTGGAACTACGGCCACGCCCCGGCCCTTCCCCGCGTCCGGCGACTCCCGGCGGGGCCGGGCGGTCGGCTCTTCGACCACGCCCTCAACTCGGCCCTCGGCATCGCATCGGGTCCGCTGCTCAACTCCAAGTGGGTCGAAGCCTACGCCCGCCTCGGCTACGACATCCTGACGTACGCGACTGTCCGCTCCGCGTATCGCCCCGCGCGGAGTCTCCCGAATATCCGCTGCGTGGAGAACAAAGAGCTGGCCGCCGTCGTCACCCGACGCCTCCGGCCGGGCGTCTGCCCCACCCTCGCCGTGTCGCTCGGGGAGCCCTCGACCGAGCCGGACGTTTGGCGTAAGGACGTCCGCCGCGCGAAGGAGCGGATCGGGCCGGGCCAGATGCTGATCGTGAGCGTCACCGGCACGCCGGAGCCCGGGCGCGACGCCGAGGCCCTCATCGCCGACTACGCGCGCTGCGCGGCGTGGGCGGTCGAGAGCGGTGCGGACGCCGTCGAGCTGCACCTGGCGACGCCCGACCCGTTTACCGAAAAGCCGCAGATGATCTACGAGAACGTCCTGCTCGCCGCGCAGATCCTCTACCGTGTGCGAACGACCGTCGCGCCGCCCGTGCTGGTCAAGCTCGGCGTCTTCAGGAACCCGCGCGCGCTGCACGAGACGGCGACGAAGCTCGCGCCGTGGACCAACGGTTTCGTCCTGGTCCACGGCGTCCATCGCCGCGTCGTGGACGAGCGGGGCAACCCCGCGTTCGAGGGGTCGGGACGTGAGTACGCGAACGTCGTCGGGGCCGATATCTTCCCGATCGCGTCGCGCCAGGTGGAGGAGATGCTCGCCTGGCGGCGGGCCGGGGCGTGGGACCGCGCCCTGCTCGCCGTCGGCGGGATTTCGACCGTCGAGCGCGCCCAGTATCTCCTGCGGGAGGGCGTGGACGCGGCGCTCGTCGGCACCGCGGCGCTGTTCGACCCGCTCCTTGCCATCCGGTTTCGCCAGATTCGCGCAGCGGCCGTCGCGTAGATCCTCGGAGGGGGGCTTCGCCCCCCTTCCGAAGCCTCCCCCCGAGATCGATTGCGCGGGCAAAGCCCGCGCTCGAACGGAGCTTACTCCAACGCGCTTGTTGCGGGGGCGAAGCCCGCGCTCGAACCGCGGTGAGCCCGATGCGCCGGCAGAGCCGGCGCCCGAACAGTGATTTTTCCGGACCGCGCCTGGCCGGGGCTAGGCGGCCCCCGCGAGCCGCTGGTGGATTCGCAGCGCGAGGGCGCCAAAGTCGGGGCTGGCCCGGGTCTCGACCGTCCGCGGGCGCGGGAGCGGGACCGGAACGATCGCGGCGACGCGTCCCGGCCGCGGCGTCAGCACGACGACCCGATCGGCGAGGAAGACCGCCTCAGGGATCGAGTGGGTGACGAAGACGATGGTCTTCCGCGTCCGGCTCCCCTCGCCCCACACGCGTAGCAATTCCAGATTGAGCTCGTCGCGCGTCATCGCGTCGAGTGCGCCGAAGGGCTCGTCCATCAGGAGCAGCGGTGGATCGAGGAGCAGCGCGCGGCAGAGCGCGGCGCGCTGCTGCATGCCGCCCGACAGCTCGCGCGGCAGCTTGTCGGCGAAGTCGCCGAGGCCGACGAGCCTCAGGAACTCGTGCGCGCGGGCGCGGAACTGCCCGGGGTCGAGCCCTGCGAGCTCGGCGGCGAGGAGGACGTTCTCGACGACCCGCCGCCACTTCAGCAGGACGGGCGCCTGGAAGACCATGCCGACGGCCGGGATGGGCCCGCCCACCGCGCGACCGTCCACCGCGACGCGGCCCGTCGTCGCCGGGCGGAGGCCGGCGATGATCCTGAGGAGCGTCGACTTGCCGCAGCCGGACGGCCCGACCAGCGCGACGAGCTCGCCTCCCTCGACCCTGAACGAGATGGACCGCAGCGCCTCGACCTCGCCCGACGCCGCCCGGTACGTCATCCCGACGCCGTCGAGAACGATCAACGCCTGGGTGGCTCGATCTTCGTCAGGAACTCGTTGGTGAAGACCTCGTCGCAGCCGACCCTGCGCGGCATGTCGGGCATATAGGTGTTGATGAGCTCGACCGTGGCGCACATCTTGCCGCGGTCCATCCAACCGATCCCGTTCGTCGCGTACCGGTCGGTCTTCATCAGCTCGAGCCCGAGCATCATGTTCGGCTCGATCAGCGCGAGATCGATCTCGGGCACGCGCTTCTTGAAGACCTCGAGCGCCGCCTTCGGGTTGCCCATGACGTCCCGCCAGCCCAGGTAGGACGCGGTGACGAAATCGCGCAGGACCTTCGGGCGCTCGTTGAGCGTCTTCTCGCTCGCGATGATCGACATCGAGTAGGTGTCGAAGCCGTGCTTGTACCACGGCATGCTGGCGACGTGCTCTCGGCCGAGCGCCTTCTCGTAGAACGGCAGGCCGGTCAGATAGTCGGCGACGACGTCGGCGCGCTTCTCGGCGAGCGTCACGAACTTGGCGGCGGGCTCGATGTTCACCCACGTGACCTTGGACGCGTCGATCCCGTGGAGCTTTGCGAACGCCGGGAAGAGCTGGCGCTGGGCGTCGCCGGGCGGCGCGGCGAGCGTCTTGCCCTCGAGGTCCTTCGGCGTCACGATGCCGCTCGACTTCCACATCCACATGTTGAGCGGGGTGTTGTCGAAGACGGCGCCCACGATCTTCACCCTGGCGCCCTGCGCGACTCTCGGGATGACGACGGCGGCGTCGGCCAGGCCGATGTCGGCGCGGCCGGTGTCCACCTTGGCGATCGAGTCGCCGGAGCCCTTTGAGTTCTGGAGCTCGACGTCGAGGCCCCGCGCGCGGTAGTAGCCCTTCTCGAGCGCGACCCAGTACGCGGCGTGGTCGCCCACGGCGAACCAGTTCAGGGCGAAGGTGACTCGCTGCGTCGACTGCGCGCCGGGCACCCCGAGCGTCGCCGCCAGGATCAGGAACGTCACGAGCGTCGCGAGCGCCACGCGTCTCATCGTGTCCCCCTCACGTCGCATCCGCCCAGGGGGCCCACCAGCGCGTGGCCAGCCCGACCGCGCCGTAGAGCGTCAATCCGATGATCGAGATCCAGCCGAGCGCCGCGAACGCGACGGGCGTGTTCAGATTCGTCTGGGCAGTCACGATGACCATGCCGAGGCCGGCCTGGGAGGCGACGAACTCGCCGACGATGGCCCCGACGACGGCCGCCGTCGCCGTGATCTTGAGCGCGGAGAGCACGTACGGCAGCGCGTTCGGCAGCCGGATCTTCACGAAGACCTTCCACTTCGGCGCTCCGAAGACGCGGCCGAGGTCGAGCAGCTCCTCGTCGATCTGCGTGAGGCCAACGGCGGTGTTGATCACGACGGGGAAGAAGCCGATCAGCGCCGCGATGAGCACGTTGGGCACGACGCCGTACCCAAGCCAGAGCAGGAAGAGCGGCGCGACCGCGACCTTCGGGAGCGTGTTGACCACCACGAGGAACGGCACGAGCGCGCGTGCCGTCGTCTCCGACCAGGCGATTGCCACGCCGAGCGCCACGCCGCCGAGGCCGGCGAGCGCGAAACCGCCGAGGATCTCGAGCGTGGTGATCCAGATGTGCGCGTGCCAGGGGATCGAGAAGTTCAGCGCGGCGCGGACGACCGCGATGGGACCGGGGAGCAAGTACTCGCGGATCCGGAGGAGCGGCGGCACGACCTGCCAGATCAGGAGCAGCGCGCCGAACAGCGCGAGTGAGGGGACGTAGCGCCGAAGGGCTCCGACCGTCACGGCGCGCCCATGATAGCGCGCGGCCCGTATGCTACGCTACGGCCCGTGCGCTGGCTGATCGTCCTCCCGTTCGAGCGCCCGGGCCTCATGGGCATGGATTTCGCCGACGAGCTCAGGGCGCTCGGCCGCGAGGTGCGCACGTTCGAGTACCGCCGGGACAATCCGCTCTACAAGAACCGGTCCACGAAGGCCGCCTACCAGCTCTGGATCCTGCACCGCCTCGAGCGCGCCTGCCTCGCGTGGCGTCCGGGCGTCGTCCTCGTGATCAAGGGCGGGCCGATCACCCCCGGTCTGATCCGGCGCGTGAAGGGAAGGCTCGACACCGTGTTCGTGAACTTCTTTCCCGACAACCCGCTCTGGATGATGCCCGTCGAGGCGATCGAGGCGTACGATCTCTTCTTCACGAAGGAGCGCTACGCGATGCAGAGCCTGCGGCAGGTCGGGCTCCGGAACCTCGCGTACCTGCCCATGTACTGCGTCCCCGCCGCGCACCATCCCGTGACGCCGACCGAGGAGGAATTGCAGCGCTGGGGCGCGCCGGTCTCCTTTGTGGGCAACTGCTACCCCTATCGCGAGCGGTTCGTGCGCGAGCTCCGCGAGTACCCGCTGCGCGTATGGGGCGGCGGCTGGGCGCGCGTGCAGGACCACGCGGTCCGCGCGATCGCGAGGCCGCCCGTGTTCGGCCGCGAGAAGCTCCTGGTCTACTCGGCGTCCACCGTCTCCCTCAACCACCATCATCCGATGAACGACATCGTCGGCGTGAACACGCGCACCTTCGAGCTCGCGGCGGCCGGCGCCTGTCAGCTCGTGGATCTCAAGGACGACCTGCGCGATCTCTTCAAGCCGGGCGAGGAGGTCGTCACCTACCGTGACCTCGTGGAGCTCAGAAAGCAGCTCGACTTCTACCTGGCGCGTCCAGGCGAGGCGCGCGCGATCGGCGAGAACGCCCGTCGGCGCGCCCTCGCCGAGCACACGCTACGCCATCGCGTCGAGGAGATGATCGCGACGCTCGGCGAGCGGCTCGGGAGGCGGGCGTGACCGACTCGCTCGCCCGGCGCCTCACCTGCATCGACTGCGGCGCCGCTCACCCCCTCGCCTACCTGCTCCAGTGCGAGCGGTGCCACGGCCTCCTCGAGCTCACCTACGACCTCGACCCCCTGCGGCGCGACGGGCCCGCGATCTTCACGGGAACGGGGCTCTGGCGCTACGCGCCTGTCCTCCCGATCGCCGACCCGGCGCATCGCGTGACCCTCGGCGAGGGCGGGACGCCGCTCCTCGACTGCCCGCGCCTGGCCAGGGACCTCGGCGTGCGCCGGGTGCTCGTGAAGTTCGACGGCTCCAACCCGACGGGCACGGTGAAGGACCGCTCGTCCGCCACCGCCGTCGGCGCCGCCCTCCAGTTCGGCTATCGCGCGACGTCCGTCGTCAGCTCGGGCAACGCGGGCTCGTCGATCGCCGCCTACGCGGCCCGCGCCGGCCTGCGCTCGCTGATCTTCGCCTACGAGCGCGCCTCGGCGCCGAAGCTCCTGCACATGGCAGCGACGACCGCGGACCTCATCATCTACAAGGGCGTGTACGACGACCTGATCACGCTCTGGGACCGGCTCGTCGAGGAGAAGCTCTTCTTCGACTGCGGCGCCTCGCGCAACGCCTACAAGCAGGAGGGCAAGAAGACGCTGGCCTACGAGATCGCCGAGCAGACCGCCTGGGTCCCGCCCGATGTCATCGTCGCTCCGGTCGCGGTCGGCGAGACGTTCATCGCCATGCTGCGCGGCTTTCGCGAGATGCGCGAGGCTGGCTGGATCCCCCGCGTGCCGCGCATGGTCGCGGCCCAGGCGACACGGGCGAACGCGATCGCGCGGGCGTTCCGCGAGGGGACCGCGATCACGCCGCTCAAGATCGGCTACACCGTGGCCGAGGGGCTCGCCGCCGGGAACCCCGGCAAGAAGGGCGACTGGGTGCTCCGTCTCCTGCGCGAGGAGAAAGGGCTCGCCGGCGACGCGGAGGACGAGGAGATCCTGGACGCGCAGCGCCGGCTCGCGCGCACCGAGGGCGTCTGGGCAGGGCCCACGGGCGTCGCGACCCTCGCCGTGCTGATCCGCCTGCTCGCGCGACGCCAGCTCGAGCCCGCGCAGACGATCTGCGTCATCATCAGCGAGACGGGGCTCAAGACCGAGGCGGAGGTGCCGAGCCGCGTGGGCGCCGCGTTCGACTACAACTCGCTCAGGCGCCTCGTCACCGAGCGTCTCCCGGCCAAGTAATCCCGGCGTCGGTCGATGCCGCTCCCCCGACGCTTCTATCGGCGCCCGGCGCGCGCCGTCGCACGCGACCTCCTCGGCTGTGTCCTCGCCTCGCGCCGCGGCTCCACCATCACCGCGGGGAGGATCGTGGAGACCGAGGCGTATCTCGGCCCCGAGGATGCCGCCTCACACGCCGCGTTCAGGCCCGGCAGCCGCGCGCTCTTCTACGGCGAGGGCGGGTTCGCCTACATCTACCTGAACTACGGGATCCACTGCTGTCTGAACGCGATCGCGGGACGAGCGGGCCGTCCCGGGTGCGTGCTGATCCGGGCGCTGGAGCCCACGCTCGGCCTCGCGACGATGGCGCGGCGGCGCGGCGGCGGGCGCGCCTGGCCGCGCCCGGCGAGCGGGCCCGGGAACCTCACGCGCGCCCTCGGCGTGACGCTCGCCGACAACGGCGCCGACCTTACCGCGGGGCGACTCACGATCGAGCCGCCCGACCGTCCGCGCGACTTCCGGATCGCCTCGGGCCCGCGCGTGGGGATCACGCGCTCGGTCGAGCTTCGCCTGAGGTTCTGGATCGCCGGGAACTCCTACGTGTCGCCGCCCAGAAGTGCGTCGAAGTGACCGCAGTTCGAGCGCCGGCTCCGCCGGTTCGAGCGCGGGCTTTGCCCGCGCAATCCCTCCTGGGGGAGGCCTCGGAGGGGGCCGTCGAGGCCCCCTCCGATTAGCTAGTCGTGGGAGTGGAGCGGCAGGCCGTCGTGCGCGTGGGGCGTGATCCGGTGGTGACGCTCGCCGCCCTCACCATGCGGATCGACGTGAACGGTCACGCCCCCGAGGTGCGGCAGGTGATGAAGGAGCTGGTGGCGCACCTCCTTCGCCACCCCGTGACCCTCGGCGACCGTCAAGCCTCCCCGCACGCTCACACTCACGTCGACATGGAGCCGGTGGCCGATCCACCGCGCCCGCGCGTCGGTGACGTCCTCGACCCGCGCGACGTGGCTCGCCGCGTGGAGGATCTGGTCCAGAATCTCGGTCTCGACCCCGTCGAGCATCCGGAGGAGGATCGCGCGCGCGGCCTGCCAGACGAGGACGAGGATCGCGATCGAGATCGCGACGCCGGCGAGCGGGTCGGCGAGCGGATAGCCCGCGCCCACGCCGAGGGCGCCGACGAGCACCGCGAGGCTCGTCCAGCCGTCGACGCGGGCATGCTGGCCGTCGGCGACCAGCGCGGCGCTCCCGATCTGTCTTCCGACGCGAATCCGGAAGACCGCGACGGCCTCGTTGCCGGCGAAGCCGAGGAGCGACGCGAGGACCACCGCCCAGAGGTGCTCGACGGGCCGCGGCTCGAGCAGGCGCGCGATCGACCCGAAGGCCGCGACGAGGGCACTGGCGAGGATCGTGACGACGATCGCCAGCCCCGCGAGGTCCTCCGCGCGCCCGAGGCCATAGGTGAAGCGACGGGTCGCGCCGCGTCGGGCGAGCCAGAAGGCGACACCGAGGGGGAGCGCGGTCGCGGCGTCGGCGAAGTTGTGGATGGTGTCGGCGAGGAGCGCGATGCTCCCCGAGAACGCGACGACGATCGTCTGGAGGAGCGCGGTCGCGGTGAGGCCGACGCAGGACCACTTGAGCGTCCAGAGCCCACGCGCAGTCGACGCGATCGACGGATCGACGACGCCGTGCGCGTGCCCGTGGTGCGGATCCACACGCCCTCCTCTCACAGCGGGTAGGGCACGAACTCCCGCGCGATCTCGACGATGCCGCCGAAGCGCTTTCGCGCCTCGTCGGCCATCGCCTCGAGCTCGTCGTGGTAGTCCGCCTCGATGTGCGCCAGGATGAGTCGCCGCACGCCCGCACGCGCCGCGATGGCGCCGGCCTCGCCCGCCGTCGAGTGGACGCCGAAGCGCCCGCGATCACGGTCGGGAAACGTCGCCTCGTGGATCAGCGTGTCGGCCCCACGGGCGAGGGCCACGACGGCATCGCACGGCTTCGTGTCGGACGAGTAGACGACGCCGCGCGTTTCGACGTCCACGCGGACGGCGAAGTTAGGCATGGAGCCGTGCTCCACGGGCGAGGTACGCACGGCGAGCGGGCCGAGATCGAAGGCGTGGGCGCCCAGGCCGGGCCCGGTGGCCCGCACCCACAACGGAAACATCCCGGGACGCGCCCAGACGCCGAAGAGCTTCAGCAGGCTCTCGAGGGGTTCGACGTGCTCCGGCCGGCAGAGCACCACGAGCGGCGTCTGGCGCTCCAGCAGAATCAGGTTCTGGACCAGGGCGGGCAGGCCATACGCGTGGTCCGGGTGCAGGTGCGTGACGATCGCGTAGGCGAGGGCGAGCGGGTCCACCCCCGCACGCCTGAGCTTCTGCACGGGGCTCCCGCCGCAGTCCACGAGCACGGTGCCCTCCGACGCCACGAAGACGAGCGAGGTCGTGTCGCGCGACGGCGACGGGATCGCGCCGGAGGTGCCGAGGAAGGCGAAGTGGGTCACGGCTCCCGACGGAGCGCGTCAGGGTCGAACAGCGAGTCGGGCAGGTTCGTATTGACGCGCACCGAGCGGATGGCGAACAGCATCAGAAGTTTGCCACCCACAAACAGTTCCTGGCGGTACGGAAAGAAGAAGCCGCCCCGCAGCGGGCGGTGCTCCGAGAACGCCAGATCGAGGAGTGCCGGCCCCGTCGGCAGCGTCTCGCGCGTCACGAAGCGGACGACGCCGTACTCGGCGTCGAGCCAGACCGCCGGCACGTCGCGGTCGCCCGGCATCGCGCCGATCACGGTGACCGGACGCCCGCCGACGCGCACGACGTGGCTCACGTCGTCGCGCACCCCGAGCGCACGCCACTCGGTCAGCAGGTCGGCGGCGCTTCGCCGGAAGGGCACGAGCAGGTCGGTGCGAGCGTTCCCGCGCGGGAGGGCCGGTGCCTCGTAGACCTTTCCGTCGGGCCGGCGGACGAAGAGCCGGTCTCCGACGGCGAGCCGGACCTCCCGCTGGCCCTCGACGGTCTGCTCCAGACGCTGGCGCCGGGGCAGTTTGAAGAGCACCCGCTGCTCGCCCGTCGATTGGGCGTGGCGCCCATTGGGCTGGTAGAGCGTGAGGTCCTGGACGATGACCAGGTCGGTCACGTTGACGTCCGAGAGCCGGGCGACGAACGCCTCGACCGCCGCCTTGGCGTCCTGCGCCGCGCCGCGAGGGGCGTCGACGCCGAGCGAGGCGAGGAGGAACAGGAGGACGGCGGCGCCAGCCACGTTATCTGGTTATAATGCTTGGAGCATCGTGAACGCAAACCATAAGGAGGGCCCGTGCCCACCGATGCGCTGAACACCGGCATCCTCGCTCTCGTCTGGAACGCGGGGCCGATCGCCAAGATCGTCCTCGTCGTTCTCCTCGTCTTCTCGATCGTGAGCTGGGCGCTGATCGTGGACAAGGCGTGGCAGTTCCGCCGCATTCGCCGCCAGACGATCGAGTTCCTCAAGGTCTTTCGCGACGGTCGGCGGCCCTCGATCATCTACGCGGTCGCGCGGCGGACGCGCGAGAGCCCGCTCGCCCAGCTTTACACGGCGGCGTACCAGGAGGTCTCGGGCCTCGTCGATGTCGCGGACCGCATCGTCGACGACGCCGACGAGAGCCTGCCGCCCGAGCGGCTCGAGGCGGTGAACCGCGCCCTCCGCCGGGCGGCGGCGCTCGAGGTCGCGCTGCTGGAGCGCTATCTCCCCTTCCTCGCGACGACCGCGAGCGCGGCGCCGTTCATCGGGCTCTTCGGGACGGTCTGGGGCATCATGGCCGCGTTCCACGGCATCGGCCAGCAGGGCTCGGCGAGCCTGGCGGTCGTGGCGCCCGGCATCTCAGAGGCGCTGATCGCGACGGCGGCGGGCCTCGGCGCTGCGATCCCGGCCGTCATCGGCTATAACTACTTCGTGAACCGCGTGAAGCACTGGGCGACAGAGATGGACGGCTTCACGCTCGACCTCCTGAACCTCCTGAGCCGGCCCGCGCCCAAGGTCGCGCACTAGCGATGGCGTTCAACGCCGAGCCGTCCGACGGCCCCCGCCGCGTCGGCACCAGCCTGGCCGAGATCAACATCATTCCGCTCGTCGACGTCGTGCTCGTGCTCCTGCTCATCTTCATGCTGACCGCGCCGATGATGTACCGCGGGATCGACGTCAACCTGCCGAAGGCCTCGGCCAAGCCGACCGCGGTCGAGGAGCGCATGGTCCTCACGCTGACCCGGGACCACTCGCTGTTCCTCAACGACAAGCGCGTCGGGTCCGGCGCGCTGGAGACGACACTGCGCCAGGCATTCGCCAACCGGAGGGACAAGACGCTCTACCTGAAGGCGGACGCCGGCCTCGCCTACGGCGCCGTGATAGAGACCATGGATCGTGTGCGCCGTGCGGGAATCGAGCGACTCGGAATGGTCACCGAGCCGGCGCGGGAGCGCTGACGTCTGGCGGCAACCGCTTCTATGGGGCTGCGTGGACGCCTCCATCTCGGTCCGGCCCTCCGACGGCTCCGGCTCCCCGTCAGATCCACGCTGGTCTCCGTCGTCTTCCACGCGGCCTTCGGCGCGGCGGTGCTCTGGGGCAACGCGGTGTGGGGCGGCAGCGAGCCCAAGCCGGTCATCGTCAACCTCGTCCCCGCCATCGCGGCCGTCGGCGTGCCGCAGGGGCGCCAGCAGCCCGAGCAGCTCCCGCCGCCCCGGCCGACCCCGACCGATCTGCCCCAGCGCGAGCCCTCGCGCGATCTTCCGGCACGCGATCTCCCCGCGCGCGACCAGTCGCCGGGCCTCCCGGACCCCGGCCTGCCGCCGCGCGCGCCGGGGCTGCCGCGGCCGAGCGACAAGGAGCTGCCGACCGTGACGACTGCCCGCGCAGCCGCGCCGACGCCCGCCGCGCCGCCACCCGCACCGCCGCTCGGCCAGATCGGCGGCTCGCCCCAGGGCGTCGGCGCGCTCACACTGGACATCACGGACTTCCCGTACGCGTGGTACATCGCCGTGATCCACCGGAAGATCAAAGAACAGTGGGACGGCTACGCGCTGTCCGGCCAGCAGCCGGCGGTGATCTTCGAGATCGCGCGCGACGGTGAGCTCAAGCGCATCGTCGTCGCCAAGAGCTCCGGTAACCAGTACTACGACCAGGCGGCGATCCGGGCCGTTACCCAGGCCAAGCCGTTCCCGCCGCTGCCGGAGGACTTCAAGAAGCCCACGCTGACGGTCGGCCTGCAGTTCGCCTACGACCCGACCGCGACGAGGTAAGCGGGTGAGACGAACGAGCGTCATCGTCGTGATCGGCGTCCTCGTCCTCGCGGCGGTGGCTCCCCCGTGGCCGCGCACGCCGGCGCCCCGCGCCCAGGGCGTGGACGTCTACATCAACGTCACCGGAGGCGGTGCGAAGAAGCTGAACATCGCCGTTCCGGAGTTCACGGTGGTCGCGGGCACGGACACGGCGGGGCTCGGCAAGCTGCTCGCCTCGGTGGCCGGCAACGACCTCACCTTCTCGGGTCTCTTCAGCGTCGTGGCGGGTACGGGCGCGATCCCGCCGAACAGCCCGGACGCGCGCGGGCAGTTGTGGTCCGAGTTCGCCGCGGCGGGCGCGCATG